>Ga0172382_10000654_pt1 | contig 64967 bp, 67 predicted proteins | sample Leawel138RmetaG_FD_122245 | JGI IMG/M metagenome (GOLD analysis project Ga0172382, IMG submission 122245) | Leachate microbial communities from a municipal landfill in Southern Ontario, Canada - Leachate well 138R metaG | ecosystem: Engineered > Solid waste > Landfill > Unclassified | place...
GCTGTCAAAGAAAGTGGAGAAAATAAGCCTACACTGACCAAAAAATATATAATAATTTAAAAAACGGCGCAAATCTGTTTTCAGACCCGCGCCATGTTTTTTTTAAAAAGCAACCGACATCCGGTTACATAATTCCACGGTCGTAGAATTATGTACCCACATATAAACTACCACTTGACCAAAACTCTCCGGCCGTCTTCCGATGGCTGGAAGGTGACCCAGATATATTCGTTGATCGACACGCTGGATCGCGGATCATCCTTCGGTATCCTTCCCTCGATAAGTATATATTCCGACTTGAAAACTTTGTATGATCCGCAAACCTCGGAATCATTTTCACTGGTATCGACAATCAGTGTAAATCCGTTGCCCAGATCCTGTATAAGATTATCCGATCCGCATTCCAGCTCAAAACTTTTGGTGGAAACTCCCATCTCTTCTGCCGAAGCAAAAGAGAAAAACGCCAACACAAACGCCACTGCCAGAAAGCAACCTATCTTTTTCATTTTTTCCTCCATTTGGGAATTGCCCCTTCTCGGGCTTTTTTAAAATAACTCAGACATAAAAATATATCTTAAAAAGACCTCTTTGTCAAAAAATAATTCTAAAAAAATCCTTAAAAAGTGTATCTTTAAAGATACACATTCAATTGTCTAGAAAGATTCCAGCATTCTTATAAATTCCCGGGCCGATCTGCCCCAGGAAAACTTCTGGACCTGGCGCATCCTTTCGCGAGAAATTTCCTCCTTGGCCTTTTTGTCCAAAATAAGCTCTCTCATCGCGATGGCGATCTCATCCGGTCGGTCGGCATCGACCAAGATTCCCCCTCCCCCCACTACTTCCGGCATGGAAGAATTATTGGACGCCACCACGTTTATTCCGCACTTCATCGCTTCCAAAGGCGGAATTCCGAAACCCTCGAAAAAAGAAGGATAGACAAAAAGCGAAGCCAGGTTGTAAAGATAAGTCTTATCATCTTCTTCGATGAAATTCAAAAGCAGAATATCCTCTCTAAATTCTGACCTGCCGATATCTTTTTTTATCTTCCTGGATTTCCATCCCCTCGCTCCGGCAATCACCAGCTTGAATCTTTCCATATCTTTCCCTCCTCGTCTCCGCAAAATCTCGTAAGCCCTGACCGCCCCGATTATGTTTTTCCTAGGCTCGAAAGTTCCCAAAAACAATATAAAATTGAAAGGCAAGTCGTATTTTTCTTTTACCTCCAGGAGCCTGGGATTGTTCCTGTCAATAACTCCCAATTTTTCCGAAATTCCGTTATAAATCACTTCTATCTTCTCTTCCGGAATTTTATAGATGCGCTCCAAGTCCTCCTTGGTGGATCGGGATACAGCAATGATTTTCTGGGCATTTCGCGCCAGCGTCTTCGGATTTACGAACCAATGCCAAAGGCGCGTCTTGAAAGGAAAAGTCTCCGGAAAATGCTTAAAAGAAAGATCATGGATCGTCAAGATCAGTTTCGCTTTCCTGGAAAGAGCGATGAAATTGATGTTGGGCATAAAAAAATAATCCACCCCTCCGAGCATCCTGTCGGCCTTGGGATATTTCAGGTACCAGAACAAAAAATTCAAAAGCTTGTTGGGATAGCGGAATGTCTTCAGCTCGACGTTGGAATAATCCTTTATCCATCCGAAATCGGCCTTGCTTTTCTTGAAAGCGTTAAAAAAAAGAACATACCTGTTGCGTTTGTCCTCCTTAAAAATATTTTTTAATAAATTCACTGCGTACTCCTCCACTCCGGTCTGCCGGCCCTCATAGAGGCAACGCACATCGATGCCTATCCTCATGAAATTCTTTGCTAATTGCTAATTTTTTACAAATATACCGATGCACCAAACCTTGTCGCTTGTCGCATATCGATTATGCCTATTCTTCCAAATAATGCCTCGCCAATACCGACCAGAATCCGACAAAAATTCCCAGGGCCGACATCATAAAAAAGAGTCTGGCGAAAGGAAGCTTATGCGGGGAAACCACGGGATTGCTTACTATTATCTTGAACCAGTTGGGATTATTTTGATCCTTATTAAGTTCCTGCGTCTTATCATTCAGAACTTTTTCAATCGCCGCAACAATCTTTTTTGAATCCTCCACATCGGAAACGACAAAAGTTATCCTTACCAGCTGGGAAGAAAGCCTCTCGGCTTTCAACTTTTCAAAGCCGGCGCCTTTCGATTCCGTGGAAATATCCTCTCTGATCCTTCCTGAACCTATCCAGCGCACGACCGTATCGGCGAAGCGCTCATCAGCTTGCAGGCGATAAAATTCATCATATCGATAATCTGAAGTCTCTTTCTGCAGTCCTGACCGAGTGACATCCAGATTGGCTTCGACTCTGTATTTTTCCGGCATAAATTCCTGAAAAGCGATGCCGGAAACCAAAACGCTTGCGACAATCAGCGCGAAAAATTTGAAGTTATTTTTGAATATTTTTATGTATTCTTTCAGTTCCATTTTCTTAGCTTATAGCTTTTATGTTATGGCTTTTAGCAACTTCGTATCTTATAACTCATAGCTTGCGTCTCATAAATCAAATATCATATCTGTTGTCTCTTATCACCTGTCTCATGTCACTTGCCTCCTGCTTCCTATTTATTTTTAGGCGTCACCCAAAATTCCGTGAAATATTTTTTAGTTAAAATCCTTGTCTGGGAATCTATGGCCGGCATCGCTCCCAGTGTCGGCGCGATGACCGGAACCAAGAGCCACTGCAAAAACATGTAGACGTATTTCACACGGGAATATTTTTTAGGCCTTTCCGGCATCAGGATAAAGCTCAATGACATGGAAATAAGAAGTCCGACCATGGCTAAGCTCATAAGATTCCTGGTAATAAAAGGAAGATTGTGCGCCAAAACGCTTTCATTAAATTGAGTTCCTCCGAAAATCAGCGGCAACCATCCGAGAATCGCCAGGATGAAAGGCGCCGTAGCCCATGAATGATGGCCTTCCAGCATTTCAAAAGCGATCCTCATTTTCTTCAGGAACTTGACCTTCTTGTCATTCCAGATGGCTCTCATTATAATAGGAAAATTTTCCACCCCGTATGCCCAGCGCCTTTTCTGGAAATATTGGTTTTTGATGGTCTTCCAATAAGTGTCGGCCAGAACCGCGTCCAAGGAAATCGGCAGATAAATAGGCGTAACCCGGTAATCTCCGTGGTAATAAGAAAAACATTTCCAATAAATTATCGAGTCTTCGCTGATCATATTGACTGGCCAGAAGTCCACCTTCACCAAAGTATCGAAAGGCTCGCTATGAGAGGAAAAAGTGACCATTTCCTTCCTGGTGCTCTGATACATATGCCAAAAAGAAGAACTGGTGACAATCACTCTCACAAAGGCGTTGGTGTCCCAAAGATTGTTGTGATAGACCGGAATCGGCTGATAGGAACGCTGAAGCCTTTTGGGATCGGTTATATAGGAATAAGTAAGCGCCGCAAAATATTCCTTGTGGCAAACGCTGTCGCAATCAAAATTAGAAAATATGACCCGCTTAAAATCTACACCGCGCTCTTCCAAATATTTCTTAAGCTCTCTGGCTGCAAAAGTCATGTTTGAAGCCTTGCATTTCATCTCTCCTTCCTGAACTATATGAGTCGTAACCAGGAAATCTCTGAATACTCCTTCAAATTTATTCTTCAGATAATTCACTTTCTTAAGCCGTCTTTCTTCCGGCTCATGTTCCTCCGTAGCCAGAAGTATTATTATCTGCTTATTGGGGAAATTGCTGTCCGCCACCGCCTGGATGGCTGGCTCGATGACTTCGGCCGGCTCTCCGGCTGTAGGAAGCGCGACCACATGGATTATTTTTCTCCAATCCCAGATCTGATCCTTTATGCCTTCCAGTTTCTCGACTTCTTTCTTGTCGTCCCCGAGAAGCTTGATCTCTTTTTTTATTTTACTTTTTTTCTTGAAAGAAATATTCTCGCTTAACATTCTTTTGAGATCTTCTATCCGGGCGTTCAGGGTTTCCGCGTATTTCCTCGGCTCGCTTATATTTTGGCATCTCCCCCACCAGTCTAGATTTTTTCCTCTCTGCAACTTTTTGTAAGCCGTTACCGAATAAAAAGATATGAAAATAGTCCTGTGGATCCAATAAATGTCAAAAAGGATTATGAAGATCGCTATCCAGACCGGAAGCAGAAAAGACAAAAGAGGCATACTTACCAGAGTTCCCCAAGTCAAAATCCCCGGAATCACTTCCAGATATCTCTGGGCTTTTTTGTCCTTTGGATTGTCGGGTAGCGGACTTGGAAATTTGAACATATGGTTAAACAGAAAGTATAAGATAGAAAGTAGAAAGTATAAGATAGAGAACGAAAATAGGCCTGCTACTTGCTACCTGATAATTCCTACTTCATAGATAATTCACCATAATAATCGATGCCCCGGCGACAGTCAAGCCCAGCTGGATTATCAGGGTGGTTAGGGATAAAACATGGGAAATAAGCCTTTCTTTCTGGCTGAAAAAATAATAGGCCAGGATCAAATTGACTAAAATAAAAAAGAAACCCACAAAAGGCATAAAAAGAGCCTGCCGTCTGTGGCCGAAAATATCGACGCCGAGATAAACGTTGTAATGGAGAATTATGACATTGTTAAGCCTTCTTAAAAAAAGGAAAAGCGCCGTAAAATTTATCAAGTTGATCAATATCGAAATGCCAAAAATAAGAGATAGTAAGGGGTTTTTTATAAATTGTCTCAAATTTTCGAGATGCATTTTGGATCTTATTTTTCCAGTCTGGATATTATTTGCTTAACCTTGGGAGCTTTGTTTATTATGATTTCATGAGGCCCCTTGAACATATCAATTATGAACCTGTCCAGCATATTTAAGCGGTAGGTCAGTTCCTCGTTGTCGATAATCATATATCTTATCTCTCTGCCCACTTCGGCCTCCAAGTTGGCTATCATCTTTTTAAGCTTCGCCCGACTTACTCCATCGACGACTATAAGCAGATCGACATCGCCTTTTTCATAATTCAAAAAAACTCCGGTAGTCACCGCCAATTTTACGTTGCCTACTTTTTTTATCATTGACAAACTTTTGCACTGGGGAAAAATATCCGATCTCACTATCAGTCTCTCTATCTCCTTGTAAAAGGGAAAATCCGGATTTATAAAATAATATTTTTTCCCTCCTTTTTTCCTTTCTTTGGTAAATCTGGCTTTTTTAAATATGTTCAGCTCCTTTCTGGCTTCGGGAGATTTCAATAAATTTTTTCTCAAAATCTCGGGAAAAGTGTACTCTCCCTTTGGGTTAAGGATGAAGAAACGCATCATCCTAGCCCTGGTCTTTGATCCGAATAGCACTTCCAAAACTTCTGTCGTCGACATATTTTTATGAAAGAAAATTTAAAAAATTATTCACATCCCGCTAAAATACAGTCTAATACTAAAAAAACAAAAAGTAAACCCCGTTAAATTGCGATCCTTCCTCGCCATTCGCTTAGGCGGATATATCCGGCATGACAAGTTCGGATAATATTTTTCGAAAAAAATCTCAATCTCGAAAAACATTTCATGCGAAAAACGCCTCAGCAGATGGAGAAAGATGATGATTGAAAAGATGCAAGGAAGAAAGCCTTTAACACCATTTAAATATTTGGTATAATTATAAAGGCAGAAAATCGGCTTTGGCGCCGATCATATATTCGTTTTAATTTTGGAGTATGCCCCTAAAACAAAAAATATTGGAAAAGGAAATTTCCGAAATACTCATAGTCAACAATAAGAAACTGGCTCCCTATATCGAGTCCGTAAATTTTTCCTATCAAAATATAGACCAAAAAAAACTGGGGACGATCCTTGGAATATTCGAAATAAAAGATACTTCGGAAGATTCCGCTTACATCGTCAATTTTTTGGCTTCTGTATGCAAAAAAACCTATTTTGCCAGCCACCACAGAACGGCGCTGGAAAGCTTCGAAGCCACTCTTTATCGCCTTAATCTGTCGCTATCGGAAGTGGCAAAACACGGAAATGTCAATTGGATCGGAAAGATAGACGCTGCGATCTGCTCCATCGACGATAAAGAAATAAATTTTACAGTTTCCGGAGACGCCAAAATACTCCTTCTGAGAGAAGGGAGACTAAGCGAGATAAGCAACGGACTTTCTCCGAAGGACGAGGCGATAAATCCGATAAAAACTTTTACCGACATCGCCAGCGGAAAGCTTAAGGACGGAGACAAGCTGATACTGACAACGGAAGATATTTTCCACCTTTTCAGCTTCGGAGATCTGGAAAAGCATGCCCTATCTTTTGAAAAGAAGGATTTTTTGAGATTTTTAAAAACCGCTCTCATCAATGAGCTTGATATCGCCGGAACGATAATCGTCGATATAAGAGAGAAAGAGATAGAAGAAAAAATTCCGGAAATAAAAAAAGCGAAAGAGGATGAAGAAAAGGTTATCGCTCAAAATATCAATGCCTTCAGCAATAAAACTTTCCAAAAACCCGTTTCCGATAAAAAATCCGTCCCGGAAGAGGTTTCTCCCCCGGATGGAACCGAGAAAGAAGAATATACGAACAAAAAAACCGGCCATATCTACGTAAAGGATTCTTCCGCGGAAAATTACGAAGAAGAGAATGAAAACTTAGTCAAGAAATTTTCCTTTACCTGCAAGGAAAGAATGTCGGGCTTTTGCTTCTGGCTGAAGGATCGCTATTTGGAAAAAGGTAGCTATAAAATAAGGAAAAGTCTTTCTTCGAGCAATCTCGATATAAAAGAAAAAGCCGCTTATTTTTTCAAAGAAACGGTCTGGGGAGGCGCGGCTGGGATTTTCAAATCAGTCGGAAGTTTATTCTCCGGATTTTTCATTTCTGCCGGAAATTTTGCAAGGAGGATCATTCCCGAAAAACCGCAAAAGATAGACGTCGAGCTCAAGGGATCGGGCGAAGATAAGCCGGAAAAAAAATCGGAGAGTTTTTTGGACAAGATAATTTCGGAAAAAATAAAAATTTCCGCTCCGGATAAGATTTCTTTTGGATATGAGAAAGGGCCGGAAAGAATCTTTGCCCCTAAGAAATCCGGACATTTTTCGCATTCGATGAGAAAAATTATTCCGAGCTTTTCGAAGGCCAAAAGATTTTTCATAAAACTGAGCAAAAAACAAAAAATTTACGCTTTGGGACTGATAGCGGCGATATTTATCGCCCCGATTTTCATAATAAAGATTCAAAATAAAAAAAATGAGATCATAAGCAAGGTGGAAGAGGTAAAAAATCATCGAGAAGAAATGCTGGTGAATCCTTCATCCGGCCATTATATCGAAGCGGAAAAAATATATTTCGGAGAAAATATAATCGGAGCGATCCCCTTTGAGGGAAATATTTTCATAATAACGGAAGAAAAGGTGGTTCTCTCCGAAAACGGAAATATGAAAGAATATTACTTGCCTGACTATGCCCGGGAAGCGGAAGCTTTTTCTTTTATGGAAGATCTAAACCTCATATTCTTGATAAACAAAGATAAAAAAATCTCCAGCTTCAGCCCGATTTCAAAAAATTTCAGCCAAAACAACATCGACATTCCTGAAGATGCGCAGATACCGGCAATAGGAACGTATCTCACATATATATATCTGGTAGATTCAAAAAACAGCCAGATTTACCGCTATCCGAGAGCCGAGGGAGGATTTGGAGAAAAGGTGGATTGGCTCAGGGAAGGTTTGAATCTTGAAAACACGGCTTCAATAGCAATCGATGAGAATATATATTTAATTGAAAATAACAACGTCATCAGGCTTTCAGGAGGGAGAAAGGAAGATTTTGGTCTGAAAAAAGACGAAAACTCGGATATAAAGAATATTTTTACCAATGAGAATACGGACTTTTTGTACGCCATAGACAGGCAGAACGGAGAGTTGATAAGATTCAGAAAGGACGGCTCCATGGAATCACAATGGTCAAATCAGGAAATTTTAAAATCTGAAAATCTCTGGATCGACGAGAAAAACGGTTGGGCGTACCTATCAACAGACAGCGAGATCTTCAGGATAAAGATGCCTTAAAAAAATATCGACAGTTTTTTGAAAAAATCATCGTCAAAAAGGAGTAAGTTATGGAAATGCCACTTAAAAACAAATTTAATTTTTTTTGTTCGAAATGCTGCTGAGGGGGAATAACCTATTTCGTCTGTATCGACGGAAAACATTATTGTGCCCGCTATTCATCTCTGCGCAAAGAAATAACTTACATAAGAAAAATCGGCTCGTGCGACGGAAAATGCAAGGACAGAAATCTGCGATTGCCGGATGATATCAGGGAAAATATAATCTCGGCGCTTTTAATCCCAAGAAACGCTTGAAAAGGCATGGATTTTTTAAAAACCATGCCTTTAAAAATTGGAATGTGGCGATCGAATGGATGGATATCAGCTTATAAAAAGAGATCTCTTTTCCATTTCAGCGGGTTTTTCAATATTCATAATATCAAGAATGGTGGGAGCGATATTTCCCAGCACTCCTCCGTCATAAAGTTTTCTTCCTTTGCATTTTTCACTCACGACGCAGAAAGGCACTTTGTTTTTCGTGTGGAATGTATTTGCGACATCTTTGCCGTCTATGCGATCGATCATATTATCGGCGTTTCCATGATCGGAAGTTATAAGCACGCAGCCTTCTTTTTCTGAAACGACTTTGTTTATTCTTATCATCTGCTTGTCGACAAATTCTATGGCTTTGACCGCAGATTTTATGTTTCCGGTATGTCCGACCATGTCCGAATTGGCAAAGTTGAGAGCGATAAAATCGTATTCGTCTTTTTTCAGTTTGCCGACCACATAGTCCGTCAATTTTTTAGCAGACATTTCCGGCGCGTCCGCATAAGACTTGACTATCGGAGAAGGAATAGTGACCCTGTCTTCCCCTCCGACAGGATCGGGGAATCCCCCGTTGAAAAAATAAGTTATGTGAGCGTACTTTTCATCTTCGCTTATGTAAAGCTGCCTGTGATTCTTGAGAACCATCGGAAGCGTGCCCTCCAATGTCTCTCCCAAAAAAGCGGTATGCACATCCATATCCGGTCCAAAATCGCTCATGGCGACAAAATACAGGCCTTCCATCTTTTCTAACTTAGGCAGATGGTTTTTGGCTTTTATCTCATCGCTTACTTCAACGAATAATTTGGTGAACTGCCTGGCTCTGTCAGAACGGAAATTGTAAAAAATCATCGTATCATTTTTTTTCAAAGTCATAATCGGCTTTCCGTTTTCGACAATGACCGTCGGTAGCAATGTCTCGTCTCCTTCTCCTCTTTTATAAGCTCTTTCGATGGCTTCCTCGGCAGTGCCGGCCTCTTCCCCTTTGCCGAAAACTATAGCCTCATAAGCCTTGGCCAGCCTATCCCAATTTTTGGCTCTGTCCATCGCCCAGTATCTTCCGGAGAGGGAGGCGATTTTTCCGATTTTTTCTTCTTCCATCATTTTTCTGTAATCTTTAAGATGATTGAGAGCGGTTTTGTCATAAGAATCCCTGCCGTCGGTAAATAAATGGCAATAAACTTCCTTGATGCCTTTTTTTCTGGCTAATTTCAACACGGCCCTGAAGTGTCCCGGATTTATGTGTTGGCTGTCATAAGTGCTCATAAGACCCATGACATGAAGATTGCTGTTTTTCATATGGCAATTTTTTATCGCGTCCGCCATGACGGGATTGGTAAAAAAACTGCCATTTTCCACAGCCTTATCGATGATATAGGATTCCTGCTCCACCACCCTTCCTCCGCCGATATTGATGTGCCCGGCTTCCGATCCGCTCATCTGATCCATGTCCAATCCGACATCTCTTCCGGTAGCGCCGAGAACAGTGAAGGGATACTTCCTTTTCGCTTCTTCAAAAAAAGGCGTCTTGGAAAGAGAAATCGCATTGCTCCGACTTTTCGGAGCTTCTCCCCAACCGTCCAAAATCATAAGGACCAGTGGTTTTTTGTTTATTTTCATTTTTTAATTTTTTCCGAGAATATATTATTTTTTCGAACTGTCGGGTGAAACGAAAGGCGAGAAAAAATAATATTTCGAGTGAAAAAATTTATTAAAATCTAAGAAGCTAAAATTTCGTTTATCTTAAGCAATCTATTATATTTGCAAATCCTTTCACCCCTTGAAAGCGATCCGCTTTTCATATAATCGGCCATCATCCCGACAGCCAGATCGGAAATGAAATCGTCAGTAGTTTCTCCGCTTCTGTGAGAAATAACTGTTTTCATATCATTTTTTTTGGCCAACTTTATACACTCGATAGTTTCAGTCAGAGTTCCGATCTGATTGACTTTTATCAGGACACTATTACAAGCTTTCTCTTCGATCGCTTTTTCCAATCTTTTTACATTGGTAACCAAGAGGTCGTCTCCGATATTCATTATTCCCTCCCCGAGTTTTTCATTCATCATTCTCCACCCCTCCCAATCCTCCTCATGGAGTCCGTCCTCGACCGAAATTACATTGTATTTTTCTATCCATTCTTTATAGAGATTTATAAGATTTTCTTTGTTTATTTTTTCGTTTTCCGGTTTTAGCATATATTGTCCGCTTTCCGTTTCATAAAATGAATTGGCCGCCGCGTCCAGTGCTACGAAAACTTCATTTCCCGGCTTATATCCGGCTTCTTCTATGGCTTGGTTTATGGTTTCAAGCGTTTGGGAATTGCTTTCCATTTTTGGCGCAAATCCTCCCTCATCGCCGACCGCCGTGCTAAGTCCCCTGGATGAAAGTATTTTTTCAAGAGCGTGAAAAATTTCGCTTCCCGCCCTTAATTGCTCGGGATATCCCTCAATCCCCCTCGGAACCAGCTTAAATTCCTGGATGCAAAGCCCGTTATCGGCATGCTCTCCTCCGTTAATAATATTAAACATCGGATATGGAATTTTGAATTTTGAATTTTGAATTTTGAATTTTTCACCAATGTATTCATAAAGCTCTTTGCCTTTGCTTTCGGCTGCCGCCCGGCAAACCGCCAGAGATACTCCCAAAATAGCGTTGGCTCCCAGATTGGATTTGTTTTCCGTACCGTCAAGTCCGATCATTTTCTTATCAATTTCTTCTTGATTGGCAGCTTCCATTCCGATAACCGCCTCGGAAATCTTAGTTTTGACATTTTCCACGGCTTTAAGCACTCCTTTTCCTCCATAACGTCCGCCGTCCCCGTCTCGAAGCTCCAGCGCCTCATGCGATCCGGTCGATGCCCCGGACGGGATCGCCGCCACGCCTGCACTGCCGTCTTCCAAAATTACTTCGACTTCCACGGTCGGATTGCCCCGGGAATCCAAAATCTCCCTAGCCTTAATTTCTTTTATATTACTCATTGATTTTTTGTATTAAGATTTACCACTCTTTCATTTTAACGTTTTTTTATGCTTTAAACAAGCCGGGGCGCTATTTCCGCCTGATCCTAAAAATTTCAGACAAAATGCGCGGGGGCGAGGCATAAATCTAGAAGAATAAGATACTCCTATATATTAAAATATGGGGGTGCTTTTTTCGTACTCCGACCCGGCAAGTCGGGTGGTGTACAATTCCGCGGTCGTGTAATTATGTACCGCAAGAATTTGAGACAAAAAAGATACGTGTTGAGACACGTATCTTGGTATGTTCAAAGGTATGTTCAATAGTATGTTCAATGGTATGTTTAAATTATTTTCCTACCCTTCTTCTGTAAAAATCCGCCAAGAAAATATTTTTTGTAAAAGCCCCCGCAGGAATACCCACCAATACCAAACTTAGGACCAAAAACACGAGGCTAAGCAGGATGCTTTTGAGGACTGCCATCAAATAATCCCCGATATTGTTAAAAACATCCCCCACTATCTTGAATTCAAAGAAAGAGGCTACGGTCTCCTTATTGAAGAAGTTTATGCTAAGTATGGGTATTACGAACACCCCGACGAGTATATTGGCCAGTGTCATTGTAATATCCCCTGCTTTGCCCACGACTGCATCAAACACCCCATAGACTACCATGAACGGGACAGCCTTAATAAGCATCATAAATCCCAAGCTCAGATCGTTGCTGAAACTAAAGCTCGGAAGTTTGTCAAATTTTCCACCCACAAATTCTTTTACAATCCTGACACTATAACCTCCTAATGCAAACCAACCTACAATCGGCACAAAAATCCACAAAATATTCCACATTCCCTTTGCCCTGTTGAAAGGGTATTTAAAAGCAGTTTCAAATTTCAGGCTTTCCATAAAAATTAAATATTAATATTTACACCTTAAATATAACATGAAAGTCTAAAATCGAAAATAGAATCAAGAAAATAACCATCTGCATTCATTATCCCTCGTCGCTGAATCAATATTATTCCAAAACCTCCAGCCCCGGCATTTTTTCCCCGCTTAGAAATTCAAGCATCGCACCGCCTCCGGTGGAAACGAAAGATAATTTATCCATAAATCCGCCCTGCTCGATGGCCTGGATTGATTCGCCTCCGCCGACAACCGCAAAGGCTCCGCTTCCGATAACCGCTTCCAAGATTTTTCTCGTCCCCCTGTCAAAAGGCTCTTTTTCAAACATTCCCATCGGACCGTTCCAGACGATGGTTTCCGCCTGATCGATGACCTCTATAAACTTATCGATCGTTTTCGGACCGATATCAAACCTATCGGCATCCGCAAAATCAAACGGCAAGATAACTTTTTCATCAAATTTTATCCCCTGATCGATGGCTTCATTGGCGATCTTTCCTCCTACCAATATGAAATCGTAATTGTCGCTCAAAGATTTTATTAAGGGCAGCTTTGTTTCAATCTTTGCCCCTCCGATAATAGCCACGGCCGGATGCTCCGGATAATTTTTAACTCTTTCCAAATTTTCCACTTCTCTTTGCAGATGAAAACCGGCATAGCTCGGCAGATTTTTGGCCACTCCCACGACGGAGGCATGCGCCCTATGACAGACGCTGAAAGCTTCATTGATAAAAATATCGAAATTCTCCGCCAGATCGGCAGAAAAATTTTCATCATTTTCTTCTTCCTCCTTATAGAATCTTATATTTTCCAGAAGAAAGACCCGATTTTCATCGCCTGACTCTTTCCTGCTCTTTTTAATCACATTGGAATCACAACTGGAAATAAGCTTGATATCCACGCCCAAAATATCTCTTGCGTCAGGAATGATTTTTTTCAGGGAAAATTCACCCATGCTTTCTATGCCCGATCCGAGATTATCTTTATGCTGCTCCAAAGGTCTTCCCAGATGGGAAATCAGAGTCACCGCTCCCTCTTTCGACAATATGTGATCCACAGTCGCCTTGGCCGATCTTATCTTATAAGTCTCCTCGATTCCTCCTCCCTTCTTCAGAGGCACGTTAAAATCGACCCGTACCAAAACATTTTTTCCTTTTAAATTTGCGTCTTGTATTTTTTTCAGCTCCATGTTTTTATTTTTATCTTATTTTAAACCTAAAAGCTATAAGCTACGTTAATAAAAGCTGGGTTAACCCATCCCCAAAATTCCGATAATCACCCCGAATGCGGCCATAACGATAGAAAATATCCAAGCCCGCATAACTATTTTCGACTCCGGCCATCCCTTGGCCTCGAAATGATGATGGATAGGCGCTGCCAAAAAAATTTTTCTTCCAAGGAATTTCTTGCTCAACAACTGAGCGGCCGCGCTCCCTGATTCAAGAATATATATGAAAACTATGAAAAAAAGCGGGATGATGGAATTATTGAGCATAGCCACCACGCCCAAAGTCGTCCCCAGGGAAACCGCCCCAGTATCTCCCATAAAAAACCTGGCCGGAGGAATATTGAACCACAGGAAAGCCAAGAGAGCTCCTGCCACTGCGGCGCAAAAAGAAGCCAGATTGACGTGATTCTGAGCGAAGGAAATTATCGCAAAAGATGAAAAAGCGATAAAAAGCACCCCGCCGTTCAAGCCGTCAAGGCCGTCCGTTTCGTTTGAAGAAATGGCGGTAAAAAGAATGACAAAAATAAAAAGAGGGATATAGAGCCATCCTATGGCAAAATCACCCACAGCGGGAACATGGAGCTGATCCCATCCTAATTTTGAATAGAACCACCAAGCGCCGCCAAAAGCAATCGCAAAAAGCCACCAAAACCTCATTGCAAACCTCATCCCTCCTCCTTTGTTCGACCCCCAGCCTCGAACGCTCATAATATCGTCAAAAAATCCCAAAACTCCCGCAGAGATCAAGGCGAAAAGGGGAAGCCACGTTTGGGATCTGTCCAAAAAATCAAGCCGAGCGATAAAATTCGTATCAGTCAAAGTGGCGAACCAAGGAAAGACGTATTCTGAAATAAATATGACCGCAAAAACGCTGAACCAGATTATCACTCCGCCCATAGTAGGAGTTCCCGCTTTTTTCGCGTGAAATTTATTTACTATACTTAATTTTTCTCCGTCAACCGAATTCTTCTTTATCTTTATGCCTATTTTATATCTGTAGAGAATATTGGTCCAAATAGGCGTAATCATAAAAGCAAACGCAAAAACTATCATTCCGGTTGAAAGAACTTTCAAAATATCGATAACTTCAGGGATGTTTTGTACTTGTGAAATCATTTTATTAGCTTTTAGCTTTTGGCTATCAGCTTATGTATTATTTATAAAATTAAACCCGAAAACCTATCAGCTAGAAGCTATAAGCCAATGAAGCTAACTATATTTTACTCTGCTTCGAGATATTGAGCAATAATCCTATCGCCGCCATCAAAAATATTAGAGAGGTTCCCCCGTAACTTATAAAAGGAAGAGAGATTCCGGTCAAGGGCATAATGGCCGTGACCGCCGCAATATTTACGAAAGCTTGGAAGAATATCCATGAAGCTACTCCGATGGCGACAATTCTTCCGAAGTTATCCGGCGCGGCTTTGGCGATCTTTAATATCCTAAGGGTAAGAAGGACGAAAATTATGACAACTATTCCGGCGCCCAGAAGCCCCAGCTCTTCCCCGATTATCGCAAAAATAGAGTCCCCCACCGGTTCGGGAAGATAATTGAATTTCTGACGGCTGTGCCCCAAGCCGAGTCCGAATATCCCTCCCGATCCGATTGCCAAAAGCGCTTGATTTATCTGGTATCCCACTCCTTGCGGATCGTGCTCAGGATTGAGAAAAACCAAAAAACGATTCATGCGATAAGGCGCTATCATGATAAGCGCTGCCAGTCCGGCCAAGCCGGCCAGAAATATTCCAAAAATATGTCCCACACTGGCTCCTGAAACGAAATACATTGAAACCGCAATCATGATGATCACTCCTAGAGTTCCCGTGTCCGGCTGGCGGATGATCAAAAAACCGGCTATCGCCAATATGGTCAAAAAGGGAATCGTGCCCTCATATATATCTTTTATCTTTTCCGTCCCTTTATTTTCCAGCCAGGCCGCCAAGTATAATATGATTGAGATTTTTGCCATTTCGGAAGGCTGGAAGGATATCGACCCCAGATTTATCCAACGGCTGGCTCCATAGATGTCGCTTCCTATCCCGGGTATAAAAACCAAAACCAAAGCAAAAAGAGAAGCGAAAAAAAACGGAATGGAAAACTTTTTCCAAAAATGATAATCGATTTTGCTGAACAAATAAAGGAAAAAAAGTCCCGGGATGAAGCCAAATAAAAATTGATGCTTGATAAAATAGTTGGGATCCTCAAAGCGGGTTTGGGAATAAAGCACTCCGGCGCTAGCAATCATGATCAAACCAAAAACAGCCAGGGTTAAAGCCAGGGTAAGCAAGGTTTTATCGAATTGTTTTTTTGTGTTTGACATCTCTACAAATTACGAATTTTATGAAACTACGAATCGTTTTATAAATAGTTTTTAAGACTAAACTAACGATATAATAACCTTACCGCTTTGCTACATCGCTAAATTACCTTCTTCTCTCCTGTCCCATCATGCCTTGTTGCATATCACTTATGCCTTGTCATTGTTTTTTCCCTCCATTTCTCAATCTCCGCATGGTTCCCGCTAAGGAGGACTTCCGGCACCTTCCAACCATTGAATTCTTCCGGTTTGGTATACTGGGGATATTCCAAATTCTTCATCGCTTCGCTTGTCATATTGCTTCGCTTGTCATATTGCTTCGCTTGTTGAATTGATTCATTTTTAACATCTTGAACATTTTCAACACCTTGAACATCTATAACAACTTGAACATCATTAAAGCTCTCTTGATCAAGGGACTCCGGATTTCCTAATACTCCCGGAAGAAGCCTTGTGACCGAATCGACAACTGCCATCGCCGGAATTTCTCCTCCGGTCAGGACATAATCTCCTATCGAAATTTCTTCGTCCGCTATATGCTCGGCCACCCGTTCGTCCACCCCTTCATACCGCCCGCATATCATAATTATATTATCATAATTCAAAAAACGCTTGGCATCTTCCTGCGTATATTTTTTTCCCTTAGCAGAAAACAATATTGTTCTAAATGTTCCATCGCCTTGCTTGTTAAATCGCTTTGCTCGTTGTATTGTTTCATCTTCAACACTTGCAACATTTTCAACATCTAGAACATTTTTAATTGTTTCCACGCAATTAAAAATCGGTTCCACTTTCATCACCATCCCCGCTCCTCCGCCATACGGAGTATCATCGACAGTCTTATGCTTATCCCGGGCGTAATCTCTCAAATTATGCACGTTGATTACGACCAACTTTTCTTTCTGCGCCCGCGCTAAAATCGACTCGCTGAAATATGAATCAAAAATATTTGGAAAAATTGTGATTATATCAAATCGCATATCTAGTATCACATAACGCGTAGCGTGCAATATATAATCTATGGCGTGTAACTCGCAACGCTTTATACTCCATGCTATGTGCTATGTGCTCCATACTCTATGTCATTCTAGCATTTTTCAATAAATTTAAAAAGGAGTCTGTCGATGATTCGAAGACTCCCATTTTTTGAAGAGCAAAATATTTTTTACGCCAGCCGAATATCCCGCAGCGCTCCTTTGCTATTGAGGATTTCGATTTCGGACAAACTAAGAAAAGTCACCGTCCTTCCCTGGCTGTCAGCAACATCCAGGGGAAACCCCGGCAAACTTCCTTGAACGATCGAACCCTCGCCGACGCTGTCATAATAATCAATAATAACTTTTTTTCCTATCAAATTTTTCATCGCTCTTCTCCTCGGATTCATTTTCTTCCGCTAACCTTATTATCAGCGGATGCTTTTTCTTGAACTCCTCTATCTCTTCCATTATCCTCTGCCTCATTTCATTGCAATATGGAGAATCCCTGGAAGAGAAACTGGCGCTTCGGATATTCCTCTGCAATTCCTCGTATCGGGAAACGATCGGAGAGATGAAGATCAGCACCATGGCGCATCCGGATGCTATCACGATGGACAGTACGAGAAAAAAATTTCTTGCCGGAAAATTGTGAAAAACCGTGGCCGCTACAATCAATATGCACAAAGGCACAAGGATGAGTTCCATCCCTCTGTCTATCTTACCGCTATTCATGGGCGATCCTCCTTATCGCTTTATAAATCCATACGAATATCGGGCTTGTCTTTGACAATTCATCTTTGAGAAACTCTGGATAATTTTCATACTCCCTTACTTTCCTCCAGAATGAATAAACGGCCAAAATAGCTAGCCCAATAATAATATTCGGCAAGATCAAGCCGCAAAAGTTATCCTGCGCCCTTTCACAAAAAACAAGCGCAAAAACAGTTAACGAAAGATAAAGGACAAAGCCTCCTACTAAAATAGTAAACAGGCCTCCCAGCAAATTCCTGACGTTGCTTTCGCCCATAATTTCACCTCTTTTTTCAAGGAACTTTTTTCTAAAATCTGACTTCCAAAAAATTTGAAAGCTATTTCATTGAACATACAACATATAACATGAAGCATCATTACGAATGTTCTATGCTTCATGCTTTATGATTTATGTTTCGGCGGTATCGGATCATAGCCTCCCTCATTCCACGGGTGGCATCTTATCACTCTTTTAAATCCCAAGAAACCTCCCTTAAGGATACCGAATCTTTCTACAGCCTGATAGGTATATTCAGAACAGGTCGGATGAAAACGGCAGAATCTTTCGGAAAAAATAAAGCTAAAAATCCCCTGATCCGGAGACAGGAATTTCTGATAAAGCCTTATTAAAAACAGCAAAAATTTCTTCATTCGCATAATTTTATAAAACTTTTGCCAATTAGTCAAATAAAATGTATAATAATTTTATATTTAGATTCATGCCTAAGACCTAAACAAAAATGAGAGAAGTCAAATACAAAAATATAAACTGGATAGACTTTGAAAATCCCGATAAGGAAAGCACTTATTATTTGCAAGAAAACTTCAATATCCATCCGTTGGCCATTGAAGAATTTGTCACGCCTACCATAAGACCCAGGGCTACGGAATACAATAACTGCATATTTTTGACCGTCCATATCCCTCTTTTCGATGCCGTAGAGAGAACGACTTATCCGGGAGAACTCGATATAGTAATAACCAAAAATCATCTTATTACGGGGCACAAGCAAGACATTTATCAGCTAACCGATTTTTTCAGAAAATTGGAATCAAGCGAAGGCAGAAAAAAACTTTATATGAATGAGACCCCTGCCCATCTCCTCTACCATATATTGGAAATGCTTATAGAATCCTGCTTCCCCAGGTTGGCTCACATCCATAAAAATATAGATGTAATCGAGGGGCACGTCTTTAACGGAGACGAAACAGAAATGGTTCGTGAAATTTCTCTCGCCAAAAGAGATATTTTAAACTTCAGAAGGACTTTAAAGCCTCAGAGATCGATTTTGGAATCATTGGCTCAGATGGAAACGAGGTTCATACCGAGCGAACTTAAACCTTATTACCAAGACCTGATCGGCACCAATATAAGGCTTTGGAGCTCTCTGGAAAGCGCCAAGGAAACGATCGAGTCCCTGGAGGAAACCAACAATTCTCTGCTTTCTAATAAATTGAACCTTACCATGAAAGTTTTGACGATTTTTTCCGCCATAATGCTTCCGATGACGGTTTATTCCAACATCCTGGCCATGAGCGCCAAAATACCTTTCGCATCCCACCCTTTCGGTTTTTGGATCCATATAGGAATAATGTTTTTTATATCACTTTTTACTATAGTAATGTTTAAAATTAAAAAATGGCTTTGATCAAGTGACAAGAGACATGCGACATGGGACAAGGATTTAATTTTTTGCAATTACTTGTTATCAAGCGGTTTTTATAATAAGCTAAAAGCATATCATTGGACATAAAACATTGGACATTAAAAAGATAAAAAATGCTCCATGTCACGTGTCGCATGCTACATGTTGCATATATACAATACTCTCACCAACAGAAAAGAAGAATTTAAACCGATACATCCCGGAAAAGTCGGCATGTACACTTGCGGTCCGACGGTTTACGGCTACATCCATATCGGAAATATTCGCGCCTACACCAATGCGGACATCCTCAGACGTTATCTTGAGTATGCCGGATATGAGGTCCGCCATATAAAAAACATCACGGACGTCGGACATCTAACGGATGATGATTTAGCCCAAGGGGATAGTGGCGAGGACAAGCTCATAAAAAAAGCTTTGAGCGAAAAGAAAACCCCCCAGGAAATCGCCGATTTCTATGAAAGTTATTTCAGAAGCGTGGAAAATGAGATGCATATCCTTCCGGCTCAGTATTTTCCGAGAGCTACCGCCCATGTTCCTCAAATGATTAAAATAATAGAAGGTCTCATAGAAAAAGGATATGCCTACGAAAAAAATGGCAATGTATTTTTTGATATCTCAAAATTTAAAGATTACGGAAAACTTTCCGGAAACACTCTGGAAAACTTAAAAGTAGGCGCCAGGCTCGAAGAACATCCCGACAAAAAAAATCCCTGGGACTTCGCCCTTTGGCTCAAGGCGCCCGAAGAACACCTGATGAAATGGAAAAGTCCTTGGGGGATCGGCTACCCGGGCTGGCACATCGAATGCAGCGCCATGAGCACAGAATACCTGGGAGAGACCATCGACATCCACACCGGCGGAGAAGACAATATTTTTCCCCATCATGAAGCGGAAATAGCTCAAACCGAATGTTTTACAGGAAAACAGTTTGTTAATTATTGGTTTCACGGAGGAATGTTGCAGGAAAAGGGCGAAAAAATGAGCAAATCCAAAGGAAATTTATATTTGATTGAAGATATAAAGAAAAAAGGATACACCGCTATGGATTTAAGGATGTTGCTTATTTCATCTCATTATAAATCTTCTTTAAATTTTTCTTGGGACGCGATGGACCAAGCCAAAAAAAACTTGGATAGAATATCCGAATTTATTAAAAAACTAAAATCTGTCGAGCCGATGGAATTATCAAAAAAAGGGAAGTTTGATGACAAAAAGCTGAAAGGCTATCAAGACAAATTCGAATCAGCTATGGACGATGACCTAAATACTCCCCTGGCTCTTAGCGCGATTTACGAAATGATAACAGAAGTAAATAAGCTCATGAATGATAAAAAAATAAGCGCCGATCAGGTGAAAGATATTCTGAATTTCTGGGAAAAAATTAATGATGTTTTGGGGCTGAGATTATATGAAAAAGAGGAAGCTGTCCCTGATGAGATAAAAGAACTGGCGGAAGAAAGAGAAAGTGCCCGGAAAGAAAAAGATTTCAAAAAAGCCGACAAAATCAGAGATAAGCTCAAAGAGAAAGGCTATGAAATAAAAGACCTGGAAGAAAAATACGAAATTAAAAAAATATGAAAAGAAAACTGGCATTATTTTTATACATCGTAGGCCTTAGCGCCATAACTTACTGGGCTTATCCCGTAATAAAAGAGCGCTATTTTAACGGTGGAAAAGATGCGGAAATATCTTCATCGCAAGAGAATAAAGATGCCTTAAAAAATGGATCGGCAGACTCTTATTCCACTGCGGAAAACGGCAATAAAAACGAACCTGGGCCAAAAGAAGGAGATGTTAATTTTCCGGAATCGGAACAAGGCAACATGTTTCTGGAAATTACACCTGTTGACTGCGACAATGAGTGCATTTATTTCGAAATCGAAAAAGAAAGGGACTATTGCAAACAAGTCTGCGGGCTGAGCGCTCCGACAGATCCACAGGATAACGGTTGCGATGCCTTAAGCGGACTAGAAAGAGACTATTGCTGGAAAGACGAAGCGGTAAGAAAAACCGATTTTTCAATCTGTCAAAAGATAGAAGATTCCAAAATAAAAGAAGTATGCCAAAACAGGATCACGGAGGATATAATTGATAATCAGCAATTGAAAAATTAAAAAGACAATTTAAAAAAGTGTATCTTTAAAGATACACTTTTTTATTGCTATCTTCTCGAATAACTTATTAATTTCATCTTTTCTTCAGCTCATCCCTTATCTCCCTGAGCAACCTGACTTCTTCCGGCGGCCGCTGGGGCTTCTTCTCTTCTTTTTTCTTGAAACGCTCAAATTGTCTTATTACAATGAATATAGAGAAGGAAATTATGAAGAAATTTATCACTGCATCGATGAACAATCCGTAATTCATAGCAACTGCCTGAGAATCTTCCGTGGCTTTTTTTAGGGTCAATGATAAATCTGAAAAATCCACTCCCCCGGTAAGCACTCCTAGCGGAGGCATAATGATATCGGAGACAAAGGAACTCACTATTTTGCTGAAAGCGGTTCCGATGACTACTCCGATTGCCAGATCGACAACATTGCCTTTTATGGCAAATTTTTTAAAATCTTTAAACATATTAAATTATTTAAATTATTATTATCTCCCTTTGGAAAAGGGATATGTCTCGCCGCGACGAGACAGAGGGATTTGAAAAACTTTAAATCAACGCAAACGTCTGCTAATTTGAAAACCTTTCAAATCCCCCGCATACTTCACAGGCACCCCCTTTAGAAAAGGGGGATTTCTACCCGAAACCTAAACTAAAACTTATCCACTTCTTTGATAAACTCATCAAGCAGATCTTTCTCATCCACTTTTTTGAGCAATTTCCCTTTTTTCATTATAAGGCCTACACCTTTCCCTCCGATTATAGCCAGATCGGCTTCTCTGGCTTCACCGGGACCATTTACCACGCATCCCATTACCGCCACCCTGATATCCTTGTCTATTCCTTCCAGAGATTTTTCAACTTTTTGGGCTAGGCTCACGAGATCAATTTCAGTCCTCCCGCAAGTGGGACAGCTCGTTACGGAAATTCCTTTTTTGCGAAGCCCCAAAGACTTGAGGATTTCCCAGCAAACCCTTATTTCCTCGACCGGATCAGCAGTAAGCGATACCCTCATTGTATCCCCTATTCCGTCATAAAGCAAAATGCCCAGTCCGACTGAAGACATAACTGTTCCGCGAAAACTTGTCCCGGCTTCCGTTATTCCTATGTGGAGAGGGTAATCAACTTTTTCTGAAAGCAACCTATAGGCCTCGACGGTTCTTTCTATGTCATTGGCCTTAAGAGAAACTGCGATATCATAAAAGTCATTCTCTTCTAAAATTTTTATGTGTCCCATAGCCGATTCGACCATCCCCTCAGACGTCACTTTCCCATCATATTTCTCTAAAATTTCTTTTTCCAGAGATCCTGCATTTATTCCGATCCTAATAGGAATTTTTTTGTTCTTGCATTCTTTTACGAGCATCTCGACTTTTTCTCTGGATCCGATATTTCCCGGATTGATACGAAGCTTGTCCACTCCCTGTCTTATCGCTTCCATAGCATATTCGGCAGAAAAATGAATATCAGCTACCAACGGAATATTAATCTGTTTTTTAATATTTCCCAAAGCTTTAGCCGCTTCCATATCGGGCACAGCCACGCGGATAATCTCACAGCCCGCCTGGATCAATTGCTTTATTTGGGCAACAGTCGCATCAACGTCTCGGGTATCGGTATTGCACATTGACTGAACTGAAACTGGAGCATCTCCGCCGATATACATGTTGCCGACTTTTATCTTTTTGGTTTTTCTGCGATTTATCATAAAAATTTTCTGGTTTAAATTTAGCATATCCATTATAGCCATAATCTAAAAAAATATCCAGCCAAAGAGATTCATAAAGATTCGTAATCGCCCGCTTGCAATGCATGCGCAAAGCACTGCAGGCAGGCAGAGATTAAAAAAAACCGCCTTTTAAAGCGGTTTCTAATTTGAATATATGATTCTTGGCACCGACCTACTTTCCCCGGAAAAACCGGGTATCATCGGCGCTGAAGGGCTTAACTGCTGAGTTCGGAATGGGATCAGGTGTACCCCCTTCGCTAGAGACACCAAGAATCATATATTCAAAAAAATTGTAGGTTTTAAAAAGCTCCAGCCAGATGTATATAAATGGCTGTTAACTGTTAACTTTTTTCCTAATGGCTACTATAGTATGCCACTAAGCAAAAACAAAAAAAGGTTTTAGTTTATTAGTACTCCTCGGCTAAACGTATCACTACGCTTACACCTAGAGCCTATCAACCTAGTCTTCTTCTAGGAAAACATAAATTACCTTATCTTGAGGTAGGCTTCCCGTTTAGATGCTTTCAACGGTTATCCCTTACGAACATAGCTACTCGACATTGCTCCTGGCGGAACAGCCGATGCACCAGAGGTTCGCTCTTTCCGGTCCTCTCGTACTAGGAAAGAATCCTCTCAAGTAATAACGCCTACGGCAGATAGAGACCAACCTGTCTCACGCATGTTTTTCACGCATTACTGCGTGCATTGGACTATAACTTCATCCACAAATAATTATGGAGGCTAACGTCTAGTCTCTACGGGCTTTGTCAAATTAGACAAATTCCCTCGGTATTGTCCGCGATTACTCGCTAGGATTCTACCGATATTAGTTAGCTTCTCTTTTGTTATTGCTAACAAAAGCCGCCATGATGTGATGTCTATAACCTCGGATTCAAACTGTAAAATTTCCTTTTTCTAAAAGCTAAAAAGCCATTTTACGGTTTGAACCCAGCTCGCGTACCTCTTTAATTGGCGAACAGCCAAACCCTTGGGACCTGCTCCAGCCCCAGGATGAGATGAGCCGACATCGAGGTGCCAAACAGTGCCGTCGATATGAACTCTTGGGCACTATCAGCCTGTTATCCCCGGGGTAACTTTTATCTGATGATCTTCCACGCTCCTACAAGCGATGGTCGGTTCACTAAATTCTACTTTCGTAACTGAGCGACTTATTAGTCTTTCAGTAAAGCTGGCTTATGCTTTTGTACTATCAGTCCGATTTCCATCCGGACTTAGCCAACCTTTGTAAGCGCCTCCGTTACCATTTAGGAGGCGAGCGCCCCACTCAAACTACCCACCAGGCACTGTTCCCGTGCTGGTAAGAATCAAGCAGGAAGTATTATGTAGTATGTATTATGTTCAGACACTAAGATATATATTGTGGTTTGCCATACTTTATACTTGCTACTTTATACTTTCTACCAAACTCTTAACAGCACAGGGTTAGAATTAAAATAATGACAGGGTGGTATTCCACTGGCGACTCCACCGCGACCTGGATCGCGGTTTCAAAGTCTCCCACCTATTCTCGGCAGCCAGAATCTTAATTCAATGCCAAGTTGTAGTAAAGCTCCACGGGGTCTTCTCGTCTTGCCGTAGGTAAACGGCATCTTTACCGTTATTGCAATTTCACCGGGTCCTTCACTGAGACAGTTTCCAAGTCGTTACGCCTTTGATGCGGGTCGGAATTTACCCGACAAGGAATTTCGCTACCTTAGGACGATTATAGTTATCGCCGACGTTCACTGGCGCTTCGGGGATTGGCTTGCACCGCTCCCGTTAACGTTCCAGCACTGGTCAGGCGTCAGCCCCTATACATCCCCTTACGGGTTTGCAGAGACCTGTGTTTTTGATAAACAGTCGCTTGGAATCTTTAGCTGCGGCCAATGCATAGCACCAAAAGCACGAATATCAAAATACGAAACTCAAAACAAATTATAATTTTCAAATTTTTTAAATTCAAAACGGCCCTTAATTATTTGAATTTTGATATTGTTTCGGATTTCGATATTCGGATTTCGAATTTTTAGTGCTAAGCACTGGCAAGACATCTCGCGAACTTACGTCTAGATTTTTTGCCGAGTTCCTTAGCGAAGGTTCTCCCGTTCCCCTTAGGCTACTCGCCCTGTTCACCTGTGTCGGTTTGCGGTACGGATATGAAAACAATAATCTTAGAAGTTTTTCCTGGCACTCTGCTGGCTGTCGTTAGCTCCTCCGAAGAGAAGCGTCCAGATTTTCCTTGGACTTAATGTATAACGGATTTGCCTGCTATACATCCTCAGAAAACCTACATGAATCCAATAACATGCGACAGTTACTAAAATGCGTCACTCCATCGATTGTAATCATAGTCACGGAATATTAACCGTATGTCCATCGACTACGCCTTACAGCCTCGCCTTAGGACCGACTAACCCTGGGATGATTGCCATTGCCCAGGAAACCTTGAACTTTCGGGGTGTGAGGATCTCACTCACATTGCGGTTACTCATGCCAACATTCTCACTTCTCTGCGATCCACCATGGCTCACGCCTTTGGCTTCGGCTCACAGAGAACGCTCTCCTACCACCCGTCGCTCGAGAGCGACAGGTCCATATCTTCGGTATCATATTTAGCCCCGTTACATCTTCGGCGCAGAGTCTCTAAGCTAGTGAGCTATTACGCACTCTTTAAAGGATGGCTGCTTCTAAGCCAACCTACTAGGTGTTTAAGAAACTCTACTTCCTTTGCCACTTAATATGAATTTAGGGACCTTAGATTATGGTCTGGGCTTTTTCCCTTTTGAGATCCGACCTTAGAGCCGGATTTCTGACTGCTCGAATAAGAAACGCAAGAATTCGGAGTTTGGTTGAGTGTTCTACGGCGAACCGCGAACACTCATCCAGTAGCTCTACCTCCCGCGCTCATTTAACGAACGCTAGCCCCAAAGCTATTTCGGAGAGAACCAGCTATAGCCAAGCTCGATTGGAATTTCTCCCCTACGCACAGGTCATCCCCTGATGTCGAACGATCAGTGGGTGCGGGCCTCCCCCCGATGTTACTCGGGGTTCGCCCTGCCCATGCGTAGCTCGCCTGGATTCGGGTCTAGTCCATACGACAAAATCGGCGGTTAAGCCTCGCTTTCACTATGCATATCTTACAGAGTAATTTATGCAAGCCGTATAAAACTAACTCGTTGGCTCGTTCTGCAAAAAGCACGCCATCGCCGTGCGCAGTGCGGAAATTCTAAACTCTAAACACGAAATTCTAAACAAATCATAATTTTCAAAATTCTAAATTCAAAATTTTTTTGAATTTTTGCAATTCGAATTTTGATATTGTTTCGGATTTCGGATTTTAATATTCGGATTTCCGTACTACGTACGGCTCTGACTCCTTGTTAACATATGGTTTCAGATACTATTTCATCTCCCTTATCGGGATGCTTTTCACCTTTCCCTCACGGTACTTGTTCACTATCGATCTCGTGTAATATTTAGTCTTGGAAGTTAGTGCTCCCGGATTCAGACGGGATTTCTCCGGTCCCGCCTTACTTGAGAATAATTTCATCGCTTCATATTTTTTTTCGCATACAAGGCTATTACTTCCTTTGGCCGTTCTTTCCAGAACGTTCTGCTAAAAAATATGAGGCAATCCCGATTAAACGAGTACAATTATCTCGCAACCACCCGTCGCCCGAGGGCGACGAGTTTTAGACTGTTCCGCGTTCGCTCGCCACTACTTGCGGAATCTCTATTGATTTCTATTCCTCCAGCTACTAAGATGTTTCAGTTCACTGGGTTTGCTCCATTATCCTATGAATTCAGATAATAGTAACCGCACACAACACGGAAATTCGAAATTCAAAGCATCAATTTCTAAATAAATTAAAATTTTCCAAATTCTAAATTTAAAAAGTTTTTAAATTTAAATTATTTGGACTTTAAAATTGTTTAGGATTTCGGATTTTAAATTTCGGATTTTCTGTGCTATGTACGGCTGGGTTTCCCCATTCGGAAATCCCCGGATCAAAGCTTGCTTGACAGCTCCCCGAGGCTTATCGCAATCTGCTACGTCCTTCATCGCTCACACGAGTCTAGGCATCCACCATACGCTTAAGTAACCTTTTTGTTGTTTTTCCCACCGCTCGAAAGCGGCAGGATTCACCCCGTGAAATTCTCGCAAGCGAGACCAGCAAAGCTGGATTACACGGGGTAAAGTTAACAGTTAACAATCATTTAAGATCGTCAACTGCAATTGCTTTGTTTCCCGCCGCCGATAAAGCGGCAGGATTTACCTACGCCTATTTCTTGGCCCCGATCAGATTTTCCGCAATTGCTTGATCTGGATCAAAGCTACTCAATAGGTCAATATTAAATTTTTAAGGTTCGCTTCATCCGGATCATTCTTACCGGATTTGCGCGGAAATATTTTTTCATGAAATATTCACAAAAAAGTATTTCGGCACAACTCCTATTTTACATTATTTTGTCCAGACTTCCGCATAATTCCGCCATCCGCAGGACCAAATAAAAAACTCGCCTTAATGGCGAGCAATCTCTTGACAACTAAAAAATAGCTGTAAAAAAATTCACCCGCTTTTGTATTTAGATTTGTTTTGTTGTCTTTTCAAGTAATTTATTATCTTTAAAAAATTACATCATAATAAAAATCTTGAACGCTCATACATAATAACAAACGGCTAAAAATGTGTCAAGGCCTTTTTGGCGATTTGTTGACAGCTCGACGGAACGATTCCAATATGGCTGTCTTTGTTGCCCAGAAAAAGCCTAAGTATGATTATTTTTTTCCGAAGAAAAATTTCTGGTAAATTCATGAGACAAATAATCGTCCAGCCTTTCCAATTCTCCGAGCTCAAATTTTCCGGAATTTTCCTTCAAAAGATCGATGAACGGCTTGACCGCATAACCGTCTGTTTTTTTGAGCTTATTGAAAATCTCGTAAATATCTTCCGGAAATCCTTTCGGGGAATCTATGATTATGGAAGACGGATAATGGGCGTAGAGCTTGATATCGAATAAAGATTTTATAAGAGCTATTTCTTCTTTTTTTGTAATTTTAGGAAGAATTTCTTTTTCCTCCACGGTAATGTCTTTTTCAGGATCATTTTCCGACCCGCCCTCTCCCGCTGGAATATTTTCCTCAATATCATTTTCCGCCTCATTTGAAAAAAACGCCTCCCCCTCAAGAGCGACTAGAATTATCAACGCAGATGCTATGGATGCCGTTCTTTTCGGATCGGAATATCTCTCTTTTTTTATCCATGAGACAAATCCTGCAAGGCCTTTGCCCCTGGCATGATCGGGAGAGACTTCCACAACCTCTTTGATTTTTTCCAAGGCAAGCCCGGGATTTTCACTCATGCCGGAATAAGCCCTTAATATTTCTTCTTTTTCTAATCCGGACGCTATCTCCAATTCAGCGACCTTTTCGTTCAAATATTCCCTTTTTTCATCAAATGCTTTTTTCAAGTCCGGATTTTTGGTAATTCTCATATAATCGCCCACTCTCGAAAGATGCGCCGAGGCCTTTTCCCAACCGTTCATCTGATTCATTCTTTCCTCAATTCCGGTCCCTTCATTTTCCACATAACTCGGCTCTTCAAACTCAAAACCATAGTTGCTATTATCAGCCGAAATATAGTCTTTGGGAGTTATTTGTAATCTTTTGCCGTCTAAGCTCGACATATTCTTATTTTCATTAATTTTACCACACCCTCTTAAAAAAGAGAAATGCCTACAAATTCTGCAAATGCTAAATTGCAATACAATTCCCCCTGGATCAAAAAACGCGATTTAACCTATCGCGCCTTGTCTGATAAATTTCATGAAGATCCGTATCATTCCAGATCTTTTTCGAAACTTATTTTGCTGTCTTCATTATTCGGACGTTCTTCGAAATCGGTGATTGAAAATCCGTATTTAGTCAGATAAGCCAGCATGCCCCGTTCGCTGTTTCTCACTTTGGTTTTTATTTTTTCATATCTTTTATTCCTGGCTATCGCCAATCCGAAAGCCATAAGTCCCTTAAGAATTCCTTTCCTTCTGAAATCTGGACTTACTCCAGTCATCCAGCAATAAAGCGACCCGTCGCCATATTTGTCATACCACACCGCATATCCGGCCGGATTATCCCCCAGGTAAGCAACCGTAATCAGATGATATTTGTCTTTATATCTCTCCTCAAAATGCTCCCGGGGCTTCATTTTCTCAGCGCCGAGAACCTTTTTCCCGATTTTTATGACCTCGTCTATCGAGGCCTCCCTGATTCTTATTTGAGTATCCATGATATTATGACTATATTTAGCCTGTCATCTTTATTCTACCATACTCTTCTTGCCATACAAACTAACTTTCAAAATCCCCTCTTAAAATCCAGATTTAAAAAAAATTCATATACGATTTTACTTTTGCATTAATTTTAAAATACAAAAAATAACATACCGATGAACATACCTTTGAACATACTATAGTATGTTCAAGACTGGATAATCGTCAGAATTATTCCGTGTCCCCGAGAAGATTCGAGCCTCCGACCTTTGACTCCTCAAGCCAACGCTCCCCGCCTGCCTATGCCTGTGCCCTCGTGAGGAATCCCTGCCGGCGCTCCGTCGGCCAAAGCCTATGGCGGCGTACGACCGGCAGGCAGGGAACCTCAATTGTGTTCCCAGGAGGATTCGAACCTCCGACCTTTGGCTCCGCAAGCCAACGCTCTATCCAACTGAGCTATGGGAACATGCAAAAGAATTCAACCACAAAATGGCGCGAATATCAAGCGCATAACATTATACCATTATCTTGCGACCGCACAGGAATTGTATAATAAGAATGATTAAAAAAATTACACGACTTTTAATTTGTATTTTGAAATTTTAATTTATCCTATATATGCAAAAGTCTCTCTATCGTGTCTATCATCGTAGGTTTTTGCTTCTTTTCCGGAATGAAATCCATCAAGACCTCCCTTAATTTTACAGGATCGATCTGGTGAACCGGTATATGGACATAAGGAACGAGGAGAGCGTCCGTATGAAGGCTTAAAATCTTCGTATGGGGCGGCTCATAAAAAATCCAAAAAGATTCTACGCTGTCAAAATCATACAATTCATTTCCTGCCATGACTCCTTCATGAGTAATTTTGAAATCTAGAACTCGGGGATGCTTTTCCAGTTGGATATAGCCCACTATCCCTATCAGGATGAAAAGTATCGCCATGATGGGACTATTGTTTATGAGCGCGTAAAATACTATCGCCGCCAAAATAAGCGAAGCCACTAAATACCAGACTTTTTCCTTGGGATAATGCTCATATTCCGGACCCTGCCATTCGATAAGCACGTCGCTATGCTCAGAAATCATAAAATCATGGGGTTTTTCGAGATAATCCCCTTCATGATTTATGCGGATATTGTTTTTTTTATGCCCGCTTCTCCGTAAGTCGATATTCATAATATGAAATTTAAATTTTATTAATTATAGCACATTAAAATTATGCAGACAAAAGATAAGCGGTTTACAAACAGGCCGGCAACTGTTATAGTAATCTCTGAAATAAAAATGTAAAAGATTTTTGGAGAGATGGCAGAGTGGTCGAATGCGACGGTCTTGAAAACCGTTGTGCCCGAAAGGGTACCGGGGGTTCGAATCCCTCTCTCTCCGCCTTCGCTCGCCGAAACGGCGAGCTACGGCGGACAAGTCCGCCAGTGGTTCGCCGCGAAGGAGAGATTCGCATATGTTCTATGTTTACATATTAGTATGTTCTGATGGCAATCTATACACAGGTTGTACTAATGATTTGAAAGATAGGATTGAAAGACATGGAAAGGGATATATTGATTCAACTAAGGGTAGATTGCCAGTGAAATTGATGTGCTATACATCTTTTTCTGGTAAATACAAAGCTTTTGAATTCGAAAAATATCTAAAATCAGGTTCGGGCAGGGCATTCATAAGAAAGCATTTTATGTAAAAAGATTATAGTATCGTGCAGACCGATAAACCCGCTTATCCGCTAGCCGGCGAAGTGGGATTTTTTTATAGAAAATATAGATAGAGGATCAAATAAATCATATCAAGCGCCTATTTCAATTTTTCCCTTATCATCTCCATCGCCTTTTGCGGATTGGCTTTTCCTTGTGTCTCTTTCATAACTTGCCCCATCAAGAACTTCAAAGCATTTTCTTTTCCTGACTTGTAATCATCAACAGAAGACTGGTTATCCACTAAGATTTTATCAATAATATTTTCCATTTCTCCATCATCTTCCATTTGCGCCAAATTCTTTTCTTCAATAATTTGGGACGGATCCCCTCCGGTTTCATACATCTCTTTGAGAACTGTCTGGGCGGCGCTGGAATTAATTTTTCCATCCGCCACAATTCCGATGAGCTCAGCGTAATTTTCCGGAGTAATTTTGATGCTTTCTATCTTTTCCTGGCTTTCAAAAAGATACTTTCTCAATTCAGTATTTATATAATTTGCAACCAGCTTTATCAGCTTCTCTTCCTCGGCCTTAATTTCTCCCGCATCTCTTTTCTCTGCTATCTCGCTTATGGTTTTTTCAAAATAATCAGCCAAGCCCTTTTCCATCGTAAGAAGCTCCGCATTTTCCTGGGAAATCCCATATTGTTCCATGAATCTCTTGATTTTTTGATCCGGAAGCTCGGGAAGATTCCTTTTTAATTTTTCAATATAGCCATCACTGAATTTCATCGGCGGGATATCCGGCTCGGGGAAATATCTGTAATCGGCCGCGGTCTCCTTGGTTCGCTGAGAAATCGTCGCGTTCCGATTCGCATCCCAGCCTCTGGTTTCCTGGACAATTTTTTCGCCTTTGTCCAAAGCTTCCGCCTGGCGCTCTATCTCGTAATTGATCGCTTTTTCTACAAATTTGAATGAATTTATATTCTTGACTTCGACTTTTGTCCCGCTCAACTTATCCTCGCCTTCTTTATGAAGAGAAATGTTGGCCTCGCAACGCATATGCCCTTTTTCCATATCGGCATCGCTTATGCCGATATAGCGGCAGATCTGCTGGAGCTTCTGGCAAAATATTCTGGCCTCCTCCCCGCTCTCAAAATCCGGTTCGGTCACAAGCTCCATAAGCGGAACACCGGCACGGTTAAAGTCTACTAAAGAATAGCCAGTTCCTTTGGGATGAGTTAGCTTACCGGTATCTTCTTCAAGATGAATCCTAGTAATACCTATCTTTTTAGTTTGAATATTTGAATTTTGAATTTGATTATTGTTTAGGATTTCGGATTTTGAATTTCGAATTTCCAAAACTCCGTTTTGGCATAGAGGTTGGTCGTACTGGGAAATCTGATAACCCTTCGGAATATCCGGATAAAAATAATTCTTTCTGTCAAATTTCGACTCCTTTCGCAATTCACAATTGAGCGCCATTCCTGCAAGTTGGACAAATCTAACGGCTTTTTCATTAGGCACAGGAAGAGTCCCCGGATGAGCGGTGCAAACTTCGCAGATATTCTTATTCGGCTCCTTTTCCGCCCCCATCCCGTTCTTGCATTTGCAAAACATCTTGGACTCGGTCTTGAGCTCAACATGTATTTCCATCCCGATTGTAGCGCTATATTTGCTCATAATTTTTCCCGCTATAACTCCATCATACTCATTTTACCATATTACGTAATATGGTAAAATATATATTTTTGATTACTGCTATTGTTTTTATCTGTCATCACCGCTTCCTCCGATCTTTCCCCTCTCCAGACGGCTATATAGCTTCTCGATATTGCTCCCGGCGACTTCGTCCATATCCAATCCCAGCTCCGTCGCCAACTGCGCGACATACCAAAGCACATCCCCTAATTCCTTCTTTATCATTTCCCGAGTTTCCTCGTCAATTTTTCCCTCCTTATCCCGGATGACTTTTTTTATCTTTTCAGAAACTTCCCCGGCCTCTCCGGAGAGTCCCAAAGTGGGATAAATAAAATTATTATCCTTGTCCGGATAGAGGGCGGTCTTTCTCGACTTTTCCTGGTATTCTTTGAAATCCATATTTTTATATATATCTTAATCTATATATTTATCGATTATTCCGATCACGTCTTTAAAAACTTCCTCGACTGACCTCTCCCCGTCTACAACGTGAAAATTATCATACTTTCCGCTAGTATAAATTTTGTCATACATCTTAGAAACTTCTTCCAATTTTTCCTTTTCTTCAAAAAGCTCTCGGCGAAATCTGGAATCCTCTATTCTCCTGATGCATTCTTCCGGTGAAACTTTTATATAGATGGTTATATCCGGAGCACGAAACTTCTCGTTTATCTTTTCCAGCCATTCCACGTCATTTTCCAGAGATCCAAAAGCAAAAGTGGAAAAATAATAACGGCTGGAAATGACGTGATTGCCTTTCTCCAAAGCCGGCCGGACTTCTGATTCCAAATGATGCGCCCTGTCAGCAGCATAAAGCAGCTGTATTCCGGTATTGCTCAGCGTCCATTGCTTGGCAAGAACCGACCTGATCAATCCGCCGATCAGGCTGCCGGAAGGCTCAGAAGTGGTGTGAAATTTTTCCCCCTTGTCCCTCAGATATTTCTCCAAAAAACTTATCTGCGTGCTCTGTCCCGATCCGTCCAATCCTTCAAAAACTATGAATTTTCCCTGACTGCCGGCAGGCAGGATATTTTCCCCTTCCATTGTTATATTATACCACTTAATGATTAATACCTGCTACATTATGATTTATGTTTTTCAATTATGTCTTGCTCCCCTCTTCTTACGTCAAACCTGTTCGGCTCCTCGTCTAGGTGGAATACCAACCCGTCTTTTTCAAATAATTCCTTCATATTATTGATCATTTTAAGTATCTGTTCAACTAATGTCGGATGGACGAATCGGGTCGATCGGAGTTCAGTCAGATAAACCAGCGCTTTTAAATCTCCTGAAAACCTGCATGGAACCCGATACCCCATCGCCATGAAATATTGCTTGTCTGTTTCAGAAGCATCGATCTTTTCAATTTTTCTTTCCTGCTCTTTGATGAATTTTTCAGCCTTTTCTCTTAAATTTTCCGGCAAAGCGTCCAAATACCACTCATTGAATCCGTGGATCATCACTAAGAGAGGCATCCTTTGTACGATTGCGCGATGTCTCTGGAAGTCCCTGAAAGACCCGAAATCCAATAAAAATTCAAAAGCTACTGTCCCGCACTCTCCGATTGCCGCAGGCAACTCCGTCTTCATAGGTCTTGATTTCAAAACTTCTCCATATTCGGAAAGCATTTTCCTATCAACATTATCGTAAATCAATTCGAAGTCTCCGGCACTTTCATTCTTATAATAATATTTATCTCGCATCCATTTTTTATTGTATTCTTCGGTATGCGCAAATCTTTCGTGCCCGAAAGAACTGGGGTACATTTCCTTGAGAGCTTCTTCGGTTTTCTCGGCAATATCCCGAACCTCTTTAAGCGGATGATGTCTGAGAAGCATCAGCTCATCGGCAAACTGGCGAAAATTCATCCTCCAGGCTACATTGGTAGTCGCTCCGGCCGGGAGAAATGATCTGGTAATATCAAAGGCTCTCGCCTTAATCGCTTTTTCATATATATTTATATCTTCTTCCTTTCCCTTCGGAAATTGTTTTTTTAGATGTTTTCTTACGGGCTCTTGGGCTTTAAGATAAAATTTCCTCCAATTCTCCAAAACTTCTTTTCCTTCTTCCTTGCCGGTGGGATCCAAGAATTTCTGCTTGGAAAAATCAACGTATCTGGTCGAAGCTTCCTGCCCCGAATAAAGCCGCCAGTCCTGAATGGCTTTGGCGGCCAGCATCGATATTCCTTCCACAAAAACGGTCGCGCTGCCGCAATCTCCTATGGATTTATGCCCGTAGCCCACATAAAACTTTTCCATAAAATCCTCCGCGCCCTTCTCTTCCAATATTTTCAGATGGCTTTTTATTCCCCCGGTGGAACGCGAATGGAGCGCTTGGAGCATGGCTTCCGCCTGCCCGTCGATCTCGGCTCCGTTATTCAGAACCAAGACGAACCCGCCGTTGTCCAAATCTCTGATCACGTGATTATTTTTTTCATTATTCATCATTATCTCATTAAAATTTAAAAGACACCGTATTTTATTTTACCACATCAGCTTGTAAAAATAAAAGGCCGCTTATGCCCTTCTAGCATAAGCGGATAAATTCCTCATTGTTTTTTTTCTACACATAGCCCTCCGGCATCCGGAGAGGCTCTCCAAAATTCTGTTCGGGAAATCTTTTCATAAGTTCTTTTTGCAGGGGGATCATAACTTCCCGCATTGAAGGCTCGGCAGCCTTGCTTGTGCGCATATGAAGAATATGATGCCACTCTGCCAGATTCGCATAGACAAATATTTCCGTCTTACAGGAATTTGGAAGAACCGTGCGAGCCGCCTGGGGGGAATTGTTTTTTATCAACTTCATATAGACGGCCTCGGCTGATAAACATTCTTTCCCCCATATCTCATAATCCTCGCTGTCCTCTTTGAAAAATACAGGTTTGATGAAAGTAATGCGAGAACCGAATTTTCCATCGCTATAGCAACAATATCGCTGGCTCTCTTGCAGAAAAGAGCAAGGGCGATGCCGGACGATTTCATGAGTCACCGCGCGACTGACGATAAACTTGACCGCCAAATGTCGATGGCGAGCCTGGATTTCCGGTTCCATCTGATCGATTTCCTCTAGGGAAACTTGCCGACAAGAAATCTTTCTTGATCTTTTCACCGGAAGCAAAGATGCTATATCCTCAAAAAAATAAGGATGATTTTTATTCATGTCAAAAGCAATCGTCCTTATTATCTCATTTCCAGGAAGTCTCATCAGCATTTCCCGGAAAGCGCGCACGCTTCCGGTTATCAGAGTCCTTTTTTCAAAAGGAAAATCATCGATAAAAAGATACTTCGGCATAGCCATGATTATCTCGCGCATATGCGACTTAGTCCTGGCTTTCACCTCACAGGTGCGCACGCCCATTTCGAGAACGGAATTGTGTTTGTGATTTACCATTCCCCGGCAAAATCCGGCTGAAGAGTCGGCACTTATCCTGTCCTCGCTCTTGTAGCAAACCCGGCCGGTAAACTCTATCCTTACGGCCAAGCCGATATCATCGGGAACTATCTCAAAAGAAGGAGAAACAACCTTAGGTTTGTAATATTTTTTCATAATCCGCTTTCCTCCTCATATTTGAATTTTATCACTACCCAAAAACCTCGCCTTGGTCATCAGGTTCTTTTAAAACTTTCCGGAGCAGTCTTTATCTCAAAGAATATCTTTGCGCGCATTTCTGCCGCAGCATCAACGTGAAGAAATATTCTCTTCCTTAACGATCCTATAGCCCTTGATGCTTAGCAGCTCCGGCTTCTCGATATCGATTATAATTGCGCCCGGAGTATCGATCAATGTAATAGGATATCTGAGTTTCCCGGCCATCGTTCCGTAGATCTTAATAACATTCAGTCCGTTCTTTTTGAATTTTTTAATCTCCATTTTTCTTCTCCTTATGTAAATTTTCAAAAAAACTAAAAAACAACCATTTTTGGTTGACTTATTCTTGCATCCTTTATGCCCTAAGTCAAATCTATTTATCCCGGCTCAAGAAATAAAATTCAACCAACAATATTCCCGCCAAAACCAAAAGGGCGTTCCACCAAACCAGGTATCCGGATCCGAATAAAACAATAACTGCAGTAAAAAATAAAGCCGAGAGAATTCCCTGCCTTGAGCTAAGCCCGATAGTTTCCGCCGCGACTTCTTCGCCCATAAATTTCATTCTGAGCCATACCAGAAAAGTCACAAACAGCCCGGAAAGGAAAAGAAACAAGCTGGCAAAGAAGAAAAATTTCCCGAATACTCCCGCTTCTTCCGGATCGATATAGAAGATGACAAAGACCCACGCCGCCAGAGATAGGATCGTGCTAAACACAAGGCCCCAGATGTAAAATCTTATAGACATAAAAAATGATTAAAAATGCTCGCCTTCCCTAATATTAGCCTGATTTACAAAACCCGGCAACCTTGTCAACCGAAGATTTTGCGTTTATAGTTTAAGTATGCTAAACAAAAATGACTTTGAATCTTTTAATATATTTTTACTTTTCTGGCTGGCTCTCGGATGGCTGGCTTTTATTATCACCCTATTGGGCGCTTTTTACTGGTGGATCCTTGTCTTGTTTATAGCGCTTGTAGTAGCTCTGGGAATAAGGTTTTTCTTGAAACCTCTCCTAAAATCATCCCGGACTTTCGTAATCGTCAACTTAAGCTTATTTATAATTGTCACCGCTTTTTCTGTCTATGTAAATCCGACTGTCTTTTCCGGACGCGACCAGGGATCCATAAGCGAAGCCGCCATCAGGCTCTCACAGAACAATCAGCTGGAATTTTCCAATCCGGTATCCCGAGATTTTTTTGAGATAAATTCCGCGCCCCGGGACAAAATGGCCGGCTGTATCAAAGAAAAAGGCCTGGCTGAAAAAGATAACCGCTCCTTGAAAGAAAAACTGGATGGATTTTACTGCCACGCCGATGCTTCCGGAAAAGCGCTGAATTTTCCCGGATTTTTTTACACACCGGATGGAAATCTATCTACCCAATTTCCCTTAGTCTACATATCATGGCTTTCATTTTTTTATTCCTTTTTGGGTCTGGCCGGATTCATAATCGCCAACGCCATTCTCCTTTATATTTTTCTCCTATCCATATTTTTGATTTCTTTCAGTCTCGCAAAACCCCTCGGGAAAAAAGAGGCTCTTTTTGCATCAATTGCAACCTTGTCTATTGTCGCCACATCCTTTTCCTTTTTCTGGTTTGCCAAATTCACTCTCACGGAAAATATGGCACTGGCCCTCCTTTGGATAGGAATTCTTCAGATGATTTATCTGACCGGATCAAAAGTAGAAAGCTTTTACAAAAATGCGATAACGTTGCTTGTTTTATTTATGAGTTTCGGATTGTTGGTCTTTACTCGGATTGAAGGTTTGGCCTTCTTTGTAGCAATGATTTTTATCCTTCTTCTCCACAAAAACACTGCTAGATATTTTAGAATAAATTTCCTAAAGATCATTTTACCGGCTATTGCATTGCTCGTCTTTTTCTTCGCTTGGAATTTGGTCGCGGATGTTTATTTTTACAAAGCTATCATTAAAGCTTTGGCAAAAGATTTTTCCGGAAACGCCGCAAAGATTACCGGCGATTACGCCATCTCCTCTCTCAACCTTTTTAAAATCTTTGCGCTTTACGGAATATTGGCGCCCCTTCTTTTGGGATTCGTCTCCGTAATATATTTTTTCAAAAAAAGAGACTACGTAAAACTTGTTCCCTTTTTTATCGCTCTCCCCTCTTTCATATATATACTCAATCCACAGATAACCCCCGACCATCCATGGATGCTGAGAAGATTCGTCTTCGCCGTCCTGCCGGCTGCGATATTATATTCCCCTCTTTTGCTCTGCGCTTTTTTCAAAAAACCCGCACAAGCGCTTTATTATAAAATTATCCTGCTTTTTATAATTATTCTTAACCTCCCGGCCGCCATTTATTTTTTCTCTTATGTCCCCGGAATGAACCTCATGGAGGATACCAGGAATATAAGCCAGAATTTCACCGAGAACGATCTGATTCTCGTAGATCAAAAATCCGGGGGAAACAGCCAAGAAATGATCGCCGCTCCTATGAACTTCCTTTTTGAAAAAAATGCCGTTTATTTTTTCAATCCCGATGACTTGAAGCGTCTCAATACTCAAAAATATGAGAAAATATATTTGATAACTCCCAAAAGCAATGTAAAATACTACAAGGAAAGCTATCTAGGAGACAAGCTTATATCCGTCAATTCCTATTCCTTCGTCACCAATGCGCTTATCGATCCGCCAAAAGATTTTTCATTTCCTAAAAAAGAAAATATTCATGTAAAGGGAGAAATTTTTGAAATAAAAAAATAGCCTATGAAAAATAATCTCAAGCTGGATGAAAAAAACAAAAAAAATTTTAGGATTTCCGTTCTTTTTATTTTTACAATTTTCATCTTAGGCTCCCTCTGCTTCTTTTACCGCCTTCTTTTCCCTTCGGAATATTTTATGCAGTCTTTTAGGAATATGAACAGCCTGAAAAACACTGTGACTGACGTTTCCCAATCGGAAAATTCCATTTCATTCTTTGCTTCTACTCCGCAAGATTTTTCAAAAATAGATATTTCAATCAATTTGGAAAAAAAATCCGATCCGATTTCCGTATCTCAAATAAACGTAAAAAAATCCTACAAGTCATTCTTTTACCCGGAAGCTGAACTGCGGGAGAGCCTTGGAACGGATATCCAAGAAAATCTCTTAGTGGCCTCGGAGGAATCTTATTTCATCGCGGGAAACCGCCAAAAGAACCCCATAGACAACCCTCTCACTCTAACCGGATTAGGATATGCTTTTGAAAACAGAGAAACAGGAGAGATTGACCTTAGCGAATATGAGAAAGAAGATCTTCTTAATATCTCGTCCGCCCATCCTGAAGGAACGATACTTCATACTGATAAGGACAACTATTACCTGATAGAAAACGGATTCAAGAAAAAGATAAATCTCTCCGAATATCCTTATGTGAAAGATTTTAAAAATAACATATCAGTCCAGGAAGGAAGCTTGGCCATAGGAGAAGTTTGCCATCCGGATCAGCATCCGTTTTTTAAAAGGAGATATTCCTGCACAATATCCGCAGAAAAATTATCGCGATTTTCCGGAAAGGATTACCGTTTCGAATTGTCCGACATTCCCAAAAGTGTAAAAATAGCAAAAATAGATTTGGAATTCAAAAAGACGCCCAATAAAAGCAACCTCTTTCTCTTCCTTGCCGATACCAAGAATAAAATAAGAGCGAGATTTACGGGAGAAAAATTATGATATAATACGAATCTACAAAAAATGATATTCAAATATCCTGAACCGCATATTCGAAGGATCCGATCCGCCATGACGGATTATAAATTTTAATCATAAAAAAATGGAACTGGACAAAAATAAAAAACTATTGATTTATAAAATTTTGGAAATCATAATATTTCTTGCTTTTTTCGTATGGTCCGCGGCGCTTCTGGCCGAAAGCATCCTGCCCGGATTAATATCCGCCCATCTCAGTTTTCTGAGGCTGGCTGTATTCTCCTTGATTCTGATAGTTATGCTGTCTGCGCTAGGGAAAATTCTGGGTTTATCATTCGATTTAAAGATAAAAAAATGGCACTGCGCGATTGCCGCCATTTTTGGAATAATCATAATTTCCCTTTCTCTGATCAAATTTCACTGGTCAGAAATTATAATAATAACGACAACTTCGCTTTTTATAATCTATTACTTTTTTAAAGTTCTTTTTATAGACAATTAAATACAAATAAAATTCTTTCGCTCCGTCCGCGACAACCGAGGTATAATAAAATTAGACTGAACGATCAGCTGCATTCCGCACATCGCAAGTGCGTTTCCAAATTTTAGCTTTTGAGCGTCAAGAAGTGACATTTCTCAAATGTCATCCTGGGCGCAGAGAATGATCTCATCTAAATAAACAGAGATTTCCTGCCTGCCGGCAGGCAGGTTCAATTCGTTCAGAATGACATGTGCAGACGGGCGGATTTTTGCACAATTTAATCTCGAATTAATTATCATTCATCCGCGACAACCGAGGCGTCATAAGATCAGGCTGAATGATTTAAAATTTCAGTGAAATGGACCCGCTCGCCTAGGCGAGCGGGGGAATATGAAATTTTAAAGAATGAAGCTTGATCTTATCGCCGAGGTTGTCAGGATGCGGTTTCTTTTTGCCCGTTTTCTTTGGCGAGAAAGAAAACGGGCATATTTGAGAATATAAATGAACTGCGCTTCAGCCCTTTCGGGGAAAGAGAAGCGCTTTTTAACTTTTCAAAAAACCCAAAGTCTCCCTCGCGCATTTCTCCCAAGAAAAATTTTTCAATCGTTTTTTCCCTTTTTCAACCATTGATCTTTGAATCTCATCGCTTTTCAAAATATTTCCTATTTTTTTCGAAAGGTCTCCGGCATCCGATCCGTCGAAATATTCTACCGCCTCCCCTCCCACTTCCTCAAGGCTGGAATTTCTGGAAACGACGGCCGGAACGCCCGAAGCAAAAGCTTCCAAAACCGGAATGCCGAAACCTTCATACAGGGAAGGAAAAACAAAAACCGACGCGCCCCTATAGATAATCGAAAGATCTTCAAAAGAAACCCTACCGGTTAAAATTATGTTTTCCCTCTGGCTGCTTTTTTCCACCGCTTCGATCGTGTCTTCCCAGCGCCAAGCCTTGCTTCCGGAAATGACCAATTTAAGATCTTCCGCTTCCCCGCTTCCCTTCAACGATTCGAAAGCCCTTATTAGGGTCTTCAAGTTTTTTCTCGGTTGGATCGCGCCGACATAGAGAATGTAGCTTTTAGCTTTTAACTTATAGCTTTTTAGGACGCTGTTCCTCTTTTCTTCTGAATATCTTTTTTCAAATAATTCAGCGTCAAATCCGTGATAGATAACTCTAATATCTTCTGGATTTATTTCCGGATAAAATTCCAGTATGTCTCTTTTGGTGGACTGCGAAACAGCGATAATTTTGTCGGCTTTTTTTATCGCCAGCTCCGTAAGCAGGTTTAATTTGAACAGGTCTCCCTTGGTGAAAGCTTCAGAAAATCTCTTGAAAGCCAAATCGTGGATCGTTACGACCTTTTTTGTTTTCTTGCTTCCAAAAAGTGGCGCATTATGCATCGGCATCCACAAGACATCGACACCTTCCTTCCAAACCTCCCAAGCAAATCTTGTCTGCGTCCATAGGAAAGGAGATGACACTTTTTTGATTACGTAATTCGTAAACTCTGGCGGAACTAGTTCCGGATTAAATTCCTTTTTATGATAAATAAAAAAATCATCTTCCGGGGAAATTTTTCCCAGATATTTAAGCACATTTAAAAGATAGACGCGCGTCCCGTCTATCCTGTTGTTGTCCAGATCAGCCGCTTGAATGGCAATCTTCATATCTTTACGAAATTACAAATTTGTACCTGCCTGCCGGCAGGCAGGCGAATATACTAATTTTGTAATTCTTACAACGATGCTCGAATTTTAAATAATTTTAAGAGATGAGAATATATTATTTTATGAACCCCAGGAATGCTCCTTATTCTAATAAAAAAGCGCTAGGTTGCCTACAGGTTCATAAAATAATATATTCTCATCATATAGGAACAAACTTAAAGATAAAAAATTTTTTTCTTGGATGCGCAGCTATATCCCTAATCCGGAATAAGCGGAGCTTATCGCTTTCAAAAACCAAGGAACTATGATCATGAGTCCGACAAGCGGAATAAGGATCGCTCCCGCGGAAATTATCAGCGTCCATAAAAAATATTTCCTGGTTTTTTCTACGGACTTATATATTTCGTCTATCTTTTTCTCTTGATTTTCAAGTTTATTCAATACACTTTCTTCCATACCCTAAAAAAACTTATTCTACAGTATCGTTCGATCGAACGATACTGTAGAAAAAAATTATGAGACCGATTATCTGCTGTGCCAATCCCTGATTTCCAACTTTCCCCCGCCCTTGTCTTCTATCACCATTTTCTGTTTTTCCCGCCAATCATATTTATCCATCATTTTTTTGGGAATGGTTATGGAATAGCTGTATGCGCTTGATTTTTTTATCTTACAGACCGCTTTTTTGTTGCCTGCTCTCATATCATAATTTATAATTATGCTAATTTGCGCATATGCGTAAATTAGCATACTATATCGATTTTAAAAAATGATTTTAAAAATAGAGGCTTCTATAGAGGCCTCTATAGAAGCCTCCAAGACCTTCTTTATAATAGCATTTTTTTCTTTAAAAATCTAATGCCGCACCGGTCCGACATATTTGTTGGTTATTTCCATAATTTACTGCTATAATAGTATATGATTCAATAAAAAAATATGGCGGAAAATACGAAAAAACTTTTTTACATCGCAACGGCAGTCCTTTTTCTGGTATTTTTCGCTTTTTATTTTTTTAATAAAAATAAGAATGATTCCGGCATCCCGCCGGAAACGGATCGGATTCCCGTTTCTGAAGAAGATCAAGAAGGCAAAGAGATCGGGAAAGAAACTTCTGAAACAGAAAAAAATGATCTCATCCGGGTCAAGGACTTGTCCGCCGGAGATGAAATATCCAGTCCCTTGGAAATATCCGGTGAAGCTCGCGGGACTTGGTATTTTGAAGCCAGCTTTCCTATAATTCTCCTGAACGAAAACGGACAGGAGCTGGGAAGCGCCATAGCCACGGCCCAGGAAGAATGGATGACCGAGGAATTCGTCCCCTTCACGGCCTTTCTGGAATTCGATTCCCGAGGAGCGCAAGAAGGAAAATTGATTTTTCAAAAAGATAATCCGTCCGATATGCGCGAGCTCGACGATTCGCTAGAGATTCCGATAAGATTCGCTCCGACAGAAACAATGACGGTAAAAGTTTTTTTCGGCAATGATAACGACGTCGACCTGTGCTCTGAGATGTATGCGCGGGAAAGAACGATCACTCGAACCCAGGCAGTCGGCAAAAGAGCCATAGAAGAACTTTTGGTCGGCCCGACCCGGGAAGAAAAAGATTCGGGATATTTCACCTCCATAAATCCGGATGTCAAACTGCAAAAAATAACCATCCAGAACGGAACCGCCTATGCCGACTTTGATGAACAGCTGGAAAGAGCTGTCGGAGGATCCTGCCGAGTGACAGCCATCCGCGCCCAGATAACCGAAACCTTGAAACAATTTCCGACAGTTGAAAATGTCGTGATTTCGATCGATGGAAGAACCGAGGATATCTTACAGCCGTAAAATATGAATAAATAAAAAAGAGACACCGAGAGTGTCTTTTTATATTGGGAATAAGGTATTCCCCTTCGGATCTGGGCGCTCGACCCACTCACGCCCTTCAAATCCCTTCTGGTTTTTCTTGCTGGGGATGAGGGATTCGAACCCCCGCATGACGGGGACTCCCGCGCAAAGTTCCGAGACCTGGACTCGAACCAGGATTAACGGGACCAGAACCCGTCGTCCTACCATTAGACGATCTCGGAACTTTAAGCAGGACAGGCGCCACTAGTTGCCTTACCGCTTGGCTAATCCCCATAAATTTCCAATAAGTCCATACTATATAAAAAACCTCTTTCAATCAAGTATATTGATTTTTTATTTCCTTCACATAAACTGACGACCGTATTTTCGCGTGATTTTTATTTATTATTTTTATTGGCTCATTTTGTTTATTATTATATAATAAAAATATGAAAATAGAATCTTATGTATCGCCGAAAAAAAATAAGCCTGAGGAAAACAGCTCTGAAAAACCTATGGCAGGAAATTTCGAAAAAACGATGCTCAGCAGGCGGGATTTTTTATTTGGATTTGCTGTCACCGCTTTATCGGCTACAGCAATAACTCAGGAACCGAGAAAAGTGACCAGCATCATAGAAGCTATAGGAAAATTTTTCCGCAGAAAGAATTATGCAGAAAATAAGGAAGGATTGACAGAAAAAAAATATGATGCTTCGGAAATCAAAAATGAAAAATATGAAACGATCGATCTGGAAAAATTGAACGCCCGGGAATTGGCAGATAAAATGATAGAGATATCACACGAGATTTATGATAAAAAAGGCTTTCTGCCGGAAGATCTGGTAAACGATCATCTCGTCGATGCCATAGAGCTAAGAGAATCCGGAGGAAGCATAAAAAATGTGAGAAACCCTGAACCGTTGGAAAACAAAGGGGCCTTCGGAGTGATGCAACTGCGAGAAGCGGCCACAAGAGATATCATCGAGAAGCTCCACCGGCTGGTCGATTACAGAGAGATAAATCCCCACAGCAATCTCCAGTCGACCGCAAAGCTGGAAAAAATAAAAAAGATAATAAAAGAGAGCCCTCGACACGGACGAGCTTTTGGGGCGATCTACGTCGCTATGTTATATAAGATATACGGCATAGGAAAAGAAGAATACGAAGCGGGAGACAGGGAAAAGGCTCTGAAAAAGATAATAACGGCTTATAAGGAAGGGCCTACTCTTATAAAGAAAAAGCCCAATTTTATAAAAACGAAACCGGCCAAGGATTATCACGAGCGACCGGAAAGGCATCTGAATTTTTTGAAAGAAATAAGCGACGGGATAGAAGCGATGCATTTTAAAACTGACAAAAGAAAATTGGCCAGACATTTAACTTTGGAAATAGACAGATTTAAAACCAAAGAAGATGATGAGATAAGAAAAAAATTAATAATGGATTACTTGAAAAAAATAAAGAAAATGGAAAACAGGATAGGAAGAGGCTTGGAAAACCATGAAATAATGAGCGCAATCGAAGCATTGAATCCCGGGGGAATCAGATTCGACGCAAGCCTAAGGGCAAAGAAAAATCCAAAATCATAAAATCCCGCTCTGGCGGGTTTTTTATCATCGCATTTTTTATTTATAATTTATACATAATTTCAAATTTTCAATTTCAAAATTATGATCCAGCTCACCTATAGTCTCGGAACCTCTGGGGCATATATTTTTTTACATAGCTATTATTGGGATCAAACACGTCAGCTTCCGCCCTGATTTCAATATCTCGCACTTCCCTGGAAAAATTATACGGCCAAAAAACCCTGAAGTCCCTCTCCTGCTGGGAGCTGATCGTCCGCATCTCGTTTTTTCCCAATGCCAGAGGATTTCCACTCTCGTCCCTCAGGATTATATCGATCTCAATCGAGTTGAAGTCAAAATAGCTTTCATTCTTCATCAGTCCGAAAACTTCGCTTTTTCCGCTCTCTTCTGCATAATTTTTGTTGTAAATGCTAAGCCTTGGCTCTTCATAATTTAAAAATTCTTCCCAAGCGACATCGATTATCTCAAACTTAGCCGTATAGGGATGTACCTGCGACTGCAGATTGAGCTCTATGACATATTTAGTTTCTCCCGGAAGGATGAAACTTTCCCCTCTCCTATTGGCCAAAGAATTTCCTTCTTTGTCCACCAGATTGAATTCGTAATAAAATTTAGCCGCCCCGTATCTATTGTTGGGATTGTCCAATTTGGCCATAACATCATAAAACTCTCCGGTTCCCTGCACGAAATACTTTTCCAAGATTTCCATTTCTTGGACGACGATTTCTTTTTCGCACGGCTGGCACGGCCCCCCGCAATCGATTCCGTCTTCGGCTTGATTCTGCTCTCCGTCAAAACAAGTCGGATTAGGCTTTAGTACCATATAGAAAAAAAGTCCTATCGCGGAAAAAATCATCAGATATATGAATATGATAAATAATCTTTTTAATCCTCTCTTCATATTTCAGCTACTTTAAGAATGCGGGTTTATTTATTTATTTATTTGACCCGAGGCTCCTCCTCAACGTCAATTATATCAGAAAAAGTCGAAATGCCAAACATTTGATATTCATTTTTTGATCCGTATTTTTTATTTGTCAATCGCCAAAAATTAGGATAATATTGGAATAAAGATAAATAAGTAAATTTTAGATTATGAGATTAATCGTAAATCTGCCGGCCTTTAACGAAGAGGCCAAAATTGGAGAAACTATAAGAAAAATCCCCCGCGACATAAAAGGGTTCGACGAAGTCTTGATCCAGGTGATCGATGACGGATCAAGAGACAAGACAGCCGAAATTTCCAGAAAAGCCGGAGCTGATTTTGTGTATTCTCATTTTCCCAACAAGGGTATCGGGATAACTTTCAGGAGAGCGGTTTTTAAATCCCTTAAAAACGAAGCGGATGTAATGGTAAATATGGATGCCGACGGACAATTCGACCCCCGGGACATTCAAAAGCTGGTAGAACCTATAATTAGTGGCAAAGCTGACATGGTGAGCGCCGACAGATTCGGAAGCCATAAGGCCAAAGACATGCCTTGGGCAAAAAATTTCCTTAACCGGCTGGCAGCCAAAATAATCGGGAAATTTTTGAACCACAGGATAAACGATCTGACCTGCGGATTCAGGGCCTATTCCCAAGAAACGATGTTGCGCCTCAATCTTCCGGGAAATTTTACCTATACCCAAGAAACCATAATCGACGCAATAGGAAAAAATTTGGAAGTAAAGTGGGTACCCGTAGAAGTTACTTATTTCAAAGAAAGGAAATCCCGAGTGGTGAAAAGCATCTATAATTATATAAATAATAGCTTCAGGATAATAATAAAAGCTATCCGCGATGTCCGTCCCATGAAATTTTTCGGCATCCCGGGATTCATATTGCTCCTCGTATCCTTAGCTTCAATCGTCATATTTCTTTCTCTATATCTTCAGGATTTCAAGATAACTCCTTACCGAAATTACCTGTTGCTTTCGATAACTTCCCTTCTGGTCGGTTTTCAGTTTTTGGTCTTTGCCCTGATTGCCGATATGATAAAAGCTAATCGCAAACTGATAGAAGATCTGGCATATTTTGAAAGATCAAAAAAATTCAAGAAAGCTAAAAAAAATCCTAAGAATGAATAAAAAAAATTTTAAAATACTGTTTATTTCCCGCGCTTATCCCCCCGTAATCGGAGGAATAGAGAACCAAAATTACGGCATCGGAAAGGCGCTGTCCCAAATAGCTGAAGTAAGAATAATCGCCAATAGGCGGGGGAAAAAATTCCTTCCCTTTTTCATTCTCTCGGCTTACTTTCAATCCCTGTTTTCTCTCTGGAAATATGATGTTGTTCTTTTTGGGGACGGAGTCCTGTCCCCCTTGGGACCTTTGCTTAAATTATTCCATCCCAAAAAAAGATTTTTCAGTATTATTCACGGTTTGGATATAACTTATGCCCAAAAAAATACCTTCCTGGGAAAGATATATAGAAAAATAAATATTCCTTCGCTTAAAAAACTTGATAAGCTTATAATGGTAGGAAATCATACAATATCGGAAGCAGAAAAAGCCGGAATTCCAAAAGAAAAATGCTTCTTCATTCCCAACGGGTTCGATCTTTATTCCATATATGAAAAACATTCCCGAAAAGAATTGGAAGACTTGTTAAACATAAGGTTAGAAGGAAAGAAGGTTATGCTAAGAGTGGGAAGGTTTGTAAGGCACAAAGGACTTCTGTGGTTTATTAAAAATGTGATGCCGAAGCTTTCCTCCGATTATGTTCTGATTGCCGCCGGAGGCAGAGTCGCTAGAAAAACAGCCGGAGACAGCGACATTTACCCGGAATGTGAGAAGGTCATAAAAGAATTAGGATTGGAAAATAGGGTTTTTCTGTTTGCTAATATGCCCCAAGAAAAAATGAATGTCCTATTTAACGCCGTTGATATTTTCATCTCTCCCAATATTAAGGTTCCGGGATCAATGGAGGGATTCGGGATAAACGCCATTGAAGGAGCTGCTTGCAGAAAAGTAGTGGTGGCTTCCCGATTGGAAGGATTAAGAGACGCGATTTATGACGGAAAAAATGGATTTTTAGTCGATCCCGAGGACGCAGACAAATGGAAAAGAAAAATAGAAGCTATTATGGAGGCTGACGATTTCAGATCGGCTTTTGGAGAACGTGCTCAGAAATTCACCATCGAAAATTTTTCTTGGCAAAAAATAGCTTTGAAATATTTAGACTTATTAGAAAAAGAGGCTTAACTTCAATCAAAAATGTTTATTATCGAACAAATTCTATTTTATTTATCCTTGATTATCATCCTATTTCTTCCGGGATATTTTTTACTTCTGGCGATTTTTGGCAAAGATGTGAGGAAAATTTTCCTGCCTTTGGAAAATTTCACTATTTCTTTCGGATTAAGCCTTATTGCCGTAAATTTTTTGATAATAATTCTGGGAAAAACGGGAATTCCGATAACGACACTTTCTATCTCGGCAATTATCGGATTTTTTCTGACAACTTGTTATTTATTTTATAAAAATAAGAACAAAAAAAATAAAGTAGATAGGCAGGAATCGATATTTGCGGATTTTTCGAAAAAGCAATCTATATTGATAATTCTGATAATTTTTCTTACCGTATTCATAAAAACCGCTTATCTAAAAGACGCCATCTTCCCTACTTCCACCGACCTCGGCCACCACATGTACTGGGCTAAACTTGTTTCCGAAACCGGAAATCTCCCCGATTATGAGAAACTGGAAATAATTGAAGACGAGGGAAATTATTTTTTGGAAAAAAGCGATATCGCCGATTTTATAATTGGAGAACATCTGGTTTTTTCCGCCATAAATCTCCTGAGCGGAGCTGATTTCATTTCTTACTTTCCCACCCTGGTCCTCTTTCTCATAGATATAATCGGCATTCTGGCTATTTTTATCCTGACCCTTAGAATTTTTTCCAGAAAAAATTTTATCACTCCCAAAAGCCTGATTAAAAACCCGCTGAATATATCCATAGCCGCTCTTCTTCTTATGGGTCCGATTTATGCCATATCTTCTCCGCAAGCCAAATTCGTAAGCGGAGGAGTTGTGGGAAACATAATCGGCAATCTGCTTATCCCCCTTTCTCTTTATCTTTTTTTCAGAGCGTTGAAGGAAGAAAACAAAAACCTGATGACTCTGGCTCTGTTTGCAAGCGGCGGAATGTTCTATTTTCATCATCTCAGCTCGCTGATTTTTATCTTTATCTTCATCTTTATAATATTGTTTTTCACATTCGCGTCTCTGCTCGATATCGCATTTTTAAGAATCAAGGAAAACAAAAGCCGCTTTTCCGATTTTTCAGACTTGATGAAAAAATATTTTAAAATCGCTTTCTCCGCTCAAAACATAGTATTTCTGGCAGCAATATCCATATTTGTTTTATTTATCCATACGCCTTCCTACCTCAACTTTGACGCCACTTCCACAGCTGTCGGCGCCCCTTCCAAATCAACCCGGACGGGACTCACTCCCGCTCAATTCAAATACGCAGTCGGAGAACCACGCCTGGCGCTGGGATTGATAGGAATTTTTCTTTTGTCTCTAATTGCGCTTTCGCACAAAAATTTCAAAAAAAAGAATACTTTTGAAAAAATTTTAGCTCCCGCTTTTATCATCGGCTGGACAATCGCCTTATCGGTTATGACCCTCAAGCCTCATTGGCTTTACATAAACATACCTTCGGGAAGAGTCGCCAATTATACAAGTTTTCCGTTTGTCATATCCGCTTCTTTCGCCCTGGTCTGGCTGGCTTATTTCATAAAAAATTTAAAAGGGAGCGGATATTTTTCAGTGTCCTCCAAGATCATCCTCCTGTTTTTTTTCCTGATGACGCTTACTGTTTTTTCTTCCGGACACTACGACAATTCCCAATCTTTATCGGGAAGAATTGACAATCAATCGGCGTTGGAAACCTTTCATGCTTCCGGTTATCTGACCGAAAGGATTGACAGCGAGATTATGACGATAAAGGATCACAATTACATAAAAGCAGATGCCTGGATGAAGCTTTCTTTCATGAGAGATTATAGCTATCCTTTGTCTAGAGGATTTTTCAAGAGATACGAAGATCCCACTAAGCCTCGCGAAATGTGTACGCTCTGGATGATAGAATCTCCTTCCTCAGAAAAAGCTCAAAGATGCTATGCGGGAACCGGCACTCGATTTGTAGTGATAAATCCTGAATTTGACAGCATCCAATTCGAAAAAAACGATGACTTCTGGAAAATTTATTCCGGGAAGCATATTGAGATATTTTATAGGCATTGAAGAATATTATGAAAAACCATAAAATAATAATAGTTTCAACGTTGGCGATCGTTCTGACGAGCTTTTTATTCCTAAGCATCGCGGAAAATCGCCAGCATCGGATTAAAAACGGATGGTTTTTATATTTTGAAAATCCAAAAAATGATTCCATGAGCTTCGTTATTGAAAACTATTCCGATGATAAAGATTTCTCCTGGTCGCTGATTGTCGATGGCAAAAAGATAAAAATGGAAAATATAAAAATATTGAAAAATGATTCTAAAAATGTTATGATTCAAGGACTTCCTGAAGGGAACTTTTTTGAAATAAAGGCTGATCACGGAAAGGAAGAGAAGAACATTTATAAGAAACTCTAAGCAGATTAGATATTTTGCATATTAGTAAATTCGTATTCATTTGCAACTTATAGAAATTCAATGAAAATAATAGCCTATCCCGATCCGATACTGGAAAAAAAATCGGAAAAAATAAAAAATCCCCTTGATCCCGAGATTCAAAAACTGATAATCGACATGATCCAAACCATGAGAGAAAATAAAGGCATAGGATTGGCGGCTCCTCAAATTGGAAAATCAATCCGTCTTTGCGTTATCGAAATTGATAAAAAATCATATGTTTTCATAAATCCCAAAATAACGTCCGAATCGAAAGAATGTGATATTTCTGAAGAAGGATGTCTCAGTTTCCCCGGGAAATTCCTACCGATAAAAAGATTTTCCGGAGTTACAGTAAGGTATTTGAATGAAAAAGGAGAAAAGTGTAAGATAAAAGCGGAGGCTCTGCTGGCCAGAGCGCTCCAGCATGAAATAGACCATCTTAACGGAAAACTTTTTATAAATAAATAATAATCCGAATCTACGAATGACATTTGAGCGTTCCGATCGCAATAATTTAAATCCCGGATAAATCCGATGCGATATTTAGAGGAATTCGAATAAAATTTGTAGATTTGAATTATATCCGTAGATTCGGATTGTGAAATTATGGAAGAAAAATTAAAAATAGTTTTCATGGGCACTTCCGATTTTGCCGGAATCGTCCTTGAATCTTTGACAGGAAGCCCCTATGAAATCTCGGCAGTAGTCACTCAACCGGACAGCAGAGACAAGAAAGGAAATCTACCGAATCCGGTAAGAGATATCGCCCAGAAAAATAACATAAAAATACTCCAGCCTGAAAAACTGGATGAAAATTTCACAAACGAGATAAAGGGCCTCAGACCTGACGTTTTTATAGTCGCTTCCTATGGGAAAATCATTCCAGAAAAAATATTGGAAATACCCAGAATGAAATCCCTGAACGTCCACGCTTCGCTTCTTCCAAAATTGCGCGGTCCCTCTCCTATTCAAAATTCCCTTCTTCAAGGAGATAAGGAGACCGGAATAACCATAATGCTGATGGACAAAGGAATTGATACCGGGGATATATTATCCCAAAAAAAGATAGCTATAAACGATGATGACGATTATATAACTCTCACAAGCAAGCTGGCTGTAGCAGGATCCAAATTATTATTGCATACTGTTTCCAAATGGATTAACGGAGAAATAAATCCAGTCAAACAGAACGATGGGGAGGCCACTCTTTGCCAGCTCATAGAAAAAAGCGACGGGCAAATATTTTGGGGCAAAAGCGCCTCGGAAATTCATAATACTTTTCGCGCTTTCCGAGTCTGGCCGGGAATTTATACTTTTTGGGATAATGAAGGGGCTGTTAAAAAAATATCACTGACTTCAATATCGGCGGAAGAAAATGAAAATGAAAACGAACGGCATTTGGGAGAAGTCTTCCAGAAAGAAGACAAAAAAATACGCGTAAAAACAGGCAAAGGAAACATAATCATAGAAAAATTACAGCTGGAAGGAAAAAATGAAACTGAGGCAAACAGTTTCATAAACGGATACCCCGGCTTCATAGGAAGCGTGCTAAAATAAAAATATGTCCGAAAAAATTAAAAAAGAAAATAGAGTTTTCCTCTTAGGTTTTCTTCTTATCCTCATAGTCGCAACAATAACTTTCATGCGTCCAGTTTTTAAATTTAATAAAGGAAAAACAGAAGCTCCGCCGCAAACACAAGAAGTTTATGAATATGCATATATTACATCCGAGGAGCTTGGAGAAAAAATAATAAAAAAGAAAAGTTGAAAATAATAGATATTCGGGATGCCGTAAGTTATGAAAAGGAGCACATAGAAGACTCGGTAAACATAACGCCAGAAAAAATAAAGGATGAAGTAATAAAATTGAACAAAGAAGAGCTTATAGTCATAGTCGGATATGATTTCGAGGATAAAAACGCCGAAGCTGGCGCAGTCAAATTCTTCAAAGATTCCGGATTCAAGAATGTTTTAGCCCTATCGGGAGGAATTTACGCTTGGAAAACAAAATCCAACAATACAGTGGGCATAGGCGATCCGGAATCCGTTTTGGACAGGGCAAAGATAGAAAACATACTTCCGGAACAGCTAAAGCTGGCCATAGACAACGGATATCCCGTAACAATAATAGACACTCGTTCGGAAAATCTTTTTTCGCAGGGACATATACCCAAAGCTATGAACATACCCCTTAAAGATTTGGAAAGCAAAAAGGAGGATATCCCCTTGATGGAAGAAATAATAGTATATGGGGATTCCGAGTTGCTTGATTTCCAATCGGGAGTCAAGCTCTACGATCTAGGATTTCTGGCCACCTATACGATTGAAGGCGGACTTAGGGCCTGGCAAGAAAAAGGATTCCCGATTGAAAAATGAAAAAACCGCCGACATTTTTGGCGGTTTTTTCATTAGGACTATTTTTTAATCACTGCCAGAATATCATCGCTCTTGACTATCAGAAAATCTTTTCCATCCAATTTTATTTCCGTTCCGGAATATTTATTATAAATTACTTTTTGCCCTTTTTTTACTTGAATTTTATTGCTTTCCCCCACTTCCACAACCTTGCCGATTTGAGGCCTTTCATTCATTCCTTCGGCCGATTCCGGAAGATATATGCCCGCTTCTGTTTTTGTTTTTTCCGATTCTTTTATCGGAGAAATAAGAACATTGTCTTTTAAAGGTTGTATTCCCATTTTTTTGCTTTTTAATTATTACCAAACAATAAATATTTTATATTTTTAATTTTTTTTGTCAATATCCCCTTGAGCTTTTCTATTCCTGTTTATAAGCTCCTTTATTTTTCCCATGTCCTGCTTCAAATTTTTAATTTTTTTAGGCGCTACATATCTTGTCTGAGAAAGACTCATAGGCTTTTCTTTGGAGACATAAATCTTCTGCTCCGTTCTCACTCCGGACTTTATTCTATCCGGGATATTTTCTTTTTTCACTTCTTCCTTTTTCTCAATAATTTTAAATTTTTTTTCCTCGTCAACGCGCTTTTCTTTGGATCTTTTCTCTTCATTCTGAAGGCGCGCTATCGCCCTTTGATAATCCTTCAGGCAGTCTTTGCAAAAAGTCGGCCTTTCTCCGTCAGGCTTAAAAGGAACACCTATCTCTATCCCGCAAGTGGCGCATTCGGCTTGAAAAAGATGCTTCTTCCCCTGTTCCCTATCTTTTTTTTGAATCGATTCTTTTTTTTCTCTTATTTCCTCTGCGGAAACAGAAGGCGGTTTCTCCTTAACCTTGTAATTGGAGCTAGAATCGCCTTCTCTTAAATTCGTTCCTCGGATCTTTTTTATTGCGACTTCCTCGGATACGCTCTTAAAATCTTCCTTAGCTATCATTCCCGTCCATCGAGAAATCTTATCTTCTATATCTTTGCGGATTCTGGCATACCTTTCCCTGGAAATCCTTATGACCTTCTCGGCGTTCTCCTCAGTGCCCTTGATATCGATCGGAGGAAGAGCGGTAGCCGAAAAAGCGTTTCCCGCGATTCCATCAATCATCAGCTTCAAATATATATTGTATTTCGGAAGATTGACAATATCGTTCATCATGAAAATAGGTTCGAATTCTTTTTCCAAAAATTCGGCGTCCTCCGCCCCCACTCTAAAAGCGATTATCGTTCCCACATTTCCAAAGATGGCGTCCCTCACTACCGTATTTCCGTCAAAAACCAGCTGATTGATATATTGATGCGCCACCAGCAAGTTTAAGCGGTATTTCCTGGCTTCGGATAAAATATTAGCAAAAGATTCCGTAACAAAATTTTGAAATTCATCCACCGTCAGATAGAAATTGCTTCTCTTTTCTTCGGGAATATCGACTCTTTCCATAGCGGCTAATTGCAATTTTGTCACTATCATTCCCCCTAGAAGGCGCATAGCGTCCTCTCCTATTCTTCCCTTGGAAAGATTCACTATCAAAATCTTGTTCTCCTCCATTATATCACGCATGTTTATGGTAGATTTGGTCTGTCCCACTATATTCCTTATGAGAAAAGAAGATAGAAATTGTCCCACTTTATTTTGTATCGCCGCCACGGCCTCTTTCCTGAAACGATCGTCCCATGTTTCGAATTCATCTATCCAAAAACTTTTTACGATCGGATCTTTTATCTTTTCATAAACCCGCTGGCGATATTTTTTGTCGGACATCATCCTATTTACTCCCATCATGGTCGAACCGGGATAATCCAAAAGAGCCAAAATAGCGTTATTGAGTATATACTCCATCCTGGCGCTCCAAACATCGGGCCAAATTTTTTTAAAGACTCCCATCATTCCGGAAGCGACAAGATATTTTTTATCTTCATCGACCGCTTCCAAAATATTAAAAGCGACCGGATATTCGGTATCCGCCGGGTTGAAATAAACCACATCATTGATCCTGTTGGCAGGTATGGCTTTTATGAGCTTTTCAGCCGTATCTCCGTGCGGATCGATATAAGCCACTCCATATCCGTTAGCGATATCCTGCATGACAATATTCTCCAGAAGGGTGGTTTTGCCCATTCCGGTTTTTCCGATCACATAAATATGGCGTTGCCGATCTTCGGTTTTGATGCCGAATTTCACGTTTTGGTTTCTGAAATTTGTTTTGGCGAAAAAAGTTATATCTTGTTGCATAATTTATATTTATCCTATGGGCAGATTAGCCGGAGCACTTCCGGTCTTAGTCTCAATCTTGCGCAGAGAAGGAGTGATAACAGACATATTAGGAAGATGAAAAATGGTAGCCAGTTCTTCGGTATTCAAATGAAAAGTTTTTCCGGTACGATCTCTTTTGACATATCTCCTAAATATCGTCCTTTGGCGGTATCTCATCCTTTGCTCCACGAAGAGGTGGAGCGCGAATGTTTTGGTATCATTGTCCATGGCAAATCCGTTGGTATTTATATCGGAAAATTGCTTTATGCCTCCCGCCACTGAACCTACGACGACTTTATTGAAAGCCTCTCTCCTTCCCAGATAAATCATTCTCATTTTCACATTGAAAGCGCTTTTGCCTATTCCCTCCTCGACCATTTTTAAAACTTCTCTTTCTCCGGGAGTAAGCCTGAATTCTATGGGAACATTTTCTTCGCCTTTTTCGGTTGCGGATTCTTCGGGAGGAGCTCCGAAAAATGTTTTTAACGCCCCTATCGCCACATCAACGATATCTCCCAACACACCCTCCAAAAATCCTCTTTTTTTACCTATCGCCCTTCCGGCCAACTCGTTGGCCAATTCTTTGCCCGTATCATATTGGCTGGCGTCTTTCGGGGTAATGATGAATTGAAGCCAAAATTTTTGGCCAGGACCTATTTTCCCCATACTTTCAACAATGGAAGCCAACGGGTCAAGAGCTTTTCCGGTTATGTCTTCTTCAAACCATCTGTAGCTTTTTATCGGATAGGGATCCGGTTTGTCCAATTTGAAATCAGTTCCCCAGAGATCCCACTCTTTATTAGGAACCAATTTTGGAACGTTATTTACATAATCAGGAACGATTTTGATTTCAGCCTGGGGATATTGGGAATGGAAATTGGACTCAATCAAAGGAGTAAAATTTTTAGGCGTTCTTATATAAAAATGAACCCCGCCCTCGTCACTCACCAGCTCAAGACTGTAATACATCGCCATTTCTCCGTTGACAAATTCTTCTATGGCATTTATTCCCTTCATCGATCCGAGCATTCCGGAATAAATAAGTTCCATCGGCTGAGGAGTCGCCTCTATATCATTCGGAGGCACTATTTCGATAAGATCCCATTCTATATTTGACCAAAAGTTATCCTGGACGAAATCCATCCATAATATTTTGAACAAGAAATAGAGGGCTACGGGAAGAACTATGAACCAGCTCGCTCCCACGGCCTGTCGCATTTCTTCTGAAAATAGCGCAGAAAAACTTTCGATTATTATCTCCATTTATTTTTGTTTGGCTTATGCAAAAAGATATTTAGAAATCCCGCTTAAACGCGATCTTTGACCTCATTTTTTTTCAAAAAATATTTCCTTTTGTCCATTTTCTTGAAAAAATTATTCAGATTTATTATAACTGTAGCTTCTTTGACATTTCTTACCGATAAAACTTTTTCTATAATTTCGTCTTGAGAAACCGGTTTTTTGCTGACCTTCAATATTCCCTCTATGACATCCTTGACCGTTCCTTTCTGATATCCCCACTCTTTGAGAGCATAAGTCCCTCTGCCGACTAAGACAAAATTTTCGTCTTTGATAAGCTCGTTGTGCACCGTCTGAGGATGAGTTTTTTTCTTGTTCAGCTTATATTCATCTATCATTCGGGCGACTTCTCTGAAATGCAAAGGTTTTTTCGATTCCTTTATCACCAGGTAGGCCTTTTGTCTCATCCCTTTGGGATTTATCTCCTTCCAGTCAGCCATCCCCCATTTCCCGAAGACTCCTTTCTTGATTTCCTTGGAAACGGTCAGATAGGAAGCGAGTTTTTCCTTCTCGAAATCCGGATACAATTTTCTGAATTCGTTAAAGATTCCTTTGAAACTCAAGACTCTTCTTTTCTCCTCCAAGATTTTTCGAGTCTCTCCAATTATCTTATCCCATTCTTCTCTTTTAAATCCGGCTAACGCCACGGATTCTTTCATATTTTCCTTATCTCCAAACATATCGAATTTATCCGAACAATATAAGATAAAATCCAAAAAATTACCTCCATCTTCTCCTTTAAAAAAGGAATCTATGAGGTCGCTTTTATTAATTATACCATATTTTTTTTCTATTGTAAATTTGATTTTTTCTTCCGCTTTTTTGAAAAAAGGATCCTTTTTGGAAGACTTCTTGGCCTTGCTTGTAGCCTCCTGGATTATCTGTCTAACTCTTTCCCTGGTAATGCCGTAATCCTGCCCTATTTGACCCAAGGTCTTGATTCTTTTTCCATAAAAACCAAAACGATCAGATATCATCGCTTTAGCTCTTTCGTTTATTCCGCCGGTAACGGATTTCACCGCATTTTCAAAAAGAGAAATTTCGGAATTTTTTTTAATGATGGATTTATTCTTCATAAAATAATAAACTAAAAAAAGCGGCAAATGTTTTTGCAAAGCTAGCCTTTTTTATAGTTAAAAATGATAAAAATATAGAAAATTCATATTTAAAATCAGCGCTTATTCGGAAAAAATTAATTTTTCCAATCGATATAGATTAGCACATATTTACATATTTTGTCAAGCATTGCTTTGCTTTTTTATATAATATATACTTAATTTTGTCATACAAGGATACGCGCGATATCCTTTATCTTTTTCTTTAAGCAAATGGCCAGAAGCAATAAAAATGAAGACGAATTGAGGGTTCCTCCCCACAACATCGAAGCTGAGCAGTCGGTTTTGGGATCTCTTATGCTCGACAAGGATGCGATTATAAAAGTCGCTGATTTTTTGCAGCCAGGCGATTTTTACAAGGAATCCCACAATAAGATATTCGAGGCGATGCTTGAGCTCTATGAAGAAAGAGATCCGATCGACGTACTCAGCATATCCAACAAGCTGGAAGAAAAGAGCCAGCTCGAAGAAATCGGCGGCTCCAGTTACGTGGCTTCCCTGGTAAACTCCGTCCCTTCCGCTTCTCATGTTTCCCATTACGCTAAGGTTGTCCAGAAAAAAGGGATGCTTCGCCGGCTTATCACCGCCGCCGATAATATTCTGGAAATGGGATATTCCGGAAATGAAGATGTCGAAAAAATTTTGGATGAAGCCGAACAAGGGATATTCAAAGTTTCTCAGAAATATTTAAAGCAGGATTTTGTCCCCATCAAATCAATTTTGGAAAGCGCCTTTAACAGGATAGATGAATTACACAAAGACGACAGCAGCATACGCGGAGTGCCTACAGGATTTCCGGATATCGACAATATCCTTGCCGGACTGCAAAAGTCCGATCTGATAATATTGGCCGCCAGGCCTTCAATCGGAAAAACGACTCTCGCTCTCGACATCGCCAGACAGATAGGAATCCAGACCAAGGTTCCCGTGGGAATTTTTTCTCTGGAAATGTCGTCCGATCAGCTTATCGACAGGATGCTGGCCGCCCAGGCGGGAATTGATCTTTGGAGGCTTCGGACCGGAAAACTGCGATCCAGCGGAACGGAAAATGATTTTGAGAAACTGAATGAAGCAATGGGTATTTTGAGCGAAGCGCCGATTTACATCGATGACGCCGCTTCCGCCAATATTATGGAAATGCGCACCATGGCCAGGAGGCTTCAGGCAGAGCATAAGCTGGGACTGATAATAATCGACTATTTGCAACTTATGGAAGGAAGAAAAAGCTCCGGAGACAACCGCGTCCAGGAAATTTCCGAAATATCGCGCGCCCTTAAGCAACTTGCCAGGGAACTGAATATCCCGATTCTCGCCCTCTCCCAGCTCTCCCGACAAGTTGAATCACGATCTCCGCAAATTCCGAAACTTTCCGATCTCAGGGAGTCGGGCTCGATCGAACAAGACGCCGACGTCGTTTTGATGCTTTACCGCGAAGACCGCGAAAAACCGGATACTCCCAACAGAAACATCGTGGACGTCATCATAGCCAAGCACAGGAACGGGCCTCTGGGAAAAGCCAGCCTTTATTTTGAGGAAAAATCCACGACATTTAAATCTCTGGAAAGAACCCATACGGAAGAAGATATGGCTACTGAAAATAAATAATTTAAAAAAAATAAAACAAGAAGTCATTTTCAAAAAAATTATAAATTTTTATTTTTGAATTTTGCACTTTGAATTTTTAACGTGTATCCCAAGATATTTCAAAAACTGATAGATAATTTTTCATCACTTCCCTCCATCGGTCCCAAAATGGCCGAAAGGCTGGTCTTATTTTTATTCAAACAGAACAAGGAAAAAATAAAGGATTTTTCGGAAAATTTGGCCAAGCTTAAAGAGCTTCGCTACTGCGAAAGATGTTTCAACATATCGGAAGAGAATCTTTGCGAAATATGCAATAACAAACAAAGAGAAGACGATGCGATCTGCGTGGTGGAAGATCCTCTTGATATAATTTCCATAGAGAGGACAGGGATTTACAAGGGATTGTATCACGTCTTGGGCGGATCAATGGAAGCGGGAGAAGAAAAAAATGATCTAAAAATACCGGAGCTTTTGGAGAGGCTTAAAAAAGAAGGAATCAAAGAAATAATAATCGCCACCAATCCGACAACAGAAGGCGATATGACTTCTCTTTATCTTAAAAGGAAGCTTCAAAATTTCAAAATAAAAATTACCCGCCTCGGACGCGGACTTTCAACCGGAGGAGATATCGAGTATGCCGACGAGCTGACTCTGAGCTCGGCATTGACGAATCGGGAAAAATTGAACTGATACACGATTGGATCAAAACTTAAAAGCCGCCTTATAGAGGCGGCTTCTTTTGATATTATATTTATCCGATCTTTACTATTTCTACTTCCGTGATCGGCTGTTTATGGCCGAATTTGATCTTATATCTTTTTTTGGCCTTGTGCTTTATCCCCCAGACTTTTTTGTCTTTTTTCTGGGCGATTATCTTTCCTTCGACTTTCGCGCCTTTTACTAGAGGAGTTCCTATTTTGGCGCTTTTTTCGTCGCCTATAAACAAAACTTCGGGAAATTTAACCTTATCTCCCTCTTTTCCCTCTATTTTTTCAATCTTGATCTTGTCCTCTTCTTTGATTTTATACTGTTTTCCTCCAGTTCTTATTATCGCTAACATATTTTTACCCTGTTTAAATCCGACTCGCCGTGGCGAGCGGAATTTTATTCCAATAAAATTATTAACAGGATGAATAAAACAAAAAAAATTATCTTGGTCGCTTAAAACCACAAAAACAATAATAGCTTTTTAAAGATAAAAAGTCAAGAAGCACATAAAAGATATGATCTTTGGATAGAAAAATTTCCTATTATACGAAGCGGTTTTATTATTCTATCATCATCTCCAGCTCAGGAGCAAATTCCGGTTGGTCGACATTTAAATCGACATTCTTTTCTGCAGAATCATCACATAGAGGCGGGTTTTTCAAAAATTATTTCTTCGTCTTGTTTTTCGATGCTTCCGGGAGAAATTTCATTTTTTTCATTTTTTTGCTTGCTGGACTGATTCATTACCAGATACAAAACCACCGCCACAAAAACAACTATGGCAATCGCCGAGATTATTATCGATAAGGATTTTATTTGGCTTCTTTTCATTTTTTTATTTAATTTGTTTCTATCTAATTATAATTTATCCGCTCCCATTATTTTTTGGAGTATCGTTTTTATCCGTTTTTGTAATAAATTATCAAAGATATCTTAAAACATCCTAATTGATATTCTAGATTATGTATACTTATTTTTCCTTTTTGATATATTTTCTTTAATTTATCTATTTTTTATTATTTTGACAAAAATTATTCTGCGCATTATTGAACAGTAGCCCTGCAACACATAATTTGCATCTGATTCTGGCCGTAAGACAGAGCGCCTGTCATAACTTCCCCTGATCCGCAAGTAACCATAACATTATCAGGGACATTCTTGCCATAACAGTTTGTCAAATTTAGTCCTCTACCTGATCCGGTCTGATCTTGCCCACACTGCACCACTCCGCTGGAATCGGTATAAAGCTTTCCGCAACCGGGATATTTCGTTATCCTAAGTCCATGGTTATTATTGATGACAAGATTGCCATTATCATTCATCTGGAACAAATATGGGGTCTTTTCCCAAGCTCCGAAGTTATTTGCGAATCTCGCTATGGAAAATTGGTTCGAGCCATCATAATAAAGACCGGTTGACTTGGTGGCGGTAGCATTATTGAAGTAGAACAAGTTAGAGCCCTGGGGACTATTCCAGCGGATATATTGGTTTCCTGTGATATCTAGATAGTTCGCATTGTCGAGGCCGAGGTTCACCACCGTACCGCCATTTCCCCACCCGAGATAAAAACCTCTAGTACCATCTTGCCTTCGACCCTCGAAATAGCCATAACGGGTATTGTCCGAATATTGGGCTCTGTGCCAATTATTATCGGCAGAAATCGCCCATTTTCCGTCAACTTGATATCCTCCGTCAGCTCGCATCAGATAGGGTGTAAAGGTTCCGCTAGTGTGATCATTGGCTTGGTTTAGCCTGAGCCAGGTATCATTGCTTCTCAATACTTCTCCTCGACCGCTGAAAATATATCCGCTTCCTGTCCATACATTTCCGCCTGCTGTTATATGACTGCCTGAGACAATTTGATTTCCTACCAACAAGGACTCCCGCGTATAAACAGAATAACTGCCATTGTTCGTATTTATGTCCAATGTCCCATATTTTGTCTGCCCCGTATCAGACACATTGATCGGCGCCTCGAGATTTCCCCCTGGAGGATCAAGTTCGGGTTCCGCCCAGGCAAAAACAAATTGGACAGACGCTCCGACCAGAACTCCTATCACCGCCACTCTCGACCAATAATAAACGCTTTCTTTTTTTATAATTTTTCCTAACATAGTCTTATGTTATTAATTTTTTTATTGATTATTTTAAATTTTTTAACAAATCTTCCTTGCTTGGAGCCGGAACCTCTTGAGTTGATGTTTCCTTCTGTTTTACGAATTCCAATAATTCATTTTTCTCAAGAGGAACGATTTCTTCCTCACTATCATTGTTATTCTCAACCACGTTCAAAAGAGTTTCTTTATCTGTGGAAACATTTCCTCCAAATCCTTCTCTATCTTTAGTATCAATACTGGTGTCAAAATAATTATCGCTTTCTTCAGATTTTTTGTTGAACTGGTTAATCATCAGATAAAAAACCATAACCGCAAAAAAAACTATGGCGATCGCCGAGATTATTATCGATAAGGATTTTATTTGGCTTCTTTTCATTTTTTTACTTCGTCTAAAAAATAAATTTATTTATTCCTCGATTGATTTATTTTATTGCTCCTGTATCGGCGCTATTTCTGCTCCATCATCCAATGTCTCTCTAGGATCCGGCACGTCTGGAAAATCTCCGATTGAATCATTTGGCGCTACATCATCATAATCCTCAATTCCTCCTCCACTTGGCGGAACTCCAAAACTTTCATCAGAACTTAAATTATCAGAAAAATCGGAATTATTTCCACTATTTTCACTTTTTTGATTCGAGCCCAGCGAATCACTCTTAGCGCTATCGATTCCCGATGTTCCGTTTTTTGCTCCGTTATCCGTATCTGTCTTTTTGCCCATCGATATCATCAGATAAGCGAGTATCGCCAGGACGACCAAGATGGCCAAGATAAAAATTACAACCGCTTTGGTATTATTATTTTTTTCCGTATTTTGTATGTCCATAATTTTTAATTTTATCTTTTATTATAAAGCTTAATTATTTCTTAATTGGTCTCTATCCAATTGGTAGGATCCACTCCCGTCCCTCCGCATTTTGTAGAATTTTCTTCAACTTGAATACATGGATCAGCAAGAGGCATGTTGGGACAATCTGTAGCACAAGTCTCGCTAGGATCATCAATCACACAAAGATTCGGATTTTGGACACAATCGTTGGCTTGCGAACCGGAACCGCAACCATAATAACTACACACTTGAAAAACTGTTACATCAAAGGAAGCACTACTTCCTAGATAGGAAGCTAATACTGTTTCTGTTCCCAGACTATCAGCATGAACTGTTATATTATCTGTACCGCTGAGACTGACAGAGTTATTGGGACTATCTGAACCACTCCATGCTGCAACTGAAGTGACATCTGCTAGTGGATCAGAATCATTGCATCCCGGATCCATTCCATAACAAGCTTTTATATCTTCCTTGGTATTATTTATCGGAAGATTAAAATTTGAAACCTGGAGAGTCGAGTCGCAAGAGTTGTAGCACACCTTCAAAGTTTTTCCCATCATTGCTCCGCCGAAATTTATCCATCCTAGTTCATCCGACCAAGCATAGGTGGGAGTATTCAAATTTCCATCCATCTTGCTTATTTCAACCCCATACCCTGTTCCCTTCAAACTTATCCATCCTTCCCAACCTCCGGAATTTTCTAAAGCATAGGCAGTTTGTATGCTTTTTATCCTCGCCCAGCCTTCCAACCAGCCTCCGGCCCTCCTGGCCGAGCATTCTCCGCTTGGACATCCGGTTAAATCCCCAGAATTAAAACTTATCCATCCCACATTCTCGCTCCATACATATCCTGAAACAGGTCCGTCGGTGGAAGGAACCGCAAGGCTGTAACTAGCCCCGGTAGCTTGAGGACAAAATGCAGTTTCCGTAAGTTCACCTTCATTGGAAGCGCAATTGGAACTATTCGCGCTTATCCAGCCGAAATTGGTATGGCTCGTGTCTCCGACAAATGACTCAGTTCCCCCGCCCCAAAGCCAGCCGATGACATCGGCCTTGGCGGAAAAGCTTAATCCCGCAAAAAGCGCAACAATAATTATTGCCAATATTATTTTTTTCATTTTTTTATATTTATTTTTTGAAGTTATTTTAACCAGCTTTATTATACAATAATTATTTCTTTTGAGCAAAAAAATAAAATGGGTTATCCACAGGGTATGATTTTCGTGCTTACGTTACATGACAGGATAAAAATACTTTTTATTCTCTTTAAACAAAGCCTTTTTGCGTTTCTTAGAAATTTCGTACATTCGTAAAATTCGTAATTCGCCCGCCTGCAATGCATGTGCATAAGCACTGCAGGCAGGTAAAGAAATACTAAAACCTCGCATCATCATCCAGCGACATTTTTTTCTTGAGGGATCTGGCTCCGCGCATAATTTTGGTCCACAGCTTGTCTTTTTTCTTTACAATTTGGATCTTAAGCTCATCCACCACCAGATCGATCGAGCCCTCGATGCTTTCGGTCGTCTCTTCCGCCCTGAATAGGTCCCGAGGAGTCGAAACCATCACCTCCACCCTGAAGAGTCCTTTTTTGTCCCTGTCGATCTCTACTTCCGTCTTTAA
>Ga0172382_10000655_pt1 | contig 64967 bp, 59 predicted proteins | sample Leawel138RmetaG_FD_122245 | JGI IMG/M metagenome (GOLD analysis project Ga0172382, IMG submission 122245) | Leachate microbial communities from a municipal landfill in Southern Ontario, Canada - Leachate well 138R metaG | ecosystem: Engineered > Solid waste > Landfill > Unclassified | place...
CGCCGCCTCGCTCAGCAGCACCTTGTCCTGCGGACGCTTGGGCCCGGCCAGCGACGGCTGCACCGTGCTCATGTCCAGCTCGAGGGTGTCGGTGAACTCCGGGTCCTCGCTGGACTCGTCGATCCACAGGCCCTGGGCCTGGGCGTAGGCCTTGACCAGGGCGACCCGCGCCTTGTCGCGGCCGGTGGCGGTCAGATAGTCGATCGTCGCCTGGCTGACCGGGAAGAAGCCGCAGGTGGCGCCGTATTCGGGGGCCATGTTGGCGATGGTCGCCTGGTCCTCGATGGTCAGGGCGTTGACGCCCGGGCCGAAGAACTCGACGAACTTCCCGACCACGCCCTTCTTGCGCAGCATCTGGGTGACGGTCAGCACCAGGTCGGTGGCCGTCGCGCCCTCGGGCAGGCGGCCGGTCAGGCGGAAGCCGATGACCTCGGGGATCAGCATCGGGATCGGCTGGCCCAGCATGGCCGCCTCGGCCTCGATGCCGCCCACGCCCCAGCCCAGCACGGCCAGGCCGTTGACCATGGTGGTGTGGCTGTCGGTGCCGACCACGGTGTCCGGATAGGCCACCGTCTTGCTGTCGACTTCGCCGGTCCAGACGGTCTGGGCCAGGTATTCCAGGTTCACCTGGTGGCAGATGCCGGTGCCCGGGGGCACGACGCGGAAGTTGTTGAAGGCCGACGAGCCCCAGCGCAGGAAGCGGTAGCGCTCCATGTTGCGCTCGTACTCGCGCTTCACATTGGCCTCGAAGGCCTTGGGCGAGCCGAAGTGATCGACCATCACCGAGTGGTCGATGACCAGGTCGACGGGGTTCAGCGGGTTGATCTTCTCGGGGTTGGCGCCGAGCTGGGTCATGGCGTCGCGCATGGCCGCCAGGTCGACGACCGCCGGGACGCCGGTGAAGTCCTGCATCAGCACCCGGGCCGGGCGGAAGCTGATCTCGTGTTCGACCGAGCCCTTGTTGTCCAGCCAGGCGGCGACCGCCTTCAGATCGTCGGCCGAGACCGAGACGCCGTCCTCGTTGCGAAGCAGGTTCTCCAGCAGAACCTTCATCGACATCGGGAGCTTGGAGATGCCGGCGAGGCCGGCCTCTTCCGCCGCGCGCAGGCTGTAGTAGACATAGCTCGTATCGCCCACCACGAGTTCGCGGCGGGTGTTCAGGCTGTCGGTCGACGCCATTAGGAATCCTTTCTCTGTCCCCGGCCGTCCACGCACCCGCACAAGGTTCGCGCGCTAGAAGCGGACACACAGCGTTCGCATCTGCGCGGCGCTTGCCCTTCGGGGACGCCGCGGCCGGGCGCTTCATAGCCCTCCGGCCCCGGCGCGTCCATGCGCTTGCTGAACCGGCCACGCTCGCGCATTGGGGGAGGGCGTGATCGACATCCTGACCATCGAGGACCTCGCCATCCGGCGCGGCGAGCGTCTGCTGTTCGCCGGCCTGTCGCTGGCCCTGAAGGCCGGCGAGGCCGTGGCGCTGGTCGGACGCAACGGCTCGGGCAAGACCAGTCTGCTGCGGGCCGTGGCGGGGCTGGTGCGGCCGGAGTCCGGGACCATCGGCTTCGGCGGGATCGACCCGCGCGACGCCCGCGCCGACGGCGTCCACCTGCTCGGCCACCAGGACGGGCTGAAGCCGTCGCGCACCGCCGCCGAAGAGCTCGGTTTCTGGACCCGCTGGATGGGCGGCGCGCCCGAGCGCCTGGACCGGGCGATCGAGCAGCTGGCCCTCGCCCCCTTGCTGGAACTCGAGGTGCGCCGCCTCTCGGCCGGCCAGCGCCGTCGCCTGGCGCTGGCGAGGCTGGTCGCTGCGCCCCGGCCGCTGTGGCTGCTCGACGAGCCGCTCAGCCCGCTCGACACCGAGTGGCGCGGCCGCTTCGCCGACCTGATGGCCGAGCACCTGGCCGGCGGCGGCCTGATCCTGGCGGCTGTGCACGACCCGCTGCCCGGCGCCCATCGGCAGCTGGAGATTCCGACGTGAGCCTGTCCGCCCTGTTCCGCCGCGAGGTGTCGCTGGCCTGGGGGCGCGGCGGCGGGCCGCTGGTGGCGGTCGGCTTCTACGCCGGGGCGGCGACCCTGCTGCCCCTGTCGATCGGCCCCGATCCCGACCGGTTGGGCGCGGTGGCGGTCGGCGCGGCCTGGGTGTCGCTGGCGCTGGCCAGCCTGCTCTCTCTGGAGCGCCTCTTCGAGCGCGACTACGAGGACGGGGCGCTCGACCTCCTGGTGCTCGGTCACCCGCCGTTGGAGCTGGTCTGCACCGTGAAATGTCTCGGCCAGTGGATCGCCGCCGGCGTGCCGCTGGCGCTGGCCGCGCCGGTGTTCTCCATCGCGCTGGGGGCCGACCCTCGCACCAGCGGACTGATCCTCGCCTGCGCGCTGATCGGCGGACTGGCCTTCGCCTTCGTCGGCGGTGTGGGGGCGGCGCTGAGCCTCGGGGCGCGGCGCGGCGGCCTGCTCACCGCGGTGATCGTGCTGCCGCTGTTCGTGCCGCCGGTGATCTTCGGCGGCGGAGCGCTGGAAGCGTTCGCCGGCGGCCTGCCCTGGCGAGGGGGTTTCGCCCTGATGTGCGCCTACGCGGCCGGGGCGGTGGCGCTGGGGCCGCTGGCGATGGCGGCGGCGTGCCGCAATGCGCTTTCGTAACCTGCCGTCAAGAGCGCGAAACATCCCGTCGCACTAGAGCCACGCTTGTTGGTTAGAGACGAAGCCGGAGCATTCGAGGGACGTCGAGTGACCGGAGTGTCCGAGACCATGAAGAAGATTGCTGTCGCCGCCGTTGCGCTGGCTGGGGGGCTGGCGGTGTTGGCTCCCCTGGCGGGCGTCGCCCAGCCCGCCCCTCCGCCGCCGTCCGCCGAGGCCGGCCGCGCGCCCGGGCCGCACATGCGCCCGACGATGACCCCCGAGCAGCGGGCCGAGCGCATCGCCGAGCGGCTGCGCACCCAGCTGCAGTTGCAGCCGAACCAGGAGGGCGCCCTGCGCGCCTACGTCTCCGCGCTGACGCCCAAGCCCGGCCAGCGGGCCGAGCGCGCCAAGCAGCGCGGCGAGTTCGCCCGGATGGCCACGCCCCAGCGCCTGGACGCCCAGCGCGCCAGGCTCGCCGAACGCACAGCCGCCTTCGAGCGCCGGGCCGAGGCCACGAAGCGCTTCTACGCCGAGCTCACGCCGTCTCAGCAGAAGGCGTTCGACGCGCTGCGCCCGCACGCCGGCCCCCGCAAGCACGGCGGCCCCGGCATGGGCCGCCACCGCGGCTAGGCGTCTCCGCCACGGCCGCAAGGCCGAGCCGGGACCCGGGCGCATCCGTCGCCGCCGCCCGGGTCCCGGCGCTTGCTGGAATCCCTCTCCCCTTGTGGGAGAGGGTGGCGCCCGAAGGGCGTCGGGAGAGGGGTCGCTCCGCGCATTTCGCTGTGGATCCACGAGCGCCTGGACTTGCGTGACCCCTCCTCCGACCCGCTCCGCGGGCCACCTCCTCCCACAAGGGGAGGAGGCCGCTTGAGCCTTGCAGGGTCCTTCCCCCTCTCCCCCGAGACCAGCCGCCGCCTTGCCGTTGGGGGCTCAAAGGGGCTAAGCGGCGGGGATGATCCCGGCGCCCGCCTTCCTGTCCAATCCCGAGAGGTTCATGGCCTTCTCGCGCTGGGCCGCGCCGCTCTTCGGCGTGCTGGCGGCGGTGCTGGCGGCGGCCGGGCTGTGGCTCAGCTTCACCGCGCCCGAGGACTACCAGCAGGGCGATACGGTGCGGATCATGTTCATCCACGTGCCGGCCGCCTGGCTCGGCATGTTCGTCTACGCCTGCCTGGGGGTCGCGAGCTTCCTGGCGCTGGTGTTCCGCCATGCGCTGGCGGATGCGGCCGCCAAGTCGGCCGCCCCGCTGGGCGCGGCCTTCACCGTCATCACCCTGGTCACCGGCGCCCTGTGGGGCAAGCCGATGTGGGGGACCTGGTGGGTGTGGGACGCCAGGCTGACCTCGGTGCTGGTGCTGTTCCTGCTCTACCTCGCCTACATGGCCCTGCGCAGCGCCATCGACGACGAGGCCAAGGCGGCTCGGGCGGCGGCCATCCTGGCCCTGGCGGGGCTGATCAACCTGCCGATCATCCACTACTCGGTGGAGTGGTGGAATTCGCTGCACCAGGGCGCCTCGGTGTTCCGCGGCGAGGGGCCGGCCATGCCGCCGGTGTTCTGGGTGCCGATCATCCTCATGGCGCTGGCCTACATGGCCGCCTTCGGCTCGCTGTGGCTGGTGCGCATCCGCGCCGAGGTCTGGCGCCGGCGGGCGGAAGCGGCCGCCCTGCGCGCGGCGAGGGCCTGAGCGTGCTGGATCTCGACGCCGGCAAGTACGCCGCCTACGTCTGGCCCGCCTTCGCCTTCACGGCGGGGGTGTTCGCCTGGATGATCGCCTCGAGCCTGGCCCACGCCCGCCGCTGGCGCCGCAAGGCCGAGCAGCATGGCGTCCAGTCGCCGAAGGAGACCCGCCCGTGAGCCGCTGGCTCGCCGCCTTGCCGCTGGTCGTACTGGTCGGGCTGGCGCTGCTGTTCGGGATCTACTCGTTGAACCGCAACCCGGACGTCCAGCCCAAGGCGCTGGTCGGCAAGCCCATGCCGGAGCTGGTGCTGCCGAGCCTGGAGGACGGACGCGATGTCGCCGTCCGCGAGGCGACGGCCGGCGGGCCGGTGCTGGTCAATTTCTTCGCTTCCTGGTGCGCGCCCTGCGAGATCGAGCATCCGGTGCTGATGGACCTGAAGCAGCGGCAGATCCGGGTGGTCGGCATCGCCTACAAGGACGCCCCTGAGAACACCCGCGCCTTCCTCACCCGGCTGGGCGATCCCTATGCTGCCCGGCTGGTGGACCGCGATGGCCGCGCCGGGATCGAATTCGGCGTCACCGGCGTGCCGGAAACCTACCTGATCGGGGCCGACGGCATGATCATCGACAAGCACACCGGACCGCTGACGGGGGCCGACGCCGAACGGCTGATCGCCAGGGCCGGCCGTTAACCAATCGGCAAGCGGGCGGGGGCAGGGTCCGGGAAGGCCCCGTTAACCATAAGCCCGCCCCGCCGTGACGACCGTCCGACCGCCGTTTCCGCAAGGCCTTCCGCCCGGCGCCGCGCCTGCCGGCCAGGCCCGCACGGCCGCCCAGCGCGCCTTCTTCGAAGCCGCCCTCGGCAAGGCGTCCGCCGCACAGCCCGCCGCACAGCCCGCCGCCGCGCCGGAACGTCCGGCGCCGGCCCCCGCGCCCGCGGCGGCGGCCGCAAGTGAGCCGCCGAAGAAGATCCTCCGTCCGGGATCCTTGCTCGACATCCGCGTTTGAGGGGAGGTGACGGGTTGCGCGCAGCGCTACCCGTCGCCCTCGCGCATCACTCGGCCGGCGGCTCGGGGACGGGTTCGTCGGCGAGTTCGAGGAGGTAGCGGCCGTATTCGCTCTTGGCGAGCGAGGTCCCGAGCGCACGCAGCTGATCGCGGTCGATCCAGCGGTTGTAGAAGGCGATCTCCTCCAGGCAGCCGATGCGCAGGCCCTGGCGCTGTTCGAAAGTGCGGATCAGTTCGCCGGCCTGGATCAGCGAGTCGTGCGTACCCGCGTCCTCCCAGGCGAAGCCGCGGCCGAGCAGCTCGACGTGCAGTTCGCCGTCCTCGAGGTAGATCTGGTTGAGGGCGGTGATCTCGAGTTCGCCGCGGGTCGAGCGGGTCAGGGTGCGAGCGAACTGGCTGGCCCGCCCGTCGTAGAAGTAGAGCCCCGTGACCGCATAGTTGGACTTCGGCCTGGCCGGCTTTTCCTCGATGCTGACGGCCCGGCCGCTCGCGCCCAGCTCGACGACGCCGTAGCGCTCGGGATCGTGCACCGGATAGGCGAACACCGTCGCGCCCTGCTCGCGCCGCGCGGCCGAGCGCAGCATCTGGCCGAAGTTCTGGCCGAAGAAGATGTTGTCGCCGAGGATCATCACGCTCGGCTCGCCGGCCACGAACTCCTCGCCGAGGATGTAGGCTTCCGCCAGCCCGCCGGGGGTCGGCTGGACCACGTATTCGAACTTCACACCCAGGTGCGAGCCGTCGCCCAGGAGGCGCTTGAAGCCGGGCTGATCTTCGGGGGTGGTGATGATCAGGATCTCCCGCACCCCGGCCAGCATCAGCACCGAGATGGGGTAGTAGACCATCGGCTTGTCGTAGACCGGCAGCAGCTGCTTGGAGACCGCCAGGGTCAGGGGGTGCAGCCGGGTGCCGGACCCGCCGGCCAGGACGATGCCGCGCCTCATGCCGCGTCTTTCGCGGCAGGCAGGGCGGCGACCGCTTCGGCCAGCGGCTCGCGCCAGGGGCGAGGCGTGACGCCGAACACCTTCTCCAGCCGGCTGCAGTCCAGCACCGCGTTCAGCGCCCGGCGGGCGGGCAGGTTCAGCGCCGAGGTCGGCGCCGGCTCCATCGGCGGAGCCGGGCGTCCCGGCCAGGCCAGTTCGAAGATCGCCTCGGCCATCTCGACCCGGGTGGCCTCGCCGCTGTTGGCGAAGTGCAGCAGCCCCCACTCCGGTGCGCCGGCGGGAGCGGCGGCCAGGCGCTTGGCCTGGGCCAGGACGAAGGCGGCGACGTCGGCGCTGGCGGTCGGCCGGGCGCGCTGGTCGTTCACGACCTTCAGCACCGGCTGGCTGGCGGCCAGCCGCAGCATCAGCTGCAGGAAGTTCTGTCCGAAGGCCGAGAACAGCCACGAGACCCGGATCACCAGCGCCCGGTCGTGAAGGTGGAGCACGGCGTCCTCGCCGGCCAGCTTTGAGGCCCCGTAGACCATCAGCGGGCCCACCGGGTCGGTCTCCACGTACGGCCCGTCCTTGGCGCCGGAGAACACCATGTCGGTGGAGATGTGCACCAGGGGCACGTTCCGCGCCTTGCAGGCGCGAGCCATCGCCGCGGGCGCGCGGCCGTTGATGGCGTAGGCCAGGTCCGGCTCGCTCTCGGCCTTGTCGACGGCGGTGTAGGCGGCGGCGTTCAGCACCAGGTCGATGTCGCCGGCCTCGCCGATGGCGCGGGCCACCGCCTCGGCGTCGGCCAGGTCGACCTCCGCGCGGGAGAGGGCGGTGACCGCAACCTCGCCGCCGGCCCGCGCCAGCACCTCGCGCGAGAGCTGGCCGGTGGCCCCGAACTGCAGGATCCTCAGGCTCATGCCCGGAGCAGGCCCAGTCGTTCGGAGGTGAACCCGCGCTCGCGGATCGCCTGCACCCAGTCCCAGTTGTCGACGTACCAGCGGACCGTCGCCTCCAGCCCCTCCTCGAGGCTGTGGCGTGGCGACCAGCCGAGCTCGTTGGTGATCTTGCTGGCGTCGATGGCGTAGCGGTAGTCGTGACCCGGCCGGTCGGCGACGAAGGCGATCTTCTCGGCGTGCGGCCGGTTGCCGGGCGCGTGCTTGTCGAGGAAGGCGCAGAGCAGCTTCACCAGCTCGATGTTGCGCACGCAGGCGTTGCCGCCGATGGCGTAGGTCTCGCCGAGCCGTCCCTTGGACAGCACCGTCAGCAGGGCTTCGGCGTGGTCTTCCACGTGCAGCCAGTCGCGGGACTGCAGCCCCTGGCCGTAGACCGGGATCTCCCGCCCCTCGACCGCCCGCGAGATCACCGTCGGGATCAACTTTTCCGGGAATTGGCAGGGGCCGTAGTTGTTGGAGCAGTTGGTCAGCACCACCGGCATCTTGTAGGTGCGGCCCCAGGCCCGGACCAGGTGGTCCGCCCCGGCCTTGCTGGCCGAGTAGGGCGAGTTGGGGTCGTACGGCGTCTCCTCGGTGAAGGCGCCCTCGTCGCCTAGTTCGCCGAACACCTCGTCGGTGGAGACGTGGTGGAAGCGGAACCGGGTCTTGGCCTCGTCCGACAGGCCGTTCCAGTAGGCGCGGGCGGCTTCCAGCAGCTGGGCGGTGCCCAGGACGTTGGCGCGCACGAAGTCGAGCGGGCTCTCGATGGCCCGGTCGTTGTGGGTCTCGGCGGCCAGGTGCATCACCGCGTCCGGCTCGTGCCGGGCGAAGACGGCGCGGAGCGCGGCGGCGTCGGTCACGTCGACCTGTTCGAAGGCGTAGGCGCCGGAGTCGGCGACCGAGGCGACGTTGGCCAGGTTGCCGGAGTAGGTCAGGGCGTCGAGGTTGACCACCTGATGGCCGCATTCCACGGCCTTTCGCACCACCGCCGATCCGATGAATCCGGCGCCGCCCGTGATGAGGATTTTCATGAAGTCGTCTGGGGCCTTCGTCTGTGCATGGCCCGTGGCGTCCGGGCGCGGTGCGTGGGTCTAACAGGAGATGCGCGGCGGCTCAAATCGGCCACGCGCGCTTGAGGCCCGGCCGCGCCGGCCCTAGACTCGCCCATCGTCCGTTCGCCAGACGCGTGCGCCGTAACCGGCGCCCGGCCGCCTTTAGAAGCCGGCGCAGGCTGCGGATCGCCGTAGGGATGGGGACGTGACCGGCAAGAGTGAATCGCTGCAGCGGCCCGGACCGGCGCGGCCCGCTTTCCGCCCGGGCGGCGGGGCCAAGGATCTGACGCAAGGTCCGATCGGCAAGACACTGATCCTGTTCTCCCTGCCGGTGATGGGGTCGAACGTTCTGCAGTCGCTGAACGGGACGGCCAACGCCATCTGGGTCAGCCAGGTCCTTGGCGAGTCGGCGCTGACCGCGACGGCCAACGCCAACACCATCCTGTTCCTCATGTTGGGGGCCGTTTTCGGCATCAGCATGGCGGCCAACCTGATGATCGGCCAGGCCGTGGGGGGCCGTGACGAGGCGATGGTCAAGCGGGTCATCGGCACCAGCGCCGGCTTCTTCCTGGTGCTGTCGCTGTCGGTGGGTGTCGGCGGCTGGCTGCTGACCCCGGCCGTCCTGACGGCCATGGGCACCCCGGCGGACGCCCGGGCCGAGGCGATCACCTACCTGCGGGTGATCTTCCTGGCCATGCCGTTCATGTACTTCTTCTCCTTCCTGATGATGGCCCAGCGGGGGGCCGGCGACGCGCGCAGCCCGTTCTGGTTCTCGCTGGCCGCGGTCGGGCTGGACGTGATCCTCAACCCGATCCTGATCACCGGCTTCGGCCCGGCGCCTCGGATGGGCATCGCCGGCTCGGCGGCCGCCACGCTGATCAGCCAGACGGTGGTGCTGGGCGCGATCTTCGTCTTCCTTTACCGCACCCGCAGCGTGCTGGTGCTCTGGCCGCATGAGTTCAAGCTGCTGAAGCCGGAGCTGGCGATCATCCGCACCCTGGTGGTCAAGGGCCTGCCGATGGCGGCCCAGATGCTGGTCGTCTCCGGCGCGGCGGTGGTGATGTTCAGCTTCGTCAACCGCTACGGCTCGGACACCGCGGCCGGCTACGCCGCGGCGGTGCAGCTGTGGACCTACGTGCAGATGCCGGCCATGGCGATGGGCGCGGCGGTCTCCTCGATGGCGGCCCAGAACGTCGGCGCCGGGCGGATGGACAGGGTCAACCGCATCGCGGGCATGGGCTCGCTCTACGCCGCCCTGCTGAGCGCCGGGCCGATCGCCGTCATCTACCTGATCGAGCCCCTGGTGCTGCGAGCGTTCCTGCCGGGCGGCAGCCCCTCTATCCCGATCGCCATCCACATCAATGCCATCGTGCTGTGGGGCTTCATCCCGTTCGGCGTGGCCTTCGCCCTGTCGGGCGTGGTGCGGGCGACCGGGGCGGTGATGGCGCCGTTGCTCGCCATGGTGGTCTCGCTGTGGGTCGTGCGCGTGCCCTTCGCCCGGTTCCTGGAGCCGGTCCTGGGGGCGGACGCGGTGTGGTGGAGCTTCCCGATGGGCTCCATCACCCTCTTCCTGCTGGCGGGCGGCTACTTCCTCCTCGGCGGCTGGCGCAAGGCCAGGCTGATGGCCGGCATCCCGAGCGGCGGCCCGCCGGACACCGGCCTGGCCGGGCCTCCGCCCGAGGAGAGCGAGGCGCTCGACGCCGTCAGCCGTTCGTCGCCTCCAGCGCCGCATAAACGAGAGTCCGAAGCTCCCGCCGGATAGGATAGACGCTGGAGGGCATGGCCTGGGTCATGAACACCACCGTCAGCTCTTCCACCGGGTCGACCCAGAAGGCCGTGCTGGCCGCCCCGCCCCAGTAGAACTCGCCCTTCGAGCAGGGGACCAGCGTCTTGGGCGGGTCGATCACCACCGCGAAGCCCAGCCCGAACCCGACGCCGGCGTTGGTGCTCTCCGAGAACAGCGAGCGGGACATCTGGGTCAGGTCCGCATCGCCCGGCAGGTGGTTGGCCGTCATCAGCTGCAGCGTCTTTGGGGCCAGTAGTCGCCGGCCGCCGAGCTCGCCGCGGTTCAGCAGCATTTGCGTGAACTTCAGATAGTCCGCCGCGGTCGAGACCAGGCCGCCGCCGCCGGAATAGAAGGTAGGCGGGGCGAGGTAGGCGCTGGCCTGCGGGTCGTCCTGCAGCTTGAGCCCGCCCTTCGGCGTGATGTTGTAGCAGGCAGCGAAACGGCCCTCCTGGCCGGCCGGAACGGTGAACCCGGTCTCGGTCATGCCGAGCGGCTCGAAGATCCGCTGCGTCAGAAAATCCTGGAACGGCTGGCCGGAGATCTTCTGGACCAGGTAGCCGAGCACGTCCGTGGAAACCGAATAGTTCCAGGCTTCGCCCGGCGAGAACTCCAGCGGCAGCTTGGCCAGCTCGGCGATGAAGCCGTCGAGGTCGAGGCCGCTGTCGGTCCCGCCCACGCCGGTCTTGCGGTAGGCGTGGTCGACCATCGTCCGGTTCTGGAAGCCGTAGGTCAGGCCCGAGGTATGGCGCAGCAGGTCGACCACCTGCATCGCCCGGGCGGGCCTGCTGGTGGCGAAGGCGCCCAGGCTGCCGGCCGCATAGACGCCCAGGTCCTTCCAGGCGGGAATGTAGCGCTCGACCGGATCGTCCAGCGCCACCTTGCCCTCCTCGACCAGCATCATGAAGGCGACCGAGGTGATCGGCTTGGTCATCGAATAGATGCGGTAGAGGGTGTCCGCCTCGGCCGGCAGGCCGCGCTCGAGGTCGCGCTTGCCCAGCACCGTCTCGTGCACCACCTCGCCCCGCCGGGCGATGACCAGCTGGGCGCAGGGCAGGCGGCCCGTCGCCACGTACTTCTCGTCGATGAACCGGTCGATCCGCCTCAGCCGATCAGCCGAGAATCCTTGCTTCGCCTGCTGCGCCGACTTGCCCATGCGACCTCCCATTGTTCTTGGAGGCCCACCTTAGACGCCATCGCCCGCGGGCCGCCAGACGCCGCCGGGCGGTTTACAAACCACCGCCGCAACACAAGATTTCGCCCCCGAAGAACCGGCGCGACCCGCCCGAAGAAGAACGGCGCGCGATCGGAATGGGAGAGCCTGCGCCGTGGTCGACGCCCCGATCGAGGAGAGCCGCCTGGAGGCCGAGGCCCCGCCGCGGCCGGCCGGCCCTCGCTGTGGACCAGGTTCGCCTACGGGTTCGGCTCGGGGCGCGTGAGGGGCCCGGGAATCCTGGACGTTGCGTAACCCGAACAGGCGTTTGATAATGCCCCCAAGGGCGGAGCGTACCCGTTTCCGTACCAAAGTTTCGAAAATGGGGCCGCCGGGGCGGTCATTGGAGGACGCGAATGGCTTGGGATTTTGAGACCGATCCAGAGTTCCAGAAGAAGCTCGACTGGGTCGAGGACTTCATGCGCGAGGAAGTCGAGCCGCTCTCCCATCTCGGCATGGCCGCCCACGGCCCGCTCGGCCGCGAGAAGTTCATCAAGCCGCTGCAGGAGAAGGTGAAGGCGCAGGGGCTGTGGGCCTGCCACCTCGGCCCCGAGCTCGGCGGCCAGGGCTACGGTCAGCTCAAGCTCGCCCTGCTGAACGAGAAGCTCGGCCGCAACAGCCTGGCCCCCTCCGTGTTCGGCTGCCAGGCGCCGGACACCGGCAACGCCGAGATCATCGCCCACTACGGGACCGAAGAGCAGAAGGAGAAGTGGCTGAAGCCGCTGCTGAACGGCGACATCCGTTCCGCCTTCTCGATGTCCGAGCCGACGGGCGGTTCCGATCCGCTGACCTTCAAGACGCGCGCCGTGCTGGAGGGCAACGAGTGGGTGATCAACGGCGAGAAGTGGTTCTCCACCAACGCCCGCTACTCCAAGCTTCTGGTCGTCTATGCGGTCACCGATCCGGACGCCAAGGATCCCTACCGGCGCACCTCGATCTTCCTGGTGCCGACCGACACCCCCGGGGTGGAGATCGTCCGCAACGTGGCCGTCGGCGGCGGCGGCGAGATCGGCGGGGGCACCGAGGGCTATGTCCGGTACAACAACGTGCGGGTGCCCTACGACGCGCTGCTCGGCGACCGGGGCGGCGCCTTCGTCATCGCCCAGGTGCGCCTAGGCGGCGGCCGCATTCACCACGCCATGCGCACCATCGGCTCCTGCCGCCACGCGCTGGATCTGATGTGCAAGCGCGCCGTCTCCCGGACCACCCGCGACGGCAAGCTCGCCGACCTGCAGATGGTGCAGGCCGACATCGCCGACAGCTGGATCGAGCTGGAATCCTTCCGCCTGCTGGTGCTGCGCACCGCCTGGCTGATCGACAAGCACAAGGACTACAACAAGGTCCGCAAGGACATCGCCGCCGTGAAGGTCGCGATGCCGAAGGTCTACCACAACATCGCCACCCGGGCGGCCCACCTGCACGGCGCGCTCGGCGTCTCCAACGAGATGCCGTTCATGCACATGGTGACCAGCTCGCTGGTGATGGGCATCGCCGACGGCCCCACCGAGGTCCACAAGGTGACGGTCGCCAAGCAGATCCTGAAGGACTATCGGCCCGACAACGACCTGTTCCCGAGCTACCACATCCCCAAGCTGCGGGAGGAGGCGCGCGAGCGCTTCAAGGACAAGCTCGAGGAGCTGAAGGGCGCCTACGAGGCCGAACGCGGCAAGGCCAAGGAAAAGGCCTGAGCCCTTCGGCGCCCGTTCGTGGGAGAGGCGGCCGCGCGCTCTGCGGCCAATGGGGAGCGGTCTGGCGACCGCTCCCTTTTTCTTTTAAGCGGTCAGCCGTTGCATGGGAGGAAAAGCGACGATGAGCGAGACGGCGAGCGCCGAACAGACGAATGACGCGCCGACCTGGCCGGTGATGTCGATCGCCGAGGCGCATGCCGCGCTGACTGGGCCGGGCGCGCGCTTCGAGATCGAAGAGAAGGTCATCCGGGGCGTGAGGACCAAGGTCTGGAAGAACGCCCCGCCGACGCTGCGCGACGTCTTCCTGAACGCCCGCGCCTTCAACGACCGCGAGTTCCTGGTCTACGAGGACGACCGGGCCACCTACGAGGCCTTCGCCCGCGCCGCCATCCAGCTCGCCCGTCAGCTGCAGGCCGACGGGGTGAAGAAGGGCGACCGGGTCGCGGTGATCATGCGCAACCTGCCCGAATGGCCGGTCGGCTTCTTCGCCGGCCTGTTGTGCGGCGCCATCGTCACGCCGCTGAACGCCTGGTGGACCGGGCCCGAGCTGGAATACGGCCTGGCCGACTCCGGGACCAAGGTCGCCATCGTCGACGACGAGCGGCTGGAACGGATCGCCGAGCACCTCGACGCCCTGCCGGATCTTCAGCGGGTCTATGTCTCGCGGCTTTCGGGCGAGCCTGCCGACCCGCGCGTGAAGCGGCTCGAGGAGGTCATCGGCCGGGTGAACGACTGGAAGAGCCTGCCCGACCAGCCGCTGCCGGACGTGGAGATCGGGCCCGAGGACGACGCCACCATCCTCTACACCTCGGGGACGACGGGCAAGCCGAAGGGCGCCCTGGGCGCCCACCGCAACATGACCTCGAACATCGGCGCCAGCGGCATTTCGGCGGCGCGGAACTTCCTGCGGGCCGGCCAGCCCCTGCCCGAGGCGGACCCGCACAAGCTGCCGCAGCGGGTGACGCTGCTGGTGGTGCCGCTGTTCCACGCCACCGGCCTGTCGGCGACGCTGTGTCCGAACATGAATTCCGGAGGCAAGCTGGTCTTCATGTACCGCTGGGAAGCCGAGAAGGCGATGCAGCTGATCGAGCGGGAGAAGGTCAACGCCACCGGCGGCGTGCCGACAATCGCCTGGCAGCTGATCGAGCATCCGGCGAGATCCAAGTACGACCTGTCCTCGCTCCAGGCGGTGACCTACGGCGGCGCCCCCTCGGCGCCCGAGCTGGTGCGCAAGATCGCCGAGGTGTTCCCCGGCTCCTCGCCCGGCAACGGCTGGGGGATGACCGAAACCACCGCCACCTTCACCAGCCACATGGGCAAGGACTACGAGAACCGGCCCTCCAGCGCCGGTCCCGCCGCGCCGGTCGGCGAGATGAAGATCGTGAGCCCCGACGGCGCCGAGGAGCTGCCGATCGGCGAGGTCGGCGAGCTGTGGGTCAAGGGCCCGCAGGTGGTGAAGGGCTACTGGAACAAGCCGGAGGCCACCGCCGAGACCTTCAAGGACGGCTGGCTGAAGACCGGCGACCTGGCCCGCCTGGACGAGGAAGGCTTCCTCTACATCGTCGACCGGGCCAAGGACATGCTCATCCGTGGCGGCGAGAACATCTACTGCGTGGAGGTCGAGAACGCCCTCTACGAGCACCCGGACGTGATGGACGCGGCCATCGTCGGCGTGCCGCACCGCACCCTGGGCGAGGAGCCCGCCGCGGTGGTCCACCTGAAGCCGGGCGGCACGGCCGACGTGGCCGAGCTGCGCGCCTTCGTCCGCGAGCGGCTGGCCGCCTTCAAGGTGCCGGTGACGGTCGCCTTCTGGCCGGAGCCGCTGCCCAGGAACGCCAACGGCAAGATCCTCAAGACCGAGCTGAAGAAGGTGTTCGAAGAAAAGGCCGAGGCGTGACCCGGCCCCTGATCGTAGGGATCGGCGGCACGACCCGCCCGGAGTCCGGCACCGAGAAGGCGCTGGTCCAGGCGTTGGCCGCCGCCGAGGCCCAGGGGGCGCAGACCCGGCTGTTCGGCGGCGCCTTTCTGGCGCGGCTACCGGTCTACACGCCCAGCGAGGCGCCGCCGACGCCGGAGCAGAACGAGCTGGCCGACGCGGTGCGACAGGCCGACGGCGTGATCGTCGCCAGCCCGGGCTACCACGGCTCCATCTCCGGCCTGATCAAGAACGCGCTCGACTCGCTGGAGCTGCTCAGGGGCGACCCACGGCCCTATTTCCAGGGGCGTCCGGTGGGGTGCATCATCACCGCCGACGGTTGGCAGGCGGCAGGGACCACTTTGATGGCGCTGCGGTCGATCATACATGCGCTTCGAGGCTGGCCGACGCCGTTCGGCGCTGCGTTGAATTCGACGACCAGCCTTTTCGACGACGAGGGCCGCTGCCGCGAGCCCAAGGACGCCTGGCAGTTGGCTACGGTCGCCGACCAGGTGATGGAGTTCGCCAGGATGAGAGCCGCCACATGACCCGACCCAAGCTCGTGCCGCCCCCGGACGGCGGAACAGCCGCCGTGGACGAAGCCATCCACCAGGCGATCAGCCCCATCGAAGACATCGTCGAGGACGCCCGCAACGGGCGGCCCTTCATCCTGGTGGACGCCGAGGACCGCGAGAACGAGGGCGACGTCATCATCCCCGCCCAGTTCGCGACCCCCGATCAGATCAACTTCATGGCCAAGCACGCGCGCGGCCTGATCTGCCTGTCGATCACCGGCGAGCGGGCGCGCCAGCTTCGCCTGCCGCCGATGGCCGCCGACAACCAGTCCGGTCACGGCACCGCCTTCACCGTCTCCATCGAGGCGCGCGAAGGGGTCACCACGGGCATCTCGGCGCACGACCGGGCTCACACCATCGCGGTGGCCATCGACCCGACCAAGGGCGCCGACGACGTGGTCACGCCCGGCCACGTCTTCCCGCTGGTGGCCAAGGACGGCGGCGTGCTGGTCCGCGCCGGCCACACCGAAGCGGCGGTGGACATCTCCCGCATGGCCGGTCTCAACCCGGCGGGGGTGATCTGCGAGATCATGAAGGACGACGGCAGCATGGCCCGGCTGCCGGACCTCGTGGCCTTCGCCCAGCTCCACGGCCTGAAGATCGGCACCATCGCCGACCTGATCGCCTACCGCCGCCGCACCGAACGGCAGGTGGAGCGGGTCCTCGAGACCCCGTTCGACTCCGCCTACGGCGGCCGGTTCCGGATGCTGATCTACCGCAACATCCTGGACCGCACCGAGCACATCGTCCTGACCAAGGGCAAGATCGAGGCCGAGCGGCCGACCCTGGTGCGGATGCACCGCGTCGACTTCGCCGCCGACATGCTGGGCCACGTCGAGGAGCGGCGGGACTACATCCCCCGGGCGCTGCGGGCCATTTCCGAGTACGAGGGCGCCGGGGTTGCGGTGTTCATCCGCGACTCCGATCCGGCCTGGCTGTCGGAGCGTTACGGCCAGAGTCAGACCGACGCCGACCGCGGCGCCTCCATCCTGCGCGACTACGGCATCGGCGCGCAGATCCTGCTCGACCTCGGGGTGCGGGACATGGTGCTGCTTTCCAACAGCTCCACCCGTCTGCCGGGCTCCGGCGGCTACGGCCTGAAGATCGTCGGCCAGCGGAAGCTCTAAAGGCTCACACGCCTCGGACCTTCTCTCCCGCGGGCGCGGGAGAGAAGGTCAGGCAACCGCGCGCCTGCCGCGGCATTCCCCACCCGTGAGCGAGCTGCGCATCGGCTGTTCGGGCTGGAGCTACAGGGACTGGACCGGCGCCTTCTATCCGGTCGGGACGAAGGACGCGGTCCGGCTCGAATACTACGCGGCCTGGTTCGACACCGCCGAGATCAACGCCAGCTTCTATCGCCTGCCGTCCGAGGCCGTGGTCGCCGGCTGGGCGAGGCGTGCGCCCCCGGGCTTCGTGTTCGCCTGGAAGGTCAGCCGCTTCATCACCCACAACAAGAAGCTCAAGGACTGCGCCGAGTCCGTCGAGCTGGTGTTCGGGCGGATGGCGGGGCTTGGGGACGCCTACGGTCCGGCGCTGATCCAGCTGCCGCCTGGCCTGCACCGTGACGACGACCGGCTGGCGAGCTTCCTGAAGCTCCTGCCCAGGGGACGGCGCCACACCGTCGAGTTCCGCCACCCGAGCTGGTACGCGCCGCAGGTCCTTCAGATCCTGGCGGATTACAACGCCGCGCTGACCATCTCGGACCACCACCACGCCCCGGCGCCCTGGGAGGTCACCGCCGACTTCGCCTACCTACGCGGACACGGGCCCGGCGGCCGCTACCACGGCAGCTATCCGGACGCGGCGCTGGCGGATCGGGCCCGCGGTATCGAGGCCTGGCGGGCGAAGGGCCTCGACGTCTACGCCTACTTCGACAACGACATCAAATGCGCCGCCCCGGCCGACGCGCTGGCGCTGAAGGCGATGCTGATCGGCGCCAACGCCGAGCCGCACCCGATCGTGCGGACGCGAGGCGCGGGGTGACAGGTAGGCCTGCGGCCAATCAGTCGCCGAAGCCCGGTGCCTGGTGCGCGCAGCGCTACCCGTCACGTCTCGCTAGAGCCCGAATCCCCGCCGCCAGGCCGAGCCGCGTTCGGATGAGCCGCGGGTGCGGATGGTCAGTTGGTTGTGGACGTCGACGACGCCCTCGATGTCGGCCAGATCCTCGGCGCGGCGCTTCTGGTCGCGATCGTCGACCACGCCACGCAAGGTGACCTCGCCGTCGCGCACATCGACGACGATGTCGCGGGCGTCGAGCCGGCGGTCGTCGGCCAGCCGGTCGCATACCTCGCGCCAGATCTCCTCGTCCGGGTCGTAGCGGCCGCGCCGGTCGCGGTCGTGTCGGGCCTCGTAGCGGTCGCGCCCGCCGCCGAACCAGGTGCGCGGATCGTCCAGCCGGCGCTCCCGCCGCGGCTCGTAACGGCGCTCGCGGTCCAGGTCGGCGGCGTCCTCGCTGCGCCAGCTCCGCTCGTCCATCTCGCCGCGGCGCACGGCCGTGCGGCTCTTCGGGTCGTAGTCGTAGTCGCGGCTGAAGTCGGCCTGGCCGAAGTCCTCGCGCCCGGCGCCTCTGGCCTCGGTCCGGTATCCCACGCGGCGACGGCGGTCGAAGCCGTAGTCGCGGCTGTAATCGGCCTGTCCATAATCCTCGCGCAGGTCGCGCACGTCCCAACTGCGCTCGCGCCCTCGGTGGCGATTCCAGAATTCCTGGCGCGGCATGGGCTCCTCCTGTGGGATGTGCTGCGGGCTTGCTCGGTTGAACCTCCGCCTTGCCGTCTGGTTCCCGACGGAACCTGCGCGAGGATTGTCGTTTTCTTGCGCGCGGAACGGGCCTATATGACGGATCACCACACCGCCCGGCCGAAAGGCCGGGCGCCTTCGTTTCCGGAGCGCCGAAATGGCCGATATCCTGATGCCCAAGGCCACCGCCGTCTGGCTGGTGGACAACACCTCGCTGACCTTCGAGCAGGTGGCCGACTTCTGCGGCCTGCACCCGCTGGAAGTGAAGGGGATCGCCGACGGGGAAGTGGCGCGCGACATCCGCGGCGCCGACCCGATCGCCAACGGTCAGCTCTCCCGCGAGGAGCTGGACCGGGCCCAGAACGATCCGAACTACCGGATGAAGCCGCAGAAGAGCCGGCACGCCGAGCTGCTCAAGCCGGTGAAGAAGGCGCCGCGCTACACCCCGGTGTCGCGCCGCCAGGACCGGCCGGACGCCATCGCCTGGTTCCTGCGCAACCACCCCGAAGTGCCGGACAGCCAGATCGCCCGCCTGCTCGGCACCACCAAGGCCACCATCGACCAGGTGCGCAACCGCACCCACTGGAACGCGGCCAACATCAAGCCGGTCGACCCGGTCAGCCTCGGCCTCGCCACCCAGCTGGAGCTGGACGCGGTGGTGAAGAAGGCGGCCGAGAAGAAGGCCAAGGAAGACGCCAAGCGCGGCATCGTCGAGCCCGAGGGCCCGACCCTTGCGCCCGCCTCCGAGACCGGCCAGCTCGACGAGCCCCCGGCGGACTACGACGAGGAGTATGCCGAGGACTGATCGGCGCGCCCGGCTCTATCGGCGCGGCCCCAACCGGAATGAAAAAGGCCCGCAGCGATGCGGGCCTTTTGTCATCTTTAATGATGCGCCTGGAGTCTCAGGGTTTCCATCTCTTCCTTCAGGCGAAGCTTCTGTCGCTTCCACTCCTTCAGCTTGATCTCGTCGGCGGCCGGCCTTCTCATCTCGTCCTGGATCATCCGTTCCAGAGATTGGTGACGGGATCCGAGCTCACGGATGCGGGCGTCAACGGCCATAGGGTGCGCCTCCTCTTGCTGCTGAGTGGGAAGGTGAACGCGCGTGACATTCAGATGGAGTGAACACCCGCTGCGACCAAGTGTCAGATCACATATGTTTGCATGCGGCCACGCTTCGCAGGCGCCGCGAATCCGGGCCGGGAGCCCCGCGGAATGACCGAATCCCAAGCGCCTCGGCTGGTGGTCGGCGTCTCCGGCGCCAGCGGCGCCCGGCTGGGCGTGCGCGTGCTGGACGCCTGCCGCGAGCTGGGCGTGGAGAGCCATCTGGTGATGAGCCGCGCCGCAGCCCAGACCCTCGCCGCCGAGACCGGCCTGTCGGTCGGCGAGGTGCAGGCCAAGGCCGCCGTGACCCACAGGTTGGGCGACATCGGCGCCTCCATCGCCTCCGGCTCGTTCCCGACCTTGGGGATGATCGTCGCGCCCTGTTCGGTGCGGACGATGAGCGAGATCGCCAGCGGAGTGACCTCCTCGCTGCTGACCCGAGCCGCTGACGTCACGCTGAAGGAGCGGCGCCCGCTGGTGTTGATGGTGCGCGAGACGCCGCTGCACCTCGGCCACCTGCGCACGCTCGTGCGGCTGGCCGAAATGGGGGCGGTGATCGCCCCGCCGATGCCCGCCTTCTACGCGGGCCTGACCACCATCGAGGCGCTGGTCGACCAGTCGGTCGGCCGGGCGCTGGATCTCTTCGGCCTGTCCTGGTCGCCGGTGCGACGCTGGGGCGAGGACGTCGGGCCGACCAACGGGAGCGCGAACAGTTGAGTCTCTGGGACTGGGCGGTCGCCGCCTACGAGCGGCCGGGCGTCGCCGACGCCTGCCTCGAGCTGCAGGATGCGCACGGCCAGAACACCTGTTTCCTGCTCTGGGCCGCCTGGTCCGGCGCCGCCGATCCCGGCCTGCTCGAGCACGCCGCCGAGACCGCGCAGGTCTGGGAGAACGAGGTGGTGGCGCCGCTGCGCCGGGTGCGCCGCGACCTGAAGTCGCCAACTCCGCCGGTGGCCGACGCCGACCGCGAGACGCTGCGCGAGCAGGTCAAGTCGACCGAGCTGGCGGCCGAAAAGTCGCTGCTGGAGGCGCTGGGCCGTATCCTGCCCGCACGCCGCAGTCCCGACCTCGTTCAGGTCCTGCAGGCCGCCGCCCGGGCCTGGGGCGCCGCCGCGCCGGACGCGGCGCTGGAGCGGCTGGCCCAGGCGCTGACCGCGGCCGAGCTTTACGGCCGCGGGGCCAACGGCCATCATGCGCCGCCCACGCCGGGGAACGACGAGATGCTCGACGAGACCACGGACGAGCCCGAACCCGCGCTCCGGGCCCGCCTCGCCGCCCTCAAACAGGAGCACGCAGACCTCGACGCCGCCGTCCAGGCCATGGCCGCCGTCCCGCTGCCCGACCTGCTGGCCATCGGCCGGCTCAAGCGCAAGAAGCTGCAGCTGAAGGACGAGATCGCCCGTATCGAGGACCTGCTCACCCCCGACATCATCGCGTGAGTTGGCTCCCCAGAGAGGGGAGGAATGATCAGGCCTTCCTGGCGCGCTTCATCGCGTACATGGCCGCGTCGGCCTCGGCGACGACGCCTTCCGGGTCGAGCTCGGCCGAGATGGCGGCCACGCCGAAGGACAGGCGCATCGGGGCCGACCAGTCGCCGAACTCCACGGGCGTTTCGGCGATCGCCGCGACCAGCGTCTCGGCCTTGGCCTTGGCGGTGAAGCGGTCGGCCTGGGCGAGGATGACCGCGAACTCGTCGCCGCCCATGCGGCCGACCACGTCGCTCTCGCGCACGTTGGCGAGAAGCCGCTCGGACACGGTCTGCAGCGCCGTATCGCCGGCGGCGTGCCCGAAGCGGTCGTTGATCTGCTTCAGCCCATCGACGTCGAAGTAGATCAGGCTGGCGGGCGATCCGTAGCGTTCGGCGAAGGTGCGGATGCGCCCGAGCTCGCGCATGAAGGCGCGGCGGTTGAGCAGCGGGGTCAGCGCGTCCCGGTCGGCGAGGCCCTCCACCTCGGCCAGGCGCGCCTTAAGCCGCGCCACCTCCGCCCGCAGGTCCTCGACCTCGGCCAGCAGGGTCTGCAGCGCCTGGCGGACGGGCGGCGTGAGATCGGTTTCCGAAAGCCCCAGGAAGGTCGCCGCGTCGGCCGGCGGCGGAGCCGCCTCGGCGGAGGCGGGTGGGACCAGCAGCACGCGCCGACGGGTCTCCGGCAGAGGATGGTTGCGGGCGCCGCTGATCTTCATGGTGTCCGACGTGGAATCACGCCTCGTCTCGAGACCTCGAGAATCGTATCCGTGATCGGTTGCCGAGGCAAAGCCGGCGCCTATACTCCCCGCCTTTCTCTCCCAGGGGGCCCCATGGCGCCACGCAATACGGACAAGTCCGCGCCGGTCGCCATCATCATGGGCAGCCGCTCCGACTGGCCGATCCTGAAAGGGGCCGCCGAGAGCCTGGAGGCGCTCGGTGTGGAGTACACGGCCAATGTCGTCTCGGCCCACCGCACGCCCGACCGCATGTACGAGTTCGCCAAGTCGGCGAAGGCGCGCGGGGTGAAGGTGATCATCGCCGGGGCCGGCGGCGCCGCCCATCTGCCCGGCATGACCGCCTCGCTGACCGACCTGCCGGTGCTCGGCGTGCCGGTCGAATCCAAGGCGCTGAAGGGCATGGACTCGCTGCTCTCCATCGCCCAGATGCCGGCCGGCATCCCGGTGGGCACGCTGGCGATCGGCGAGGCCGGCGCGCGCAACGCCGGCATTCTCGCCGCGAAGATCCTGGCGCTGTCGGACGAGGCGCTGGCCGAGCGGGTCGCCGCCTTCAGCCGCGCGCAGACCGAATCCATTCCCGAAACCGTCGAGGACGCTTGAGCCCGCCCATGACCCCGCTGCAGCCCGGATCGACGATCGGCATCCTGGGCGGGGGGCAACTCGGCCGGATGCTGGCGCTGGCCGCCGCCCGGCTCGGCTTCGACGTCGCCATCCTCACGCCCGAAGAGGATTCGCCCGCCGGCCGTGTCGCCGCCCGCACTCTGGTGGCCGACTACACCGACGAGGCGGCGCTGGCCGAACTGGCGAAGATCTGCGGGGTGGTGACCTACGAGTTCGAGAACGTCCCGGCGGCGGCCGTGAGGAAGCTGACCGCGCTGGGCTGTCCGGTCGCTCCCGGCGAGCGCGCCCTGGCCGTCGCCCAGGACCGGGTGCAGGAAAAGAGCTTCCTGAACAGCGTCGGGGTGCCCACCGTGGCCTTCGCCTCCGCCGAGGACCCGGAGGGGGTGCGCGCGGCGGCGGCCAAGGTCGGCGCTCCGGCGCTGATGAAGACCCGCCGGGAGGGCTACGACGGCAAGGGCCAGCGCTGGGTCGAGCACGTCGCCGACGCGCCCCGGATCTTCGAGGAACTGGGCGGCCGTCCGGTGATCCTGGAGGCCCCCGCCGCATTCGTGCGCGAGCTGTCGGTGATCGCCGCCCGCGGCCGGAACGGCGAGACCGCCGTCTATCCGCTGGCCGAGAACCACCACGAGAGCGGCATCCTGCGCCGCAGCCTGGCCCCCGCCCGCGCGCCCGCCGCCGTCGGCGCCCAGGCCGAGCGGATCGCGGTGCAGATTCTCACCAAGCTCGACTACGTGGGCGTGGTCGGAGTCGAGCTTTTCGAGCTGGAGGACGGCCGGCTGCTGGTGAACGAGATCGCGCCCCGCGTCCACAACACCGGCCACTGGACCCAGGACGGCTGCGAGGTCGACCAGTTCGAGCAGCACATCCGCGCCGTCGCCGGCTGGCCGCTCGGCCCCACCCACCCCATCGCGGAGGTGGATATGCTGAATCTGCTCGGCCCCGAGGCGCACGGCTGGGCTCGGCTGGCCGCCGAGCCGGAAACCCGCATCCACCTCTACGGCAAGCGCGAGGCTAAGCCCGGCCGCAAGATGGGGCACGTGAACCGGGTGCGGCCGCTGCCCGGGCGGAGGTAGCCGCCTTGGTCGAGCCGTTGCTGGAACCGACTTCGCGCGAGCGGCTGAGCCCGGTCGCGGCGCTGATGCGCCGGGCGTTCCCGAAGGCCGGCAAGTACTCCGAGGCCTACCTCGACTGGCTCTACTTCCAGAACCCCGCCGGCCCGGCGCTGGCCTTCGACGTGCGCGAGGGCGACCGGATCATCAGCCACGGGGCGGGCGTGCCCCAGCGGCTGATGCTGCACGGCCGCCCCGTGCTCGGCGCGCTGATGCTGAACACCGCCACCGACGCCGACCGGCAGGGGCGGGGGCTGTTCTCCAGGATCGTCAACGCGGTGATCGAGGAGACCGGCCGCCGCGGCGTCGCAGCCCTGACCGGGGTCGCCAACCAGAACTCCGTCGGTCCCTACGTGAATCGGCTGGCCTTTCAGGAGGTGCGGGGGCTGGACGCCTTCGTGGCCCTTGAGCCCGAGCGAGTCGACATGGCGCGGGCGATGGCCGACGCCGACCTGCGCCGCGATTGGGACGATGCGACGCTCGCCTGGCGCCTCGCCAATCCGGAGTCGCCGGCCCGCCTGGTGGCCGCCACCCATGACTCGCTGGTCGTCGAGGCCGCCTCGACCGCCCCGGTGATCCGCGCCCGCGGCGTCATCCCTCGCGCGGGGCTCGAGCCCCCGCCGCTGCCGCGCGGGCGCCTATGGCCGGCGGTGAGCCTGACGCTGGCCCCGGCCGGCACGTCCCGCCGGGGCCTGGCCGTCGACCTTCCCGACCGTCTGCGGCCCTCGCCCCTGCGGCTCATCTACCTGAACACCGCCGATCCGGCCGACCGCCTCGACCCCGACCGGATCCTGTTCAGCTTCCTCGACTTCGACGCGTTCTGACCTTCCCTCCCCATGAACGGGCGGGAGGATTCACCCGTAGCGCATGCGGCCGAGGGCGCCGGCGATTTCGTGGAGGAGGTCGGAGGGGCGCAGCTTCGCCTTCCACTTCTCGTAGGTCATGACGTTGTCGATGCGGCCGTCGACGAAGGTCATGGCGTCGGCGTGGCCGCCGGCGAGGCGGATGGCCAGCGCCCCGCACAGGATTCCCGAGAGGATGGCGCGCTTGGAGTAGTGGTTCTCGTCGGTGGCGACATCGCCGGCCCAGCGCCAGAGAACGTCGGCGCTCTCCCACAGGAGCCGCATGGCGAGCGGCAGGTTGAGCGGCAGGGCGCACCAGCCGGCCCAGCGCCGCACGGCGGGCTCGTAAACGGCGGCGGCCTCCAGGCGCGCCTCGACCGCGGTGCGGATCTTCTGGCGGATCTTCAGGCCTGCCGGATCGACCGCTTCGAGCCTCGCCAGCGCCTCGGCGTCGAGCCGGCGCGAGAGCAGGGCGGCGAGGTCGGCCGGCCCGCGCGGCAGCAGCAGTTCGGTTTCCGGACGGCTCAGGCCCGCGGCCCGGCCGGCGGCGTAGGTCATCGGCCAGGTCCAGCCCATCGCGGGGGCGAGTTTCAGGGCTTCGTCCAGGACCTGCGCTTCGGTGCGCACGGCCCAATCGTCGCTGTCGGTCATGGCCCGATCCTAACCGCGCCGGACGCGCCTGTCCCCGTGGACAGCGCTGCCGCCTTCTGCTATTTCGCGCGGCTCGGAACCGGCGGCCCCAAGGCTGGCCGGCATGAATTCTTTGTTCGCTCGCGCCGATCGGAGGGCGGGCGGGAGCGAATTGGCAGGAGAGAGAACCCTGGTTCAGATTTTCGTCCGCGACAACAACGTCGATCAGGCCCTCAAGGCGCTGAAGAAGAAGATGCAGCGCGAGGGCTCGTTCCGCGAGATGAAGCGGCACGTGCACTACGAGAAGCCGTCCGAGAAGCGCGCCCGCCAAAAGGCCGAGGCCGTGCGCCGCGCCCGCAAGCTGGCCCGCAAGCGCGCCCAGCGCGAAGGCCTGATCGCGGCGCCGAAGAAGCGCTGAGTTCGAGACGTCTCGCTCTTTAGAGACCTGCCGAAGGCCGCGCCCCTGGCGCGGCCTTTTGCTTATCTCAAGGCCAAGCTGCGATTCTCACGGCCACGTCGCGATGTTCGGTCGCGCACCGCGTGCGTTCGCTGGCGTAACCCCGATCCCCTCCCTATTTGTGCATCGAACGCACTCTAGAAGCGGTCTGTCTGCATGAACCTGCGCAACCTCGCCATCTGGGCCGTAATCGTGGTGGTCCTGATCGGCCTCTACAGCATGATGACGGGCGGCAGCCACGCGGCCGGCGCCAGCGAGATCAGCTACTCGCAGATGCTCGCCCGCGTCGATTCCGGCGAGGTCAAACGCGCGGTGATCCGCGGCCCGACCATCGAAGCCCAGACCGCCGACGGCAAGGTGCTGACCGCCATGACCGGCAACGACCAGGAAGAGCTGGTGCGCCGCCTGGAGTCACAGGGCGCCGACGTCCAGTTCAAGCCGGCGGGCGGCGGGGGCCTCCTGGCCTTCTTCCTGAACTCCCTGCCCATCCTGCTGCTGATCGGGGTGTGGATCTTCTTCATGCGCCAGATGCAGGGCGGCGCGCGCGGCGCCATGGGCTTCGGCAAGTCCAAGGCCCGGCTGCTCACCGAGAACAAGAACCGCGTCACCTTCGAGGACGTGGCCGGCGTCGACGAGGCCAAGGAAGAGCTGACCGAGATCGTCGACTTCCTGAAGGACCCGCAGAAGTTCCAGCGCCTGGGCGGCAAGATTCCCAAGGGCGCGCTGCTGGTCGGCCCTCCGGGCACCGGTAAGACGCTGCTGGCCCGCGCCGTCGCCGGCGAGGCGGGCGTGCCCTTCTTCACCATCTCGGGCTCGGACTTCGTCGAGATGTTCGTGGGCGTCGGCGCCAGCCGCGTGCGCGACATGTTCGAACAGGCCAAGAAGAACGCGCCCTGCATCATCTTCATCGACGAAATCGACGCCGTCGGCCGGCACCGCGGCGCCGGCCTGGGCGGCGGGAACGACGAGCGCGAGCAGACGCTGAACCAGCTGCTGGTCGAGATGGACGGCTTCGAGGCCAACGAAGGGATCATCCTGATCGCGGCGACCAACCGTCCGGACGTGCTCGACCCGGCCCTGCTGCGTCCCGGACGCTTCGACCGCCAGGTGGTGGTGCCCAATCCCGACGTGAACGGGCGCGAGCGGATCCTGCGCGTGCACATGAAGAACGTGCCGCTGGCCGCCGACGTCAACGTCAAGACCATCGCACGCGGCACGCCCGGCTTCTCCGGCGCCGACCTGTCGAACCTGGTCAACGAGGCCGCCCTGATGGCCGCGCGGAAGAACCGCCGCATGGTCACCATGCGCGACTTCGAGGAGGCCAAGGACAAGGTCATGATGGGCGCTGAGCGCAAGTCCATGGCCATGAGCGAGGAAGAGAAGCGCAACACCGCCTACCACGAAGGCGGCCACGCCCTCATCGCGCTGACCGTCCCCGAGGCCGACCCGGTGCACAAGGCGACCATCATCCCGCGCGGCCGCGCGCTGGGCATGGTGATGCAGCTGCCCGAGGGCGACCGCTACTCGATGAACTACACCCAGATGCTGTCGCGCCTGGCGATCATGATGGGCGGCCGTGTCGCCGAAGAGCTGATCAACGGCAAGGACAAGGTGACCTCGGGCGCCTCCAGCGACATCCAGGCCGCCACCAGCCTGGCCCGCAACATGGTCACCCGCTGGGGTTATTCGGACGCTCTGGGCCTGGTGGCCTACGGCGACAACCAGGAAGAAGTCTTCCTGGGCCACTCGGTCTCGCGCACCCAGAACGTCTCCGAGGCCACCGCCCAGAAGATCGACGAGGAGGTCCGCCGCCTGGTCACCGAGGGCTATGCGGAGGCCAAGCGCATCCTCACCGAGCGGATCGACGACCTGCACACCCTGGCCCAGGCGCTGCTCGAGTACGAGACCCTGTCGGGCGAAGAGATCCAGAACCTGCTGCAGCATGGCGTGAGGCCCAAGCGCGAGGACCTGGAACCCAAGCGCCCGGCCGGCCCGGCCGTCGCCGTCCCGATCTCGCCCCGCCCGGGGCCCGAGGCCGAGCCGGCCTGACGAGGGCTCGCCCAGCACCGAACAGAGGCGGCCGCAGGGATGCGGCCGCCTTTTTCGTTGGGGCCCTTGCCCCTCATCCCGGTTGAGGGGCGGCGCCTGCACTTGGCTCGGACGTCGCCGACGCTATGGTCCGCGGCATGCAGCCGACCCGCCCGCCGCTCGTCATGGGCATCGTCAACGTCACGCCGGACAGCTTCTCGGACGGCGGCCGGTTCCTCGGGCGGGAGGCGGCGCTGGCGCATGGGCGACGGCTCGTCGCCGAAGGCGCCGACATCCTCGACGTCGGCGGGGAGTCCACCCGGCCCGGCTCCGAGCCGGTGTCCGAGGCCGAGGAACTGGCCCGGGTCGTCCCCGTGATCGAGGCCCTTGCGGCGGAGACCGACCGGCCGATCTCCATCGACACCGCCAAGCCGGCGGTCGCCCGCGCCGCGGTCGCCGCGGGAGCCCGGATCTGGAACGACGTCACCGCCCTGCGCGGCGCGCCCGACAGCCTGGAGGTCGCCGCCGAGCTCGGCTGCGAGGTGGTGTTGATGCACATGCAGGGCGAGCCGCGCACCATGCAGGCCGAGCCGCGCTACGACGACGTGGTGCGCGAAGTGGCCGACTTCCTGGCCGCCCGCGCCGAGGCGGCGATGGCCGCCGGCGTGGGGCGCGAAAAGATCTGGCTCGATCCCGGCGTCGGCTTCGGCAAGCACATGACCCGCCACAACCTGCCGCTGATGGGGCGCCTTTCCGAAATCGTCGCCCTGGGCTTCCCGGTGCTGCTGGGCGCCAGCCGCAAGAGCTTCATCTCGGCGCTCGACCCGGCCGCGCGCGGCTCGGACGAGCGGCTCGGCGGCTCGCTGGCGGCCGCCATCGCCGGGGCCGCATCCGGCGTCGCCGCCGTGCGGGTGCACGACGTGCGCGAGACGGTGCAGGCGCTGAAGGTCTGGGACGCGATCGCTCAGGCGGGCGCGGCGTAGAGCGGCTTGGCCTCGGCCTCGCGCTCCAGCAGCTTGGACCAGGGCGTAAACACCCCGTCGGCGGCTCTGGCGGCGCGGCGGCGATTGCTGCTAGGCAGGCGGCATGGCGGAACTGTCGCTGTCGGATCGGGCGCTCCAGGCCGTGCGCGAGGGGCGTTTCGCCGAGGGGGCCGCGCTCTATGCCGAACATCTCGCGGGCGGTCGCCGGGACCCGGGGGCGGCGGCCAACTGCGCGATCGCGCTGCGCCGCCTGCGCCGCTGGGAGGAGGGGCTGAGGATCCTGGAGCCGTACCGGGGCGAAACCCTGCCGGCCGTACCCTACACCCTGGGGCACCTCTATTCGGGCCTGCGCCGCTGGCCCGAGGCGGTGGACGCCTTCCGTGAGGCTGCTCGCCTGCAGACCTCGCCTGACCTCGACCTGTCCCTGGCCCGCGCCCTGCTCGCGCTCGGCGACTACGAGGAAGGCTTCCGGCTGTTCGAGAGCCGTGTCGACGTGCCGGGCTTCCCCGCCCGCCGGTTGCAGACGCCCGGCGTCGCCGAGTGGCGAGGGGAAGACCTGACCGGACGTTCCATTCTGGTCTGGATGGAGCAGGGCCTGGGCGACCAGATCCAGTTCGCCCGCTTTCTGCCGCAGCTGCGCGGCGCCGCGCGCGTCGGGGTGGCCTGCCACAGCGCGGTCGCCCCGCTGCTGACTCCCCTCGCCGACGAGGTGTTCGCCCGAGACAAGCCGTTCGCCGCCCGCGGCTATCACTACTGGACCCTGTCGATGTCTCTGCCGCGCCACTTCGGCACGCGGCGCGAGACAGTCCCGCCGGCGCCCTACCTGAGGACGCCGCAAGCCTACCGGGCCAAGTGGCGCGGCAAGGTCCCGGAAAAGGTCGGCGTCGTCTGGCAGGCCAATCCCAAGAATCCCGACGGTCCGCTGCGCTCGCTGCCTTCGCCCGATCTGCTCGACCCTCTGCGAGAGGTCGCCACGGTGGTCGACCTGCAGGCGCCGCGCGGCGACCTCGCCGACATGGCCGCCATCCTCGAGCAGCTCGACCTGCTGGTCAGCGTCGACACCGCCCCGGCGCACCTGGCCGGCGCGCTCGGCCTGCCCGCCTGGGTGATGCTGGCGGACGTGTCCGACTGGCGCTGGGGGGAAGGGGAGGCGACCCCCTGGTATCCGAGCCTGCGCCTGTTCCGCGGCCGCTGGGAGGAGATGATCGCGAAGATGGCGGCCGAGCTCGCGGAGCGCGCCCCCACGGGGGGCTAGGCGGCGCCTTGGGGCCATGCCAGAAGGGCGCCCATGCCCACGCCCCTCGGCCGAGTCCTGATCATCGCCGGTTCCGATTCCGGGGGCGGGGCGGGCATCCAGGCCGATATCAAGACGGTGACCATGCTCGGCGGCTTTGCGGCCACCGCGATCACCGCCGTCACCGTGCAGAACACCCTGGGCGTCACCGGCGTGCACCCGATCCCGCTCGATGTGGTCGAGGCGCAGGTCCGCGCCGTGCTGGACGACATCGGCGCCGACGCCATCAAGACCGGCATGCTGGGGACGGTGGAGACGGTCGAGCGGGTCGCCCGCCTGCTGGACGAGGGCGCGCCGATCCCCGCGGTGGTCGATCCGGTGATGATCGCCAAGGGCGGCGCGCCGCTGCTGGCGGCCGAGGCGGTGGAGGCGGTGCGCCGGCTGCTGGTTCCGCGCGCGGCGCTGCTGACGCCCAACGCGCCGGAGGCCGAGGCGCTCACCGGCCTGCCGGTCGGCGACCACGACCAGGCGCGGCGGGCCGGCGAGGCCCTGCTGGCGCTGGGCGCGAAGGCGGTGCTGATGAAGGGCGGTCACATCCCCGGCGAGCGGGTGGTGGACCTCCTGATGACCCCGGACGGAGAGACCGTCTTCGAGGGCGAGCGGATCGACACCCGCCATACCCACGGCACCGGCTGCACCCTGGCCTCGGCGTGTGCGGCGGGCCTTGCGCAGGGGATGCCGCTGGCGGCGGCGGTGGCGCGGGCCTGGGACTACGTCCACCAGGCGATGCTGAACGCGCCGGGACTGGGAGCGGGGCACGGGCCGCTGGACCACGGCTGGCCGCTGCGGGAAAGCCGGCGTTGAGCGCTCGCGATCCCCTGGCCGACCAGGTGGAGGCGATCCTGCGCCGGGCGAGCGGTCTGATGACGGTGATGGAGACCGCCCGAGCGCTCGACCTGCCGGACTGGCTGGTGTTCTCCGGCGCCGTCTACCAGCCGGTGGTCAACCACCTGACCGGCCGGCCGCTGGACTACGGGCTGAAGGACTACGACCTCGGCTACTTCGACGCCTCGGACATCTCCTACGAGGCCGAGGACGCGGTGATCCGCCGGGCGGCAGCCGCCTTCGACCCGCCGCTGCGCGAGCTGGTCGAGGTGCGCAACCAGGCCCGCGTCCACATCTGGTTCGAGGGCAAGTTCGGCGAGGCCTATGGCCCGCTCTCCTGCAGCGCCGAGGCGCTCGAGCGGTTCACCTCCTCGACCTTCGCCATCGGGGCGCGGCTGGAAGGCGACGGTCGGATGACCATCGTCGCCCCGTTCGGCCTCGAGGACCTGTTCGCCCTGCGCCTGCGCCCCAATCCGGTCCGGAAGACCAACGGCTTCATGCGCACCGCCGAGGCCGCCCGCCGCCGCTGGCCCGAACTGGAGATCGTCGAGGCGGGGTGAGGGTGCAGGTAACGGTGCGCGCAACCAGTCACCGAAGGCCGCCGGCGACTGGCTGGCCCCAGGCCTGTCTGTCACTCCCATCCGGCGTATTCCCGACCCCGGCTCTACTTCGATGGCCAGCCATGCGTCGGCGAGATCGAACCTCGTCGGATCGTCGCCAATGGTGTAGCTCTCCTGACGGGCCGAGAATTGAGGCATGTTTTGCCTCTCTTGAGAGCAGACGTGTAGGAGACCTTACCGCGATGCGCCAGTGGACCGTCGACGCCTTCGCTTCCGCGCCGTTCCGGGGCAACCCCGCCTGCGTGGTCGAGCCGATGAAGGCCTGGCCGGCCGACGCGTGGATGCAAAGGCTGGCCGCCGAGAACAACCAGGCGGAGACAGCCTTCCTGCTCGCCGGCGACGACCCCGCCCGCTTCGGCCTGCGCTGGTTCACGCCGGCGGTCGAGGTGCCGCTGTGCGGCCACGCGACCCTGGCCTCGGCCCACGTGCTGTTTTCCGAGCTCGGGCTGGACGCCGAGCTGGTCACCTTCGACACCAAGTCGGGCCCGCTGACCGTGCGCCGCGTCGGCGAGGCCTACGAGATGGATTTCCCGGCCGCGCAGATCCGCCAGGTGGAGGTTCCCTCGGGCCTTTCGGAAGCGCTGGGCGGGCTGGAGATCGCCGAAGCCTGGGCCGCCCAGATGCTGGTCGCGGTGGTCCGCGACGAGGCGGCGGTCCGCGCCGCGAGTCCCGACCTCGCGGCGTTGAAGGCCATCTCCATCGACGTGACCCTCGGCCGCGGCAACGTGGCGATGGCGGCGACGGCCGACGCCGGCAAGCCCTACCAGGTGGTCAGCCGCTTCTTCGCGCCTGGCTCGGGCATCCCGGAGGACCCGGCCACCGGCTCGCTGCACTGCATGCTCTCGCCGCTTTACTCGGCCAAGCTCGGCGCCCCGACGCTGAAGTTCCACCAGGCCTTCCCGGGGCGCGGCGGAGATCTGGAATGCGAGCACCGCGGCGAGCGGGTGCTGCTGCGCGGCGGGGCCCACACGGTGCTGCAGGGGGAGCTGCGCGTCTCGCCCTGAGCGCCGGCGCCGGGTCCGTTAACCTTCGTCGTTTGCACGGCGTTGCGCATCCCGCGCCTGGACTGGGCGCTTGCGCAAGGACCCGCCGACGTGCCCCCACTCCTCAGCCTGAAGGACCTGAACCTGAAGGTGCTGGCCGTCGATGACGAGCCGGCGAACCGGCGGGTGTTCGAGCAGATCTTCGAAGCCTGCGGGGCCGAGGCGACGACGGCAACTTGCGGGGCCGAGGCGCTGTCGATCCTGAAGGCGCGCGCCATCGACCTGTTGCTGGTCGACCTTCACATGCCCGGTATGAGCGGGCTGGAGCTGATACGCCTTCTGCGGACCTCCAGCTTCCCGAGCTGCGAGGCCCCCGCGATCGCGGTCACCGCGGACGTCTACAGCTACCGCAGGGCCGACTATCTGAGGCTGGGCTTCGACGACTTCCTGCCCAAGCCGGTGCCGGTGGCCTCGTTGATCGAGACCGCCCGCCGTCTCGTCACCACGCCGCACCTCGTGGCCGAGGGCCCGGCCCGGGTCTGGACCTTCGGGGCGCCTCGCGCCGTCTGAGGCCTGCGGGCGTCCGCTCAGATTGGGCGCCGCCGAGGGCCGAGCACAGGAATGTTACGTCTCGGGAATCTCTGGAAAATCTCCGACTCGCTTACACTGGCGGCGGGCGGAAGCGACCCGAAACTTCACAAGAACCCGAGCGACGAAAGTCCCAGATTTCCCATGAGCGATCAGCCCTGGATCAGAAGCTATGCACTGCTTCCCCGCCGCCTGTCGGACGGCGGCTGGATCTGGATGGCCCCCTACGAATGGCAGTGGCGGGTGCCTGCGGGCGACGCGCCGCGCGCCGTCCGCAAGCCGGTGGTGGTCAGCCGCCGGGTGCAGCGCCGGGCAGGCGCGGGCGAACAGGCCCTGAGCGCCTCCTGACAAAGGCGAAGGCCGCGACGGGCGTCCCGCCGCGGCCTCCATCAACCGTTCCGCCAGCTAGCGGTAGTCGGCTAGGCCGCCGCCGCGTCGGCGCCGGCCGGGGCGGTCGCCTCCAGGGCCCGGACGATGCCGTCGTAGAGCTTGGCGATCTCGAGGGGCTTGGAGATGTGCCCGTCCATGCCGGCCGCCAGATACTCTTCCACCTGATGCGACAGGGCGTTGGCGGTCAGCGCGACGATCGGGGTGCGTGGGCGGCGGCGTTTGCGCTCGGCCTTGCGGATCGCCTTGGCCGCCTCGATGCCGTCCATCACAGGCATCTGGATGTCCATCAGGATCAGGTCGTAGACGCCCGTGCGCCAGGCCTCCACCGCGGTCGCCCCGTCGGGAACGATCTCCACGTCGATGCCGAGCGCGGCCATCACCGCCGACAGCACCTGCTGGTTGGTCGGATTGTCCTCGGCGGCGAGGATGCGCAGCATGACGTCCGGTTCGGCGTCCTGGACCGGGGCCTCCGGCTCGGCGACGGGCGTCTCGCCGCGCGGCAGCGGCAGGGTGACGGCGAACGTCGAGCCCTTGCCCGGCGCGCTCTCCACCTCGATCCGGCCGCCCATCATCTGGGTCAGCTCGCGGCAGATGGCCAGGCCGAGCCCCGTGCCGCCGTAGGCGCGGGTCGCGGAGTTGTCGGCCTGGACGAACTTCTCGAACAGTTTCGGCAGCTTGTCGGCCGGGATGCCGATGCCGGTGTCGGCCACCGTGATCGCCAGCGCGCCCTCCGAGTCCAGGTCGAAGCGGACGTCCACCCGGCCCTTGGGCGTGAACTTGACCGCGTTGGAGACCAGGTTGTGCAGAATCTGGCGCAGCCGGTCGGCGTCGGCGCGCCACGCGCCCCGCGCGGCCGGCGCGATCTCGAAGGCGAACGCCAGGCCCTTCTTCTCGGCCAGCGCGCCACAGGTGTCACGCACCGGCGCGATGGCCTCCTCGAGATCGAAGTCCTCGGAGATCAGCGTCAGCTTGCCGGCCTCGATCTTGGAGATGTCCAGCACGTCGTTGAGCACGGCCAGCAGCAGCCCGCCCGACTGGCGGATCACGTCCAGACGCTCGCGCTGGGCCTTGGGCAGCTTGTCCATGGCCATCACCTCGGCCATGGCCAGGACGCCGTTCAGCGGCGTGCGGATCTCGTGGCTCATATTGGCCAGGAACTGGCTCTTCAGCACGTTGGCGGCGTCGGCCGCCTCCTTCGCCACCACCAGTTCCTCGAGCGTGCGCCGCAGGTCCTGTTCGCGCAGGTCCAGCTTCTGCAGCAGGTGGTTGAAGCTGTCGGTCAGCGACTGGAACAGCTCGTCCTTGGCGGTGACCGCGACCGGCTCGAAGGCGCCGCCGGCAGCGACCTCGCGCATGGCGGCGGACAGCTTCATGACCGGAGCGATCACCCGGCCGGCGAGACCGCGGGCCAGGAACAGGGCGACGCCCAGGCCGCCGAAGAACAGGGCCGCGGTGAGCGCGATGAACTGCGGCAGCATGGCCGAGAGCGACGGGCTCTTCACCGTCATCGACAGTTCGCCGAGGGCCCGGCCGTGCTGCAGAACCGGGGCGGCGACCACCGAGCCGGATGCGGCGCCGGTCTCGGCCTCGGGCCCCATGTAGGTGGCGACGGTGCGGCCGCGCTCGTCGATCAGCTTGGCCGACAGGATCTGCTCGGAATGCTTCAGGCCGGCGATGGCCTCGGCCGCCCAGATGGGGTCGCCGGAGGCGAGGGCGGGAGCGGCCGCGCTGGCGGTGATCTGGGCCACGGCCTCATGGCCGTGCCGCAGCTGCTCGCGGGCGACCGCCCACTGCTGGAGCATGAAGGTGACGCAGGCGGCCACCAGCACCACGACCGTGGTTATCAGGGCGACGCTCGCGACCCGCGCGTGAAACGTTGCGCCCTGAGCTGCGGTCTCGGGCGCGCCGGCTTCGGTCGGGGTGGGCTCGGGCCGCATAGTGAACACGTCTTACGCGAGAGTTCCTAACCAAACGTCGCTGTGTCTGGTGAACCACAGCTCAACTCTTGCGGTAGGCCCGGCGCAGATTCAGGCTTCCTTAAGCTTAACAATTCATTTAGTTTGGTTCCCGCTAGGTTAACGGGAGCTGTTCAATGGATAAGGTGTTTGTCGCCCAGCGCGTCGCCAACAAGCTGTTCGCGACCGAAGACAAGCTTGACGCGGCTCTCGCTGAGGCCGCCCAGCTGATGAACGAAATGATCGCCGCGCGTAACGAGCTGAACTTTTCGCGCTCGCTCGGCGACGAAGCGGTCACCAAGCTGCTGGACGCCATGAAGGCGATGGGCGAAGCCCGCTCCACCATGGTGGCGATGCACGCCGACCTCTACGAAGCCAAGCTGCGCCTCGGCATCCGCACCCGCCTCGGCGGCGAGGTGACTGTCACCCAGCGGGCGGAACAAGAGCCGGTCGTCGCGGTCCGCGAAGTCGGCTGAGCAACTAAGGTTGCAAGACTTTAACTAGGTTTGCGCCTCTAATCTCGGTTAGAGGCGCAAACCATGTACTTGCTGACGATTTTGACCCTCCTCGTCGGGGCGTTCGCCTGGTGGAAGGGCGGGCCGGCCGAAAAGATTTGCGGCGCGGCCAATGCGATCGTCGCGCTTCTCTACATCGTCGTTCAGGCCCTGGTCGCCGCGAGCGCCGGGCTGCAGGTTGGGTTCCTGGTCATCGACTGCGGCTTGGCCCTGGTGTTTCTGGCCCTGGCCGTACGCTATGCGAGCCTGTTTCTGGGCGTCGCCATGATCCTGCAGGGCGCCCAGTTCTCGCTCCACGCCTACTACATGGTTAGCGAGCGGCACCTCGATCAGTTCTACCTGCTGACGAACAACACCATCAGCTGGCTGGTGCTGGCCTGTATCGTCATCGCCACCCTCGTCACGTCGAGGAAGCGCCGGGCGGCGCTCGCTCCCCGCACCGCCGCCTGACGCGGCGATTTCGCACCCGCAGCAAGATTTTTCTTGCCCCCGCGGCGGATTCGGGGTCTTTCCGCCCCGGGCCACGCCCTCCCAACGGGGCGCAGCCCATCTGCAAGGATGGGAGACATCGCAGTGACCACGACGCCGAAGCCGGCCATGCGCCCGGCTCGTCCCGAATTCTCTTCCGGCCCGTGCGCGAAGCGCCCCGGATGGAGCCCCGAAAATCTCAGAGCCGCCGTCCTCGGCAGGTCGCACCGGTCGAAGCTCGGCAAGGCGCGCCTGAAGGAAGCCATCGACCGCACCCGCGAGGTGCTCGAGGCGCCCGAGGACTACCTGATCGGCATCGTGCCCGGCTCCGACACCGGCGCCGTCGAGATGGCGATGTGGTCGATGCTCGGTCCGCGTCCCGTCCAGCTGCTGGCCTTCGAGTCCTTCGGCAAGGACTGGGTCACGGACGTCACCAAACAGCTCAAGCTGCCGGCCGAGGTGCTCGACGCCCCCTACGGCAAGCTGCCGGACCTGTCCAAGGTCCGCCCCGACGCCGACCTGGTGTTCACCTGGAACGGCACCACCTCGGGTGTGCGCGTGCCCAACGCCGACTTCATCTCGGCCGACCGTGAAGGCATCGTGATCTGCGACGCCACCAGCGCCGCCTTCGCCCAGGACCTCGACTGGGCCAAGCTCGATGTCGTCACCTTCTCCTGGCAGAAGGCGCTCGGCGGCGAGGCGGCTCACGGCATCCTGATCCTCGGGCCCCGCGCCGTCGCCCGGCTGGAGAGCTACACCCCCGCCTGGCCGATGCCGAAGCTGTTCCGCATGACCAAGGGCGGCAAGCTGAACGCCGACATCTTCGAAGGTTCGACCATCAACACCCCGTCGATGCTGGCGGTGGAGGATGCGGTCGACGCCCTGAAGTGGGCCGCCTCCATCGGCGGCCTGGCGGAGATGAAGCGGCGGGCCGACGCCAACCTGGCCGCGCTCGCGGCCTGGGTCGAGCGCACCCCCTGGGTCGCCTTCCTGGCCGAGGACCCCGCCACGGTGTCCAACACCTCGGTGTGCCTGAAGATCACCGACCCGCGCGTCGCCGGCCTCGCCGACGCCGCCCAGCAGGACTTCATCAAGAAGCTCTCGGGCGCGCTGGAGAAGGAGGGCGTGGCCTACGACATCGCGGGCTACCGCGACGCCCCGGCCGGCCTGCGCATCTGGTGCGGCGCGACCGTCGAGGTCTCCGACGTCGAGGCGCTGACGCCCTGGCTCGACTGGGCCTTCGAAAACGCCGTCGCCGACCTTCAGGCCGCCTGAGCAGGCTCGCCCCCTCGGCTTCTTCCCTTCGGAATTCTCGCCTCCCCGCGCCGGACGCGCGGGGACGGCGACCAGCTAAACGGAACCTCCTACATGGCGCCCCGCGTCCTCATCGCTGACAAACTTTCCCCCGCCGCCGTCGAGATCTTCAAGCAACGCGGCGTCGACGCCGACGTGAAGACCGGCCTGTCCAAGGACGAGCTGCTGAAGATCATCGGCGACTATGACGGCCTGGCCGTCCGCTCGGCCACCAAGGCCGACAAGGATGTCATCGCCGCGGCCAAGAACCTGAAGGTCATCGGCCGCGCCGGCATCGGCGTCGACAACGTCGACATCCCGGCCGCCACCGCCGCCGGCATCGTGGTGATGAACACCCCGTTCGGCAACTCGATCACCACCGCCGAACACGCCATCGCCATGCTGTTCGCATGCGCCCGCCAACTCCCCGCCGCCGACGCCTCCACCCAGGCCGGCAAGTGGGAGAAGAACCGCTTCATGGGCGTCGAGCTCTATGGCAAGACCCTCGGCCTCATCGGGGCCGGCAACATCGGCTCGATCGTCGCCGACCGGGCGCTGGGCCTGAAGATGAAGGTCGTCGCCTACGACCCGTTCCTGTCGCCCGAGCGGGCGGTGGAGCTGGGCGTCGAAAAGGTCGAGCTCGACCAGTTGCTGGCGCGGGCCGACGCCATCACCCTGCACACCCCGCTGACCGACAAGACCCGCAACATGCTGTCGGCCGAGAACCTGGCCAAGACCAAGAAGGGCGTGATCATCATCAACTGCGCCCGCGGCGGCCTGGTCGACGAGGCGGCCCTGCGCAAGTTGCTGGACGAGGGCCACGTCGGCGCCGCCGGCTTCGACGTCTTCGTCGAGGAGCCGGCCAAGGAGAACGTGCTGTTCAGCGCGCCGAACTTCGTCGCCACCCCGCACCTGGGCGCCTCGACGGTCGAGGCTCAGGAGAACGTCGCCCTGCAGGTCGCCGAGCAGATGAGCGACTACCTGCTGACCGGCGCGGTGACCAACGCCCTCAACAGCCCCTCGGTCACCGCCGAGGAAGCCCCGCGCCTGAAGCCCTTCGTGGCCCTGGCCGAAAAGCTGGGCGCCTTCACCGGCCAGATGGTCGACTTCGGCATCAAGGCCATCGACATCGCCTACGAGGGCGAGGTCACGGCCCTGAACACCAAGCCGCTGACCGCCGCCGCCCTGGCCGGCGTGCTGCGGCCGATGCTGGAGGACGTGAACATGGTCTCCGCCCCGGCGGTGGCCAAGGAGCGCGGCATCACCGTCTCGGAGTCCAAGCAGGAGGACAGCCCGGTCTACGAGAGCCTCGTGCGGATCACCGTCACCACCGAGAAGGGCAAGCGCTCGTTCGCCGGGTCGCTGGTGGCCGGCGCGCCGCGGGTGGTCGAGGTCAAGGGCATGGACCTCGATGCGCCGTTCGCGCCGACCATGCTGTACGTCAACAACCTCGACAAGCCGGGCTTCATCGGCGCCCTCGGGGCCCTGCTGGCCGACGCCCAGGTGAACATCGCCACCTTCAACCTCGGCCGCGTGGCCGCGGGCGAGGACGCGATCTGCCTGGTCGGCATCGACCAGGCCCCGACCCCCGACCTGCTCGGCAAGATCCAGGCCCTGCCGCACGTCAAGGAGGCCCGCTCCCTGCGGTTCTGATTGGGGCGGGTCTCCTTCCTCGATAGTCCTTCCTCCCCTGCGAAGCGGGGGAGGGAGACCGTTCGGCCGACGGTCCCCTATGAATGGGGAAGAAGCGATGGGTGAGGACCTCGCGCCTACTCCCTCGCCCCGAAGTCGTCCGGCAGGCGGAAGGTGCGGATCAGCACGGGCTCAAGGCGCGAGAAGGCCTCGTCGTCGGGGGGATAGCGGAAGGCCATGCGGGCAACGCCCCCCGGCCGGTTCAGCCAGACGAAGGCCAGCCTCTGGCCGCCACGGGTGACGGTCAGCTCGAAGTCGTCGTTCACCCGGGTGTAGCCGCGGTCCTCGTCGTCCTCGCGGTCGGCTGTCTCGCGTTTAACCAGGGCGTCCCAGGCGTCCTCGTCCATCGGCGGATCGAGCGCCCAGACGAGCTCGGCCTGCCCGTCCGGGCTGACGAACCGGCCCGGCTGGCCCGCCACCGGGGTCAGCAGCGCGGCGGGATAGCCGGGCGCCCAGGCCGCGCCCGGGACCGGCGCCCAGCCGGCCGTCCGGCGGGCCGCGTCGGCCTCCGCCCGCAGCGCCTCGATGTCGTCCGCCAGCAGCAGCCCGCTCGGCGCGCGGCCGCTGGCCAGTTGCCAGTCGGCGAGGCCGCGCCGTTCGCGCACGTCCGGCTCGCGATCGTCCAGGTTGGAGAAGCCGAGATCGACCCCGGTCCAGGCGAGCAGGTCGGTGAGCTCGTGGGCGCCGATCGACCCACGCGGGGCGAGCCGGCCGAGGCCCGGCGCCTCCTCGCCGAATGGGGTGAGCCTGACCGCCGACGGCGCCCTCGCCGGCGCATCGCTCCACGGGTCCGTCAGCACGGCCTGGGCCTCGCCACCCCCGCCGCCCGCGAAGTCGCCGGTTAGGCCGAGCTCCCCCGGCTCCAGCCTCACCGAGGCCGCGCAGCGCTCCTGCACGCAGGTCCCCTCGATCTCGCCGGCGCCGGCTTCGACCGGCTCCAGGCTCGCGAACCAGCCCTCGATGCGGCTCTGGAAGGGCCCGTCGCCTTCGACGAGGCGGGCGTCGATCACGAAGCGCCGGGGGGCGGCGCCGGGCGGATCGGCGATCTCGCCGGCCAGGCGCAGCGGCCGCCCGGGGGCGGGCTCGACCTGCGCCCAGGCCGGGATGGCCAGGGCCAGCGCCGCCAGGGCGATGCTCCATTCGCGCATGATCCTCGCCTCCCCGTTCATGGCGAAGCTTCCGGCCGGCCGCGGCGAGGGTCAATCGGGCGCGGGAGCAGCCTTACGGCTGTTTGCGGCCGCCGGCGTTCTTCACCAGCACGGCGATGATGATCAGCACGAAGCCCGCCAGGCGGAACAGGTAGGCCGGGCTCTGCTCCTCCTGAGGGATGCCGCGCAGCACCGGGATCGCCTGGTTATGCGCTTCTTACGTCCGATCCGGTCGCATCGCTCCCGCAGAACATCTTCGGGAACCTTGACTCCCCGGGGCGGGTTCATCAGAACAAAAATAGAACAAAAGGAGTCCTCTTCCCATGTCCGGTTTTCGCGCCAAGGGCTTGGCCGCCCTGCGAGCGAAGATCGCCGCCATCGAGGCGGGCGGGCGGGAAGACTCCGAGTCCCTGCCGTTCGGGGACCTCCGGATCGACGCCAGGCTGCCGGGCGGCGGGCTGCCGCTGGGCCGCTGGCACGAGTTCGTCGCCGAGGGGATGGAGGCGGAGACCGGGGCCTGCGCCGCCGCCTTCGCCGCCCTGATGGCCGCCCCGCTGGCCCGCCGCGGCGAGGCTGTGTGGATCGTGCGGCGGGACGACCTCTACGCCCCCGGCCTGGCGGGCCTGGGCTTCCCGGCCGACCGATTGGTCCAGGTCTGCGCCCGCGACGACGCCGAGGCGCTGGGGGTGATGGAGGACGCCCTCGCCACCGCCGGGGTCGCCGCCGTCTTCACCGAGGTCGAGGCGGTGGACCTGGTCGCCGGCCGGCGGCTGCAGCTGGCCTGCGAGAAGCGGGGCGCGACCGGCTTCCTGCTGCGCCGCCGCCCGTTCGGCGGGACGCGGGGCGCCGAGGCGACGGGCTCGGCCGCCGCCACGCGCTGGCGCGTCGCCCCCGCGCCCAGCGAGCCGGCCGTCGGAGAGCCGGGGCTGGGGCCCCCGCGCTGGCGGGCGGTGCTGGAGCGGTGCCGCGGCGGGCGCGGCGGCGAGTTCGTCTTCGAGGCGGTGGGGGCCTTCACACGCAATCCTGAGGAGGTTCGGGATGGGACGCATCCTTTGCGCCTGGTCGCCGAACTGGGCGATCGAGAGCTGGCGCCGGCGGAATTCCGCCGCAGCGCCTGAGGCTCCGCCTCCCGCATTCGTGGGGGAGGGGGACCGCCGCGAAGCGGGGGTGGAGAGGGACTGCGGCGCTCCCTTCGCCCTCGTCGAGACGGTGCGCGGCGTGCGCCGGCTGGCGGCGGTGGACGCGGCCGCCGTGGCGCTCGGCCTCTACCCCGGGCAGAAGGGGACCGACGCCCTGGCGCTGGCCCCCGACCTGGCGGTCGCCGAGCTGGAGCCGGAGGCGGACGCCCGCGCGCTGACCGCCCTGGTCGACTGGTGCGTGCGCTTCTCGCCGGCCGCGGCGGCCGACCCGCCGGACGGCCTGTTCCTCGACGTCTCGGGCCTGGCTCACCTGTGGGGCGGCGAGGCGGCGCTGGTCGCCGACTTCAAGGCCAGGCTCGCCCGCAACGGCCTGACGATGCGCTGCGCCGTCGCCGACACTCCCGGCGCGGCCTGGGCGCTGGCCCATTTCGGCCGTGACGGGACCATCGTCCCGCCGGGCGGCCAGGCCGGCCTGCTGGCCCCGCTGCCGCCGGCCGCGCTCCGGCTGGAGCCGCAGACCGCCGCCCAGCTGGAGCGGCTGGGCCTGAAGCGGCTCGAACAGCTCTTCGCCCTGCCGCGGGCGCCGTTCGCCAAACGCTTCGGGGCCGAGGCCCTGCGACGACTGGACCAGGCGCTGGGCCGGGCCGAGGAGGCGCTCGCCTTCCGCCGCCCACCGACTCCGTGGCTCGCCCGCCTGGCCTTCGCCGAGCCGGTCAGCGCGCCGGAGGACCTCGCCCGGGTCGCCTTCGACGTGGCCGAAAAGCTCTGCGCCCGGCTGGAGCGCGAGGGGCGGGGCGCACGGCGCTTCGAGCTGGCCTTCCACCGGCTGGACGGCTGCGCCGTCCCGCTGCGCATCGGCCTCTCCGTCGCCGGCCGCGACCCGGCCCGCATCGCCCGCCTGTTCGCCCCCAAGCTGGAGACGGTGGACCCCGGCTTCGGGATCGAGGTCGTCACCCTGGCCGCCGAGGGAGTGGAGCCGATCGGCGCCCGCCAGGTGCGGCTGGACGCGGCCCGCGACGACGGCGAGGGACTGGCCCCGCTGATCGACCGCCTGGTCAACCGGCTGGGAGAGGCGCGGGTCTGGAAGGCGGTCCCGGTCGAGAGCCACGTGCCCGAGCTCGCCGCCGGCCGCGCCGAGCCGCTGGCCCCGGTCCCGCCGGCCCGGCCCTGGGATCCCGAACAGCCCCGGCCCGTGCGCCTGTTCCGCCGCCCCGAGCCGATCGAGGCCATGGCCCCGATCCCCGACGATCCGCCCGTCCAGTTCCGCTGGCGCGGCCGCCTGCGCCGGGTGCGCCGGGCCGAGGGGCCGGAGCGGATCGCCGAGGAATGGTGGAAGCGCCCCATCGAGGAGGCCGCCCCCTCCCGCGTGCGCGACTACTACCGCGTCGAGGACGAGGACGGGGCCCGCTACTGGCTCTTCCGCGCCGGCCTCTACGAGCCCGGCCAGCCCGCGAAATGGTGGCTGCATGGCCTGTTCGGCTGAGACGCTCTGTGTGCCTCCCTTCTCCCGCGTCGGGGAGAAGGGACGGGAAAACCGCCCATGACCCGCTACGCCGAGCTGCAGACGACCACCAACTTCTCCTTCCTGAAGGGGGCCTCGCATCCGGGGGAGCTGGTGGCGACGGCCGAGGGGCTGGGGATGGCGGCGATCGGGATCTGCGACCGCAACACCCTGGCCGGGGTCGTGCGGGCCTGGTCGGCGGCGAGGGACCGCAACATCCGGGCGCTGACCGGCTGCCGGCTCGACTTCGCCGACGGGACGCCCAGCCTGATCTGCTACCCCTCCGACCGCGAGGCCTACGGACGGCTGACCAGGCTGCTCACCCTCGGCCAGCTGCGCGCCAAGAAGGGCGAGTGCCGGCTGACCTACGCCGACTTCGCCGCCCACGCCGAGGGCCAACTCCTGCTGGTCGTCCCGCCCACCCGGCTGGACGAGGCCTTCGCGAAGGACCTTTCGCGGATCGCGGGCGATTTCCCCCGCAACGTCTGGCTCGCCGCCTCGCGGCCCTACGGCGCGCGGGACCTGGTGCGCCTGTCGCGCCTTTCCGACCTCGCCAGGGCCGGCGGCGCGCCGATGGTGGCGACCAACGACGTGCTCTACCACCGGCCCGACCGGCGGCCGCTGCAGGACGTGCTGACCTGCATCGCCGAGAAGACCACCATCCACGAGGCGGGCCTCCGGCTGCAGGCCAACGCCGAGCGCCACCTGAAGTCGCCGGCCGAGATGGCCCGTCTGTTCGCCCGCTTCCCCGACGCGGTGGAGCGTACCCTGGAGATCGTCGAGCGGGTCGGCCTCGACCTTTCCCAGCTCCGCTACGAGTATCCGGACGAGCCGGTGCCGCCCGGCAAGACGGCCATCCAGCACCTCACCGACCTGACCTGGGAAGGGGCGAGGTGGCGCTATCCGGACGACGTGCCGGAGAAGGTCGCCAGGCTCATCCGCCACGAGCTGGGGCTGATCGAAAAGCTCGACTACCCCAACTATTTCCTCACGGTGCACGACATCGTCCGCTGGGCGAGGTCGCAGGGGATCCTCTGCCAGGGGCGCGGCTCGGCGGCCAACTCCTCGGTCTGCTTCTGCCTGGGGATCACCGCCGCCGACCCCACCAAGCCGGACCAGGACCTTCTGTTCTCCCGCTTCATCTCCGAGGAGCGAAACGAGCCGCCGGACATCGACGTCGACTTCGAGCACGAGCGGCGCGAGGAGGTGATGCAGTACGTCTTCGCCCGCTACGGCCGCCACCGGGCGGCGATCGCCGCGACGGTGATCCACTACCGGCCGCGGATGGCGATCCGCCAGGTCGGCAAGGCGCTGGGCCTGACCGAGGATATCACCGCGGCCATGGCCAACACCGTCTGGGGCAGCTGGGGCCACGAGCTGCCCGAGGGCCACGTCCGCCAGGCCGGCTTCGACCCCGACAATCCGGAGATCCGCCGCGCCGTGGCGCTCGCCGGCGAGCTGATCGGCTTTCCCCGCCACCTGTCGCAGCACGTCGGCGGCTTCGTGCTGACCAAGCGGCGGCTGGACGAGACCGTGCCGATCGGCAACGCGGCCATGCCCGACCGCACCTTCATCGAGTGGGACAAGGACGACATCGACGAACTCGGCCTGATGAAGGTCGACGTGCTGGCGCTCGGCATGCTCTCGGCGCTGCGCAAGAGCCTCGACTTCCTGCGCGAGGCGCATGGCCGGACCGACCTCAAGGACCTCGCTGAGATCCCTCAGGAGGTCCCCGAGGTCTACGAGATGCTCTCCCACGCCGACTCCGTCGGGGTCTTCCAGGTGGAGAGCCGGGCGCAGATGTCGATGCTGCCGCGCCTGAAGCCGAAGCGCTTCTACGACCTGGTCATCGAGGTGGCGATCGTCCGGCCGGGGCCCATCCAGGGCGACATGGTCCATCCCTACCTGCGCCGGCGCGAGGGCAAGGAGCCGGTGGAGTTCCCCTCGCCCTCGCCCGAGCACGGCCCGCCCGACGAGCTGAAGCAGGTGCTGGGCAAGACCCTGGGCGTGCCGCTGTTCCAGGAGCAGGCCATGCGGCTGGCCATCGAGGCGGCCAAGTTCACCGACGCCGAGGCCAACGGCCTGCGCCGGGCGATGGCCACCTTCCGCCACTACGGCAGCGTCGGGGTCTACGGCGAGAAGTTCGTCCGCGGCATGGTCGAGCGCGGCTACGACCCGGAGTTCGCCCAGCGCTGCTTCAAGCAGATCGAGGGCTTCGGCTCCTACGGCTTCCCGGAGAGCCACGCGATCAGCTTCGCCCTGCTGGTCTACGCCTCCTCGTGGATCAAGTGGGCCTATCCGGACGCCTTCTGCGCGGCGCTGATCAACTCCCAGCCGATGGGCTTCTACCAGCCGGCCCAGCTGGTGCGGGACGCGCGCGAGCACGGGGTCGAGGTTCGCCCGCCCTGCATCCTGGCCAGCGACTGGGACTGCACCCTGGAGGAGGCCGCCGAAATCCGGACCGAGCCGCCCCACCCGCGCGGCCGCACCGGGCCGCTGAAGGCCGTTCGCCTGGGCTTTCGGCAGATCCGCGGGCTCAACGAGGCCGAGGTGCGGCGGCTGATCGAGGCCCGCACCGCCGGCGCCCGCACCCTGCCCGAACTCGCCCGTCGCGGCCGGCTCTCGCGCCGCACGCTGGAGCTGCTGGCCGAGGCCGACGTGTTCCGCAGCCTTGGCCTCTCCCGCCGCGACGCCCTGTGGGCGGTCAAGGGGCTGGGCGAGGAGGCGAGGGTGGAGGCCGCCGCGCCGCTGCTGGCCCGCATGGGGGTGATCGAAGCAGGCGTCGCCCTGCCCGACATGGCCCTGCCGCAGCACGTGGCCGAGGACTACCGGACCCTCAGCCTGTCGCTGAAGGCCCACCCGGTGACCTTCTTCCGGGACGAACTGGCCAAGGCCGGCTGCCTCCCCTGCGGCCGGCTCGCCGAGCTGACCGGCGGGCGGCGGCTGTCGGTCGGCGGGCTGGTGCTGATCCGCCAGCGGCCCGGCACCGCCAAGGGCGTGACCTTCCTGACCCTCGAGGACGAGACCGGCCCGGCCAACATCGTCGTCTGGAAGGATGTCTTCGAGCGCCACCGCAAGCTGGTGATGACCGCCTCCTTCCTGATCGTCCGCGGCAGGCTCCAGCGGGAGGGCGAGGTGATCCACCTGGTGGCCGAGCAGTTCGTCGACATGTCCGCCACCCTCTCGCGCCTGCGCGACGACGACGTCACCCCCCGCGCCCGCTCCCGTGTCGACGGTCGCCTCATCCGCAGCCGGGATTTCCACTGAACTCTCCCGTCATCCCGGAGAGCCGCGCAGCGGACTCATCCGGGACCCAGGGCGCGGCGCCGTCCTTCTGGGTCCCGGCCCTTCGGCCGGGATGACGGTGATGGTCGCCTGCTTCCTCTCCCATGAGCGGGAGGAAGAGAACGGCCGCTTGCGCCCGCGGGCGGCCCCCGGCAAAGCTTGCGGCCCGAACGGGTAGGGGAGCGGGACAATGCGGCGGGCCATCGCCTTCATCGCCGGACTTGCGGCGATCGCCCTGGGGAGCGCGGCGCTGGCCGGGCCGGTGGTGCGCATCGAGAGCGGCCAGGTCGAGGGCGAGACCACCGAGCGGGCCCGCATGTTCCGCAACATCCCCTACGCCGCCCCGCCGGTCGGGCCGCTGCGCTGGGCCCCGCCCGCGCCGGCCCCCGCCTGGGAAGGCGTGCGGGACGCGACGCAGAACGGCCCCTCCTGCCCGCAGCCGATGAACGCCAACGGCGCGCCCAACGTCGGCGGCGCCAACGGGCCGGTCAGCGAGGACTGCCTGCAGCTCAACGTCTTCGCGCCGCTGGCGGCCGAGAAGGCGCCGGTGATGGTCTGGATCCACGGCGGCTCGCACACCATGGGCGCGGGCTGGGTCTACGACGGCCAGGCCTTCGCCCGCGACGGCGTGGTCGTGGTGACCATCAACTACCGCCTGGGCCCGCTCGGCTACTTCGCCCATCCGGCGCTGACCCGCGCCGCCGGTCCCGAGGCGCCGCTCGGCTCCTACGGCCTGATGGACCAGATCGCGGCCCTCGAATGGGTGAAGCGCAACATCGCCGCCTTCGGGGGCGATCCGGACAACGTCACCGTCTTCGGCGAGTCCGCCGGCGGGGTCAGCGTGCTGCACCTCCTGGCGACTCCGAAGGCCAAGGGACTGTTCCACAAGGCCATCGTGCAATCCGGCCTCGGCTGGTTCCCGCCCGATGACCTGAAGGCCGTAGAGGCGCGCGGGATCGCCGTCGCCGAAAAGCTCGGCCTGCCGGGCGCCGAGGCGAGCCTCGAACAGTTGCGGGCGCTGCCGGCCGAGGACGTGGCCGCGGCCGCCGTCGGGACCTATTCCCCCTTCCCGGACGGGCGACTGCTGACCGAGACCGCCACCCAGGCCTTCGCCGCCGGGCGCGAGATCGACGTGCCGCTGATCATCGGCTGGAACAGCGGCGAGGATTCTCTGATGGGGATGAAGCTGGCCGACCCGGCCGCGGCGGCCGCCCGCTTCCCGGCGACCAAGGATCCGGCCTACGCCGACGAGGCGGCCGCGGGCGGCGAGCGGCTGGCCCGGGCGGCCTTCACCGACGCGGTGTTCGGCGCGCCCGCCCGCTGGGTGGCCCGCGAGGCGGCCGACGGTGCGCCAGCCTACCTCTACCACTTCTCCTATGTGGGCGGCCGCTTCCGGCCCTTCCTGACCACCGCGGCCCATGCGGCCGAGATCCAGTACGTGTTCGAATACTGGGGCCGGCGCACGCCGGAGTCGGCGATCACCGACGAGGACCGGGCGCTGGCCGGGCTGATGCACGCCTGCTGGACCGCCTTCGCCAAGACCGGCGCCCCGGCCTGCGAGGTCCCCTGGCCGGCCTACGCCCCGGATGAGGACGAACTGGTCGAGTTCGGCAGCGAGACGGGCCTGCGCGCTGGCTTCCGCGACGCCGAATTCGACGCCCAGGAGGCCGTGGCGCTCCCGACCCTGGCCTTGCCGACGAACTGATTCGCCCGTCGCGGCGTTTCCGGACTCTGGAAGTCGCGGAGACGTCTCATGGCCACCCGTCCGACCTGGCAGGGCTATCTGCGCCTGTCCCTGGTGAGCTGCCCGGTCGCGCTCTACACCGCCACCTCGCGGACCGGCGACGTCAGCTTCAACATGCTGCACAAGCAGACGCACAACCGCATCCGGATGATCCCCACCGATCCGGAGACCGGCCCCGTCGAGCGCAGCGACATCGTCAAGGGCTACGAAATCGAGAAGGGCCGCTACGTCGTCATCACCGACGAGGAGATCAAGAACGTCCGTCTCTCGACGACCAAGACGCTGGATATCGAACGGTTCGTCGACGAGGACGAGATCGACCGGCTCTACTGGAACGATCCCTACTTCCTCGCGCCCGACGGCGAGATGGCCGTGGAGGCCTACACGGTGATCCGCGAGGCGATGGCCCGCTCGGGCAAGAGCGCGCTCGGGCGCCTCGTCATGCACCAGCGCGAGCGGCTGATGGCGCTGGAGCCGCGCGATCTGGGCATCCTCGCCTACAGCCTGCGTTCGAACCGGGAGGTGAAGAACCCGGCCGACGTATTCGACGACATCCCCGACGTGAAGCCCGACAAGGCGATGGTCGACATCGCCACCCAGATCATCAAGCAGCAGGCCGGGCCGTTCGATCCGTCCAAGTTCAACGACCGCTACGAGGAGGCGCTGCGCGCGCTGATCAAGGAAAAGGAGAAGGGCCACACGGTGGGCGTCGCCGAACAGCCGAAGGAGGCCGAAGTCATCGACCTCATGGAGGCCCTGCGCCGCAGCCTCGGCCAGAGCGGCGGCAAGGCTCCGGCCCGCAAGGCCTCGTCCGGCTCGACCCGCAAGGCCGCCGCCGAAAAGGCCGCCGATCCGCCCAAGATCGCCGCGTCCCAGCGCAAGCCCGCCGCCAAGAAGGCGCCGGCCAAGAAGCCCGCGGCCAAGAAGGCGCCCGCGCGAAAGAGCGCCTGAGTTCCCTCCCCTTCAGGAGGAGCGATCAGCCGGCCTTCTTCAGTTTTCTGATCGCGTCGGCGAGCGGGCGTTCGGCGTCGCAGTAGCCTTCCCAGCCGGTGGTCTTCTTGAGCAGCTTGGGCGCCGTGCGGACGGTGTAGGCCTTGGGGTCGAGACCGCGTTTGACGCGGCTCCAGGGGATGGGGAAGGACACCGTCGCCCCTTCGCGGGCGCGCGGGGAGAGCGGGGCGACCGCCGTCGACATGCGGTCGTTGCGCAAATAGTCCAGGAAGATCCGGCCGCCCCTCAGCTTCTTGCTCATGTTGACGACGTATCTGTCCGGATCGTCGGCGGCGACGCGCTCGCAGACCGTCTTGGCGAAGGCCTTGGCGGTGGGCCAGTCGAGCTTGGTGCGGGTCTTGGCGAGCGGGGTGACCACGTGCAGGCCCTTGCCGCCCGTGGTCTTGCAGAAGGCCGCGAGGCCGAGCGCCTCGAGCCGGGCCTTGATGTCGCGGGCCGCGCGGACGACCTCGTCGAACGGCACGTCCGGGCCGGGGTCGAGGTCGAACACCAGCCGGCCCGGGATCTCGGGCGCGAACGGCTGGCAGTTCCAGGGGTGGAACTCGACCGCGGCCACCTGGGCCAGGGCGATCAGCGCCTCGATGCGGTCGATCTGCATGTAGGGCTTGTGGTCGCCGAACACCCTCACTTCGGAGAGCAGGGCCGACGCGCCCTTGTGCGCGTGGCGCTGGAAGAACTGCTCTCCCTCGATCCCGTCGGGGGCGCGGATGATCGAGCAGGGCCGCCCCTTGATGTGCTCCATCATCCAGGGGCCGACCGCCTCGAGGTAGCGGGCTAGATCGAGCTTGGTGACGGGCGCCGTATCGCCGACGGCGTTGGGCCACAGCGCCTTGTCCGGCTTTGAGATGACGATGCCCGTGACCACCGGCTCGGCCTTGTCGCCGGCCTTGGCGGCGGGTTTCGACTTCGTCTTGGGCCTGGTGGCGACCTCGGGGTCGAAGTTCTCCACGGCGGCGGGGATTTCGGGCTCGACTTCGTCGGCCGGCTTGTCGGCGCGCAGGCCCTTGAAGGCGGCGTGGCGCACCTTGCCGTCGCCGGTGAAGCCGGCGAACTCGATCTCGGCGACCAGCTCGGGCCGGGCCCAGTGGACGTTGGCCTCCTTGCGGGGCGCGCCGGGGCCGGTGAACGGGCTCTTGTCGGCCTCCAGCGGGACGAGCTTGGGCAGCACGGCCTTGACCTTGTCGGCGCCGAAGCCGGTCCCGACCCGGCCGATGTAGACGAAGTGGCCGTCCTTGTGGGCGCCGACGAGCAGCGAGCGGAGCTGCCCCTTGTCGCCGGTCCAGCCGCCGATCACCACCTCATGCCCGCCGCGACACTTGGACTTCAGCCAGGTGTCGGAGCGGCCCGAGCGGTAGGGCGCGTCGGGGCGCTTGGAGACGATGCCTTCCAGGTGCATGCGGCAGGCGCTCTGCAGAACCGCCTCGCCGCCGGTCTCGAAGTGGTCGACGTAGCGGATGCGGGATTTCAGCTTCTTCTCGGCCGCCTCGAGCACCGCCTTCAGCCGCTGCTTGCGCTCGCGCAGCGGCAGCTCGCGCAGGTCCTCGCCCTCCAGGAACAGCAGGTCGAAGGCGTAGAACACCAGGTCCTGGGTGCGGCCCGATGACAGCGCCGCCTGCAGGCCGGGGAAATCCGGCGCGCCGTTCTCGTCGAGCGCCACCGCCTCGCCGTCGTAGAGGCCGCCGGGCAGGGCCGCGCCCGCGGCGGCGATCGACTTGAACTTATCGGTCCAGTCGAGGCCGGAGCGGGTCTTCAGCGTCGCCTTGCCGTTCTCGACCCGCAACTGCAGCCGGTATCCGTCGAACTTGATCTCGTGCGCCCAGCCGGAACCCGGCGGCGGACGGTCGACAGAGCGGGCCAGCTGCGGCGGCACGAACCCCGGCAAGGCCGCGGCCTTCAGCTTGGGCGGCGGCGGGGCGGCGAGGGCGGCGGCCTTGGGCGCTTCCGCCTCGCCGCGGTTGGAGTTCCAGACGTCGTCGGCCGGGCGCGCCTTGCGGCCCGTCGTCATGAACGGCTCGGGCCCCTTGCCGCGGCCGGCGGCGATCTCCTCCATAGTGCGGCCGGAGGCTACCGAGGTGTCGAATTCTTCGGCGATCTGGCCGGACTCGCCCTCGGCGGCGAACTCGTCGCGGTGCTTGATGAGCAGCCAGTTGTTCTTGGCGTTCCGGCTCTTCTCGCGGTCGTGCTTCATCCGCACCAGCACGAAGCCGCCCTTCAGCCGCTCGCCGGCCAGCACGATCTTGAAGTCGCCCTTGGCGAGCGCTTCGTGCGGGTCGGTCCCCGGCTCCGGCGCCCAGTAGCCGCGGTCCCACAGCATCACCGTGCCGCCGCCGTACTGGCCCTTGGGGATGGCGCCCTCGAAGTCGCCGTAGTCGAGGGGATGGTCCTCGACCTCGACCGCCAGGCGACGGTCGTGCGGGTCGAGCGAGGGGCCCTTGGTCACCGCCCAGGACTTGAACACCCCGTCGAGCTCGAGCCGGAAGTCGTAGTGCAGGCGGGTGACCGCGTGCTTCTGGATGACGAACCGCAATCGTTTCGAGGGCGCGACCTTGGCCTCGCCCGAGGGCTCGGCGGTCTTGGCGAAGTCCCGCATCGCGCGGTACTTCGTGAGCTTCGGCGACGCCATCCGGCCCCTTTCCCGTGCGCCTCGGCGCACCTAGCTGGCGAGCGCGGTCCGTCGGGCGGTCAAGCCTTCCAGCGCGCCGACGAAGCTGTCGCGCCAGGCAGTGACGTCCTCGCGGCTCACGTTCTCGTAGAGAGCGCGCCAGCGGCGGATTCGCTCCGGCAGCTCCATCGCCATGGCCCGCTTCAGCGCTTCGGAGATCTCTTCGGGGCTGTTGGGGTTGACCAGCAGCGCCTCGCGCATCTGGTTCGCCGCCCCGGCGAAGCGCGACAGGATCAGCACGCCGGGGTTCTCCGGGTCCTGGGCGGCGACGAATTCCTTGGCGACCAGGTTCATCCCGTCGCGCAGCGGCGTCACCAGGCCGATACGGGCCGCGCGGTAGAGGCCGGCCAGCTCGTCGCGCCGGTAGTTGCGGTTGACGTAGCGGATCGGATTCCAGTCGAGGTCGGCGTACTCGCCGTTGATGCGGCCGGAGAGGGCGTCCAGCCGGGCGCGGATCTCCTGGTAGGCCTCCACGCCCTCGCGGCTGACCGGCGCCACCTGCAGGAAAAGCACCTCGCGGCGCAGGTCGGGGTAGTCCGCCAGGAACCGCTCGAAGCCCAGGAACCGTTCCTCCAGCCCCTTCGAGTAGTCCAGCCGGTCGACGCCGACGATCAGGCTGCGGAACACCGTGTGGGCGGCCATGATGTCGTGAGTGCGGCGGCCCCGGGGGGTGCGGACCAGGTCCTCGAACTCGGCGGCGTCGATGCCGATCGGGAAGGCGCCTACCGTCAGCGTTCGGCCGAAGGCGCGCAGCCGCCCGTCCGGAAGCCGTTCGCCGCCGGCCTCGGCGATCACGTACTCCTCGAAGGCTTGGAGATATTCCTCGGTCTGGAAGCCGACGAGATCGTAGTCGAACAGCGCCTGCACCAGCTGGCGGTGACGGGGCAGGGTGGAGACCAGCTGCCGGGCCGGCCAGGGCACGTGCAGGAAGAAGCCGATGCGGTTCTTCACGTCGAGCCGGCGCAGCTCCCGGCCCAGCGGGATCATGTGGTAGTCGTGAACCCAGATCAGGTCGTCCGGCTCGACCAGTGGCCGAAGGGTCTCGGCGAAGCGGTTGTTGACCCGCTCGTAGCCCTCGCCGAACGCCCGGTCGTAAGCCGCCAGGTCGATGCGGTAGTGGCACAGCGGCCAGAGCGTCTTGTTGGCGAAGCCGTTGTAGTACTCTTGGTAGTCGGCCTCCTCGAGGTCGACGGTGGCGATCGTCACCCCCTCCGCCCTCTGCATCTGGATCTGGCCGGTGAACTCGGCGGTGGTGCGGCCGCTCCAGCCGAACCAGATGCCCGAGTACTCCCGCAGCGCCGCGGCCAGGGCCATGGCCAGGCCTCCGACGCTCTCCTCGCCCTTGCCGGCCGGCGGGGTCACGCGGTTGGAGACGACGATCAAGCGGCTCATCGCGCGGCCTCCAACCAGTCGAGCACGGCGCCCACGTCTTCCATCCGCCAGCGGGCGGCCGTCGGACGGGCGGGGCCCACCAGGACGCCGAACCCGCCCAGTGCGGCGGCGGCGCGGAAGGCCGGCTCGTCCGTCAGATCATCGCCGACGAACACCGGAACGGCGCCCGCAAAGGGCGCTGCGGCCATGAAATCCTGCAGGCTGTCCCCCTTGCTGGGGCCGGGTGTGCGCAGTTCGACGACCATGTGGCCGGGTTGCAGCACAAGGCCGGTGCGGGCCGCCAGCGCCTCCGCCAGGGCGGTCGCCTCCCGCGCCAGGCTCGGCGCCAGGCGAAAGTGCAGGGCGATGCTGTGGCCCTTGTCCTCCACCAGCAGGCCGTCGTCGCGGCGCGCGAAGGCGCGGATCGCCTCGGCGGCCTCGGGGAGGCCCGGATGGGGCCCGCGGTCCACGACCTTCCCCTCGCTGGTCCGCCGGATCAGGCCGTGCACCGAGGCGACCGCCGGCACGCGCCGCTCGAGGATGCGGTCCACGTCGGCCAGGGTACGCCCGCTCAGAACCGCCAGCCGGCCCTGCAGCCCGCGATGCAGCCGTTCGATCAACCGCGTCAGCCTGGCGTCGGGCTTCACGTCCTGCGGTCGCGCGGCGATCGGCGCGAGCGTTCCATCGAGGTCGAGGAACAGCGCCGTGCCGGCCAGCGACAGCGCCGCGGGCGGCTTGTTCGCGGTTATCGTGTCGTGATCGTTCATGACTTAGGTCGCCCCTCCGGCATCCCTAACGCACTAACGCCGGACCCGATCCACGGCCAAGCTTGGGAGAGATGAACTCGCCGGCCCATTTGGCGTTGCCTCGCCACGTGCTAGCACGGCCCCGCGGCTGCTGCGCTCCCGATCAACAAGAGGTGACCCATGGTCGAGACCGCCCTCGCCGACGTGCTCGTCCTGTTCGGCGCGACCGGCGACCTGGCTCAACGGATGCTGCTGCCCTCGCTCTATTTCCTGGATGCGGACGGCCTGCTGCCCGAACGGCTGCGGGTGGTGGGCACGGCCCGCACGGACATGAGCCGCGAGGACTTCCAGGCCGCGACCCGCAAGGCGGTGGAGGAACGCGCGGCGCCCGAACCGGTGGACGAGGAGGCTTGGCGCCGCTTCGTCGCCCGGCTGGACTATGTGGGCGCCAACGCCGCCGAGCCGCAGGGCCTCGAGGCGCTGAAGACGGCGGTGTGCGAGGCGTCGCGGCCGATCTTCTACCTGGCGCTGTCGCCCAGCTTCTACGGCTCGGTGTGCCGCGGGCTCCAGGCGGCCGGGCTGGCCGGGCCCCAGGCGCGGATCGTGCTCGAGAAGCCGATCGGCCGCGACCTGAAGAGCTCGCGGGCGATCAACCAGCTCGTCGGCGAGGTGTTCAGCGAGGACAGAATCTACCGGATCGACCATTACCTGGGAAAAGAGACGGTACAGAATCTGATGGCGCTGCGGTTCGGCAATATCTTCTTCGAGCCGCTGTGGAACAACCAGACCATAGACCATGTGCAGATCACGGTCGCCGAGACCGAGGGCGTCGGCGAACGCTGGCCGTATTACGACGAATACGGCGCGCTGCGAGATATGGTCCAGAACCACATGCTGCAACTTCTCTGCCTGGTGGCGATGGAGCCCCCCAGCGATCTGCAGCCGGACGCGGTCCGCACCGAGAAGGTCAAGGTGCTGAAGTCGCTGCGCCCGTTCACCCGCGCCGATGCCGGCATGAACAGCGTGCGCGGCCAGTATGTGGCGGGCGTGGTCGGCGGCCAGACGGTGGCGGCCTACGAGACCGAGCGGGGGCAGCCCAGCGACATCGAGACCTTCGTGGCGCTTCGGGTCGACATCGCCAACTGGCGGTGGGCCGGCGTGCCCTTCTTCCTGCGCACCGGCAAGCGGCTGCCCGAGCGGCGGACCCAGATCGCCATCCAGTTCAAGTCGGTGCCGCATTCGATCTTCGAAGGCGCGGCGCGGGCCGACCTGATGCCCAACCGGCTGGTCATCGATCTGCAGCCGGACGAGGATATCGAGCTGATCCTGATGAACAAGGCGCCGGGGCTGGGTCAGAGCCTGCGGCTCGAGCCGCTGCCGCTGTCCCTGTCGCTGCTGCATACCTATTCCGGGCCGGGCCGGCGGCGGCGGATCGCCTACGAGCGGCTGCTGCTGGACGTCATCTGCGGCTCCTCGACGCTGTTCGTGCGCCGCGACGAGGTCGAGCAGGCCTGGGAATGGGTCGACGGGGTCGCAGAAAGCTGGACCGACTCGCGATTGGTCCCCAAACCCTACGCGGCCGGAAGCTGGGGGCCGGCTGGCGCGTTCGCCCTGATCGAAAGGTCGGGTCGCGCTTGGTACGATTGACGAGTAGAGAGAAGCCGTGAGCGACTTCATCGACCTTAGGGGCGCCTCGGGCGCGGCCTACCGCTTCCGCAGGGCGGACCCAGCGGCCCTGCCGGCCACCGCCGGCAACTTCGTCTATGCGCGCGAGGAGGATGGCCAGCTCGTGGTCCTAGGCTGCGGCACGGCGCTCAGCCTGACCTCGGCGGCCGGCCTGCAGCGCAACATCGCCGAGCGCCATGGCGAGGCCGATCTGTTCATTCGGCTCAACGTCGCCCGCGCAGTGCGACAGGGGGAGCACCAGGACATCGTCGAGAACGTCAAGCCGCCAGCGACCTTCGACGAGATCGGCTGACGGCGAGGCTGCGGGTCAGTCCGCCTGCGGCGCGAGGAAGGCCTCGCGCCAGCCGTCCTTGCCCTGGATGATGACGTACTTCGGCAGCCCGACGCTGCGGACGTAGTCCCAGGCCCTCGCGAGCGCCTGGCGCCGGGGACGGTCTGGGGAGAAGGTGACCGGCCCGGCCTCTGGTAGTCGGGGGGGCGTCGCCGGGCCGGTCTTGCCCGCCGCGATGCGAGACCGCGTGCAGGCTTGTCGGAGAATGCGGCAGGGGCAGGGTTGTTCCCGGCCGCCCTACATAGCGCGGACTTCGCGGGCCGCTTCGCCGCCGGCCGGCCGCCTGGCCTCCGGACGGCCCTGGGCCGGCGGATGCTCGACCTCCGCGGCGATCGCCCGCCAGACCTGGCGAATGTCGCGCGGCAGGGAATCCTGGACCTTGGAGATCTGGCCTTCCGGGATGTGCCGGGACAGCACCCGGAACACCGTGCGGACGGCGAGGTCCGGATCCACCGGCCGGGTGTCGCGCAGCCATTCGCCGACCTCGTCGCAGAACTCCTCGTAGTTGCGGCAGGCGGTGGGCTGACGGGCGGGCTGGAACTGGTCGTAGTAGACGCCGCGGATCAGCAGGGGCAGCTGCGAGCCCAGGTGGGCGGCCAGATCGACGGGCGTGCGGTCGCGCAGCTTGTGCAGGACGGTGGACAGCACCTTCCAAGCCACCTTCCGGTTGGGCCCGATGGCGGCCATCACCTCGTCGAGCCAGATGTGGGTCGTTTGCAGGGTCTTGTCGAAGACGTCCAGGCCGTTGGCGCTCATGGCATCCTCCGAAATCGCGAGGCTTCGGGACTATCTGGACAACCCGGCGCCGCGGACCCGCGTTCCGCCACGTAAATTATCCGCGGCATGGCGCCGCGAGCGGCTTGTCTGACATTGTTCGGGAGCCGAATGTGACGCGACGATCCCGGTCGGGGGACGCGCAGAACAACAACAACAACGCCGGCGCGGTTGCGCACGGGGAATCGTTAGGGTGGTGACGTGACGGCTCAGGCGCGACCGGACGACGACGTCCGGATTCCGTTCAAGACAAAGTTCTCCTTCGGCCTGGGCACCAGCGCCGAGTACATCGTCCTGCTCGGCATGGGCAGCTACGCCATGCTGTTCTACAATCAGGTGCTCGGCCTGCCGGCCACCCTGGCCGGCGCGGCGGTGTCGCTCAGCCTGATCCTGGACGGCTTCGCGGACCCGATCATGGGCTCGCTGTCGGACCGCACCCGCTCGCGGCTCGGCCGGCGCCACCCCTACATGTACGCCGCCCCGTTGCCGATCGCATTGTCGCTGGTCGCCATCTTCAACCCGCCGCAGGGGCTGGAGCACCTGTGGCTGTTCGCCTGGTTCTTCACCTTCGTGGTGACGTTGCGGGTGTTCATGGCAGCCTACCACACCCCGCACCTGGCGCTCGGTGGCGAGCTGTCGCCCGACTACACCGAGCGCACCCGGATCATGAGCTACAATACCGTGATGGGCAGCGTGGCCAGCATGGTCATGGCCTTCGTCGCGCTCAGCATCTTCTTCCGGGCGACGCCGGAATATCCGCGGGGGCTGCTCAACCCCGACGCCTACCCGCCGTTTGCGGCCTTCTCGGCCGGCATCGCGCTGGCCCTGCTGCTGGCCTCGGCCTGGTTCACCCGCGACCGCATCCCGAGCCTGCCGCAGCCGCCGGCCAACCTGCCCAAATTCAGCCCGTTCGAGTTCCTCAAGGACCTCGGCAAGGCGATCACCAACCGCAACTACGCCTGGCTGCTGGTCGCCTATTTCTTCCTGTCGCTGACGCTGGGTCTGCGGGCCGGCCTCAGCCTCTACGTCAACACCTTCTTCTGGGAGCTGACCTCCGAACACCTGCGCTGGTTCGTGCTGGGCGCGCTGGGCGGGGCGATCTTCGGCGGGGCGCTGGTCACCCGGCTGCACCAGAAGCTCGACAAGCGCAGCACCATCGTCATCGGTTGCCTCGGCCTGGCGGGCATCCCGGCGCTGCCCATCGCGCTGCGGTTCCTCGGCCTGATGCCGCCGAACGCCACGGTCCAGCTGGTCGTGGCGCTGCTCACCTTCTCGCTGGTCACGGCGACCTTCACGGCCATCATCCAGATCAGCGTCATGTCGGTGCTGGCCGACATCGCCGACGAGAACGAGCTGAAGCACGGTCACCGGCAGGAGGGGGTGCTCTATTCGACCCGCGCCCTGTTCGCGAAGATCGACATGGCGCTGGGCCAGTTTCTGGCCGGGGTGGCGCTGGACCTGATCGCCTTCCCGCCCAAGGCGGTCCCCGGCCAGGTGCCGGACGATGTGCTGTTCAAGCTGGCGATGATCGAGGGGCCCGCGGGGGCGGTGCCGGGGCTCCTGGCCGCCTTCTTCTACGCCCGATACCGCATCACCCGCGCACGCCACGCCGAGATCCGCGCCGAGCTCGAGGCGCGGCGGGGCCGCATGGGTGCGGCGCCTGCCGGGGCGCCGGTAGGCGCGGGAGTCGCCGCCCCGGCCGCGCCTGCCGAGTAGGCTAGCGGACGGCCGTCCAGGGCCGGCTGAGCAGCATCGCGCAGTTGATCAGCCCGACCAGGGAGTAGGTCTGGGGATAGTTCCCCCACAGCTCGCCGTCCTCGAAGGAGATGTCCTCCGAGAGCAGGCCGGCGGACGTGCGCCGGTTGAGCATCTCCTCGAACAGCGCGCGCGCCTCCTCGGTGCGGCCGTCCAGGTGCAGGGCCGCGATCAGCCAGAAGGTGCAGATGTTGAAGGCGCTCTGCGGCTCGCCGAAGTCGTCCGGGTTGGCGTAGCGCAGCATGTAGGAACCGCGGCGCAAGCCCTTCTCCACCGCCTCCACCGTGGCCGCCATCCTGGGATCGTCCGGCGGAACGAAGCGCAGGTCGATGAGCTGCAGCAGGCTCGCGTCCAGCTCGTCGCCGTCGAAGGTCGCGGCGAAGCGGCCGAGCTTCGCGTTCCAGGCCCGCGCCTCGATGGTCGCTCGCATCTCCGCCGCCCGTTCGCGCCAGTAGTCGGCCCGGTCGCTCAGCCCCAGCTTGTCGGCGGCGTTGGCCAGCCGGTCGGCGGCGGCCCAGCACATCACCGAGGAATAGGTGTGCACCGCCTCGCGGCCGCGGAACTCCCACAGGCTCGCGTCCGGCTTGTCGTGCAGCTCGTAGGCCCGCTGGGCGATCGGCTCGAGCGCGCGGAAGTCGTCCAGGGTCGCGGGCCTCAGCAGCCGTTCGTCGAAGAAGGCCTGGGTCGTCGACAGGATGATCTGGCCGTAGACGTCGTGCTGCAGGTGCTCGTGCGCCTGGTTGCCGACCCGCACCGGCCCCATGCCGCGATAGCCGGGCAGGTGGGGGGCGATCCACTCGGTCAGCGACGGCTCGAGGCCCACGCCGTAGACCGGTTGCACGTGGCCGCCCTTGGCCGAGTCCACCAGGTTGCGCAGGTAGACCAGGTAGTTCTCCAGTATGTCCACCGCGCCCAGCCGGTTCAGCGCCTGGACCACGTAGTAGGCGTCGCGGAGCCAGCAATAGCGGTAGTCCCAGTTGCGACCGCTCTCGGCGTGCTCGGGCAGCGAAGTGGTCAGGGCCGCGACGATCGCCCCGGTCTCTTCGTAGGTGCACAGCTTCAGGGTGATCGCCGCGCGGATCACCACGTCCTGCCAGTCGAGCGGGACCGACAGGGTGCGCACCCAGCGTCGCCAGTAGTCGGTGGTCTCCTTCAGCATCTGGGCGGCGGCGGTGGAGACGTCGCCCTCGAAGCTCTCGTCCGGGCCCAGGAACAGCGTCAGCGGCTCCTCCAGACGGAAGATCCGCTCGTGTTCGATGTGCGAGACCGGTGCGTCGGTGGTCAGCCGCATGGTGGTGTCCCCGCCGACGTAGCGGATGTGGTTGGAGCCCCGCGTCGTCTCCACCTTCCGCTCGCCCCAGTTGGCCATCGGCCGCAGCCGCACGCGGACCCGCGGCGTGCCGACCACCGGCCGCACCAGCCGCACGAAGGACAGCGGCCGGTAGATGCGTCCCGAACGGAAGTAGCGGGGGCAGAAGTCGATGATCTCCACCACCGCCCCGTTGGCGTCCTCGATCTCGGTGGAGAGGATGGGCGTGTTGCGCAGGTAGGACTGGCGGACGAGCTGGGCGCCTTCCACGACGATGTCCCACAGCCCGTGCGAGTCCTCGTCGGCCGGGTCGGAGTCGCACAGCAGGGCGCAGAACACAGGATCGCCGTCGACCCGGGGCGCGCAGCTCCACACGAAGCGGCCCGAACGGTCGATCAGGGCGCTGGCCATGCAGTTGCCGATCGGGAACAGGTCGAGGCTCTGGGCCATCAAGCGCACACCCAAGTCTAGAGGATCAAGGCCGCCCCGGCCTGTCGTCCGCGAGTTGGCCGCTGAACGCAAGGGGGGGCGGGTTCGATCCGGATTGCATGCTATCGCAGGGCCGTTCAATAGAGCCCCGCGCCAATTGGGAGGGCCGCATGATCCGCGCTCGCAGGGCACGCATCGTCGCCACCTTGGGACCGGCTAGCCGAGACCCGGCCAGGGTCGTGCAGCTGGCCAAGGCCGGTGCAGACGTGTTCCGCGTCAACTTCAGCCATGGCACGCACGAGGAGCACGCCAGGACCATCGCGGCGGTGCGCGCCGCCGAGGCCAAGGTCGGCCGTCCCCTGGGGGTGCTCGCCGACCTGCAGGGACCCAAGCTCAGACTGGGCGCCTTCGCGGGCGGCGCTGTGGCGCTGAGGCCCGGCCAGCGATTCCGTCTCGACCTTTCCGCCGAGCCCGGCGATGCGACCCGGGTGGGGGCGCCGCACAAGGAGGTGTTCGCCGCACTGAAGCCGGGGGCGGTGATCCTTCTGGACGACGGCAAGGTGAGGCTGAAGGTGCTGGAGCACGGCCCCGACTACGCCGAGACCCGGGTGGTCGCCGGTCACGGCCTGTCGGACAAGAAGGGCCTCAACCTGCCGGGGCTGACCATCCCGGTGCCGGCGCTGACCGCCAAGGACCGTCGCGACGTGGCCTTCGCGCTGGAGCAGGGCGTCGACTGGGTGGCGCTGTCCTTCGTGCAGCGCGCCTCAGACATGGCCGAGCTGCGCAAGCTGACCCGCGGCCGGGCCGGCGTGCTGGCCAAGATCGAGAAGCCCGCCGCGATCGACGCCCTCGAGGAGATCCTCGACCTCTGCGAGGCGGTGATGATCGCGAGAGGCGACCTCGGCGTGGAGCTGGCGCCCGAGGAGGTGCCGGTGGTGCAGAAGGAACTGGTCCGCGCCGCCCGCCGCCGCGGCCTGCCGGTGATCGTCGCCACCCAGATGCTGGAGTCGATGACCGCCTCGCCGACCCCGACCCGGGCCGAGGCCTCGGACGTCGCCGGCGCGGTCTACGAGGGCGCCGACGCCCTGATGCTGTCGGCCGAGACCGCCTCGGGCATGTTCCCGCAGGAGGCGGTGGAGATCATGGACAAGATCATCGCCCGGGTGGAGCGCGACCCGCGCTGGCCCGAGCTGATGGCCGCCGAGTTCCCGGTGCGCGACGTCGACGCCGACGCCCTGGTGGCCGCCGCCCGACGGGCTGCGGAGGCGACCTCCATCGCCTGCCTGGTGGCCTTCACCACCACCGGCCAGACGGCGCTGAGGCTGGCGCGCGAGCGGCCGCTGCAGCCGGCCCTGGCGCTGACCCCCAACATCGAGACCGCCCGCCGCCTGGCGCTCGTCTGGGGCGTGGAGAGCCGGGTGGTCGCGCCGGAAGACGATCCGGAGGCGCTGTCCCGCATCGCCGTCGAGCAGGTGCTCGCCACCCGGCTGTCGCCGCCGGGACGGCGGATCCTGATCCTCGCCGGCCTGCCGATGGGCTCTCCCGGCGCCGCCAACATCCTGCGCATCGCCCACACCCCCAGGCGCTGAGCGGCGCAAACCTTCGCCGCTTCCTGCGTGTTCAGAGCCCGCCATGATCGAAGCCTACGCCAATCGACACGCCGCGGCCGACGCCGCCGCCGCGATCCTCGAACAGGGCCTGGCCGAGGGGCTGAAGTCGCGCGCCCGGGCGAGCCTGGTGGCGACCGGGGGCAGCTCGCCCGCGCCGGTCTACCGGCGTCTGAGGGAGACCGCCCGCATCGACTGGGCCCGCGTCGTCATAGCGCTCAGCGACGAGCGGGCCGTCCCGCCGACGTCCGAACACTCCAATGCGCGGCTGGTGCGCGAGAACCTGCTGGTCGGCGAGGGAGCGAAGGCCCACCTCGTGCCGCTCTGGCGGGAGGACGCCGAGAGCTGCGAGGCCGCGGCGCTGGCGGCCGAGCCTGCGCTGCGGGCCATGTCGCCGTTCGACGCCGTCTTGCTCGGCATGGGCGAGGACGGCCACATCGCCTCGCTGTTCCCTGGGAGCCCGGCGTTGGGAGAGGGGCTGGACCTGGGCTCGTCCCGGTACGCGCTCGGCGTGCCCGAGCCGCACGGCAGCCCGCCGCTTCCCCGGATCACACTGACGCTGGCGGCGTTGACGGATGCGAGATGCGTCGTCGTGCTTATCTCAGGTGAGGCCAAGAAGCGCATCGTCGAGAGGGCGCTGGCCGGGGACGCGCTTTCCGTGGGCGCGCTATTGCGCCAGACGCGGGCGCCCGTCCGCGTGCTGTGGTCGCCGTGAATTGAAGTGGGAGCCGTCATGCATCCGGTCGTTCAGGAGGTCACCGAGCGCATCGTCCAGCGCAGTCGCGACAGCCGCGAGGCCTACCTCGAACGGATCGAGGCGGCGCGGCGGGCGGGGCCGGGGCGGGCCAAGCTGTCCTGCGCCAACTTCGCCCACGCCTTCGCCGCCTCCAGCGACGGCGACAAACAGCGCATGCGCGACCCGTTCGCGCCGAACCTGGCCATCGTCTCGGCCTACAACGACATGCTCTCGGCTCACCAGCCGCTGGAGCGCTTTCCGGCCATCATCAAGGCCGCCGCGCGCGAGGTGGGGGCCACCGCACAGTTCGCCGGCGGGGTGCCGGCCATGTGCGACGGCGTCACCCAGGGCCGGCCGGGGATGGAGCTGTCGCTGTTCAGCCGCGACGTCATCGCCATGGCCACGGGCGTGGCTCTGACCCACGACGCCTTCGACGCGGCGCTGATGCTGGGGGTCTGCGACAAGATCGTGCCGGGGCTGTTCATCGGCGCGCTGTCGTTCGGCCACCTGCCGGTGATCTTCGTGCCGGCCGGGCCGATGACCTCGGGGGTCTCCAACGCGGAGAAGGCCAGGGTCCGGGCGCTCTACGCCGAGGGCCGCGCGACACGCGAGGAGCTGCTGGACGTGGAGATGAAGTCCTACCACGGTCCCGGCACCTGCACCTTCTACGGCACCGCCAACTCCAACCAGATGATGATGGAGCTGACCGGCCTGCATCTTCCGGGTACGGCGTTCGTGACCCCCAACACGCCGCTGCGCGACGCCCTGACGGCCGCCGCCGCGCGCCGGGCGGTGGAGATCCGCGACGGCGGCGAGGCCTATGCGCCGATGGCGGCGGTGGTCGACGCCAAGAGCATCGTCAACGCCATGGCGGGGCTGCTGGCCACCGGCGGGTCGACCAACCACACCCTGCACCTGGTGGCGATGGCCCGGGCCGCGGGCGTGCAGATCTCCTGGGACGATTTCGACCAGCTCTCGCGCGTCACGCCGCTGATCGCCCGCGTCTATCCGAACGGCAGCGAGGACGTGAACGCCTTCCACGCCGCCGGCGGCATGGCCTTCGTGACCCGCCAGCTGCTGGACGCCGGCCTGGCGCACGAGGACGTTCTCACCGCCGCCGGCCCGGGCCTGCGCCGCTACCAGACCGAGCCCTTCCTGCAGGACGGTCGGCTGGTCTGGCGCGAGGGGACGGCGGTCAGCCTCGACCGCGACCTGCTGCGGCCGGTGGACGATCCCTTCCAGGCCGAAGGCGGCCTGCGCCTGTTGCAGGGGCCTCTGGGCCGCGGCGTGATCAAGACCTCGGCGGTCAAGCCCGAGCATCTGGTCATCGAGGCGCCGGCGCTGGTGTTCGACGACCAGGACGACCTCCTGGCCGCCCACAAACGGGGCGAGCTGAACCGCGACTTCGTGGCGGTGGTCCGCTTCCAGGGGCCGCGCGCCAACGGCATGCCGGAGCTGCACAGCCTGACGCCGGCCCTCGGCGTCCAGCTCGACAAGGGCTTCAAGGTCGCTCTCGTCACCGACGGGCGGATGAGCGGCGCCTCCGGCAAGGTGCCCGCGGCGATCCACGTCACGCCCGAGGCGGCCGGCGGCGGCCCGCTGTCCCGCGTGCGCGACGGCGATGTCATCCGCCTGGACGCCCGCGAGGGGCGGCTCGACATCCGCCTCGACGAGCGCGAACTGATGAGCCGGCCGGCCGCCGTGGCGGCGCCGCACGCCTCCGGCTACGGGCGCGAGCTGTTCGGCTGGATGCGCGGGGTCGCCGGCCCCGCCGAGGAAGGCGCGTGCAGCCTGTTCGGAGCCGAGGCGTGAAGGGAGGCGTGCGCGGACTGGTCGCCGACGTCGGCGGCACCAACGCCAGGTTCGCCCTGGTGGACGAGGGCGGTCACATCCGTTTTCCGAAGACCTACGCCTGCCACGACTACTCTTCGCTGGCCGAGATCATCCAGGAGTACCTCGACACCACCGCCGGCAAGCGCAGGCCCGCGCGGGCGGCGCTGGCGGTGGCGGGGCCGGTGGTGGACGGGGAAATCCAGTTCACCAACCTCGAGTGGGGCGTTTCCGAGACCGATCTCGTCATCGCCTTCGAGTTCGAGGCGGTCAGCCTGATCAACGACTTCGAGGCCCAGGCGCTGGCCGCCCCCCGGCTGGCGCCGGAAGACCTGCGCCAGATCGGGCCTTCCCTGAAGGGCGCCTCGGATCGGCCGATCGTGGTGCTGGGCGCCGGCACCGGCTTCGGGGTCGCCGCCTTGGCCCGCAAGTCGAACACCGAGGTCACCGTCGCCACCGAGGCCGGCCACGCCGCCTTCGCCCCCTACGACGGGACCGAGGTCGAGATCTGGCGGCGGCTGAAGGCCAAGTACGGCCGCGTGTCGGTCGAGCGGGTGCTGTCCGGCCAGGGGCTCTACGACCTCTACTGCGCCATGGCCGACATCGACTGCGTCGCCGCCGAGTTGCCGGACGAGAAGGCGATCACCACGGCCGGGCAGAACGGCGACCCGCTGGCCTCGGCGGCCCTCGACCGGTTCTGCGCCATCCTCGGCAGCGTGGCCGGCGACCTGGCCCTGACCTACGGCGCGCGCGGCGGGGTCTACGTCTCCGGCGGCATCGCCCCGCGGCTCCTGGACCGGCTGGCCTCCGGCAGCTTCCGCGGCCGGTTCGAGGACAAGGGCCGACTGACCGACTACGTGCGGGACATTCCCACCTACGTGATGATGCATCCCTACTCGGCGCTGGTGGGCGCGGCCCGCGAGCTCGAACAGCTGGAAAGGGGCGGGTTTTGAGGATCGAAGAGGTGTTGTCCCTCGCCCCGGTCGTGCCGGTCCTGACCATCGAGGACGCCGATCACGCCGTGCCGCTGGCCCGGGCGCTGGTGGCCGGCGGGCTCTTTGCGCTGGAGGTCACCCTGCGCACGCCCGCGGGGCTGGAATCCATCCGCCGCATCGCCGCCGAGGTGGCGGAGGCGGTCCCCGGCGTCGGCACGGTGACCAGCCGCGAGCAGCGCGCCGCCGCGGCGCAGGCGGGCGCCA
>Ga0172382_10000656_pt1 | contig 64934 bp, 63 predicted proteins | sample Leawel138RmetaG_FD_122245 | JGI IMG/M metagenome (GOLD analysis project Ga0172382, IMG submission 122245) | Leachate microbial communities from a municipal landfill in Southern Ontario, Canada - Leachate well 138R metaG | ecosystem: Engineered > Solid waste > Landfill > Unclassified | place...
GTCTTTTCTGAAATCGGAAAATTTTTCGCGAAAGATTTCTATTTCTTCAGGAAGAAGGAATTCTCCAAACCACCTGCCGGTTACCTCTTCCTTATTGTAACCCAACGTTTCGGACCAGGCCTGATTGACTTCAAGAAATTTTCCGTTTTCATCCAGCGACTGATAACCCAGCGGTGCCCGTTCAAACAAATTATAGAATCTTTCTTCACTTTGTCGTAAATAAATTTCGCTTAGCTTGTAATCAACAACCTTGCGGGCAACATCAGCCAGAAAGCTTAAGTTCTCTGCTTCATCATCGGTATAGACGGCCGGTTTATTCCCAATCCCAAACACAGCAACAACTTCATTTTGATGTACAACAGGAACAACCATTAACCGGTTAAATTCATCCTGAATACCCGGCATCTTCATTTGGGAAGAATGGATGGTACAATCATTGTAAATGGCATATTTTTTCTTACGGACAGCTTCTGCCAAAACGCCCGAATCATCCAATGCAAAATAGTAATGATTCTCGTCATCCGTTGGAAACTCCGTCTGTGTCCGGGATGACCACGACTTGAGCATCAGCTTTTCCTGCCCCGGCTCCAAAAAATAGATAAATCCAATGGGACTCTTAAAAATGACTCCTGTTTCATCCAGCATCCTAACCAGGGCTTGATCCAACGGATAATCAAAGCTAAATTCAAAAAACTTCAGCCTGATATTTATCAATTTGTGCTTGATGCGCTCTTCAGTCTGATCATTGAAAACGATGATCACCCCCAGGATATTCCCATGTGAATCCCTTACAGGGGCACAACTCTCATGAATAGGTGTCTCTTCACCACGTTTGGCTATTAGCAGGGTTTGGTTTGCCCACAAAATTTTTTTCCCGTCACGAATCACTTTTTCAACCGGATTTTCCTGCTTTAATCCTGTATCTTCATGAACAATATGAAAAACTTCTTCAATATTTTTTCCTTTTGCTTCCTTCTCCGTCCACCCGGTTAGTTTTTCTGCCACCGGATTTAAATGTTTCACGATCCCATACTGATCGGTGCTGATCACTCCATCGCCAATGCTGTAAAAGATTGCACTAAATATTTCCTGCGCCTGAAACAGAGCTGATCGCTGCTGCAATAGTTCTTTGTAAAACTTACGCTGACGTAACTGATAAAACCAAATAACAATGGCTACAATAAACATAATCCCTAATGCAATAACTATCATGATCCACAGCGCATGCCGTTTTAATTCCTGATATAGCTCTTCTTCGTTTATCTCTGTAACAATATACCAGGATGTTGTATCCACCCTGCGGATATCGGCAAGAACACGCTTCCCCCGGTAATCCTTCCCCTCTACAATGCCTTCATATCCCTGAATTGCTTTTACAGCTGTCACCTCTGTACTGTCAGCTGAAATGGAAAGATCAAGCCTGGAATTGTCAACGTGACGCAGTTTATTTAAAAAATAAACGCGGTCACCCTGTTTTTTGACAAGATAGGACTCTGCAGTTTGTGTTAAAGTAGGCCAGGTGGTAATAAGAGGATACATATAAGTATTGGGATCAATCTGAAAAATTACCGCAGCAATAATATCGGTTCCCTTGTCAACAACGGGAGCAATAATCTCCATGTGTATCCGCTCATGTGTGTTACAATAATAAAAGTCACGAATGGTAATCCTTCCAGATCGAAATACGGATGCAGCATTCTCTATGGTTATGGGATCAATTTCAGATGCAGGATTAAAGCTAAACACTAACTCCTGTTTATCATTTACAATGATAATGTTGGCATACCTTTTATCGGTCATAATTCCCGACAAAGCACCGTGGTACAATCTTTCAGCCTCCACATTATCAGAAAGTATCCCGGCAATGTAATGTCCATATGGCTGGTTGGAGGTAAAAAAGGATGCCTCCGAAAATCTCTCCTTTAACCATTGAGTTAACTGTTCCGATTTTAAGCGGCCAATAGCATGAAGTTCATTGTATTTTTCACGTTGAATACGTTGCTTTTGTTGCTGGAAAAAATAAAATGCCCCACTCACCAGGATGAGACTGATTACCATTATAAATACTGAAAGTTGAAATTTAAGTTTTTGGCCAGATATGGGTTTCATTTTCAAAAAATTATTTACAAACGACAAATAATAGCTGAATGGATCTCTTTCTGCATCATATCATTTCTTATCAACCATCTTTTTAATTCTTCCTAAACATTTATATTTCTGATTCCTGGCGCTGGCAGCTGATGCATACCCCAATTCCAGTGCAATCTCTTCCCAGGTCATCTTTTTATAATAAAATAAATTCAGTAACTTCGTGCAGGGTTCTCCCAATGATTCAACGGCTTCCTTCACCTTCTCAAAGTTATCCGGGGGTTCTTCCTGAAAAAATGAAGTATAAGGCCTCACTTTACTCAAAGCATTGCCTGTGCCCGACAGCTCTCTTTTTCTTTTCCGGAGATGCTCCAGCCATAAAATTCTACAAACAGAAAACAGATACGTTTCCAACGGACAGTATAAATTTAGCTCCCTCCGCACAACTTTCTCCCAAATTATCACCAGACTATCCTGAAACAGATCTTTCGCATGCTCAAAGGTGCCTGAGTTTTGAACAACCATTTTCAATACCAGGGGGAACTCTTCTTCGTATAAATGATAAACCACACCATAATCGTGGTTTACAAGTCCTTTAACGATTCGCGCATTCCTTTTTTCAATTTCATCCTCCGGAACAGACAGCATTCTGCGATAACCTGATTCCGGATCATCTTCCGCTACGGCAGCAATATTCTGGGAGTAATCCCGGAAATCAGCTGTTCCCCGAAGGTTATCAAATGCTATTTGGCAGCATTTGATGATACCGGCAGAATGAATCGCCCTGAAATATAAAAACATGGATATGAACAGACCAGGGAAAGACTCAGCTTCTGATATGTCATCCGGGAGAAGGTTAATCTGAAATGATACGGAGTTTCTCCCAATAGAAATTGAATAATACTTTCTATCCTGATGACTCCTTTCAGTTTTAATCCATTTTTCGGCAAACATGATTACGTTCTATGGGATTCTTCAAAAATATTAAAAATTTAATATTTTAAAGGGTGATATTTCATTAAAAATGACATGATAGAATAAACCATCCGAAAAAACCGAATTGAAAACAATACAAAATATTAAAACGCTTAAAAAAATAAATTAAAATGACACACAAAGAATTTAAAACTTCAGTCAACCGGTTAAATGAAATTTTATTCGATGTTGACGTACGGCCAGTCTATGTTGGATATATTTTCCCGGATAAAAAGGCACCTCAACTCATGCAATCGAAAAAGCACAAAGCTATTGTCAACTCATCTACCGGGAAACTTTTATCAATAGTGAGTAAAAATTACAGAATAACCACCAACAGGGAAGCTCTTGAGATGGGAAAAGAAGTGTTTGTCCAGCTCTTCCCCGGTTATTCGAAAGACAAGTTGACCCTTTTCAAGGTTATTGCCCCCAAATCCCTTACATCGGTAAATTTCGACATTACTCATCCCGAAGTCTTTCTAAACATCAGGGAACAGGAAAACTGGCTCCCGTTTTTAAGGATTACTAATAGTTTCAATCGTAGGCAAGCCCTGGCACTTGAAATAGGATTTGTTCATAAACTTTGGGCTAACAGCGTATTGTTTGATCCAAAAAACATCGATCTTCAATTTTCTTGTATTTCAAACAAGCCCATCCGGTTGACAGACAAAACAGATGAAATCTATGCATTTTCAGAAAAATTCAGGGATTGGTGTGATCTTTTAAAGTCTTATCCTCTCTCAATGGAAAGTTTTTTCCCTCTCCTTTGTATGATCCTTTGTATCAACCTGGAAGCACCCGCTCCAAAACAGTTCAGGCACAAAAAAGAAACACTGAACAAGATACATACCTGGGTTAAGCATCAAATCAGGAATTATCAGGAAATCCTCGGAATGAATGCTTATACTGCATTTATCCTTTCCACCGATCTGGTTTCCCATAACAGCCAGTATAATGTTTTACCCGGTTATTACGTCAATATCCGTTCATACTTCACCCGGCCAACAACCTGGATGGTAAAATTCACACGTAACATCAGGCAAAATGATTTTTCTCTCGAAGAATACCTGTCGTCAACGATACAAAAAATAAATGCAATACATAAACCGGATTGATAGAGGCCGGTCTGCCTGGCAACATATTGTGCCAGGCAGACCAGCATCCCTAAAAAAAAGGGATGGAAGTTATAACTGCTTAAAAAAATCGTTCCCTTTATCATCAACAATAATAAATGCAGGAAAGTCTTCCACGCTGATTTTCCGAACAGCTTCCATTCCCAGTTCAGGGAAGTCAACAACTTCTACTGATTTGATACTGTTCTTAGCCAGGATAGCTGCAGGACCACCGATAGATCCGAGGTAAAATCCCCCGTATTTTTTACAGGCATCCGTAACCTGCTGAGAACGATTCCCTTTGGCAAGCATCACCATGGATCCACCTATTTGCATAAATTCGTCAACATAAGGATCCATCCGCCCTGCTGTTGTTGGCCCGAAGCTTCCCGAGGCCATACCTTTGGGTGTTTTTGCAGGTCCGGCATAATAGACCGGATGTTTTTTAAAGTATTCCGGCATAGGCTTGCCCTCATCGATCATTTTTTTGATTTGTGCATGGGCTATGTCACGGGCTACTATCAGGGTGCCATTCAGGTTTAGTCGCGTTTTTACCGGGTATTTTGCCAACTCCTTCAAAATTTCATCCATCGGCTGATCCAGATTAATATTCACGGCCGGCTGCAGATGAGGAGCTTCTTTGGGAAGAAACCGGGCTGGATTTTTCTCCAATTCCTCTAAAAATATCCCTTCTGCTGTAATTTTTGCCTTAATGTTGCGGTCGGCACTGCAGCTTACTCCCAAACCAACTGGACAGGAGGCTGCATGACGGGGCAAACGGATCACACGAACATCGTGAACAAAATACTTACCGCCAAACTGAGCCCCAATTCCACTCTCCCGACAAATTTTCTCAACTTTCTTCTCCCACTCCAAATCGCGAAAGGCCTGCCCCCCTTCATTCCCGGATGTGGGCAGATGATCATAATATCCTGCCGAAGCTTTCTTCACTGCAGCTAATGTAGCCTCAGCCGAGGTTCCGCCAATAACTAAAGCTAAATGATAAGGCGGACAAGCAGAAGTCCCCAAATCCTGAATTTTCTCACGTACAAACTTTGTCAGGTTCTCTTCAGTCAATAACGACTTGGTTTGCTGGTATAAAAAAGTCTTGTTACCAGAACCTCCTCCCTTCGTGATGAACAAAAATTCATAACGATCCCCTTCTTCTGCATAAATATCGATTTGAGCAGGAAGATTAGTACCGGTATTTCTCTCTTCGAACATGCTAAACGGAACTACCTGAGAATACCTTAGATTCTTTTCTTTAAATGTATCAAAAATGCCCTTGGAAAGATATTTGGCATCATTCACACCCGTATACACGTTCTCCCCCTTTTTCCCAACAACTATGGCTGTTCCGGTATCCTGACATGTGGGCAATTCTCCTTCAGCGGAAACAACCTGGTTTAATAACATAGTATGAGCAACAAAACGATCATTATCTGTTGATTCCGGGTCCTGAAGAATATCAGCAAGCTTCTGTAAGTGGGCTGCCCGCAAATAAAAAGACACATCATGAAATGCTTCCCGGGAAAGAAACTCAAGTCCCTCCGGGGATACCCGAAGCAACTTGCGGCCATTGAACTCTTCCTGCGAAATAAAATCTTTGGTCAATAACCGATAGGTCGTTTCATCTTTTAAAACAGGATAAGGCTCCTGATATTTATAATCTGCCATGGTCATTCGTATTTAATATTCTTTTGTTGCAAAGATAAAACTTCTCATCGTTTTCCTGGGTTACCGAAATAAACATGAACAAAACTTATACTTAACCCCGGGGATTGTTAAACCTGCTTTTGATATCGACGGAGAGTTATCAAGATCGTTTCATCCTTTCCTCGAGGAAGTATCGCAACTGATCAAGCATAATGGGAACATCGTCACTTTCAATCCCCTGGTCAATCAGGTAAGGCAAATCCTCCTGAAATACTTGTTGAAAATCACTTTCTGAAAAGCCATCTTTCGAAATAGACTTCCGATAATACTCCAGCGCATTTTTCCGATTTCCCATACACCATTGCACGTGACCCATGTTCATATAATCGTGTTTATTGGGTTCATCATCTATCAGCTTAAGAAAGTATTTTTCAGCCTGCTCTCTTTTACCGGTGAGAAAAGAACACCAGGCAATAGGTCGCCACACCTTTTTGTTCCCCGGTGCCAGATATTCTACTTTAAAATAACATTTCAATGCTTCATCAAACTGTTCAAGCTCCAACAGGCAATGCCCTGTATTGAGCAGGTTGTTAAGACCTTCAGGATCAATCATTTCTGCCTCACGGTAATACTGCAGGGCTTTTGCCGGTTGTTTTAAGTTCCGGTAACAAAGAGCTATTTTCTTCAGATTCCACAACCGGTTGATGTCAAACAATTCAGCCTTCAGGTAACCTTCCAGCGCCTCCTCATAGCGGCCTGCTTTTTGATCACAAAAGGCAATCTTCTGAATGACCTCCCCATCCTTTTCCTGCTCCAGCAGATAACGAAATACTTCAGCAGCTTCATCAAAATAATTCCTGGAAAAATAGTACTCTGCAATTTTCCTTAGCTGAATTAAATCACTTTTCAGCAAATCACCAAGAACGTATTTGTTATGAAAATCGAACCTCCAGCCAAACACATCCTCAAAATCGTTGCGCCGTGGGAAAAGTTTATAAAACCTGTATAAATCCTGGATGTACTGGTTGGAAACAAACTCTGTTTTTCGTCCTGGTAAGGTTAATTCTTCATCATCCTCCAACTCTTTTATCTGGGCCATCTCAGCCTGGATGCTCCGGGCCATAAATTCCCGGTTTTCTTTCGGTAGAGCCTGGATGCTAAAACAAAACGAATATTTATCAGAATTACAAAGTATGGGCGCCCGGTCTATAGCTTCCATCAACCGCTTGTTGACCTCATCATTCATATCGAGAATACCGGTGATTTCAGGATTTCCGGGAAAGAAGGGAATAAACCAGTTCCCGATTTCCTGGTAAAATGGGAAAGATTTGAGCATGGCAAAAGAGCCCATAAAAACATCAGCTCCCTCCATCTGCAATTCTGTAAACTCTTCCATCTTATCCATCAAACCAGGTGAATCCTTGAATATTTCCTGCCAATCGGGGTTTTTATCTTCCGACAAACCTTCTTCCATCAAACTATCCAGGTTAATCTTATTCTTAAAGTTGGGACTAATTTTTATCATTTCAGGAAGAATCTCATCCCGGATGCGTTGTTGTAGTTTTTCAGTTTCTTTACTACGAATAAACTGCAAAATAATTTGTTCCAGTGATCTCCGAAACATCGGATTTTCATACGAGATTTTCAATCTGCCGGTAATGGCAGGATAAAAAGACATCCGGTAATCATACTTATATAAGGTAATCAGCAATCCAACAATTGCCCGCTGACTGAGCTCTGCCTCAGGCGAATCACTGGCATCAAAGAGCAATTCAAATTTCTCTTTGCCGAATGATCGCTGAAGACTGAGCATTACTGCAGTAACCAGGAATGATTTATAAAACACACTTACTGAAGGGCTCAAAAAGAACGTACGCAAAAGGTCTGTCTCCTCAACAGTCAATTTATCCCGAAACCAGATATGATAAAAAAGACGGGTAATATGCTTCTGGTGTTCCCAGGTTTCTTCCGTGGAAATCTCAGCGTCGGATAAGGTCTCCTGGTGGATATAAAAATCTTCAAGCTTAGATAAGTACGCACTAAAATTGGAGATATATTTCCCGGCAAACATCCTTATTTTTTCGTACTCTACCGATGTAGAATACCTGAGCCGAACAGCTTCATAAACTTTGTCCGACAACTCAAAAACAGATACAATTAATTTTCGGTAAACCTTCTGCCGCTCCGGATCACGGATACCTTCAACAGTATATTTAAGCATAAACTGATAAGTCTCTTCCAGGTTCCGGCATTCATCGTAGTAAATTCCTGATCCATGTTCAGCAATCAATAATTTCAACTGATCAAATGCCGGTTTTAATCTTTTTGCCGCCAGTTGATGGCATATTCTGTTATATATGTTATTAATTTCCTGTTCTGTCATTATTACTTTTCTTATTCAAAGTTAACGGTATTTAATTTCACCTACAGCACAAGAAACCATCAAAAAATAAACCAGAAATAAAAACAAGCAGAAATGGCAGTATTTGCGACAAGTCAAAACATCTTGCTAACTGGAATACACGTTTCTGCTAATCTGCTGTTTACCATCCGGCAAGATTCCGGCATCCCGTTATAAAATAATCAGCAATACAGTACCATCCTGCTGCGCCAAACCATGTGCTTCCTTTTTAATGTTCCGACAGTCTCACCTGGATCACATTCTTCTCATTTTCTAATGTCCAGGCAGGAATTCGAATTTCAACTCTTTTCAAATTTTCGATCTGTTTATCCAGTTTCAGAGGTGCCGGGAAGAGAGAAACCACAGAAACGGTTATTTCGGGGTGTGATTTGTTTTCAAGTTTCAATATTTTCCCATCCTGTTTCAACAATGCTCCCCCCTGAATAATTTCCACATCGGCAACGGTCAGCAGTTGCCAGGTAATGGTTTTGGTTTCTTCTGCCAGTTCAATATGATCTTCAATGAGCAGAGAAGTATTGCTGTCTTTTACAAATCTGCGGGAGGCGTTTTTCAGTTGTCCCTTAAAAGATGGAGAAAAATCGATAGTTACCTCCGGGGTATGACCATCTTTAAAGTCAACAATAGAAGCCATTCCGTCAACCACATGTAGTTGATCATTCACAGTCAGGGTGCTATGACCAAAGTTATTCTTCGTCAGCAACACCCATCGTTCACAGTCCTGGCATTTACTCCACAGGTCTAATCCGGCAGCTTCCAGTTGTTCATACCCCTGATTTCCGGGATCGATTACCCAGCGGACTCCGTTTAGTTCAAAAACAAAGGAGCCACCGTCCATATTCCCATGATTGACAATACCACGGCCACCTTTCCCTCCAAAATAGTATTGGTTGGGGTCGTTTTCGCCACCAGTAAATATTGCAATAGGATTTGCTCCTTCGCCTTTCCAGGCAGTGGGCAGTTTCCCTTCAATTTGTGGATCAAACTGAGCCATCCACACCAGAGCACACCCACCCAGCCGGGGAAGCTTTCTCATTTCTTCAGCAGGGATAAGAAACCGTTCCTCCTCATAAAAAGTCTTATTCCCGGTTTTAGACGCAAACCAGGCCAGAGTCATATCGCCCCTGTTGCCCCTCCGGTCGCCACAATCGGCAAAATTGTAATACCACCCCGAAGGAGCATTGGTCAATACCCTGAAAATTGCACTCTCCATAAATCCGGGAAAGTCGGAATGGCCAAAATCAGTTCCAAAAGCACTCTCCAAAAAAGCAATGGTTGCCACCGAAAAACTGGTGCCATAGTCCCAATAAGTTGATCCTTCCGGATAAACACCATTGGGCATATACTCAGCCAGGGAATAGGGCAATCCCTCCAGAGCCCGGTGAATTGTTCTGGCAGCCAATTCCGGATCTTTTTCAGCAATAACAATAGACGCAGCTATCATTCCACCATTACACACCTGATTCCAGTTGTTGGTTCCCTTTACCCACCAGTTGTATTCTTCATTGTCATCCCAGCTGGGCAGAATCCCTTTTTTAATGAGTGCATCCTGTGCCAGGTTAATGGTTGACCGGGGCAGCTTTCCCGCTGTCCAGTCAAGAGCCAAAGCCACAGCTAAGGACATTTCTGCAACATCCAGATAATGGGAGGGATTCCAATCGGAAAAATTACATACCGCAACAAGCTCCTCATTGATTCGCTGCAAAACCTCCTGATCTTTCTCGATCCGGTATACCATACCCAACATGTTCATACGGTACAACATTTCCCGGGATACTCCGAGAAGCCTGCGACCCGACATTCTTCTTTCCAACAATGGCCTCTTTTGAATTTCAGAAGCATTCAACCGGATGGCTTTATAGGTGTTCTGGATTACCGGATCCGTTTTTAGCTTATTTTTTAAGTTTCGCTCTATGGCAGAATTCAATACCAGCCGAGGCTGAGATTTTCGTAAATTCTTTTTAAGATAGGACACCGTCATTGGATTCTGAAGTCGGGGAATATCTTCTTCTTCAGTACTTTGAGATGAACTGCCCGGATGACAGGCACCCCAGGCAGGCATCAGAATCAATAGGCTGAAAAGTGTGATAAAAAAGATCGGGTTTTTTCTCATTATGTAACTATTTTATTTATAAATTATTAACGATATAAAATTCTACAGGTGGGCTGTTAAAAGAATCAGCCGGCAGGGGGGTACTGCACCATCAATCTCTTTCAACTTGTACATTCAAGCCAATTTTTGAGATTATTTTCCACAAAAGAGTTATCGTTCAGGTGTGGGTATGCTGCCATCACACGGTCAATTTCTTCCTTTTGACCGGGTGATAAAGCTTCATCTTTATTTAAAGTCCAGATTCCATTCAGGATACCCTGACGGCGTAACACTTCATGAATACCTGTAATGCACCCTTTAAAATCATTTGCCACATCAAAAAATGCAGCATTACAATCGGTGATTTGATTGGCCAGAACCAGCGCATCCCGAATATTTCCATTGAATTGTCCGGCATGCACTTTTTCAAGCAGTTCCACTGCTTTGTGTGTCCAAACAGCCCAGTGGCCAAGCAATCCACCCACAATCCGTTTTTTTATGATGCTACCCTGCACAACAACATGATACTCCGAGAGAAGATCCATCAGGATATTATCGTCATTTCCTGTGTAAAGGGCAATATCACCGGCTCGGCCTGACTCAGCCACTCCGCGAACTACATCCAGGGTTTGATATCGGTTAAACGGAGCCATCTTAATGGCTATAACATTTGAAATGCGGGCAAATTCGCGCCAAAAATCCACATCTAATCTTCGGCCTCCTACCGCTGGCTGCAAATAAAAACCAACGACAGGTATCACATCTGCAACGGCCCTGCAATGCGCCAGAATTTCCTCATTTGTTGCATGACGATAAGCAGCAACACTGAGCAAAACGGCATGAAATCCCTGTTCAAGAGCCATCATCGCTTCATGGACTGCCTGGTTTGTTTTCCCGATAACACCGGCAATTCGAATAACCTGTTTTCCCGAGGCTGCATCAAACCGGTCAAATTCCTCACGGGCTATTTTTAACAGTGTGTGGAAAAGATTAATTTCAGGCAGACGAATCTCAAACTGCGTAGTATGAACCCCCACAGCAACTCCTCCTGCTCCGGCATCCAGGTAATACCTGAATAAAACACGCTGCCGGCATACGTCCAGCTTCCGTTGTTCATTCAATGCCAATGGCAATGCAGGAATAACAACTCCCTTCCGGAGATTGCTTAAAAGTCCTTCCGGTAATTCATTATAATCCATATTTTACTCTCCATTCCTTTTTTTTTGTCATGAACTGAACATTTCAGATTTTCCCATTCTTAAATAATAATCCCGGACTGAAGGGTACGAAAAAAGTCAGGACTGATAACTATTGAATTGGCAATGAATTATGATTCGTTTTACCATTTTTCAACAGTTCCCGGGATTAAGTTGCGTGACATCTCCGGATCAATACTTCCCATCCCTTACTTCAAAATGAGTAGGTTTCCCCAACAGTTTTTTCTCAGCTTTCATCCATTCAGCAATCCAGTAAATCACCTTTTCGATGGGTACCCGGGGATAACCGAACAGGTCAAAAGCTTTGCCGGAATTGTTCAATAAGGCAGTAGGTGCTTCCTCCCCAATCAATTCGGGTTTTTCACCAAATAATTTCCCAAACTCCAGAGCAACATCGCGAACCTTTAAAATTTCCCTGCCTGTCACATTCAGGATCCTTGCCGGACTGGCTGCGATATCCAGCGAACGAAGCACATAATCATTCACATCTCCCTGCCAGATCACATTAAAATATCCCATAGTTATATCGAGGGGGATCCTGTTTTTTACTTTCGTAGCGATGTCAACCAACACACCATACCTCAATTCAACAGAATAATTCAACCGGATAAGCGTAACAAGTGATTGGTGTTTTTTACTGCCATACTCAAACATCCGTTCACGTCCGAGGCACGACTGTGCATATTCCCCTACCGGTTCAGGATTATCGGTTTCCAAAGATCCTCCTGACTTCACAGGAACCAATGGATAAACACAACCTGTTGAAAAAGCGACAATCCGTGAATCGCTGAAATGATCGGCAACCAGTGCCGGCATATAGGAGTTAACAGCCCAGGTCAGGCTAAGATTATCTTCCGATCCAAATTTCATACCCGCAAGGAAAAACACATTCTTTACCCTGGGCAACGACTCAATAAAGACACGGTCCAGCAAATCTCCATGAATCGTTTCGATTCCCTGCTTTTCAAAAACAGCCCGTTGTTCGTTGGATTCAAAAAGTGAAACTCCATAAATTTTTTTTGCCGTACCAGCCGCTTCACATGCCCTCTTTGCCATCCGTGTAAGCGTTGGGCCAATCTTACCACCTGCTCCTAAAAACATGATATCACCATCTATGCGGGAAAACATCTCAATAGCTTCAGGAGTAGGTCGTGATAACAGTTCATCAAGCTGTTCTTCATTGACAATTTTTTCAGGGATTTCAACCTTTTCCATACCAGTCATTTTTCAATTTTTTATAAGGTGTTTAAATATGCAATAATTTTACCATACATGAAATAAACCATCATAGAAATCAGGACAAAACCAAAAACAGCCAGAACATTCTGCCACAACTTATTTTTGAATTTTCCCATCACTTTCTTGTTGTTCAGTATAAGGAAAAGACCGATGGCAATTAGTGGAACGGCAAGAATAGATGATGCTTGTGCCAAAATCAGGGTATAAATAATATTTCCTTTGAAAAAGACGGCAATAAACATTCCCAGCAGTAATGCAATGGTCGTGAATATTTTAGGCATTCGCTCATTCATCGATCGTCCCAATCCCAGTCCGTCGGAAAGCAAACCTCCACCCATCACAGCATTAACCATGAGTGATGAGAAAGCGGCGGAACATAAACCGATATTAAAAACAACTTTTGCAAATTTTCCAAATAATGATTCAAGCTGTAAAGCCATATCGGCGGCTGAGTTAACAACTATACCGTTAGGATGCAAAGCGGCCGCAGAGGTTATCAGGATCAACACCGAAATTAACGCAAGCATAAAAATACCTGTACATGAATCGTTTAATCCCTTCTTCATATCCCCTTTCTTCCAGCCCTTGTCCTGGGCAAGATACGACTGATATAAAGCTCCATGTAAAACAAAGGTAGTCCCCACAAGCGCTGCAATAATATCCAAATTCCCCATGGAAGAAAAACTGGGAATAAACCCTGAGGCAATTTGTCCCGCATCAGGCTTGGCAAGGATCAGGTTGATCAGGAAAGCCAGGATCATGATCATAACCAGTAACATCATCAGCTTCTCCAGCAATTTATAGAGATTCTTTGCCCAAAACAACAACACAATAGCCATCGGAGTAAAAATCAACGGCCATATTCTTTCGGGTATGCCCGTAATCCCCTCCATCGCCAGGCCTACTCCAAGGTTATTTCCAAATTGAAAACTGGAGGCAGCTAAAAATGCAGAAATACCAATCACCGCAGAAAACCATCTTCCATAATTATCTGCAATGGATTGCAATATGGACGAATTGTTTGTCACCCCAAAACGCGCACTCATGGAGGTGTAAATTAACATCGAAATAGCAGCAAAGGCAATCACCCAAAGGTATGAGTACCCATATTCTGATCCAATCCGGGAGGAAACAGTGATACTACCGGGGCCCAGCACCACGGAGGCAATAATAAAGCCCGGACCTAATGACCGAATTGCCGTTCCTATCTTTTTATACCAAGTCATGTTTCTGTTTATTCTTTTTATAAAAGTGAATAAATATAAGAGCGTTATACAGGAAATCCTGTCAAATAGAAAGTTCTTGTAACAAGGCTTAACATCAGGCCTGATCCGAGAACAAGAATTCCCCGGGTATTATATATCCTGATCCATTTCAAAAAGTCAGGTTGGGAAGTAATCCAACGGGAATTGCCAGGGGAAAAGTCCTGCGATGGATAAAAAAAAATGAACGAAGTTCTCCGGAGCTGATTCAATATTGCACATCTCCCATTCCAGCCAAGAATCAGTTGAAGTATACCCGGAAGGGTTAACTGATCGTTTGAATAGCTATTTGGGAAATGGTTTATCATACTCGTTACATCATCGCGTAAAGATATTAAATTATTATTTTCTCACCCTTCTCTGTTACATGGGATTATTTTTTTTTGGGAGGAAACAGTATATGTTTTCAACTCTACCTCACCGCGAGCTACCCTTAATGCGTTCATTGCAAGAGCTTTCAACTCATCCTCACCTGGATAGCTATAAACAGGAGCTATAAATCCGGTTTTTCTTTTGATGTAGGGTTCCAGGTATTGATTATAAGCAAGGCCTCCGGTGAGTAGGATGGCATCTACTTTTCCTTCCAGGACAACGGCCATTTCACCAATAATTTTTGATACCTGATAAAACATTGCATCCTGGTAAAATTGTGCTTGTTGATGGCCGGTTTTAACCATTTCTTCCACGTCCAGTGCATTGTTGGTGCCCAGATAGCTTACATATCCTCCTTCTCCCACCACCATGCGATCGATTTGGGTTCGTGAATATTTCCCGCTAAAGCACACCTCGATCAGCTGTCCTGCCGGCAAAGTTCCCGATCTCTCAGGACTAAAAGGGCCTTCTCCGTTCAACCCGTTATTTACATCAACGACACGTCCAAATTTATGTGCGCCAACAGAAATACCACCCCCCAGGTGGGCAACGATCAAACACAATTCTTCCACCTTCTTTCCCACATTACGGGCATGAATCCGGGCTGTGGCTTTTTGATTTAATGCATGAAAAACAGAGCGTCGCTCAAATTGTGCATGTCCGGCAACCCGGGCGATTTCCTCCAGTTCATCAGTAACCACCGGGTCAGCGATGAAAGCTTTGGCACCGCAAATCTGAGATGCTATATAATCGGCCAACAAAGGCCCCAGATTGCTTGCATGCTGACCGGAAATCCCTTCCCGGGCATGATACAACATTAATTGATTGATGCTGTATACTCCTGACTCCACTGGGCATGTCAATCCTCCCCTGCCCACCACAAATTTTATCGCATCCACATCAATTCCTTCCTCAACCAATGCATCAATGATCAATGCTTTGCGAAAATCAAACTGGTCCATCACATTTTTATAGCCCATCAACTCATCCATGGAGTGGCGGATGATTTTATTCAGCACACAATCCTCATCAGAATATACCGCAAATTTGGTAGAAGTAGACCCGGGATTTATTGCAAGTATTTTGTGCATAGGCAACGGATGAGTTTAGCTGATCAAAGAAGCAAAAGCAATAGAATTAAACTTGGTTTTTTCACTATCCCCCCGGGAGGACACAATAGCCGGAACTTTTGCTCCCGCGATAATTCCAGCCATTTGCGCATTTCCCAGTTTCGAATTTGTTTTATAAAATACATTGGCTGCATCAATATTGGGGAAAAGCAGGCAGTCGGCCTCCCCTACAATGGGAGAAGAAAATCCTTTAATAACTGCTGATTCCCGGTTGATAGCCACATCAAGTGCCATAGGACCATCAACCAGCCCACCCTCAATCTGGCCCCGCTCAGCCATCTTCGCAATAATTGCCCCGTCCAGGCACGACGGAATAGAAATAAGTACCTGCTCAGTGGGTGCAATAACCGCTACTTTAGGAATAACAATTCCAAAATAATGAGCTGTTTGTATCAAATATTTGATGATTTGAATTTTCTGTAATAAGTCGGGGTAAGGAATAACCCCCGCATCAGAAAAAAAAAGAAATTTTGGATAATTTGGACTTTCCATCAAAGCAACATGACTTAAAATACTCTGCGATTGAACCAGGCCATATTCCTTTTTTAACAAAGCTTTCATAAACTTGTCGGTCGGCACCAATCCCTTCATGATCATATCAGCATGACCTTCATGGATCAGTTGTACTGCTTTTTCAGTAGCTGCATGTTCTTCTGTTGTATGAAAAACTTCATAATTTCTCATATCAATATGCATTTCACTACAGGTTTTCTCGATTTTGCCTTTATCCCCTGTAAGAATTGCAGTAACCATGCCCATTTCCACAGCTTTATTCAGTGCCTCAAGTGTATTACTGTCCACACCATTAACAGCGATTACCCGTTTTGTTGGCCGTTTGTGTACTGCCTCATGTAGCTCATTGAAATGATTAATTTCCATAAATTGATTTTCCTACGAATTTAGAACAATCCATCGTACAAACAGACTGTTTCCTTCAACTTTATTTCTAATTTTTTTCATTTTTAGAGACTGTTTTAAATTTATCCATTTATTCTATTTTGCGACTTTTTCACTCATATTGCTGCAAAATTTCCTTAAATAGCTATGGCTATTCGCGTCAATTTTGCCTTGTCTGAGCAAAAAACAGATCAAAATATTTCTAAAAAACCAAATCAAAACAGTCTCTTATTGTTCATACTCTGTATTTAGAAAATTAATGTTGTGAAACAGGTGACAGCAGGATTGATTTTAAACATATAATCACAAAATTTGCAGTCCTGAAAAAAGCAGGAAAAAAACAAAAAATTTTCTTGACTTAAGCACTTTCAGAAAAAAGTTTTTGAACATGATATTTATTCATCATTTTATAAACTCGGTTCATTTTACTTTGATGTACAAAAATAAAGTTCAACTATTAAAAACATAATCAATGTCCATTAAGAAATTAGACAGTATTTTTAAGCCAGAGCGTATTGCATTAATTGGGGTATCCAATAAACCAGACAGTGTAGGGGGTATCACTCTCCGGAACCTGGTTAGCGGGGGATACAACGGAGTTGTTTATCCTGTGAATCCAAAGCGCGAGGCGGTATTTGGCATTCCTTGTTTTCCCGATGTGAAAAGTCTTCCCAAAGTACCTGACCTTGCAGTTATTATGACAGCAGCAAAATTTGTTCCTCAGTTGGTCCGTGAATGCGGAGAGGCAGGGATACATGGGATCATCATCATGTCAGCAGGATTTAAGGAAGCCGGGAAAGAAGGGAAGCTCCTGGAGGAACAGGTTAAAATTGAGAAATCAAAATTTCCTGACATGCGGATCATAGGACCTAACTGTTTAGGGATTCTTGTTCCGGGGTTAAATATGAACGTAAGTTTTGCCAATGGTATGCCGGAGGATGGTCATGTAGCATTTATTTCACAGTCGGGAGCTCTCTGCACTTCAGTTCTTGACTGGGCATATGAATCACATATTGGCTTTTCTTACTTTGTTTCCATTGGGAATTCCATGGATGTTAGTTTTGGTGATTTGATTGATTACTTTGGGCAGGATCCCAACACCAAATCAATTGTTTTATATGTTGAGTCACTTTCAGATGCCCGCACATTTATGTCGGCAGCCCGTGCTTTCTCCAGGAAAAAACCAATAATTGTTTATAAATCGGGCCGTTTCCCCGAGTCAGCTGCGGCAGCTGCTTCCCATACGGGAGCTATGGCATCAGAAGATTCAATTTATGATGCTGTATTTAGAAGAGCCGGACTTGCACGGGTTTATGATTTTGGAAATATTTTTGACTTCACTGATCTTGTTGGCCGGAGAAGCATTCCCAATGGAAATAAACTCGCTATTGTCACCAATGCTGGCGGTCCCGGCGTCATGGCCACCGACTCTCTCATTTCATGGGGAGGAAACCTGGTGAAGCTTTCAGAAGAAACCATGCAGAAACTAAACGACTACCTTCCTCCATTCTGGTCACACAGTAACCCGGTGGATGTTCTTGGTGACGCTACACCGGAACGCTTTGCCCAGGCCACGGAAATCGTACTGGAAGATAAAAATGTGGATGCAGTGTTGGTGCTACTCACTCCTCAAGCTATGACATCTCCAACCGAAACAGCTGAAGCTATCGCAAAAATGTCAGTGCATACATCAAAAACAATCATGGCCGGATGGCTGGGAGGAGCCAGCATGCATGAAGGAATACAGGTTTTCAACCGCGCAGGAATTTCAAACTATTCAACTCCGGAACAGGCAATCAGAGCGTTTATGACTCTTTCTAATTACGCCAAAAACCTGGAAATGTTGTTTGAAACACCTAAAGAGGTTCCTGTTTCATTCCAATACGACAGAAATGTTCTACGTGAAAAATACCTGAAAGAAATATTCCCAAAAGCAAAAATTTTAAATGAGGATGACTCTAAAATGTTGGTCAATGATTATGGTATCGACACGACTCATCCTACACCCGCCGCAACAGAAGAAGAAGCTGTGGCAATAGCACAGAAAAAAGGATACCCTGTGGTGCTGAAAATTTATTCACCCGACATTACCCATAAATCAGATGTGGGAGGTGTAGCCCTTAATATCAAGGACGACGAGATGGTCAGGGCTACCTTTAGAAACATGACCAAAACTGCAGCCGAAAAACGCCCTGATGCACGAATTGACGGCGTTACTATACAACGTATGGTGGACACAAAAGACGCTGTGGAACTGATCATCGGAACCAAAAAAGACCCAGTTTTTGGAACCGTTATGTTGGTAGGAATGGGAGGAACCAGTGCCGAGTTATTTAAAGACAAACGACTGGAATTCCCACCACTAAATGAAAGGCTCGCAAGACAAATGCTTGAATCACTGCAGATTTACCCATTACTCGATGGCTATCGCGGTGCAACAAAAAAGAATATCGACAAACTGGTGGAAGCACTGATCCGGATGTCATACCTGGCTGCTGACTACCCGGAAATCAAAGAACTTGATATCAATCCGCTCGTTGTCACCCCTAAAGATGTAATTGCACTCGATGCCCGAATCGTTGTGGATGAAGAAGTGATGAATAATCCGGTGAAAGAATATTCACACCTTATCCTTCGACCCTATCCAGAAAGGCTCATGCGTACAGCTGAACTGAAAGATGGCGTTTCGGTCAACCTCAGGCCTATTAAACCTGAAGATGAACCCATGTGGCTTGACTTCCTGGCAAGCTGCTCCAAGGAATCAATTTATCACCGATTCAAAAAGGATATCAATTTTGAGTCACACGACGTTGCTACCCAATTCTGCTTCATCGATTACGACCGCGAAATCGCCATCGTTGCCGAAGTAGAAGAGGAAGGAAACAAAAAAATTGTTGGCGTTGGACGACTCATATCCGATCCCGACAAGGAGAAGATGAACTATACAATTATCATTACCGATGCATGGCAACATAAAGAACTGGGACTTATTCTTACCGAATACTGCATGGAAATCGCTAAGAACCGCCAGATTAAATTGCTTTCAGCAGAAACCACACGCGACAATAAACCTATGATATCTGTCTTTAAAAAGCTGGATTTCCAAATAAAAAACAATGATGACGATTCCGTTACAGCAACAAAAGAGCTGACATAATCGTAACGTAAAGGATTAAAAAATCCTAAACGGATAGTATGCAATAATTTATTCAAATAAATATTGCCTAAGTCCCGGTAGTTAATAAATATTCTGCCGGGATTTTTTTCTCATCTTTCATCCCAGCTCAGGAGCCTTAAAAGTTACAATAAAATCAAAACAAGACGAAAATCCCTTACATGTTATAAGGCCAACAGTTCCCCCAAAAAAAGCTATTTTTGCACAAAAAATGCTGCTATGCGAATCGATATCATTACCGTTTTACCCGAAATGCTGGACAGCCCGTTGAACTACTCCATCGTGAAACGAGCCAAAGAAAAGGGATTTGCAGAGATCCATGTTCATAACCTACGCGACTACTCAACCGACAAACACCGTCGGGTAGATGATTATTCCTTTAGTAAAGGAGCGGGGATGGTAATGGCTGTTCAACCCATTGAAAATGCTATCGAATCATTAAAAAAAGAACGCGCATACGATGAAATTATTTATACTACCCCCGATGGAAAACTATTCGACCAAAAAGAAGCGAACATTCTGTCACTAAAAACGAATATTATCATCCTGTGTGGTCACTACAAGGGAATCGACCAACGTGTCCGTGATCTGTTAATCACCCGTGAATTATCCATAGGGGATTATGTCCTTACAGGTGGAGAACTGGCCGCAGCCGTTATAACCGACAGTGTGGTCCGACTTTTGCCGGGAGTCCTTTCCGATGAAACTTCTGCCCTGTCGGACTCCTTTCAGGATAACCTGCTGAGCCCCCCTGTTTACACCAGACCGGCAGTGTATAAGGGACTAAAAGTTCCGGAGATTCTGCTGAGCGGAAATGACAAACTCATTGATGACTGGAAATACCAACAAGCTGTTGAACGAACAAAAAAATTGCGACCCGATCTGTATAAAAAATTTACCGGAGAAACGGATTAAATCAATCCTAAGCAATCATTGTATTATCATTGACTCCTATTGAGAATACCGCTGACAAATCTTATGGTAGGGACAATACTTACAATGCTGCAGATGAACAGTTTGAACATAATACCCGGTATCGGAGAATATCTCAACAATCAGGTCAACCAACAAGTCCTGAAATTCATTTTCAATAACCCGAAAGATCACTTCCTTGTTGTTTTGCTTGATAATTGGAGAAAAATTCTCATCAAAAAGCTTACGCAAACTATAGATCGCCGGCTGTAAATCGCAGGTTTCTCCTGTACTCTTGCTGAAAACTAAACAGTAAGCTAATGTTTGTAAAATTTCTTTTTTGGGCTTCTCTGTGTCCCGTTCAAACAAATCTTCCAAATCCTTGAATGATAAGGACTCTACATTTCCTGTTTTGTAGTCCAAAATACGCAACTTCCCGTTTTTCTTATCTACCCGGTCAATTGTCCCTCCCAGATATACAATCTGTTTTTTGCCACCTCGATCTATCTCCAGAGGAAAATGATATTTTTCCTCGAGGGATACCAGTTGGAAAGGAGCATGTTGGATATCCATTTTAAATATTTGCTGTAAAAAGGCCTTAATATTCTCAAAAATTAAAACCGTTTTTCCCTCCAGTTTTACCTCTTTTGAATCACCAACCGGCTGTTTAAAAAAATGCAATCCAATGGCTTTCAGTATTTCGTTCTCAATGAGAACCTTATTTTTACTGATTCTTTCGATATCCTGACCATTCAGGTTCTTTCCAATCCAGGCTTGATATAAATTTTTGATCGCTTCGTGAAAAATATTTCCAAATGTCAGGCTGTCGACTTCATCTTTCATTTCATCAGGTTCACCAAGCTGAAGAATATACCTGAAATAAAACCGGAGGCTACATTGCAACCAGATGTTAATAGCTGAAGGTGACAGAGGTCTCGCCGGACTATTTCGTTCAAAAAGGAGAGCAGTAGTTTGTGAAGATTTCGGAACAGCAATTGCCGGTACCGGATCATTTAGAAAACGAAAATCGAGGGTTGCGCTTTGCACTTCACATCCTGAATCAAACTTCAACTGATACCCATACCGGCTGAGCTCGCCCGTACCTATCCCCTCTTTTAACGTGCTGTATGTTGCAGTAACATGCTCTGCGCGTTGAATTAACCGGTAAAAATAGTAGGCATACATAGCATCCTGTTCATCAATTCCCGGTAACCCAAATCCCTTTCGAAGGTTATAGGGAATAAACGAAGGAGCTGTATATCTACGTGGCCACTTGTTTTCATTCAATCCAAGAATGATAACATGACGAAAATCGAGGCAACGTGTTTCCAAAATTCCCATCACCTGCAAACCACTAAGTGGCTCCCCTTCAAATGCAACTGAAACCTGGCTCAAATATTGATTAAACAAACGGAAAAAAACAACGTCACTAAGTTTACGATGTTGTCCTGAATATATATCTGTAATCAAAGTTCCCAGCTTTTCGACCGATTGGTAAACTGTATAAACCAATTCGGAAAGCAGTAGATTTTCTTCGTTGTTATTCTTCAATAATTCAAAAAAATGACTGAGAACAGACAAAAACCATGGACAATAATTCACTACCTGGTTTGGCAAAGTAAAAATCAGTGTATGTAATGGAGAAAAATTTATTTCATCTAAAGGAACAGAAATGCAGTTTGTTTTTTTAATTCCGGCCAGAAAAGAAGCCGTTTGCTCTGGTTCAACATTTCCCATTAACTGATGATTCAAAATATCAGTAACATACCGATAATATACTACAGGTCTGTCGTTTCCATCCAGTCGCTTATTCTTCAGTAGATTGATTAAAAGAAGCAGGAACCCAAAAACAACTGAATTCTTCACCGGGTAGCCCATAGTAACATTAATCTTCCCGTAATCTTCAGGAATTGCGCCGAGTGCAGGATATAGCAATGACTCATCGGCCAGGACAATGGCTGTGTTGTTGAATTGACTCCTGTATTCCGGTTGAATACCAGCTAAAAAACGAGGGATTTCCTGAGCCTGACCATAATTTGAAGAAACGGCTACCAGCTTGAGGTTTTTCTTTTTTGAAAAATTGGAAGTACACAATTGAAAGTCTTCCGGCGAAGGAAAAAGCTTTAAATTCTCCCGGATAAAATGTCCGGCTTCATTTTTTTCATCATTCAGGTAAAACTGGTCATAATCCCATAAAAAGTCAGCCTTTTGTTGTTGCATCATGCGTTTGAAAAACTCCTTTTCACAGGTATTCAGGACATTTAGTCCTATTATATAATATTTACTGAATTCAAAATCCGGAGTTTCCCTGCTAAAACCATCAATAACCTGCCGGGCAATCATTCCATTATAAGCCAGACCCTCCTGACGAAGGATTTTTTTAAAGTCAGTATAAACAGGATACAGCTGTTGCCATATGGAAATGAACTTCTCATGATGAGTTTTTTGCTCACCTCCGCGAAAACTCCCCCAAAAACGTTCGATGGCCTTTTTTTGCTCAGGCGTCAGGTAATCAAACATCCCCTCAAGCTCCTTTAACCCGGCCAGATTGGTAAAAATATCCCTGGCATCAACCAGGTAATTGTCCATGTCATTAAAATCAGCAAGCAACACTTCACCCCAAAAATAAAAATCATCAAAACTTTCTGAACTATGCGTATGGGCAATAAAAATATCGAATAAATAAGAAATAAGCTGTAGTTTTTCTCCCGGGAAAAGATCAGAATAATCTAAGAACAATTCATTAACAGTAACAATTTCAGGTCCTATTGCCGGAGATTTCAGCTGTTCTTGCAGGTAAGAATTGAAAAAGATACCAGACCTGCGGTTTGGAAAAACCAAACAAAGATGATCAAGTTCACCGGCATGTTTTTGGTAAATGTATTCCGCACAACGGCATAAAAAATATTCCATCGTTTCATTTTTTTACCGAAGATAAGCAAAGGCTTGTGATTAACCTCGGTGAACCGCAGATAAAATCAGCAACACCTTTTAACCTCCAGGAGCAAAGAGAAATTCTAACAATTAATCAGCCAGCTTCCTGTATTTGAGTGCGTTTTTTTCGTCATTAAACCGGATATAAATATTTGATATATAACCCGCATATTCCGATTGGCTCCCGGGGTTTAGCTCCCATAACTTTTCAAAATAGCCAAGTGCTTGCTTGAAATCGGCAGTTAGTTTTTCCAATTCGTTGAGTAAAATACGGTATTGTTTGCGTGTTTTGTTATTTTCATATTTGGTCATGTGGTTTACATAGTTTGATTCAGCCTGGTTATAATATTTTTTCGCCTGCCATTCCAGGGTATTCACATGATTTGGATTTTTCTCAAGGATTACCAGGCTCAATGAATCACAGACCACTTCATTTCCCAGTTTTTTATTCATTCTGAAGTATTGATCCAGGTGCTGGACATCATTTTTTGCTTCCGGGTTCATATTATTCCATGCTCCCAATGCCTTTTCCACCAAATCAATTTCATTGTAAATCGAGAACAACCGGCTGTTTACTCCTTCTACCCTGCCTTCAAAATTTTTCTGTAAATATTCCAGAGCTGAAAGCTCACGCGATAAGTTATCTTGTTTTTTAAAAATTCCGGCCAGGGTAGAATACATTTCCGCACTGGCAAAGTCACGATAGCGTGCCTGGTCAAACCAGGCTATTGCCTGTCCCATATCACCTGCCTTGTAGGCAGTAAGAGCAGCCCCGGCATAAACTGATCCCTCCACCTCATTCATTACCGGAAATTGACTAAAATAGTTCTTCCAGGCATCAGCAGCCCTTTTATAATCTCCCTCATTCTCTGCCGTTTTCGCCAAATCTATGTAGGAAACCACATGCTTTGGAACGCCACAACCTGTTATTAGCCAAAGAATAAACAATACGAAATAGATTTTATCCTTCATATTTTATTTTTATTGCGACAAAACTAAAAGAAATCGGGTATGTAATTTGTTTTTTCCCGGATTTTCTGTCAACAATCATGTCAATTAAAACAAACCTAATCCTACAAACATGATTCCTGGTTTATCATGAATTCTTTCTCATCAGGGTTCATGCATTTAAAATCAAAACAGTCTCTAATTTTAAGGCGTATAAAAATGACAGAATTTCACCAAAAATAACCGGAATAGATTCAGATCATTTTTCAATAAAAGATATATCTTTATCCAAAACCAACTGTTTATAGCCTATAGTTATGCCTCAAGGTTTTTTCCTCATCGGAGTACTGATCATTTCTGTTGTGTTCATCATACTGGGTACCACCCGGTTGAAGCTACATCCTTTTATTGTATTACTGCTTGCCTCCTATCTTTCGGGATTATTATCCGGAATCCCTGCAGATCGGATAGCATTAATTATATCCCGGGGATTTGGTGATATTATGTCATATATTGGAATAGTGATTGTTTTAGGGACTATCATTGGAACGATTCTGGAGAAATCCAATGCTGCCATAAAGCTGGCTGAGCTGGTTATGAAACTGGTTGGCAAGCGTTTTCCTGCACTGGGGATGTCTATCATAGGATTTATTGTATCTATCCCGGTTTTTTGTGATTCTGCCTATGTTATTCTATCGTCTTTGAAAAAATCGTTGATTCATCAAACCGGCAAATCCTCGGTTGCGCTTTCCATAGCACTGGGCACCGGACTGTATGCTTCGCATACATTTGTTCCGCCCACTCCCGGGCCTATTGCAGCTGCAGGGAACCTGGGTCTCGATAATCAGCTGGGAATGGTTATCCTATTCGGACTGGCAGTAGCCATGATCTCCATGCTTGCCGGATATATATGGGCTTCTCACGTCGGCCTCAAATTTCAAACCAGGGAAGATCATGAGTTGCAACCAGAAAGTGTGATGCCCCATGTCCCATTACCTTCAGCGGTCACCTCTCTGTTACCGATTGTCGTACCTATACTGCTCATTGCTATCCGCTCAACAGCTACCCTGCCGGGGAATCCACTGGGGACAGGTTTTATTTTTCAGGTAATCGATTTTTCAGGACAACCGATAAACGCACTTCTTATAGGATTAATCCTTTCTTTTCTGCTGTTACCTGCATTCAATAAAGAAATACTGACCGGATGGATTGGCCAGGGCATCACAGCTGCTGCTCCCATTCTGCTAATCACCGGTGCTGGAGGGGCATTTGGAACCATGTTGAAAGAAACACAGATTGGCGATACAATTGGAGATATGCTTGCCGGATACCACCTGGGAGTATTCCTTCCGTTTATCATCGCGGCAGCCTTTAAAACAGCTCAGGGCTCTTCAACCGTAGCTCTGGTAACCACTTCAGCACTCGTTGCCCCCATCCTGTCATCGGTAGGGCTTGATTCCTTGTACGGTAAAATTCTGGCAGTGATGGCAACCGGTGCCGGAGCAATGACCATTTCACATGTAAACGACAGCTATTTCTGGGTCGTAACCCAGTTCTCCGGAATGGACGTTAAAACCGGTTGGAAAACACATACCATGGGTACCCTGATCCAGGGAGTAACTGCCATGATATTTATCTATTTGCTGAGTTTGGTATTGATTTAACAAGCAACAAAACACATAGACAATTAATTAACAGACTTTTAATTCTTTATATTCTTATGAAACCTAATGAAAAAAATATTGCAATTCTGGGGTGCGGGAAGGTGGCACACCTCCATGCCAAGGCAGTTCAAAATTTAACCCAGGCCAAACTGGCTGCTGTTTGGAGTCGTACAAACGAAACCGCTGACTCTTTTGCAAGGCAATACCAGACAAAAGCTTACCGTTCTATTTCCGAGATGGTCCGGGATGCAAAAATTGATCTAGTCATTGTTTGCACACCACATCCTTTTCATCGTGAACCTGTGCTTGAATGCGCAAAAGCAGGAGCACATATTTTGGTGGAAAAACCCCTGGCTGCAACACTGGAGGATTGTGATGCCATGATCTGTGCCTGCAAAGATGCCGGAGTACAATTGGGAGTGGTTAGTCAGCGCCGATGGTATTCCCCGGTCAGGAGGGTAAAGGCAGCAATAGAAGCAGGAAAATTGGACAGGCCTGTGCTTGGAACGGTTCATATGCTCGGATGGCGCGATAAAAATTATTATGATGCCGATGCCTGGAGAGGTACCTGGAATATGGAAGGTGGCGGAGTACTGGTAAACCAGGCTCCGCACCAACTCGATATCCTCCTCTGGTTTATGGGCGAAATAAGTGAAGTTTACGGAATCTGGAAAAATCTGAACCATCCATATATTGAAGTTGAAGACACAGCCCTGGCCATTATAAAATTTAAAAACGGAGGAATCGGAAATATTGTAGTAAGTAATGCTCAAAAACCGGGAATCTATGGCAAAGTCCATGTTCATGGAGAAAACGGAGCTTCAGCCGGTGTACAAACCGATGGAGGAGCCATGTTCATAGCCGGGATGTCAACAATCCCCGAACCTCCCCTAAACGACCTGTGGACCATTCCAGGTGAGGAAAAACTGCTCGAAAAATGGAAAAAACTGGATACCAAACTCTTTCATGCAATCGATCCCACGGTATTCTTTATGGAAAGACAAATTGAAGATTTTCTCACTGCACTGGAAGCAGGAAAACAACCGCTGGTTACCGGAGAAGACGGACGACGAACAGTTGAACTGTTTACCGCAATTTATCGTTCAACCCGTGACAAGGCAGTGGTGAAATTTCCATTGACCCCGGAAAAAAGAAACGATATGGACGGAAGAGTTGCATCTATATAAAATACTGAAAATTATTATTTTACTATCAATCCTCCTCTACTCCTCATGGGAAGACAAAATCTTATTGCAAAAAAAATAAAAGCTTATTACAAAAAACAATTAACTTAGTGGAAAAGAAATCACGATGAGTAATGCATTACTTGAATACCTAAATAAAAGGCTGGGAAAGAAAAATATCTTTCAACCCAGAGAGTGTTCACCGGGGCCACTTATTACCATTTCCCGGGAAGTGGGTTGCAATGGGGTTAAACTGGCAAATAAGATGATCTCCCGATTTAATCAGCGACATCTCGGACCTGACTGGAAAGTACTCAGCAAAGAGGTTTTTTTTCAAAGTGCAAAAGAACTTGACATGAATCCCGATGATGTGAGAAGAGTATTCAAACATTCAGATACGTATACATTAAACGACATCCTGAATGCCTTCAGTAACAGAAAATTTAAAAGTGAGCGAAAAGTAATCAAAACCGTCAAAGAGGTCATTCACTCCTTTGCGGAAGAAGGTTTTTGCATTATTGTGGGACGTGCGGCTCATATCATTGCGCACGATATTGATAACGCGATCCATATCCGGTTGTTTGCCCCCACCGGGTATCGGATAAAAACCATAATGGATAATAATCACCTGAATTATGAAGAAGCCATGGAATTCATCAATAAAGTGGAAAAAGAAAGAAAAACATTCCGCAAGGCATTAAGAGATCAGGTGGATGATAACGATTTTTTTGACCTATGCATTAACCGGGCATCATTTCAGGACGAAGAAGTCATTGACCTGATCGAACAGGCAGCACAAAAGAAAAATATTTTCAAAGATTACGGGCAACCTATCGGATTCTACTAAACAGATCAATCTTTTTTCTATTTAACGATGCGCACTTGCTGAATGGCATATACTCATCGTTCAGATTGATTCACCTGATCTTTTGAAATCCTGTCCAGTCGATCTTCCCCAGAAAAGGCTCAAAGCAATTTACACGACCATAAAGAAAGTCTTTTTCTCTGCCTGGTCTATCATAACACATCATGGGATGCATTGTCTCAATCTTGTGAGGAAGATCTAAATCCCGGGTCGCATTCCGGGCATGATTTCCCCATATAAACCAGGTTGCTTTCGGAGCATGATCCTGAATATATAACAACAATTGCAGAGTAAAAGCTGCCCACAGCTGGTGATGACTCCCGGGACTTCCCGTTTCGCAGGTAAAAGCGGTATTCAGCAATAACACTCCCTGTTTCTCCCAATGCTCAAAAAGCCTATTGGGAGGGAGTATCGGAAACTCCCGGTTGAATAACTCCCGAAGGTGAGCAAAAGAGAGCGTCTGACCGGTATACGCCTGATAAATGCTACGTAATATATTTTTCAGGGAGACATTTCGGAAAGATTGGCTCCATGACTTCAATGTCCCCACTTCGAACGCTCTTCCCGTAGCTGCTCCGGGTTGAGGATAGGGATCCTGACCTAAAATAATAATTCGTACCGAAGAGAGAGGGAATGACAAAAAACGCAGAACCTTATCTTCAGACGGTGTAAAAGTTGATGAAGCCATGTCCTGCTCAATGCGATACAACAATAACCTCACCTCCCTGGTGAGAAAAAAATCCCAATCGGTATGAATCCTGCCCGACGATAAAAAAAGAGAGTCCTCCATTTGGATCAGCCGGTAATATTTTCCGGCAAACCTTTTACATTCACCGGCTTAAGATGATTGGGTTTCAGTTCAAACATATCGTTAGGTGTTAGCTTGCACTCCTCAATCATTTCGAGGCAGTACTCCAGCCTGCCCAACTCGCTGCCCCCATTATTCGTACCAAAGCTAAATTTTACACCGGCAGCTTTTGCCATCTTTATCATTTCGGGTTTAGGCAGTTCATATCGTGCATTAATCTCAAGAGCAATATTATTTTCAGCCAGAACTTTCACCACTCGTTCCATCCGTTCGGTTGTCCAAAGTTCGTCATATTCGTCCATCAACTGATCAGGCAACACCGTTGGATTCACATAAATATCCACAGGTTCCTGCGAAAATATGGCTTCAATTTTTCCTACGAGCTGATCCATAAACTGTTGCTTGTCATCAACCCAAACTTCTTCGGGTATCCATATCCTGTTTCTCCGGCCTTTCGCATCAGTAAATGTCAAGGCATCAGTGAATACATAATCAAACTGCGCTACAGCCTCATTGGAAAATAATGTTACCCATTCTCTTCCTTCAGCCTGCATTCCCTTAAAAGTAGGGCTCCCCTTCACCGATTCAATATACTCATATAAAGATGCATCATTAGTGACAGGAAAATGCAATCCACAATTGGGAGCTACACCATAGTTTATCCCCAGCTTCCAGGAATTTTCAACCAGGTCATCAATGGTTAATCCCCCCTTCAGATGTACATGATAATCAATAAGGGGAAAACCGGCACGCATGAGTTGAGTAACTTTAGTATCCCATTCCATGTCTACTTCAGGAGATTTCTTTTCTCCTTCGGGTAATGCTTTCACCCGGATGTTCCGATACCAGGTAGTGCTCCCCGGATCATGAGCCTGGAGGGCAAAAGTTCCGCTTCCAAGCCTTAATCCTTCACTCCCTTCGGCTCTCCAGGGATCTTCCGGCTCAATGTACTCATTCACTTTGACGTCGTTAACAAACACTTCTATATGATTCTCAATCACCCGAATCCGCATTTTAAACCATTCATTGTCCTGAACCAAAGGAAAATAAATATTTCGCACATTATAAATACTGCCTGTCTTTCTTCGTTCCGGATTCTTTTCTGATCCACGGAAAGAATTGTTGACTTGTATTTCATACCCTTGTTGAGGCCATCCCTCAGACTGATAAGCAGAATGAATAAAAATTCCTGAATTTGATTTTTCCAGCGTTTTTATCTCAGTTTCGAATTCAAAATTTTTAAAATCTCCTTTGTAAAAAAGGTGAGCCCGCGGTCCTGAACATTTGATGGCTCCCTCATGGATAATTATACTCCCGGGATTTTCCTCTGACATCTTCCATCCATTGAGGGTTTCCCCATCAAAAATAGTGACCCACTCACCGGGTTGAAACTCAGGCTGACAAGCTCCCAAAAGAAGAGCAAAAACGATGTTGAATAATAAAACTGACTTCTTCATGTAAAAAATTATTATTAAATACCTGTTAATCATCATCCAAAAATGGACGGTTCAAATTTAATAAATTGTGCTTTCAATTTCTAATTTATCCTGGGGATTATCCCCTTTAAAACTAAAAATCAAAATAACGACAACGAAAAATGCCGGTATTAAGCTTGCCATGCGATAAGTGCCAAAGAGTGAAAGTGAAGAACTGTAAAGGACAGGGCCAATAGCGCTAAAGAACACGACCAGTGCCATCACAAACCCCGAAATGCGACCGAGGTTTTTTCTTCCGTAAAACCGAGGCCAGGTAACCGTCATGAGCACATTGTAAAGCCCGTTGGCCAGGCCATGGCCGATGATAAACCCGTAATAACTTACTCCGGCATTCATGTGAGCAAGAGAAATGAGGGCAATAAGCTCACCCATAAGAAAGATATACAACAAATATTTTAAACGAATACGATCACTTATCCATCCTCCGAAAAATGAAATTCCAACCGACAGGAATGAGATAGGAATAAATATGGCAAGCGCTTTCTCCCTGCTCATACCGGCCAGATCAAAAATTGAAACCAGATGAAATGTAAAACCAGTGATATACAATGTATAAAAGGCCAATGGAAGAGAGAATAGCCAAAAAGGCAGGGTTTTTTGTGCTTCCGCCAGGGTAAATTGCCGGAATGGCCGAATGGTAAGGTTACGCTCCCGGTTAGGGTGGATTTTTCCATCGGGAAGCATCCCCATATCTTCCGGGTTATCACGAAAAAAGAAAAATGCAAACAGCATAAAAACAACTCCTATTCCAAAAGCCATCAATAACCAGGCATACCTCCAGGAAATCCCCTGGATCAGCATATCAAAGGTAAGTGGGGCAATTGAAAAACCCAGCGTGATCAACACCGAAGCGATTCCATTGACTAATCCACGACGTGCAATAAACCACTTCATTAACATATTGCGTGAAACCATGGTCAATACACCCTGCCCCGAAAAACGAAGCAGAAAAAAAAGGAAAACCAAAACAGCCAGGGCAACTCCCTGGTAGTAAACACCCTGGTAATCAGGAACGAAGAACATTACAATGCGATCCGACTGGCTCAACAGTAACAATACGAAAGCCAACAGGATTGATGCAGCAAGGGTTGTCCACCTGGCGCCAAACCTGTCGTACTGCCTCCCTGCCCAGGTCAACAGGAAGGAACTTCCTATGGTTCCGATCATATAAGCACTGCTGATCTGGTTCCGGCTGATGCGAATACTGTCGATTAAATAATCAGTAAACGTGGAAACACCCATAGTTTGGCCTGGTGCACTGGCTAAAACCCCAACAATTGATGCAAACAAAATAATCCATCCGTAAAAAAAGGGAACCTTCTGCGGATTAAATGGAATAGCATTCCAGCGCTCTTTTAGTGTCATATCAATATTTTCTGCAAAAATACTGTTTGTTAGCAGGAAAGTTCCAGGATATCCCCTGAATAAGTTGTTTTTCAAAAAGATTAAACCTGGGATAAGGTTGCCGCCTGAAAAAACAGAACCGCTCAGCGTAATTTTTTACCCTTTCAAAAATCTCAAATCGGGGAATGATGAACAGAATATATTATTTTTGAACTTTTTATACATTGAATTTATAGCATTTTTTAATCTGATACTATGAAAGCATCTCACCTTATCGCAGGAGTTCTATTTCTAATCACAGCTTGTTCACCCACCCCAAAAGATCATTTTCTCCGGAATCCGGTTGATTTGGTCAATCCACTGATGGGCACCGACTCAGAGTTCAACCTGAGCAACGGCAATACCTATCCTGCTATTGCACGCCCCTGGGGCATGAATTTCTGGGCCCCCCAAACCAACAAAATGGGAAATGGGTGGTTTTATCAATACGATGCTCATAAATTGCGGGGATTTAAACAAACTCACCAACCCAGTCCGTGGATCAATGACTATGGCCAGTTTTCAATCTTTGCCACCACCGGCAAACCTGTTTTTGATGAAGAGGAACGGGCCAGCTGGTTTTCACATAAGGCTGAAACGGTAAAACCATATCTCTATGAAGTTTATCTTGCCGATTATGATATTGAAGCTGCATTCACAGCTACCGAGAGAGCAGCTTTTTTTGAATTCACATTCCCTGAAAATGACAGCTCCCAAATCCTTATCGATGCATTCGATGGAGGATCATTCATCCAGATAGTGCCCGAAAAAAATAAGGTAATGGGTTACACAACAAAGAACAGCGGGGGTGTTCCTGAAAATTTCAAAAACTGGTTTGTGGTGCAGTTTGATAAGCCAATAGAGCTGTTCTATACCACTGACAATGAAAAATTATTTCCCGGGAAAACTGAGCTGAAAGGCTGGCATACCGGAGCAATTCTTCAGTTCAAAACCGACAGAAAAGAAAAAATTTCTTTGCGTATTGCGTCCTCTTTCATCAGTCTGGAGCAAGCCGAACGGAACATGAACCAGGAAATTGGAAAAAAAACATTTTCTGAACTGATAAATGAGAGCAAAATGGTCTGGAACAGGGAACTGGAAAAAATAAAAATTCAAACGAGCAACCTGGATCGGGCAAAAACATTTTATAGCACATTGTACCGTTGTCTGTTATTTCCCAGGATGTTTTACGAAACGGATGCTTCCGGAGAAATGGTGCATTACAGCCCGTATAACGGAGAAGTACTCGAAGGGTATATGTTTACCGACAATGGCTTTTGGGATACATTTCGCGCTGTCTTTCCACTTTTCACACTGATGTATCCTGAACAGAACAGTAAAATCATGCAAGGGCTGGTAAATACATACAAGGAAAGCGGTTGGTTGCCGGAGTGGGCAAGCCCCGGCCACCGGAGTTGTATGATTGGCTCTAATTCGGCATCCATCATTGCAGATTCCTACTTAAAAGGTATTCGTGGTTATGATATTGAAACACTTTATGAAGCCATCCTAAAAAACACCCAGGGTCATGGACCGGTGCATTCTGTGGGCAGGTATGGAGCCGATTATTATAATGATCTCGGGTATATACCTTACGATGTAGGAATTCCGGAGAACACAGCACGAACACTGGAATATGCCTATGCTGATTTTTGTATTGCTGAGCTGGGGAAAGCATTAGATAAACCGGAGAAAGAAATTGAGCTATTTAAAAAAAGAGCACAGAATTACCGGAATGTTTTTGATCCGGAGACACGGCTTATGCGGGGCAAAAATCAGGACGGCCAGTTCCAGACACCCTTCAATCCATATAAATGGGGCGATGCTTTTACTGAGGGCAACAGCTGGCACTATACCTGGAGTGTATTTCATGATGTAGAGGGATTGGCACAGCTGATGGGAGGGCATCCCCGGTTTATATCCATGCTCGACTCCATTTTTGAAGTACCTCCTGTCTTCGACTGTTCCTATTATGGTTTCCCGATCCATGAAATCAGAGAGATGCAGATCGCTAACATGGGAAATTATGCCCACGGAAACCAACCCATTCAACATATGATCTACCTCTATAACTATGCTGGTCAACCCTGGAAAACACAACAACGTATTCGTGAGGTACTCACCCGTCTCTACCAACCAACACCCGATGGCTATTGTGGCGATGAAGATAATGGACAAACCTCGGCATGGTACGTCTTTTCATCACTTGGCTTCTACCCTGTTTGTCCGGGCCGACCGGAATACAGTATTGGTTCACCTCTTTTTGAAAAAGTACAAATTGATTTTCCGGGAGGGAAAACTCTCACCATAGAAGCTCCGGGAGCAGAAAACTCACCCTATATTCATGAGGTCGTATTCCTGGGTAAAAATTGGAACAAATCATTTTTTACCCACGAAGAACTCCTTTCAGGTGGAGTCATTCAATTCGTGATGAAAGACAAACCCAATGAATCACTTTGGAGCTCTCCTGAGAGTTTCCCATCATCCATTACACCAATAAAAAAATAAAACATCTTGAAAATTTTACACCATGACATTTCTTTCCAGGCAAAAAACATTCAGTAAACAATGGTTTTTCGACTATTTGTTTATTTTAACCGGTTCATTCATTCTTGCAGCAGGTTTTGTCTTTTTTGTTACTCCCCACAAAATCGTACCGGGAGGAGTTTATGGTATTGCCATTGTGTTTCATTACATTTCCAGGGGTTGGTTTTCATTCTGGCCCGATGGATTTCCTATCGGACTTTTTGGATTAATCCTGAATATTCCTTTAACATATCTGGGAATAAAGTTGCTGGGTCCCCGATTTGGCATCAAGACAATCATTGGGTTTGTTCTAACTTCATTTTTCATTGATGGCATCACCTGGCTCCGCCCCGTGGGGGATGCCCCACTTGTGAATGATGTCCTTCTATCCAGTGTATTTGCAGGGGCATTGATAGGTATAGGGCTGGGATTAATTTTTAAATCGAGAGCAACTTCCGGAGGCTCTGACATCATTGCAATGATCATTGCTAAATATACCCGGTTACAACTGGGAAAACTCATGATTTATGTTGATTCAGTAATCGTACTTACAGGTCTGATTGCCTTTAAAGACTGGAGTATCCCTCTTTATTCATGGGTGGTCATATACATCACCGGCAGGGCAATTGATATGATCCTGGAGGGAGCTGGTTATAACAAGGCCATGCTCATTGTATCCAAAAAACACCAGGAAATAAAAAACAAAATATTGAATGACCTGGAACGGGGTGGTACCTTTTTGAGAGGAGAAGGGATGTATACAGGCGAAGAAAAACAGATCATTTTTACCGTTGTTTCCAGAAGGGAGGTGGCCATCCTGCAGGAATATATAGGTTCAATCGACACCGATGCTTTTATTACAGTAATGGATGCACGGGAAATTTTAGGTGAAGGATTCCAAAGTCTCCGCAAAAAAGTTGAAGCAGGATAAAACAACAAAAACATTCACATCAATTTTTCGCCTATTCACCGAAAAAAATCCGCTATACTCTTGAAAAAAGAGAAGTAAACCTATCTTTTTTGTATATTTGATACTGTTCAGAAAGCGTAATTCTTACCATGCAAAAAAGTTTATTCTATTTCTTATTGATGATTTTTCTTTCTCCGGGAATTCAAGCCCAGAAAGTTGGTCTTGTTTTAAGCGGCGGTGGGGCAAAAGGGATTGCCCACATTGAAGTGATTCGCACCTTGGAAGAAAACGACATTCCTATTGATTACATTGCCGGCACCTCCATTGGGGCAATTGTTGGTGGCCTCTATGCCGCCGGCTACTCGCCCGATGAAATGAAAAAACTGTTCCAGTCGGACGATTTTTACTTCTGGTCAACCGGGCGGATACAGGAAGAATACCGGTACTACTTCACACAACCCGAACAAAGCCCTTCCTGGCTCGAACTGAGGCTGGCAAAAAATGAGGATAAAATAGCCCTGTTGCCACCTACAAATATCATTCCTGAAAAACAGATGGATTTTGCTTTCATGGAACTACTGGCTGCCACCAATGCAGCCTGCGACAATAATTTCGACAGCCTGATGGTTCCTTTTTTCTGTGTGGCAACTGATGTCCATTCCAATAAACCGGTTGTACTACGAAAAGGAGATTTGGGTGAGGCGATACGGGCATCCATGACCTTTCCCCTTTACTTTAAAGCCATTAAAATTGATGGGAAACTTCTCTTCGATGGTGGCATTGTAAATAATTTTCCACAAGACCTGATGGAGCAAATCTTTAATCCTGATTTTATTATTGGCCATAAAGTCGCCGATGACACCAAAGTGCCATCAACTGACAATGTAATGGAACAAATTACAAACATGATTATGCGACCAACAAATTATGAAATCTCACCGGATAAGGGGATTCTGATGGAAACTAAATTACAAAATGTAAGCCTGCTTGATTTCCAGAAATATGAATTCATTGCCGGGGAAGGCCGGAAAACAGCAGAAAGCTTTATCGATAGTATTAAACTACGCATTGAAAGAAGAATTGACCAGAAGATGGTCGACAAAAAACGCAGGGAGTTCAATACCAGAAAACCGGATATGTTTTTTCAAAATATTCAAGTAGAGGGAGTGGAAGATCCTATGCAGAGAAAATTTATCATCCAATCGATTAAACACCACTATGATATCGTATCTCTTCAATCGTTGAAAAAAGATTATTTCAAATTAATCGCCGATGAACACCTGAAATCGATCCGGCCCATTGCCTACTATAACCCGGAAACCGGCTACTACGACTTACACCTGAAGGTAGAACCGGAAAAAAAGATGCGGATCAATATTGGGGGAAACATTTCAACCAAACCTATTAACCAGGGATTCGCAGGCTTCGAATACCGCACTTACCAGAGCAGAGCTTATACTTTAAGTTCAAACATCTATTTTGGCAGATTTTACAGTTCCTTTAAAGTAGGCGGAAGAATTGACTTCCCCACTTCTACCCCATTTTACCTGGCCGGACACACAACATTCAACAGATGGGATTTCTTTTCTTCCAGCTCCGAACTCTTTTTCGAAGACGTGAGACCGCCATATATTATCCAGGATGAATTTAATTTACGTTTTGAAGCAGGAATTCCCTTAGGTTTGCATACCAAACTCTTCGCAGGTATGGCTTTTGCCAACTCTTCAGATGAGTATTACCAAACTAATATTTTTAAAAAAGAAGATATACCTGATGTTACTACATTCAATGCATTAGCTGGACAAATCGGCATAGAAAAAAATTCCCTGAACTATAAACAATATGCCACTGAAGGGGTCTTTAATTCTTTGGTCGTAAAATACATTACCGGAAAAGAAAAAAATAAACCAGGAACGACCTCAGCGATCAGGAAAAGCAGCAATAAAAACCATGGATATCTGCTTGCTATCGCACAATCAAACAAATATTTCGACATCAATAGCAAGTTTACTTTTGGATACCAGGGAGAAGCTGTTTTCAGCAATAAAAGCCTTTTTAAAAACTTTCGTTCAACCATGCTGAGTGCGCCAGGTTATTACCCAACACCACACAGCAAATCTCTTTTTATTGAAAATTTTCATGCCGACAATTACCTGGCCGGAGGATTAATAACCTTGTTCCATTTTAATCCTTCCATGCATTTGCGCCTGGAAGGACACGGATTCGTGCCGGTAAGAGAAGTTCATCCAAATGAAGATCTGACTGCATACAGAAGCGATAAAATATTTTCAACCTATTACCTTCAGGGAATGGCAGCTTTGGTCTACCACACCGGAGTAGGTCCGGTGAGCTTGTCACTTAGCTATTACGAAAAACAAAATACGGAACTTTACCTGACCTTAAATTTTGGATACATCCTTTTCAATAAAAGAGGATACTAAAATTGGAAAAGGGAAACCTAAAATTTACCTGAATCCCAAAAACCATATTTCAGTTATACCTAAAACAATATAAAATTGTGTTATCTTCGACTGAAGAAAAATGTGTTTGATCTAAAAGAAAGAGTAGAATTCTCAAATACCTTCTGTCGGATTGAAAAAAAGCTTTTATTTTTGACAAATGAAACGAATATTAGTTACCGGAGGAGCCGGATTTGTAGGTTCACATCTGTGTGAATTTCTGTTAAACCAAGGGAATGAAGTAGTTTGCCTGGACAACTATTTTACCGGAAAAAAAGAGAAGATTATCCATCTGTTGGATAATCCCTATTTTGAACTTGTAAGGCACGATGTAACCATGCCCTACTATATTGAAGTGGATGAAATTTATAACCTGGCCTGCCCTGCGTCACCTGTTCATTATCAGTATAATCCGATAAAAACAATAAAAACATCGGTTATGGGAGCCATCAATATGCTGGGACTGGCTAAAAGAACAAAAGCCCGGATACTGCAGGCATCCACCAGCGAGGTATATGGTGACCCTGAAATTCATCCACAACCTGAATCCTACTGGGGCCATGTTAATCCCATTGGTATCCGCTCATGTTACGACGAAGGCAAACGATGCGCCGAATCGTTGTTTGTTAACTACCATTTACAGAACCATGTAAAAATCAAAATAGTCAGGATTTTTAACACCTATGGCCCCAGGATGGAACCCAATGACGGAAGGGTTGTTTCTAACTTCATCGTGCAAGCCCTCCGGGGTGAAGATATCACCATTTTCGGAGATGGAACCCAAACCCGGAGTTTTCAATATGTCAGCGACTTAATTGATGGATTTGTAAAAATGATGGATACGGAAGACTCATTCATTGGCCCGGTTAATATTGGAAACCCAGGTGAATTCACTATGCTTGAGCTGGCAAAGGAGATCCTTGACATTACCGGATCCCGATCGAAAATTACTTATCTGCCCCTGCCACAGGATGACCCAATGCAACGAAAACCTGATATCTCTCTGGCAAGAGAAAAGCTGAACAACTGGGAACCGAAAGTTCCTCTTCGCCAAGGACTGGAAAAAACCATTGCCTATTTTGAAAATCTGCTAAACAACCCTGAAGGGAATAATCAGAACTAAAGTGGGTTCAGGGCGTGTTTGTCAACATCCCCAGACAGTTTTTTAACTTGCTAAATGTTAAGGACAACCAAGTTTCTTTGGATTTCCCGGGTTATAAGTTGTTAACATGTTCCTCAATAACAAAAAACAACATAAAATTGTATGTTTATATTTTCCCCTAAATTTCATTTGCTATAAAGCTTATTTTGAATAGTTTTGGTTTTTGTTATGTGAAAAGTATGATACAAAAATCAGAGCTGATACTGAATAATGACGGTTCAATTTTTCATTTACACCTGAAACCGGAACATCTTGCCGATAAAATCCTTCTGGTTGGCGATCAGGCAAGGGTAAATACAATTGCTGACTTTTTTGATTCGGTTGAATTTACCACCCAAAACCGTGAGTTTAAAACCATTACTGGGTGGTACAATCACAATAAAATCTCAGTGATTTCAACCGGAATAGGAACAGATAACATAGACATTGTGCTGAATGAGTTGGATGCACTGGTTAATATCGATTTAGAAAAAAGGGAAATTAAAAAGGATAAAAAATCACTTCAGATTGTACGTATCGGGACTTCAGGAGGTTTGCAGAAGGATTTGCCTCCCAACACTTTTGTTGTTTCACAAAAATCGATCGGATTCGACGGAATGCTCAACTTTTACGCTAATCGTGAATTATACTGCGATGTTCCGTTTGAAAAGGCATTTGTTCAATTCACAGGCTGGAAAGATGCGCTGCCCGAACCTTATGTGGTGAATGCATCCACTTCATTGTTGTCCAAATTCGAAGGAGATAAATTCATCAAAGGTGTGACCATTTCAGCACCGGGATTCTATGGGCCACAAGGCAGAATCTTACGATTACCGCTGGCAATGCCCGAACTTAACAAACAAATTGAGCTTTTCCGTTTTGAAGATTTACGCATCACAAATTTTGAAATGGAAGGCTCAGCAATTTACGGACTATCCCAAATGCTTAACCACCAAGCACTTACAGTTTGTCTCATCATTGCAAACCGGATAACCGGGCAAGCGAATGAGAATTATCGGCCGGAAATGGAAAAAATGATTCAAACAGTTTTAGACCAATTAACCCGCTAAATCAACATGAAGAAAAGCAGGCTAAAGGCATTGATCAATTTACTGGATGACCCCGATAACCTGATTTTTGAAACAGTTGAAAAAGAGCTGTTAAAACAAAACCACACCATCATTCCGGCACTTGAAGAGTTATGGGAAAGCAGCTACGATGAAACCTGTCAGGAACGCATTGAAAACCTGATCCAAAATTTACAATTCAAGAAAACAAAAAACATGCTCAAATCGTGGATTAATTCCCCAAAACACGATTTGCTGGAAGGATTTTTAATCGTCGATCGGTTTCAGTATCCCGACGTGAACCTTACGGGCATTCATCAAAAAACAGATAAAATAAAAAACAGTGTCTGGCTGGAATTGAATAATTCACTCACCTTGCTGGAAAAAGTGACCATTCTGAATCATTTTTTCTTTCACGTTTATGGGTTTTCTGTCAACCACGATAATCCTAAATCACCACAAAACTGCTACTTAAACCAACTACTTGATACCCGAAAAGGAAATCCTGTTTCGCTAACACTCCTCTTTTGTATTATTGCACGTCAACTTGGACTTCCTGCCTGGTTTACTAACTTTCCGAAAAACCCTCTCGTTGCAATAGTAGATAGCGAACTGGCAAAAAATGTACACGGACAAGATGTCAATTCTGATGTGCTTTTCTATATTAACCCGGCAAACAAGGGATCCATAGCCAGCAGAAAAGAAATCCATTATCACCTGAAAAAAAACAATTATAAACCGGTCGAAATATACGCAGAACCACAATCTGACGAGCTATTTATCCAATGCCTGATCGAAACATTGCGCGAATCATTTCATACTGTCGGGTTTACCGAAAAAACAGAACGCGTGGAACAGCTCCTCAAATTGTTCCAAACTGCTCCCAATAAGCGGTAAGTTATTCCCGGCTCAACAGCATGAGTTATCTTCCTGGCACAACACTTAGGTAAGGATATTTTTACAATAATTGACGCATTTAGTGATCTCTTTCTGTGCATTTGAATTTTCCGGAATAGAATATTCCAGTTCGATATCACAATGTATAGGCCACTTTTTTTTCTGAATCAACTTCAGGATATCATGAATTGGAGTATCTCCTTCACCCCAGGGCATATTCGTGTTAGGCGGATTTCCTATTTTACCAGTCTTATCTTTCAGGTGAATACTAAAAATTCTGTCATGTAATCTTTCAATTATTTCATTAGGATGTTTACCGGTAGCTCCCCAGTAGTGACCTACATCAAAATTCAGCATATTATTAGGTGAATAGGAAAGAAACTCATCAAATGAAAATCCCGGTTCGCCAGGCTGAAGATGGTTGTGATAAATGGCAAACATATTATGTTTCTCAGCATACTTACCTAAAACAGTGCATGATTTATGGCCGATTTCGTCTGTGATACCTTTGGCACCAAGAATTTTAGCAGCGGTAAAGGCATAATCGATCTCTTCATTGCTCAACCCTGTCGGGGCAAACTTTACAATATGGATATTAACCCCGGCCTTATTGAACAATTTCCGAAGCTCTTTATACTTCTTCATCGATACAGCTAGCCGCCATTCCCGTTGATTTTCCCAGGCTTCATCATAGGCTTTTTGAAAAATTTCACGATCCTGGTCAGAAGTACTACTTCCGCGGGGCGGACGAGGTGGTAAGGGAGGAATGCCGGCAAACTCTTCAGCAACATTTCCCATCAGCTCGATTGAGTTGATCCCAGCCTCAACGCAATACTTAATAATATCCTGTGCCGATGATGGCATACTTCGCCAACTATAAGTAATGGCTCCTACCTGAACTCCGTTAAACTTAGAATTTGGTTTAGCTAGCTCTGAGGTGAATGCAAAGGATGATGGCATAAATGCAAATGAAGCTGCTGCTGTGGCTGCGGAGGAAATAAATGACCGTCGGGATAATCCACGATTGGATGTTGTATTTTTATTCATCGTATTAAAAGTGTTAAATTTCATTGGTATAAAAGAGAACTCCCATAATTTTAATCCTACTTGTTGGTGTCATGAATCGTCATGGTCGTTTCATAAAATTATATTTGATGTATAAAAATAGCATATTTTTTCAGCTAATTCATTTGAAATGTAAAATTTCGTGGATACTTTCGATAGGAAAGGAACCTGAATAAAAAAACCGGACTGGGATACAGTCCGGTTTTTATCATTCAAAAGATGATATGAACTTATTAAATCACTTCCGAATATAAATCAGAAGGTTATATGTTTAGTCCTTTTGTACCTTTGCTTCATCATCTGTTTCTTTATCTGATTGACTATCAGAACTCTCATCTTTTATCTGAGGAGTTTCCTGAGTTTCAACAGAAGCCTTATCGTCTGATAATTTTTCTACCTGTTCAGCAGTGGGAGTATCTGGAAGGACAGTTGCAGCACTTTCTTTTTGTTTTTTAGATTTTGCCATTGTTGATTTATCCTCAACTGATGTTTCCGATTTTTTTGCAGTTCCCCTGCGTGAACGTTTACGTTTTGGTTTTGCTGCCTCTTCAGCAGAAGTCAGCATGATCTCATTATAGTCGACAAGTTCAATGATACACATTTCGGCATTATCTCCCAAACGAGTACCGGTTCTGAGGATACGGGTATATCCACCAGGTCTGTCGGCTATTTTAGCAGCAACATTACGAAACAGTTCTGAAACCGCATTTTTATTTTGGAGCTGACTGAATACAATTCTGCGTGAATGGGTTGTATCGTCTTTTGCTTTAGTAAGAAGCGGTTCTACATAAGTACGCAATGCTTTTGCTTTGGCCACTGTTGTTGTAATGCGTTTACTTTCGATCAGTGAGCTGGCCATATTGGCCAGCAACGCTTTCCTGTGTGAACTGGTGCGGCCTAAATGATTGAATTTTTTATTATGTCTCATTTTCTGCTATTCCTTGTCAAGTTTATACTTACTGATATCCATTCCAAAACTCAATCCCATGTTATCGAGCAGTTCATCCAGTTCGGTAAGAGATTTCTTCCCAAAATTCCTGAATTTCAGCAGATCGTTCCGGTTGTATGTAACCAGGTTTCCCAGTGTGTCAACATCTGCAGCTTTCAGGCAGTTCAATGCTCTGACTGACAGGTCGAGATCAACCAGTTTGGTTTTGAGTAGCTGGCGCATATGAAGAATTTCTTCATCGAACTCTTCATTAGCAAACTTCTCATCCGAATCCAGCGTGATTTTCTCATCGGAGAACAACATGAAATGGTAAATCAGAATTTTTGCTGCTTCTTTCAGCGCATCCTGAGGAAGAATTGATCCATCAGTTGTAATTTCGAGAATCAGCTTTTCGTAATCTGTTTTTTGTTCCACTCTGAAGTTCTCCACAAAATACTTCACCTTTTTAATGGGAGTATAAATAGAGTCGATGGGTATGATACCGAATTCCGATTCAACCGGTTTATTTTCTACAGCAGGAATATAACCTCTTCCCTTACTAATGGTGATATCCATTTGAAGTTTCACATCCGGTTCCATCCGGCAGATAACAAGTTCGGGGTTCAGCACCCGGAATCCGGTCATAAATTTATTCATGTCTCTGGCAGTAAATTCCTCCTGGCCGGTTAATGAGATACTTACTTTTTCTTCATCAAAGTCAGCGACCTCATTTTTAAATCGGATCTGTTTCAGGTTAAGAATAATATCCGTGACATCTTCAATAACACCTTTGATCGTAGAAAACTCATGGTCAACGCTTTCAATTTTCACGGTAGTGATCGCATACCCTTCCAGCGACGAAAGCAAGATTCGTCTCAGGGCATTTCCGATTGTAATACCGTAACCCGGTTCCAGCGGACGAAATTCAAATTTCCCGAATTTGTCGCTCGACTCGATCATGATTACCTTGTCGGGTTTTTGGAATGCTAATATTGCCATAATTGCCTTTGTAAAATTTTTATTTTGAATACAACTCTACGATCAGTTGTTCTTTTATATTTTCCGGTATTTCACCACGTTCAGGTACATTCAGAAATTTTCCTGCCATCTGGTTTTTGTCCCATTCCAACCATTCGTACCTGGAACTCCGGTGTGAGTTTAATGCACTGGTAATTTCCTCCATCGCTTTTGATTTTTCCCTGACACCAATAATATCGCCGGGTTTCACCTGGTATGACGGAATATTAACAACCTTACCGTTTACGACAATATGTTTATGTGTCACAAACTGACGGGCAGCGTCACGTGTTTTAGCAATACCAAGTCTGAATACGATGTTATCGAGTCTCGACTCAAGCAACTGAAGCAACACTTCTCCGGTAATACCCCGGGAAGAAGACGCTTTTTTAAACAGATTTCTGAATTGTCGTTCCAACACACCGTAGGTATATTTTACCTTTTGCTTTTCTTTTAACTGGGTACCATATTCCGATACTTTTCTTCTACGGGCAGAAATCCCGTGCATTCCCGGAGGGTAATTCTTATGTTCAAAAACTTTATCAGGGCCGAAAATAGGTTCACCGAATTTTCGTGCAATTTTTGATTTTGGTCCTTTATATCTAGCCATTCACTTTTGTTTTAAAATTAAACACGTCTTCTTTTGGGAGGCCTGCAACCGTTATGAGGTAGTGGAGTAACATCAACTATTTCAGTAACCTGAAGTCCAACTGTTGCCAGAGCCCTAATGGCTGATTCGCGCCCGTTACCCGGTCCTTTCACAAAAACTTTCACCTTTCTTAAACCAAGATCGTAAGCGGTTTTCGCACACTCTTCAGAAGCTACCTGGGCAGCATATGGAGTATTTTTTTTCGATCCGCGGAAGCCTTTCTTCCCTGCTGACGACCAGGATATTACCTCACCATTTAAATTGGTCAGCGTAACAATAATGTTATTGAAAGAGGAGTGTACATGGGCCATACCATTGGCTTCCACCACAACAACTCTCTTTTTACTTGTGCCTGTCTTCTTTGCCATAACTCAAATCTCTTATTTGCTTGCCATCTTTTTATTTGCTACAGTCTTTCTTTTCCCCTTCCTCGTACGAGCATTATTTTTAGTGCTCTGTCCTCTGGTGGGTAAACCAATACGATGACGTATACCACGGTAGCATCCTATGTCCATAAGTCTTTTGATATTCATCTGCACTTCTGAACGTAATTCACCTTCTACCTTGAAAGAATCACCAATCACCTTTCTGATAGCTCCAAACTGATCATCGTTCCATTCCTGCACTTTAACGTCAGGATCTACGCCGGCTGCTTTTAAAATAGTATTTGCCCGGCTCCGGCCAATACCATAAATATAAGTGAGAGCAATCTCTCCTCTTTTATTATTCGGAATATCAACACCTACAATACGTGCCATATAAAATTAATTTTTACAATTATCCCTGACGTTGCTTAAACTTCGGGTTCTTTTTGTTAATTACATACAAACGCCCTTTTCTGCGAACGATTTTACAATCTGCACTGCGTTTTTTAATTGAAACTCGGATCTTCATTTTTAATGTGCATTAGTTTTTATACCTGAATGTTATCCTGCCTTTGGTTAAATCGTAAGGAGACATTTCAACTTTAACTTTATCTCCCGGTAAAATTTTTATGTAGTGCATTCGCATTTTCCCTGAAACATGCGCTGTTATCACATGTCCATTTTCAAGTTCAACACGAAACATTGCATTGGACAATGCCTCTATAATTGTTCCATCCTGGTCAATTGAAGACTGTTTTGCCATAAAAACTTAACGGTTAAAAATTATAAAATCTCATGTTAAAGTCACTTACTGTTTTCTTTTCATCTCATTTTCATCTGATTAAAACTAATTGTTTTCTATGTAATCAGATGGAACTCGCATATTTTAAATCATGCAATTTTTTAGTATAACATGTAATGCTCGTTTCATTTGCAAAGATAACAGAAGCTTTTTAAACGTACAACTAAAAAAATAACTCCTTAACGATGCTTTAAACTGGCCATCTTCTAAATTCCACCTCCGGCACGTCCTTTAATACGGCCTGTTTTGGTCAATCCATCGTAATGCCTCATGAGCAAATGACTCTCTATTTGTTGTAATGTATCGAGCACTACACCAACGAGAATAAGTAACGAGGTTCCGCCATAAAAATAAGCGAACGACTGGTTAATTCCCATGAGCATGGCAAAAGCAGGAAGAATAGTGATCAATCCCAAAAAGATTGAACCAGGAAGAGTAATTCTTGACATGATGGTGTCCAGAAATTCAACTGTTCGTTTTCCTGGTTTTACTCCCGGAATAAAACCCCCGTTCTTTTTCATATCTTCAGCCATTTGGGTAGGATTAACTGTGATTGCTGTATAGAAATAGGTAAAAGCAACCACCAACATAAACTGGACAAAATTATACCAAAAACCGGTCATGTTTGATAATGCAGCCGCAACACCACTTAGGTTTTCAGAATTTGCCACACCAACAATTGTAAGAGGCACCATCATAATTGCCTGGGCAAAAATGATAGGCATTACACCTGCCGCGTTAACCTTCAAGGGGATGTACTGACGTACACCTCCATATTGTTTGTTACCCACAATTCTTTTGGCATACTGGACGGGAATTCTTCGGGTTCCCTGAACCAGAAGAATTGACGCCATGAATACAAGAAAAAGAATAACAAACTCTACAAGAAACAATACAAGCCCACCACCCTGCTGGTTAATTCGGGAAGCAAATTCCTGAACAACCGACTGAGGTAATCTGGCAATAATACCGATCATAATTATAAGAGAGATTCCGTTCCCAATACCTTTATCGGTAATTCGTTCACCCAGCCACATCACAAACATGGATCCGGCAGTTAATATAATAACCGACGAAACAGAAAACAGAGCACCTTTCAATGCAAAGGCTGTTTCAGGTAACTGGTAATGGAGGTTCGTCAGATATGCCGGTGACTGAAATACCAGAATAATGACGGTAAGGTACCGGGTAATCTGGTTAATCTTTCTTCTTCCTGATTCTCCCTCTTTCTGCAACCTCTGGAAATAGGGAACTGCTATACCAAGCAATTGGATAACAATAGAAGCAGAAATATACGGCATAATACCTAAAGCAAAAATAGAAGCCTGTGAAAATGCACCACCGGAAAACATGTCAATCAATCCCAGCAATCCGTCGGAAGTCTGACTTTTCAGATTTGCCAACTGTGCAGGATCTATACCAGGCAGGGAAACAAAAGACCCTAACCGGTAAATAAGAATAAAAAACAGTGTTGTACCGATTCGTATTCTCAGGTCTTCAATTTTGTAAATATTCTTTAGGGTTTCTATAAAACGTTTCATTATAGTTTACAGTATTTCGGTTGTACCTTCCAGTTTCTCGATAGCAGCTATTGCACTTTTTGAAAAAGCATGTGCTTTGACATCCAATTTTCTTTCCAGGGAACCACCGCCAAGAATTTTTATTTTATCGTTTTTAGAGGCTATACCAGCATCAATCAAAACAGCCAAATCAATTATTGTAACGTTTTTATTATCAGCTAATTGCTGCAAAACATCAAGGTTAATAGCCTTATATTCCACACGGTTTAGATTTTTGAATCCCGATTTAGGAACAACACGTTGTAAAGGCATCTGTCCACCTTCAAAACCAATTTTCTTAGAGTATCCTGATCTTGATTTCTGTCCTTTATGCCCGCGCGTGGATGTACCACCGTGACCTGAACCCTGCCCCCGACCAATACGTTTTGGTTTTTTTGTGGAACCTGAGGCTGGTTTTAACTTACTTAAATCCATAACTTTATTTGAAATAGTATTATACTTCTTCAACACGAACTAAATGATTCACTTTATTGGCCATACCTAACACCTGGGGTGAAGCTTCGTGTTCAACTGCCTGATTCAATTTTTTCAATCCCAAGGCTTTCAGCGTAGCCACCTGTTTTTTGGTAGAGCCAATGCTACTTTTAACTTGCCTAATAATAACTTTAGCCATAATTCTTAACCTTTAAAAACTTTTTCAAGTGTAATTCCTCTGTATTCTGCAATTGTATTGGCATCTCTTAATTCTAAAAGAGCTTCCATAGTAGCTTTCACGAGGTTATGCGGGTTAGATGAGCCTTTGGATTTTGCCAGGATATCGGTTATCCCGGCACTTTCGAGCACAGCACGCATAGCACCACCTGCCACCACTCCTGTTCCAGGAGTAGCCGGTTTGATCAACACATCTGCACCCCCGTATCGGGCAGTTTGCTCATGAGGAATTGTCCCCTTGTACACGGGGATTCTCACCAAATTCTTTTTAGCTGCTTCCACACCTTTAGCGATGGCTGTTGTGACTTCACCGGCTTTTCCCAGCCCCCAGCCGACAATACCATCTTCGTTACCTACAACTACGATAGCCGAAAAGCTAAAAGTACGTCCTCCTTTGGTAACTTTGGTAACCCGGTTAATTGCTACAAGCCTGTCTTTTAAATCGAGGTCACTTGTTTTTACTTTTTTACTTAATATTGCCATAATAATATCAGAATTTAAGACCACCCTCACGGGCTGCTTCAGCTAATTGTTTAACTCTCCCATGATATAAATAACCATTCCTGTCGAATACAACATTTTCAATTCCTGCAGCTATAGCTTTCCGGGCAATCAGTTTTCCTACCCGGGCTGCCTGATCTTTCTTGTTTCCATTCTCTGCAGCAATTTCTTTTTCAGTTGATGATGCAGCAACAAGTGTTGTTGCGGTGTTATCATCTATTACCTGAGCATAAATCTGTTTATTGCTCCTGTAAACATTTAAACGTGGCCGTTCAGGTGTGCCCTTGACGATTTTACGTACACGGTTTTTTATCCTGTTCCGCCTTTCTATTTTTGTTAATGCCATAATACCTGATTTTACAAAATTATTTAGCGGCAGCTTTACCGGCTTTACGCCTTAACACTTCGCCCACAAACTTAATACCTTTTCCTTTATATGGCTCAGGTTTCCGGAAGGATCTGATTTTTGCAGCAACCTGACCAATTAACTGTTTATCCATCGACTTTAAGGTAACGATAGGATTACTGCGCTTGTCAGACGAAGCTTCAACTTTTACTTCGGGGGGAAGTTGCAGATAAGTATGGTGTGAATATCCCAGCACAAGGTCCAGGACATTATTCGGTAAAACTTCTGCACGATAACCAACCCCAACCAGTTCAAGCTTCACTTCAAATCCTTTCGACACGCCTTCCACCATATTATTAATCAATGAACGGTACAAACCGTGCAATGATTTTTGCTGCTTCGTTTCAGCAGAGCGGACTAGAGTGATCTCATCATTTTCAGTTTCAACCTTAATATTCGGTGAAATTTTTTGCTTTAACTCACCAAGAGGACCTTTCACGCTGACAACAAAATCATCGCTAATTTTCAATTCAACTCCTGATGGTAATTTTATGGGTAATTTACCTATTCTTGACATGTCCAGTTTTTTTTAATACACGTAACATAAAACTTCACCGCCAATATTCTGCTCATGGGCTTCCTTATCGGTAATTATACCTTTGGAGGTAGAAATTATTGCGATCCCCAATCCATTGAGCACACGCGGAATATTTTCACTATTGCAATACTGGCGTAATCCCGGTTTGCTGATTCTCTTCAACCCTTTTATTGCAGATACTTTCGTTTCAGGATGATACTTTAGGGCAATTTTTATATTCCCCTGATGACCCAGCTCGTCCTCGAATTTATAATTCAGAATGTATCCTTTTTCTTTCAGGATTTTCGTGATCTCCCTTTTCATATTTGATGCAGGAATATCTACCACACGGTGTTTGGCAAGAACTGCATTACGCACCCTGGTCAAATAATCTGCTATTGGATCTGATACTTTACTCATTTTTCAAGTCTTTAACAATTACCAACTAGCTTTTTTAACTCCAGGAATTAACCCGGTTGAGGCCATTTCCCTAAAGTTAATTCTGCTTATACCAAACTGACGCATATAGCCTTTAGGCCTGCCGGTTAATTTACAGCGATTATGCAAACGCACTCTGGATGAGTTTTTGGGTAATTTCTGCAAACCTTCCCAGTCGCCTTCAGCCTTCAGTCTGGCTCTTTTCTCCATGTATTTTTCAACCAGTTTTGCCCTTTTTACCTCGCGGGCTTTCATTGATTCCTTAGCCATATACTCAATTCTTTTTTACATTTTTAAATGGCAATCCCATATGCTTCAGCAGGGCAAAACCTTCTTCGTCACTTTCTGCTGAAGTAACAAAAGTAATATTCATTCCGTTAATTTTACTTACCCTGTCGAGTAGAATCTCCGGAAAGATAATTTGTTCGGGTACACCTAACGTATAATTTCCTCTTCCATCCATTTTACTTTCAATCCCCCGAAAATCCCTGATACGGGGCAAAGCAGTAGAGATAAGCCGTTCAAGGAATTCATACATCCGGTCGCGGCGCAAAGTAACGCGTACTCCGATGGGCATTTTTTTCCTCAGTTTGAAATTGGAGATATCCTTTTTGGATAGGGTTTGAACAGCTTTTTGTCCGGCAATCATTGACATTTCCGTGGTGGCTATTTCAATAATTTTTTTATCCGCTATTGCTGCACCCACACCCTGATTAAGGACAATTTTTTCCAATTTTGGAACCTGCATAACAGAAGAATAGTTAAACTCATTTTTCAGGATGGGTACAATTTCGTCCTGATATTTCATTTTTAAGGTAGGTACGTATGCCATTACTTAATCTCCTCCCCTGATTTTTTAGAATAACGAATTAATTTTCCCTGCTCATTTAACCTTCTGCCAATTCTGGTAGGTTCTCCGGTTTTTGGATCTACCAGCATCAGGTTTGAAATGTGAATAGGTGCTTCCTGTTCAATAATTCCACCTTGAGGACTTTTTGCGTTGGGTTTGGTATGTTTTTTAATCATATTGACCCCTTCCACAATTGCCCTGTCGGTTTTTGTAATAATTTCCAGAACACGCCCCTTTTTACCCTTTGAGATTCCTGTAATCACGACTACGGTGTCGCCTTTTTTTATGTGTAACTTTTTTTGCATTTTCAAGCTTTTTAATTACAAAACTTCCGGAGCCAGAGAAATAATCTTCATATTTTTATCCCTTAATTCGCGAGCTACGGGGCCAAAAATTCGGGTTCCTCTCATTTCCCCTGTATTATTCAGCAAAACCACTGCATTATCATCGAACCTGATATAGGAACCGTCTGCCCGGCGTACCTCCTTGCGGGTACGAACAACAATAGCTTTGGAAACAATTCCCTTTTTGACATCGCTGCCCGGGATTGCACTTTTCACTGAGACTACAATGGTATCGCCCAGCGTGGCATATCGTTTACGGGTACCGCCCAATACGCGGATACACAAAACTTCCTTTGCTCCGCTATTATCGGCAACCAAACATCTTGTTTCTTGTTGTATCATGATTATTTCGCTCTTTCAGTTATTTCAACTAATCTCCAACATTTATTTTTGCTTAGAGGTCTGGTTTCCATAATCCGTACCACATCGCCAATGTTGCAGTCATTCTTTTCATCGTGTGCGTAAAACTTCGTTGTCTTTTTTACGAATTTACCATAAATAGGGTGTTTCACTTTACGTTTAACAGCTACGACAATGGTTTTATCCATTTTGTTGCTGACAACCACCCCAACACGTTCTTTTCTAAGATTCCTTACATTATTCTCTTCCATCGCTGACTGAATTCTGGTTATCACTTAATTCTCTTTGACGAAGAATTGTTTTCAGCCGTGCAATATTCTTTTTTGAATCCTTAATTTTCATAGGATTATCAAGAGCAGAAACTGCATGGTTTAAACGAAGGCGAACTAAATTTTCTTTCTCCACCTGTATTTTCTCAACGATTTCTTTAGTCGTTAATTCTTTTATTTCAGACGTTTTCATATCTATTCACCCTTTTTATTCTTCAACAAAATCACGTCTTACCACAAATTTTGTAGTAACCGGCAATTTTTGAGCTGCAAGCCGGAGAGCTTCTTTTGCCAATTCGAAGGGAACACCATCGGCTTCGATAATGATGCGACCGGGAGAAACCGGTGCAACGAATGCTTCAGGAGCTCCTTTCCCTTTACCCATACGTACCTCAGCAGGTTTTTTTGTAATGGGCTTATCGGGGAAAATCCGGATCCAAATTTGTCCCTGGCGTTGCATATGGCGTGTAACCGCAACCCTGGCTGCTTCAATCTGACGACCGGTGATCCACGCTTCTTCGAGCGTTTTAATTCCAAATGAACCGAATGCGAGTTGATTTCCACGTTGGGAATTGCCTTTCATCCGGCCCTTTTGTACTCTTCTGAATTTTACTTTTTTTGGTTGTAACATCCTTTATAGATTCTGAGTGTTGAACCACTATTTTCTTCTACTACCTCTTCGGCCACCACCGCCAACTCCTTTTCCTGGTCTGGCCTGTTTCTGGCCAATATTAGGAGAAAGGTCACGGACTCCGTAAATCATTCCTTTGCAAATCCAGACTTTAACACCTACAAGTCCGGTTTTTGTCAAAGCTTCAGCCAGGGCATAATCGATATCGGCTCTGAGTGTATGCAATGGAGTACGTCCATCTTTATACATTTCTGAACGGGCCATTTCAGCACCATTCAACCTGCCAGACACCATTACTTTAATTCCCTCGGCTCCCATCCTCATGGTTGAAGCGATGGCCATTTTTACCGCCCTTCGGTATGCAACCTTTCCCTCAATTTGCCGGGCTATGTTGGTAGCCACAATTTTGGCATCGAGTTCAGGGCGTTTAATCTCAAAAATGTTGATCTGAACCTCTTTGTTGGTAATTTTCTTCAACTCTTCCTTCAACTTGTCAACTTCCTGACCTCCTTTACCAATAATAATACCGGGGCGCGAAGTATGTACAGTGATGGTAATCAGCTTTAAAGTCCGCTCAATTACGATCTTTGAAATGCTGGCTTTGGCTAAACGAGCATTTAGATATTCTCTTATTGAATGATCCTCAGCTAGTTTGTCGCCATAATCATCACCACCGAACCAATTTGAGTCCCATCCTTTAATGAATCCCAAACGATTTGAAATTGGATTTACTTTTTGTCCCATGTACTACTGATTAAGATTTTCTTCAACAACACTTTCTTTCCGGTCGACGTATACCGTTACATGGTTCGAACGTTTTTTGATTCGGTGAGCACGACCCTGGGGAGCCGGACGTAACCTTTTCAAAATACGGCCTGAATCAACCATGATGGTTTTTACGTATAATTCACTTTCCTCTAAACGAACTCCTTCATTTTTCACCTGCCAGTTGGCTATGGCTGAAAGCAGGAGTTTTTCCACCCTGCGTGATGCTTCTTTTGAGGAATATTTCAGAACATCTAACGCTTTGTTCACCTCCATGCCGCGGACAGAATCGGCAACTAGCCTCATCTTTCTAGGTGAAGTCGGGCAGTTTCTCAAAACAGCAAAATATTGTTGTTTTTTTTCTTCTTTTCTTTTCTCTGCTGCTAATCTTTTTCTGGCACCCATTCTTTTCTCTTTTAAATATTAAAAATTTTATGCCTATTTTTTGTTACCAGCGTGCCCCCTAAAGGTACGAGTAGGAGCAAATTCACCCAAACGATGGCCAACCATGTTTTCGGTAATATACACCGGAATAAATTTATTCCCGTTATGGACGGCAATAGTATGGCCCACAAAATCAGGAGAAATTACTGAAGCCCTGGCCCATGTTTTTAACACCGATTTCTTTCCGCCATCATTCATGGCGAGAACTTTTCTTTCCAGTTTGAAATCGATAAAGGGCCCTTTTTTTAACGAACGACTCATAATACTTTTCCTTTAACTATTTTTTCCTACGTTCAATGATGTATTTGCTGGAAGCTTTCTTCTTGGAGCGGGTTTTATACCCCTTAGCTAACAATCCCTTGCGTGAACGCGGGTGTCCTCCTGAAGCACGGCCTTCACCACCACCCATGGGGTGATCAACCGGGTTCATTACCACACCACGCACTCTGGGCCTTCTGCCCAACCACCTCGAACGACCGGCTTTTCCTGACCGCTCGAGATTGTGCTCAGCATTTCCAACTGTTCCAACAGTAGCCCTGCACGATGTAAGAACCATACGGGATTCGCCTGAAGGTAACTTCAAAATCGCATATTTCCCTTCACGGGAAGTTAATTGCGCATAAGCGCCTGCACTACGTGCCATAATTCCACCCTGTCCGGGGCGGAGCTCAATGTTGTGAACCAGTGTTCCAAGAGGAATGTCGGACAAGGGGAGAGTATTTCCAACTTCAGGATCAATCCCCGAACCACTCATTAAAGATTGCCCTACCTGCAGACCATTAGGCGCTACGATGTATCTTTTTTCTCCATCTTCATATTTCAGAAGAGCGATACGGGCAGAACGGTTCGGATCATATTGAATGGAATCGACAACAGCAGCTGTACCGTCTTTATCACGTTTAAAATCGATAATACGATATTTGCGTTTGTGTCCCCCACCTCTATTCCTCATTGTCATGCGGCCCTGGTTATTCCTCCCGCCAGTTTTCCGCAGGGGCTCCAACAATGATTTTTCAGGTGTAGATGCAGTAATGGTATCAAAAGCACCTATAATCTTATGCCTCTGACCCGGTGTTACTGGTTTTAATTTTCTTACTGCCATTTATATTAAATATTACTGTAAAAATCAATAGTATCTCCTTCAGCTAATGTTACAATAGCTTTCTTAAATGCAGCTGTTTTCCCGGTTATCACTCCCGATTTAGTATATCTCGACTTCATCTTGCCTCCATATATCATGGTGTTAACCGAATTAACCCGGACATTGTAAACCCCTTCAACAGCACTTTTAATCTGCTGCTTCGATGCAGTACGCAATACAATGAATCCGTAACGGTTAAAACGTTCAGACTGCATATTCATTTTTTCGGTAACCAATGGTTTTATTAAAATATCCATTTTCAAATTGCCTTAAAGGTTAAATGTTTCTTCCAATTTCTTCACAGAGCCTTCCAGAAGAACAATGGTTTTTGCATTCAAAATTTGATATGTATTTAATTCAGAAGCAATTATAACAGAAACATCCTGTAAATTTCTGGACGACAAATATATATTTTTATTTTCGGCTGGTAAAACGAAAAGTGACTTTTTATCAGCAATTTGAAGATTCTTTTTTATTGCCACCATCTCTTTGGTTTTTGGACCATCAAGAACAAAATCTTCCATTACGATTATCCCGTTCTCACGCGCTTTATATGTTAAAGCCGACTTTCTCGCCAACTGCTTCACTTTCTTATTCAGCTTAAAGTCATAACTTCTTGGCCTTGGGCCAAAAACTGTACCACCACCACGGAATACCGGTGATTTTATACTACCAGCACGTGCTGTGCCTGTACCTTTTTGTTTCTTGATTTTTTTGGTACTACCGGCAACCTCTGCGCGCTCTTTTGACTTATGAGTTCCCTGGCGTTGATTGGCCAAATACTGCTTAACATCTAAATAGATAGCATGATCGCTTGGATCCACTTCGAAAATCCGGTCCAATAATGTAATCATTCTTCCGGTTTCTTTCCCTTCTTTATTCAGTACACTTAGTTCCATTGTTTCCTAATAATTAAATATGAACCTTTAGCTCCAGGCACTGAACCTTTCACCACAATTAAATTTTTCTCGGGAATTACTTTCAAAACCATAAGGTTCTCGATAGTAAGTGTTTCGTTCCCGGTTCTTCCAGCCATACGCATTCCTTTAAATACACGACTTGGCCATGAGGATGCTCCAATTGAACCAGGAGCTCTTAACCTGTTATGCTGACCATGTGTCTGGTCATTCACACCACGAAAATTGTACCGCTTAACAACTCCCTGGAAACCTTTTCCCTTTGAAACTCCCACTACATCGACATAATCGAGTTCATGAAAAATATCAACAGTAATCGAATCGCCAAGTTGATAAGCTTCCTGGTAAGTGTTTTTAAACTCTACCAATCTGCGTTTGGGACTTGTTCCGGCTTTTTTGAAGTGACCAAATTCTGCTTTAGTGGTCCTTTTCTCCTTCTTTTCGCCGAAAGCAAGCTGCAACGCGTCGTAGCCTTCTTTCTCACTGGTCTTTACCTGCGTAACCACACAGGGCCCAGCCTCAATCACAGTGCATGGGATATTCTTCCCCTCAACACTGAATACGGATGTCATTCCGATTTTTCTTCCAATAATACCAGCCATTTCGACTAATTTTTAATTTTATCAAACTTTAATTTCGACCTCTACGCCACTGGGTAACTCAAGTTTCATCAGCGCGTCGATGGTTTTTGCCGTTGAACTGTAAATGTCGATCAAACGTTTGTATGATGACAGTTGGAACTGTTCCCTTGACTTTTTATTGACAAAGGTAGAGCGCAAAACAGTGAAAATACGTTGATGCGTGGGTAACGGAATGGGTCCGCTCACTACAGCACCGGTCGATTTAACCGTCTTAACAATCTTTTCAGCCGATTTGTCAACCAAATTATGATCGTACGATTTCAGTTTAATTCTGATCTTTTGGCTCATGATGAGAACACTCTTAAATTATTTATAATAAATCAACTTTTCCTTGTACATTTTCCAATACCTTAATCGCCAACGATTGGGGCACTTCCTGATAGTGACTAAACTCCATAGAAGATGTTGCCCTTCCGGAAGATAATGTCCGCAATACGGTTACATAACCAAACTGTTCGGCAAGAGGAACTTTCGCATGAATGACACGTGCATTTCCTTTACTCATCATTCCGGTTATTTCGCCTCGGCGGCGATTCAAGTCACCGATTATGTCACCCATATATTCGTCAGGAGTAACAATTTCAAGCTTCATGACAGGCTCAAGCAGTTTAGGGGCAGCCTTTGAAGCAGCATGTCTGAAAGCCTGACGGGCACAAATCTCAAAAGATAACTGATCGGAATCTACTGCATGGTATGATCCATCCAGCAAAGTAACCTTCAGACTGTCGATCGGGAATCCGGCAAGCGGGCCATTCGACATGGCCTCAGTGAATCCTTTTTGCACGGAAGGGATATACTCACGGGGAATATTCCCTCCTTTTACCTGGTCAATGAACTCAAGACCACCTTTACCTTCCTCTGCAGGTTCCACACGAACAATAATATCAGCAAACTTTCCACGACCACCAGTCTGCTTCTTAAAAACTTCACGTAATTGAACCTGCTGGCTGATAGCTTCTTTATAAGCAACCTGGGGAGCACCCTGGTTACATTCCACCTTAAACTCCCGTCGAAGACGGTCAACAATGATCTCCAGGTGTAATTCTCCCATTCCACGAATAACCGTTTGGCCGGAATCTTTGTCGGTAAGAACCTGGAAGGTCGGGTCTTCTTCAGAGAGCTTGGACAAACCATTAGACAAACGATCCAGGTCATTTTGTGACTTGGGTTCAACAGCTACGCCAATAACAGGTTCAGGAAACTTAATGGTCTCCAGAACAATGGGATGTTTTATATCGCTCAGGGTATCACCCGTACGAACATCTTTGAAACCAACAGCTGCACAAATATCACCTGCTTCAATAAAATCTTTTGGATTCTGTTTGTTTGAATGCATTTGGTAGAGCCGCGAAATCCGTTCTTTTTTTCCGGTACGGCTGTTTAACACCTGCATCCCGGATTCTATTCTGCCTGAATAAACACGCATATAGGCTAACCGTCCGACAAACGGATCGGTTGCAATTTTGAATGCCAGGGCAGCTAAGGGTTCATTTACATCAGCAGTACGTCTTACTTCTTTTTGCAAATCCGGATTCACTCCGACAATATCTCCATTGTCAAGCGGACTGGGAAGAAAAGCACAAACAGCATCCAGCAAACGTTGTACTCCTTTATTTTTAAATGCAGAACCACACATCATAGGGATAATAATTCCCTGAATGGTTGCCCTGCGAATAACAGACAACATCTCTTCTTTTGTAATGGAATCAGCATCTTCAAAATACCGTTCGAGTAGTTCATCATCAATTTCTGCCACTGACTCCATCAGCTTATTTCTCCATTCCAGAGCTTGCTCCATCAGATCTCCCGGAATCACTTCAAGTGAATAATTGGTACCTAATGTAGCATCCTCATGCCAACGAACAGCTTTCATTTCGATCAGGTCGATCACCCCTTCGAATTTTTCTTCTGCACCAATAGGTATTTGAAGCGGAACAGGGTTAGCTCCTAGTTTTTCCTTAATTTCGGCATAAACATTAAAGAAATCAGCTCCCTGACGATCCATTTTATTAATAAATGCGATGCGGGGCACACCATATTTTTCAGCTTGTCGCCATACAGTTTCCGACTGGGCTTCTACCCCACCAACAGCACAAAACAGAGCCACAGCTCCATCTAAAATTCTGAGAGAACGTTCTACTTCAACGGTAAAATCAACGTGCCCGGGAGTATCAATAATATTTATCTTATAATCCTGATCATCGTATTTCCAGAAGGTAGTAGTTGCAGCAGAGGTAATTGTAATGCCACGTTCCTGTTCTTGTTCCATCCAGTCCATTGTGGCAGATCCATCATGTGTCTCCCCTAGCCGGTGGGTTAACCCGGTATAGAACAAAATACGTTCTGAAACCGTAGTTTTTCCGGCATCAATGTGAGCCATGATACCTATATTTCTTGTATTTTTAAGACTTTGCTTAGTCATAATTTCTACTAACCTATTAACATTTTCTGGAGACAGTTTCTTTCAGAGACATCATACTTAAAATCTGAAATGTGCAAATGCCCGGTTTGCATCAGCCATACGATGTGTGTCTTCTTTCTTCTTGAAGGCACCACCTTCGTTGTTGTATGCTGCCAAAATTTCAGCAGCCAACTTGTCGGCCATAGACTTCCCCGAACGTTTCTGTGCAAACAAAATCAGATTCTTGATACTGATTGCCACTTTTCTCTCCTGCCTGATCTCCATAGGTACCTGAAAGGTTGCCCCTCCTACCCGGCGGCTTTTAACTTCTACAGCCGGGGTGACATTCTCGAGGGCTTTTTTCCATACTTCAAGTGAAGAAACTTCGTTATCTTTCATCCGTTTCTCCACGAGATCAAGTGTATCGTAGAAAATAGAATAAGCCAGCGACTTTTTACCATCTTTCATTAAATCGTTGACAAACCGGGTTACCAGCGTACTATGGTACTTTGGATCCGGCAGAAGAATTCGCTTCTTTGGTTTTGTCTTTCTCATTTTTTTATCTTTTCGTGTTATTTAAATCGGTTGCCCCAAGTCGGCCTTCAGTTCATCCCCGGAAGACAGGAAAGTTCCTTACTCAACCAAACCACTGCAAATAACAATTCTACAACTAGTTATTTCTTTTTCGGTCTTTTAGCTCCATATTTTGAACGACGTTGTGACCTGCCCTCTACTCCGGCAGTATCAAGTGCACCACGGACCAGGTGGTAACGTACCCCAGGAAGGTCTTTTACTCTGCCTCCACGTACCAACACAATAGAGTGTTCCTGTAGGTTGTGACCTTCTCCCGGAATATAAGCATTCACCTCTTTTCCATTGGTGAGCCTTACCCTCGCTACTTTTCGCATAGCAGAATTAGGTTTCTTGGGAGTGGTAGTATAAACACGTATACAAACCCCACGACGCTGCGGGCATGAATCAAGTGCCGGAGACTTACTTTTCTCCACCTTGCTTTGTCTTCCTTTTCTAACTAACTGTTGAATCGTTGGCATAAATACCTGTACTTTATTTAATTAATTAATCATTGCAAAAACGGACTGCAAAAGTATGTTAAATTTTATTAAGAACAATGATTTTCAGAAATAAAATATAGCGATCTCTGAAAATGGCACGCAAAAGTACTATTTTTAAGAGAAAGACGAACTTTTTCGCCCTATTTTAATTTAAAATTAAGATTAAACTGCCAGTGTCAATGAGGAGTTACATCCTTTCCCTGACCAGAGAAACCAATGGTTCAACCAGGCGCTCGATCAACCGCTTGTCTTTTGTAACAATCTCTGCAACTCCCTGCATCTCCTGGCTAAAGGGAAGTTCCCGGTTATAATTGGTGTTTAGCTTTTCTGACAACTTAATTTCAGCAGTATAGAAAGCTCCATCTTCATTTACAACCGGTACCATAGAAATATTGGCTACTTCACCCGGCACAATACCATACTCCATGTGTGGATAATTATCAAGTTTGATATTCACTCGCTGACCGGCTTCTATCTTTCCTGCACCAGCTATGGGAACAATTGCGCGACCGATAATCTCCAGTTCCTGTGACGGAACCACCGTGAACACAACATTTCCGGAAACAACAAACTGATTGGGACTCCAAAAACTGGTAAAAGTTACCTTCCCAGATATAGGGCTTTTTAAAATATATGCCTGCTCCCACTCTTTGAGCTGGTTGGTAAGATTTTCAAAGCGTTCTTTTAAAACAGCAAGCAACTCACTCGCCGACTCGGCCTTAAGAACCTCCTGCTCCAAAATTTGCTGCTGAAGATTATTCATGGTTATTTGCGTGTTCGCTAATCCTGAGATGGCATTCTGCCAGGAATACTTCTGTTTCAACATGGCTGCTTTCGACTTTTCAAACTCCATTTCAGACATGATCTGCTGACGATGAAGAAGTGAATCACGTGAAAACTGACTATATGCCAGCTCATAATCCTGGCGTAGAACACTGATCTGGGCTCTCGATTTCTCAAAATAATTACGGTAGTCTATAATCTGCTTTTGAAGTGATTTTATCCTTTGATCAAAGGGATTATAAGTAAGAAAGGTCTGAAAACTACGCACCTGAATTATAAAGGCTGAATAATAAGAGTGGTATTGCCCTAAGCTATAACTTTCCCCGAATGATCCCTCACTAAAATTCTCTGGCTCTTCAAACCAGCATTCAATAGAATCAAGCTTCTTTAATAATGCATAGGCATCTGAATAATTAGCGGGATTCTCAATGACGCCAAGTAACTCACCTTCATCAACAAACTGATTGTTTTCCACAAAAATATGATCCAGCTTGCCACTTGACTTCGCTACAATTTGAACCGGAGGATTTTCAGATAGAATGATCACCCGGGCTGTAATCAAATCAGGATATTTAAATAAATAACTTCCGCAAAGCAATACCATAACTACCAATAACATAATGGTTATCCCCCACCGTACAATCCAACGTGGAGGAGTTCCTAAGATCTCCTGAACCTCATCAGAACGAATTTCTATATGATCAAGATTTGACATGAGACGCTGAATATTATTAGACGCTGATTAATTATGAATTATAATGATTTTATTATGGTTTCTGATGACTGTGATTGATTTTAACTAGCTATGATTGGTTATTGTAAAAATGGAAACCATACCCAAGCTGATTATAAACCTGATAGTAAGCATGTATCATTCGTTTGCTAAATTCTGAATTTTTAAAATTATCATTCATCCCCTATTTTTACCTCCATCAAAATTATATCCACTCATAAGAATCTGCGTCTTCTTCCTTATTCTTCCCCCGCCCGGGGTCTCAATTTCCCAATTCCAACTGATTTCTCACCAGTTCAAAATATGCCCCCTTTCTGGCTGCCAGTTCATGATGCATCCCTGATTCCACAATTTCACCTTTATCAAGCACAACAATGAGGTCGGCATTTTTCACAGTACTTAGCCGGTGAGCAACCGTAACGACGGTACGGCCTTCAAAAAAAGCGGATAAATTTTCCATGATTACTTTTTCATTTCTGGCATCAAGAGCATTGGTAGCCTCATCGAAAAAGAGGAATGCCGGATTTTTGTAGACTGCCCGTGCAATCAGAATACGCTGTTTCTGTCCCTGACTCAGACCTGATCCTTCTTGTCCAATTTTTGTGTTATAGCGCAAAGGAAGGCTTTCGATATACTCTTCAATATTAGCAATTTTAACCGCCTGAATCAATTTCTCACGATTCGGATAATCCTCAGCCACCGCAATATTATTCGCAATTGTATCAGAAAAAATAAATCCGTCCTGCATGACTACCCCACAGTTACTCCGCCACATTTCCATGCTGAATTGGGATATATCTATCCCGCCAATTTCAATTTTACCTTCGTAAGGGGGATAGAAACCGAGCATTAGTTTTATGAGTGTAGTTTTACCACTTCCGCTTGCTCCAACTATTGCAGTAACTTTGTTCCCGGGGATAGAGAGCTGAATATTGTTCAGCACACGAGGTGATTTAGGCCCTTCATAATGGAATGTCACACCGGAAAAGGTGATGTCTCTACGTACCGGTAGTTCATAATTTTTTTGAATTTCAACATTCTCTTCATCTTGGTGCAAATGGATTTCACCCAACCGCTCCAGACTGATTTTAGCATCCTGCCCTGCCTGGATAAAACCGATAAATTCATTGATTGGCCCATTTAACTGACCTATAATATATTGTATAGCCATCATCATACCCAGTGTCATATTCCCCTCAACCACGCCTTTAGCTGCGATAAACGAGATGATAATATTTTTAACCTGGTTAATAAAGATGGACCCTGCCTGTTGGTATTGATTCAGGATCAATCCCTTTACACTAACCCGAAACAGTTTAGCCTGGATACGTTCCCACTCCCACCGTTTTTGTTTTTCACAATTATTCAGTTTAATCTCCTGCATCCCGGTAATCAGCTGATAAACATTACTCTGATTCGCAGAAGCTACATTAAACCGTTTATAATCAATTTCCTTACGTTTTTTCAAAAACAGGAGTATCCAAAGTACATATAATCCACTGCCGGCATAAAAAATGAACAGTATACTCCAGTCGTAATAGGCCATGACAAAACTGTAGATAACAAAAATAAATATACCAAATGACATGCTAACCAGATTGCCGGTTAAGAAATTCTGGATGCGTTGATTATCATCGATACGTTGCCGGAGGTCGCCAATAAGTTTGGTATCGAAAAAACGGATAGGGAGTTTCATCAACTTGATCAGGAAATCAGAAATGAGAGATATACTAACGCGTGTACTGGTGTGTAACATGATCCAGCTTCGAATAAATCCAACCGCAGTCTGACTCACGGTCAATACTAACTGAGCAATCAACACCAACACTATAAAGTTCAGGTTATTAGTAGTGATACCCACATCAACGATTGCCTGTGTTAAAAAAGGAAAAACCAGGCTGAGTATACTACCGGTCAGGAAGCCAAGCAGGAGTTGGGTGATCAGCCTTTTGTAAGGTTTTAGATAAGAAAAAAGGTAAAAAAAACCGGTTTTATTCACTTTTTCTCCCTCCTCCACATAAAACTCAGAGGTAGGTTCCAGGAGAAGTGCAATACCAGCAGGTTCGCCATTCTCCTGAGTAGATGCCCAGTACTTCACAAATTCATCCCGACTATATTTTAACAATCCATGTGCCGGGTCTGAAATATAAAATATTGCATCCTCTCCTCTCTTCCCAAAAGAAGAAGATTTTTTCTTTATTTTATAGAGAACAACAAAGTGATTCTGTGTCCAGTGGATGATCGCGGGTAGTGGAACATCAGTAAGTTTACTTAGTGAAATACGTACTCCCTGGGTTCTAAATCCGACTTTTTCAGCAGCATCGCTGATGGTGAGCAATGAAACCCCCTCGCGTGTTTTCCAGGTAAGCTCACGCAAAGTTTCCAGTGTGTAATGTTTTCCAAAATATTTAGCCACAATCCGCAGGCACGTCGGGCCACAGTCCATGGCATCGGGTTGAAGGTAATGCGGAAATTTTGGCATAGCTCTGTTTTGAAGACAAAGGAAAAAAAAACCTGCAAATTTTTTACTATCGAGTTACAAGTTTAATGTTCTGTAGTAATAATTCCAAATTGTATTCCCCTTCCATTTACAAAACAGCCGTTAATCCTGATTATATGATAATCAATCTACGCAATATGAAAAATTTCTTTTCCGACACAAAAATCTTAAATAATTGGCTGATAAGAATCAGAATATCCGGTAATGAAATGACGAAACCGGCATTAGAAGGGATAGTAATATATACATGACGATGTGTTCGGGAGTTTCAGGTTAAAGGTAAAGGAGAAATCAAAATTAGTACAACTCATTTCGAACCCCCTTTACCTTTTATTGCTGTTTAATAAACCGACCAAATCATGGAAACCTGTTCCTGAAATGAAGTCTCAGTTTCATCATTTATTGAGACTATAAAGTATACCAACATTGATCCCGAGGTAAGAAATTGATTCACCCTCGGAAAAAACAAGATTATATTTCAGGTTTCCGCATAGTGAAAGAACATCACTAATTTCGTATAAAACGCCTGCAGTAGGAGCAATTCCAAAATACATATCAGATTCAGAAATACTTTCTCCTAAAAATTTCATTTTAACCCCGTAACTATAAAGTCCGGCATCGGCACCAACATAGGGTTTGATTTTCCCATCACCAGCAGGATTAAGATGATACTCAAACAACGCTGTGACTGGCACCATAGAGCTGGAAAAATCTTCAAAGTCGGAACCAAACTTAGAGTATCCGAGGTTCAAACCTACCGCCATGTTTTCCTGGAAAAAATACTTACCAACCGCATGAATCCCAAAACCAGGATCAAATGCATCGCCAAAATCACCCAGCGGCATTTGGAGCCCAACTGTACCTCCAACCTGAATTTGTCCTTGTACACTTACTGCAAAAAATGCGAACAAGCCTACGAATAGAAATTTAAACTTTTTCATAAAATTCATTTAAATTAAAAAATAAAAAAAATTTATTGTACAATTTATGACTTAAATTGATAAAAAACAATACTTCCCCGCAAAGAAATAAACTAAGACTGTTTTTTTTTGTCAACATCTGGTTGATAAAGCCATAAACCAGAAAGAGGTTACTTGCCATAAAGCCTTTCAAGGGCTTTGAAAAATGAATAGAAACACATTGCATGGAATAGTCTGAAGAGACTGTTTTAAATTTAACAAAATATACCATTTTTGTTACCTTTAATAAAAAACTAAGAGACTGTTTTGATTTTGTTTTTTAGAAATATTTTGATCTGTTTTTTGCTCAGACAAGGCAAAATTGACGCGAATAGCCATAGCTATTTAAGGAAATTTTGCAGCAGTATGAGTGAAA
>Ga0172382_10000659_pt1 | contig 64896 bp, 58 predicted proteins | sample Leawel138RmetaG_FD_122245 | JGI IMG/M metagenome (GOLD analysis project Ga0172382, IMG submission 122245) | Leachate microbial communities from a municipal landfill in Southern Ontario, Canada - Leachate well 138R metaG | ecosystem: Engineered > Solid waste > Landfill > Unclassified | place...
TACCAAGTCTGTTGTCTGTCCGAATACGGTAAAACTTGTCAGTAAAGCAATTAGAAATATAAATTGTCTTGTCATTTACCCGTCATTTAATGTTACACAGTCGTCTTTAAAATGGCATATAACTCTCAAATATACGCAATTCCCTTACCCAATTTTAAACACTTACAAACGGATTATCCTTTAAAAGTGAAACTTCTATCCGTGTATGGTCGTTTATTACCGTTTAAGCTAATTACCAATCACCAACACAAAACGCGAAACCCAAACGACAGGAATTTACGGCAGTTGAGGTAAGTGAGAGAGCTGTCAGCCAAACAAATATAGAAAACAAACCCATACGCGCCCCAAAAATTTTAACAATTTTGTGGATTCTCTCATAGAGCCGCATTTATTATCGGATATCAAAGGGTTGCTTCCCTCGTCACCCTGAGCTCCCTGTCCGCCAAAGGAGGATCGAAGGGCACTGCTTGTCCGCCGAAGGAGGATCCGCCGTAGGAGGATCGAAGGATACTTTTTACTTTTACCTTTTTACCTTTCCCCTCGTCATCCTGAGCTGCTGCCTGTCTGCCGAAGGAGGATCCGCCGTAGGCGTCAAGGAGCTTGTCGAACCACGAAGGGTCACTTTTCTCGACGATAGGTGAGATCTCTACCCCTTCCCCAATTACCAATCACCAATCACCCGAAGGCTACTTTTACCTTATGAGCTGACCGCTGACTGCTGAACGTTCCTTTATTTCCTTAGGATTCCTTTTCATCCCGACGATAGGAGATTTGAGATTAAGAGGAGATCCGCCACGGCGGATCGGGTATAGATTAATCTTCATCCTATAGATTTTTCGTTTCTCGAAATGACATTTATTCCTTTTGGATTCCTTCTCATCCCGACCTGAGGAGGGATCCCTTCCATTCCTCAATTCCCATATTCGAAAGCTGACTGCTGACCGCTCCGAACAACAAAGGAAAGATTTCCACCTAACCCCAATCCCTAACCGATATATACCCAAGTCATCGCCAAGTCATCCTGACCTTTATATCGAGGTTATAGCGTAGTTATAGCGTACTTATGACAAGGTATACTCAAGAAAACCCCATGCGCTAATCTATGTTCGCTCGTCCAATCCGGGGGTCAATTCAGCTTATAAAAAAATCCTGAAAATTGATGCGTTGGTAAATTTGGCTGTCCAATCCCAATTCCCAATCAGTCTTGGGAGTTTAACCGGGATGTATACTGTTTTTATTGGCCAGTTGCCCGCAGGCGGCGTCAATGTCTTTTCCGGTTTGCTTGGGGTTTATATAGGCTCGGGAAACCTTTAGGAAATATCAAAAATAAAATAGAATCACAAAAAGGCAGTTCTGTTTTATCATATTATAAATTTTGTCACCTGAGCCCGATAAATCCCATAGCTTCCAATCTATCGGGACAGGACAGGTATCGAAGGGTCTATCTAACCAATTCCACAAACAAACCCTCCTCGGTTTTATCAACCTGAGCGAGTTTGTTGGAAGTCAATTCTTTGATGGCTTTGTCCCATTTTTTACCGGAAAGCCCTGAGTTATTTTTCAATTCACCCAAATCAATTCTTCCTGATTTCCCAAGCAATTCCAATACAGCTTTTGCTTCTTCACTTACTTGAACTTGTTTTTTCTCCGGCCGCATTTGAGGGAAGAATAAAACTTCCTGAATCGATGGATTATTGGTCAAAAACATAATCAAACGGTCCATCCCAATTCCCAATCCTGAAGTAGGAGGCATGCCGTATTCCAATGCACGAAGGAAATCCTGATCGATGAACATGGCTTCGTCGTCACCTTTTTCAGATAATTTTAATTGATCTTCAAATCGTTCTCTTTGGTCGATTGGATCGTTTAATTCCGAATAAGCATTGGCGATTTCCTTTCCGCAAACCATCAGCTCAAAGCGTTCGGTTAAACCTTCTTCCGAACGATGTTTTTTAGTCAATGGAGACATCTCGATCGGATAATCCGTAATAAATGTAGGCTGAATGAAATTCCCTTCACATTTCTCCCCGAAAATCTCATCGATGAGCTTACCTTTTCCCATGGTTTCATTGACTTCAATTCCCATGGAAACAGCAGCCTGACGCAATTCTTCTTCCGATTTTCCTTTGATGTCAAAATCGGTGAATTTCAAAATCGCATCGCGCATGGAAACGCGCGGATAAGGTGCTTTCCATTCGATTTCATGTTCGCCGAAAGTAGATTTCGAAGAACCATTGACCGCAATTGCACATTGCTCCAAAAGTTGCTCCGTGAAATTCATCATCCAGTTATAATCCTTGTAAGCCACATAAATTTCCATCGCCGTAAATTCGGGATTATGGGTTCTGTCCATTCCTTCATTCCGGAAGTTTTTGGAAAATTCATATACACCGTCAAATCCGCCTACGATCAACCTTTTTAAATACAATTCATTGGCAATCCTTAAATACAAAGGAATATCCAGAGCATTGTGATGCGTAACAAAGGGTTTTGCCGCTGCACCACCCGGAATCGCCTGTAAAATTGGTGTTTCTACTTCAAAATAGCCACGTTCATTAAAGAATTCCCGCATGGCATTGAACAATTTGGTTCTTTTGACGAAAATTTCTTTGACCTGCGGATTCACTACCAAATCCACATAACGCATTCGGTATCGCTGTTCGGGATCCACAAAAGCGTCGTGCACATTTCCTTCCTCATCGGTCTTTACGATAGGAAGCGGACGCAAAGTTTTGGAAAGTAAATCGAGTTTGGTAACATGAACCGAAATTTCACCTACTTTGGTTTTGAACTGATAACCTTCAATCCCGATGAAATCTCCGATGTCCAAGAGTTTTTTAAACAAAACATTGTAAGCCGTTCCTTCTTCGTCCGTCGAAATATCGTCCCGTGAAACATAGATCTGAATTCTTCCGGTGCTATCCTGCAACTCCGCAAAAGATGCTTTTCCCATTACCCGAACACTCATCAAACGTCCTGCGAGCTTAACCTGTTTTCCTTCGTCAAAATTTTTATTGATTTCTTGGGCAGTTGAATTTACCTCAAACTCCGCAGCCGGATAAGGCTCTATGCCCATTTCCGCTAACTGCACCAATTTTTCACGACGAATGATTTCCTGTTCTGATAATTGCATCTTTACTAAATTTTCAAGGTGCAAAGGTACTGAATTTGGCCCATTAGATTGGAGCCAAAATGATTATCGAAAGTATTTTTTATGGCTACACCGGATATAGTGGTGGTTGGTTTTAATTTTCCAACTCATTTTCGTTATTCTGAAACTGAGCCGTAAATTTCAACAGAACGTTTTTTTCCGGTTTTAATCCCAATTTACGGATAATCGCCGAGCGGTGTGCCTCGATGGTTTTGTTGGATAAAAACAACAGAGAAGCTATTTCTTTGGTGGTTTTTTGTGCGACAATTAATTCAAATACTTTTTTTTCGGAGAAACTCAATTGGCTCATTGCTTCCTCTTTCATGTAGTTTAAATCTTTTTCAAGATCAAATTTTATTTTTCGGCTGTAATAAGTTTCGTGGGTCAGTAAATGTTGGATGCAAACCTTTAATTCATCTAATGCATATTCTTTCAACAAATACGCATTGATATTGAGTTCTTCCGCTTTTTGGAAAACACTTTTTTCTTTGTGAGAGGTGAGTAAAATGATTTTGGTTGCGAACTGGTGGACACGGATTTTTTCAGAAACTTCCAATCCATCCATTTCAGGCATGGAGATATCGAGAATGACAAAATCAGGCTTTAGTCTTTTGATTGCATTCCAGGCATGTTCGCCATTTTTACAGGATTCCAAAACCACATACCCCATACTCTCAATCACAACTTGGGTTCCAAGAAGAGAAAGCGGGTGGTCATCGGCAATTATGAAATGCATAAATATTATTTAGGGATTGTTATTTTAATGATGGTTCCGGAACTGTCTGATTGAAAATTTACGGTTCCGTTCAAGTACTTCACCCGTTCGCTGATGTTTAGCAGTCCAAAACAATTTCCTTTTTCAAGCATCTTGGGCACATCGAAACCCTTACCATTGTCTTTGATTTCAACGTGTATGGATTTCTCGTTTTCTTCAATAGAAATCTTACCTGCCATCGCATTTGCATGTTTTAATATATTGGTAATGGCTTCCTGAAGGATTCGGTACAATTGTAATTCCTTGTCATTGTCCAATCCTCCGTGGTAATCGATTTCTGAACTGATAAAGAAGTTATGTTGATTCTGAATTCGTTCAATCAATTGTTCCACACTTAATTTCAAACCAATTTTATCGAATAGGGTGGGGCTGATATTCCGACTGATGTTCCGGACTTCTTCCAATATAAAATCAATTTTACTTTTCAGTTGGCTGTTGTTATTTGCAATCGTGTGGCGAAGGTTAATGAGTTCATTGCTTACGCTGTCATGTAAGTCCGAGGCGATCCTCTTTCGTTCGTTTTCCGTTTTTTGTAATAATTGCGCTGCGTAATTTTCTGTTATTTCTTTCTCTTTGATGATGCTTCTGTTTTTTGTCCAGACAAATACAATGATGAAAATCAGAACAATGAAAATGGTAATGACAATCAATAATAAGATGATTCTGTTTTGGTCATCCAACTTTTTCTCTTGAATCAGAATCATATTTTCCTTTTGTTCTGTTGCAAATTTTCGTTCTAGTTCAAATAAACGTCCTTTGGTAAGCGCATCGTTTTGCTGGTTGGCTACATCTATGAGGTCAATTGCATATTTATTGGCTTTTTCAAAGTCATTATTGTCAGAAAAATAATTAAATAATGCAGAACCAACGTTCTCCATACTTCGCAGGTTTTGTTCTTTTTCATTAGACAATTCTTTGTAGAATTCTTCGACTTCCGCTACATTCTTTAATGGTTCATTAAAAGTTTTGGAGAATAATATTTCATCATTCAAACGATTGACTGTGATACTTCTTTTTCCCGTTTTTTTAGCAATTTCTTTTTCTTGTTGGATATAGTGAAAAGCACTGTCTTTTTGAAGCGCAACAATGTGTTTAAAAACCTTCCTATGCGTCGCAATACCTTTTTGGTAGTCACTTATGTTTTTCCAACGGTTAGCATAATTAGTTAAACTATCAATCCTTTTTAAGGCCTCTAGGGTATCTTTTTGTTCAAGATAAAAATCTACATAAAACGAATACGCAGAAAACAATAAAGGTGCACAGTTTTTATCTTCTTTGAAAATTTTCATTGCTTCGTTAATGAACTTTTCAGATTCCTCGTAGGCTTTGTTTTGGTTATATATTTTGTGTAATAACAAATAGACGGTTCCCTGATTTCTTATTTCACCTATCTCTTTAAATATTTTCAAAGCGTTGATAAGGTACTTTTCAGACAATTCTAATTCTTGCTTATCTAAATAGGTTTGAGCAATGGAAAAACTGGCAAATCCTTGAACTTTTTTATGAGAATCCGTTTTCGCAACTATTTCTATACATTCTTTTAGCCATTTAATGCTTTCTTCGATGTCGTTTTTTGAGTAATATAAATTGCCTATGTAATAACATAAATGGCTTTGTGCTTCTTTTGAAATATGGTTTTTATAATTTTTGAAAAAGGCAACAGAATTTTTAAGATAAACACTGTCATATATCTGTTTGCCATCTATGATATTTCCACTGACCATCAAATAGGCCGCTGCATTTTCAAATTTTTTCTCTTCTACATTCTTGTCAAAATGTTTTTTGACGATTTTCATGTAATTCTCATCATCAAAATTTCGATAATTTTTTAACCATTGATAATCAGGTAGTGTTTCGTATGATTCTGTAAAAAGAATATCCTCTTTATTTTCTGATTGATTATCTTGACAGGAAAAAATTAAAAACAGAGTGATCATAATAAAGTAAATCGAGTGGGAGAGCTTCATCAGCATGTATGTTTAATTATGTTTAGACAAACATATGTAATTGAATTGAAATTCAAAGTTTGTACAACATTTAAATGTTTCAATTTATCCTGGGAAATCCACAAGAGCATTTGATTAGGTGATTAAGAAGTTAGAATAAGTGAATTTCCCGGATAAATTGGTAGTGATTATTTTCCTCCGAAGTTGAACCCAACGCCCAAAGAAACATAAGAAGTTTTCAATTTGTCACTTCCTTTTTCGATCAGGCCTGTTTGGGGGTTTTGGTAAGTGAACAATATTTCTTTTCCTGTGAATCCTCCTTGGTAGCGACCGGTAACCATAAATTTCCCGAAATGATATTGCAAACCGGCCATGTAGCCGACCTCAAATGTGGACTCAATTCCCCTGTAAACGAAATTTGTATCCCAAGCCGGAATGCCAAGATTGGTTACCTGTTTGTTACCGCTTTTCGCGAAAGTGTACATCAAATTAGGTCCCGCAATGATGTCTAATTTATCGTTTATAATGGTGTATCCAAATAGAACGGGCATGTTTAATTCACTCAATCCCGAATAGAAATAGTAAAGTTCCGGGGTTACAAATAAACGGTCGCTTACGTTAATTTTGGCGGCAATACCAACATTTGCTCCATATTCTTCCAAATCGGTAACGTCTTCGAATTCGTTAAAAGTTGTCGTGCTGAGCAACCCGGAAGCCCTGACTCCAAAATCGACATTGCTTAAACGATTAAAAAAGCCATTTCCGCTTTCCTGAGCAAATACAGCTGAGCTCAAAACAACTGACATAGTAAGTAGAATTTTTTTCATTTTGTTTGAATTTTTCATTTTTAAATTATTTCCTTGGAATTATTTCCAATGCAAAAGTCAGCATGATTGCACCAGTACCAATAGGGGTTAACCCCAATTTTAATGTATGAAGCAAATTATTTTGACTTTGAAAAATTAGGGAAGTAAAACTGATTCAATTGACAAACTAAAACCCCGAACATTTCTGCTCGGGGTTCCGTTCAACTAACTCCATTCCATCAATCAACAATTAATATTTTTCTGATTAAATTACCTTAATACTTTATGAAAGAATGGAGGTTGGCGTTTAGAATTATGCGTAAAATCGATTAATTGTATTTATAACAACTTCCTGTCTTTTTTGCAGATTTCCCTACGGTTTTATCTGCCAATAATAAAATAAAGGGACATCTCGTATCGGCAGCTTGTTGTTTGATTCTTTTCTCTGCCTTTTCGTCTTTCCCGTTTCCGGATCTGAAATTTACCCATCCGGTTTTTGATTTCAAATCGTCACCTTTCTTGAGTCCTGCGACCAAGGCTTTGTCTTCCAAGATGATTACCTTGGTCCAGTCATCGTCATCGGTGATTTCAATTTTATCGGAAACCTCTTCAATACGCGTACTTTTCCCATAAAATATTTTATCAACAGCATAACGACTCAATGCCGTAACGGCATCTTCTCCGTCATAGGAAAACTCCACGGTGAACTCCCCTACTTTTTTTACGTGTCCTTCAACTACTTCGCCCGAATGCTTGTAGATTTTATCCACTTGAGCAAATGCGATTGATGACAAAAGGGCTAACCCTAAAATAAATGTGTTTTTCATGATATGAATGTTTATTAATTAATTATTGATTTACTTATTTGTATTTAGTTTTGTTATATTTAATTGATTGTTAAAACAGATTTTTCGCCATCGATTGTGAGCGTTGTATTCAAAGCTTGAGATTCAATCAAACCATGGTTTTGGGTCAAGTCAGTAGATGGTTTTTTCAAAATTTCAATCAATTCATTGATGGAATCGTAAAATATTTTTTTATTCGATTTGTTTTTGGCCAATGAGATATAGATGGTTTTATAATTCTTTTTCGCAGGCGTAGATTTTTCAAGATCCAATCCCTGCTTTCTAAAGAATGAAGTCCGCTGTTCAGAATTTGAAACGGTAATTTTCTTGATGTTTTTACCTTCTGTTTCCAAGACCAGGTCAAGCGTATAATCATCTATTTGGACAGCTTGGTAATGCACACTCAAATTCCCAAAGTTGTCATCGGTTCTGGAAGATTCTACTTTGAAAAATTCTTCAAAATCGCTTACTCTTTCTCCAATTAAATTTTTTAAATTCTCATAACTTAATTGCTGCCCCATAGAATTCAAAGAGAGAAGCGAGGCAATCATAAATACTAAAGTTTTCATTTTTTATTTTGTTTAAAATCCAATGGAATTATTATACTGCAAAAGTCACCAGTTCTCTCTTCCCGCATTTAGGGGTTAACCCTAAATTTTAAATTACCCATAAAAAACGCTTATTTTTGACTCCTTTTTGAAATGAAATGAACATCACTCAATACATCCAACAGCAAACATCCATTTCTCCGAAATCCATTGAAAACACGATTTCTTTGCTCAACGAAGACTGCACCATTCCCTTCATTTCCCGTTATCGAAAAGAAATGACCGGCGGACTCGACGAAGTACAGATTTCTACGATTTCTAAACTCAAACAAAATTTCGAAGAAATAGAAAAAAGAAAAACTTCGATTTTAAAATCCATCGAAGAACAAGGCGCATTGACCGATGAGCTCCGGCAGAAAATTTCGGATTGTTATGATGAAAATCTATTGGAGGACTATTATTTGCCCTATAAGAAAAAAAGAAAAACCAAGGCCGATGCCGCTAAAGAACAAGGTTTGGAGCCATTGGCCAAAATCATTATGAAACAAAATCACATTCGGGATTTGGATGAACTGGCTTCAAGGTATTTGAATGATCAGGTCGAATCCATTGAGGATGCAATTCAAGGTGCGCAACACATTATGGCCGAATGGATTAATGAAAATGAACGCGTTCGAAATCAGTTAAGAAGAAAATTCAAACACGAAGCAACTATAACTTCCAAAGTCGTTAAAACCCAAAAAGAGGAGGAAGGCGCACAAAAATTCTCACAATATTTCGACTTTTCCGAATTGTTAAAACGCTCCGCTTCGCATCGATTATTGGCAATTTTACGTGGTGAAAAAGAAGGATTTTTAAAAGTGAAAATCGAAATCTCGAAAGCCGATGCTTTGGATTTAATTGAAAATATCATTCTCCGAACTTCTCAACCGGAATTGAAGGAAATCATTCAGCAAGCCATTGAAGATGCTTACAAAAGACTGCTCGAACCTTCACTTTCCAACGAAGTTTTGAGCGAAGCAAAATTACAGGCCGATAAAACTTCCATTCAGGTGTTTTCCAATAATCTGAAACAACTTTTATTGGCCGCGCCTTTGGGTGAAAAACGAATTTTAGCGATTGATCCGGGTTATCGTTCGGGTTGTAAAATTGTTTGTTTGGATGAACAAGGCGATTTGTTGCACAACGAAACGGTGTATCCGCACTCGCCTCAAAATCAGAAAAACGATGCCACTAAGAAAATCCGTTCCTTGGTGAATGCGTATAACATCGAAGCGATTTCCATCGGGAATGGAACGGCTTCGCGCGAGACCGAAAATTGGATCCAAAACATTCCATTTGATAGAAATTTAAAAGTTTTTGTGGTGAATGAAGCGGGCGCATCGGTTTATTCGGCTTCCAAAATTGCGCGTGATGAATTTCCACAATACGATGTCACAGTTCGTGGTGCCGTTTCGATTGGAAGACGACTTTCCGATCCATTGGCGGAGTTGGTGAAAATCGATCCGAAATCCATTGGTGTCGGGCAATATCAGCACGATGTTGACCAAAAATTACTCAAAGATGAATTGGATGAAACTGTCATGCTTTGTGTAAATAAAGTCGGTGTAAATCTGAATACCGCAAGCAAACATTTGTTGAATTACGTTTCGGGAATAGGCGAGAAGATGGCGGAAAATATTGTGAATCATCGTTCCGAAACGGGCGCATTTGAATCGAGGGAAGAATTGAAAAAAGTGCCGCGTTTGGGAGCAAAAGCCTTTCAACAGGCTTCGGCATTTTTAAGAATTCAAAACGGAGAAAATCCTTTGGACAATTCGGCGGTTCACCCGGAATCTTATCCGATTGTGGAGAAAATGGCGAAAGATTTAAAGGTTTCAACCCAAGAATTAATTGGAAATGAAAATTGGATTGAGAAAATTGATTTGAACCGATATGTTTCGGAAAAAGTGGGTTTACCCACTTTGCAGGACATTGTCAAGGAACTCGAAAAACCCGGATTGGATCCAAGAAAGAAATCAGTAATGGTCCAATTTGACAAAAACATCAAGAAAATAGAAGACCTGAAAACCGGAATGAAATTGCAGGGAATCATCAATAATATTACGAATTTCGGCTGTTTTGTGGACATCGGAATCAAGCAAAGCGGCCTCGTTCACATCTCAAAAATTACGAAAGAATTTATTTCCGATGTGAATTCTGTCGTGCATCTGAATCAAATCGTGGAAGTGACCGTTACCGATGTGGATGTGGAAAGAAAACGAATTCAGTTGTCAATGGTGGATTAATTGATTTTATTCAAATTTTTGACCCCAACCCCAAGGTCTTTCGTCATATTCGATCGGTTTTGTCAAATCAAATTTTACGGAAAATAGTCGGTCGGAACCAATTCGACGCAAATTATAGGTAAAGGAAGTTTCATCTACGGTCATCCACCAAACATTTCCGCAAGCATAATCAATCAGGTTACAAGTTTCCTGATCGGCCATAAAAATCTGCATATCTTTAAATCCGGTATTCGTAGAAGTTCCGCCGTACATCGTAACTTCATCGTCAATTCCGTTTTCCAGTCTATGGTCGTGTTTGAGTTGAATTCGGTCGCCCAAGAAATTCAAAATCCAGGTTCGGGATTTGTCATCGCCCACATAAAAAGGAATTTTGATTTGATTTTCTTCACAAGATAAAACCTGCATCACAAGGCGCTCGCCGTGAAAACCATCGCCCGGTTCGGCACCTGCTACGATTACACCTTCATAAGCTTTTCCGCAATGTTTTTCCAATTCAGACTTGAAGATTTTATTTGCTTTTTCCTGTGCAAAACCAAATAGAAATAAAAGTGAAATGAAGATTGTTGTGATTGATTTCATATTTTCTGGTATATTAAATTGTTTAGTGGGAGAAGTTTATAAATTAAATTATTAGGGAGAATGTATATCCTCGGGATTCAATTTAAAAATTGATTACCCCTGTCCCCAACTCCTCCGGTTCTTGCTCTTGTCTGAACAATCTTGCAGTCAAGTTTCCTTTCAGTTCAATTTTACCATTTTTTATTTCCAGCCAACTTCCTTCCCGCAATCCCAAAACAGCCTGTGAATTGAATTTATGAAATTCCTTGATTCTCGTTTCACGCGTTTCGCCTTTGTGAGTAGAATTAGGTTCAGGGTCTAAATAATGCGGATTGAGATTGAATGGTAAAAATCCGAGTGCGTCAAAGCTGGGCGGATAAACTATCGGCATATCATTAGTCGTTCCGATTGTCATTCCGGTCAAATTACTTCCCGCGCTGCTTCCCATATAGGGCGTTCCCTTTGCCACTGCGCTTTTCAAAACATCCATCAAACCAAATTCATACAAGGTTTTCAATAACAAAAATGTATTTCCACCTCCCACAAAGATGGCTTTGGCATTTCTGATGGCTTCTTTCGGATTTTCAAATTCATGTATTCCCTTTACAGAAACATTTTTTTGAGCAAAAGCAACTTGCGGAGCGGCCGTGTATTTCTTGTAACTCATACCTGATGGCCTTGCATAAGGGATAAATAAAATTTCATCTGTTTGCAGAAAACTGACTGCTTCGTCCATAATATATTCCAGATATCCGCTGCCATGAACTGTGCTTGTACTGGCAGCCAATATTTTATAATTTTCATTTAGTTTCATACGGATTGCAATTTAATCTGTTTTAACAAATATTTGGTAGATTTTTGGTAGTTTCGGATAAATTTTCTGAGAATGTTTAAACCTTTTTTAAGGATTTGTATTGGGTTGTTCATACTACCCACTTTTGCCCAAACCGATAATGATCCACTGTATGTGAATTATAGTTTTTTTCCATCGCGTGACATGCAGGAAGCAAATGATCAATCAACTTATAGTCAACTGGAAACCAATGTAATACTTCCGGGGTTCAAACCTTCCAAGTCCACCATTATTTACACCAATCTCAATTATAAGTTATCAAATTATAATTTTGAAAATACCGATTCGAATGTTTTCCCCAATCAGCTGAATGACATACGCTTGGGATTCATCGTCCGGCAAAAAATCACACAAAACTGGGAAGCCATTCTCGCTCCCCGGCTCAATGTAAGAACGGATTTCGAAGAAAAATTCAGTAAACGAGATATTTTTCCCAGCGTTCATTTGCTTGGATTACGAACTTCTCCAAAAAATGAAAATTTAATTTATGGATTAGGAATCAGTTATAACAACGAAGCAACCAAAAATCTGGTAATTCCTTTGCTTTTTCTTCAATATAAAACCGAGGATTTCCGTGCTTATACCATCATTCCGAGTTTTGCCTATTTTATGATGACACCTTCCGAAAAATTTGAATATGGATTGAGTCTCAATTTGGAATCTGCCATGTTTCATGTCGAACGATTTTCAATGGATAATTCGCCTAATTATCTTCGAACGCAAAACATAACCATTGCACCTACTTTAGGCTATCAATTTGCCAAAGATATTTGGTTTAATTTCCGTGCCGGTTACGCGCTTCCGGGAAAATACCAACTTTTGAATGCCGATTTTGACGAACTTCCCGGAATGGAAGAAAATAAATTCAAGGGTGGATTTTCTGCCATGGCAGGCGTGAGTTTAAGGGTAAAAGAGAAAGCAGATTAATTCAGGTTTTCATAAAATCCTCTTCCAATAAACGTTTGAGTGGGAATTGACTAAGTGAATCCGGCATAGTTCGGAGTAAATTATTCCGAAATAAAATTAAAATTGGGTTTTCGGATTGTGCCACTTTCCCTGCGATACCTGAAGTTTTGATGATGTATTCTGTGCGTTTTAAGCGTCTTTTTTCAAAATTTTCACATGCCGTATGCCATTCATTTTTTAAGAATTCATCTTGTAAAACCGCAACATCTTCTATCGCCATACAAGCGCCCTGTCCCATATTGGGTGTCGTCGCATGCGCTGCGTCACCAATTAATAAAACCCGACCAAAGTGGTATTTGGAAATGGGTTTTAAATCCACAATCGGATTGCTTACCAAATCATTTTCATTGCTAATTTCCAGTAATTTAGAAATGATTTCATGGTAATTTTCAAAACGATTCCTTAATTGGTTTAAATCGAATTGTGGAATTCCATCTTTAAGATTTGAATTTATACAAGCGTACCAATAAATGCGGTTTTGGGTCAAAGGCGTAATGCCAAATCTTCCCATTTTGCCCCATGTCTCCAACCCTTTGTGGGTATTTTCATAAGATGCTTTTACAATACCACGCCAACACCAATACCCTGCGTATCTTGGTGTAGCTTTCGGAAGAAAAAATTGACGAACCTGTGAATTGACACCGTCGGCACCAATCAGAAAATCAAATTCTTCACAGCTTCCATCTTCAAATTTTATTTCAATCCTATCTTCCAATACTTTTAAATCGGAAAGTCTCTTATCAGTCTGGATTTTTTCAGAAGAAATTTTTTTAACCAATAATTGGTGTAAATCAGCCCTATGCACCGCAAAATTTTCGGCATTGTAATTTTGTTTGATTTTTTCTGTATCGGCCGCTAAAATAATTTTGCCTTGGGCGTCAGAAATCTCAAAATCTGTCAAGTGATTTGAAATTCCCATCACTTCCTTCTCCAATCCCAAATATTCAAAAGCTTTCATAGCATTGGAAGCCAATCCCATGCCTGCACCGATGCCTCTTACCTTTTCTGCTGCTTCAAAAATTCGGACTTTACAACCTAATTTTCCCAGCATAATGGCCGAAGTCAATCCGGCAATTCCTGCTCCAATGACCGCAATGTTTTTTGATTTTAAGGAAGCATTCATTTCGGTCGAAATTTAATTAGAATATAATTTTCAAAATAGGAATTTTTTCATGTTTCCCAAATTCTTAACTTCGTTTCCGTTCATAAAGAAAAAAAATGAAAATTATAAGCTATAATGTAAACGGCATTCGTGCTGCAATGAAAAAAGGATTGAATGAATGGATTGAAGTGGCGCAACCTGACGTTCTTTGTCTTCAGGAAATCAAAGCAAATGAAGACCAAATAATGGATGAAATAGCTGTTTTGACGGAAATGGGCTATAATTCTTATTGGCATTCAGCGGAAAAAAAAGGTTATAGTGGCGTGGCTATTTTAACCAAAGAAAAGCCCATGCATATAGAATTCGGAACCGGTATTGATTATATGGATCGAGAAGGCCGGGTTTTAAGGGTAGATTTTCCTGAAGTTTCTGTCATCAGCGTTTATGTACCGAGCGGTACCAATATGAATCGTTTGGATTTCAAAATGCAGTTTTGTCATGACTTTCTCAATTACATCAAAGAACTGAGAATTTCACATCCCAACTTAGTGATTTGTGGCGATTACAACATTTGTCACGAACCGATTGACATTTGGGATCCGATTAGAAATGCTAAGGTTTCCGGCTTTTTACCCATGGAACGTGAATGGCTTTCTGCTTATTTAAAAGAATGTGATTTGATTGATTCTTTCCGATATTTTGTCAAAGAACCGCATCATTATTCTTGGTGGAGCCAAAGATTTCCGAATGTAAGACTGGAAAACAAAGGTTGGCGATTGGATTACCATATGGTGAGCCGACCCTTGGAAGATAAAATGGTTCGAGCTGCTATCTTACCCGAAGCCAAACATTCAGACCATTGTCCGGTTTTGGTGGAATTGGATGTTTAATATTATAATTTAGAATATGAATTACTTTACTCCCGAATTCCTAAAATTCCTACGCGAACTTGCTGCCAACAACAACCGCGATTGGTTTCAGGACAACAAAAAGCGTTATGAACAGTTCGTCAAATTCCCATTTGAACAATTTATTACCGACTTGATTCAAGCATTTGCAAACGAAGGTTTGGCTGTGGGTGATTTGACTGCAAAAGAATGTATTTTCCGCATCAATCGCGACATCCGATTCAGTAAAGACAAATCGCCTTATAAAATTCATGTTTCGGCATTGATTGCTCCCGGCGGACGAAAAAGCATGAACAGTTTTGGTGCTTATGTGGAACTTTCGGGCGAACACGTTCGTTTGTACAGTGGTGCTTATCAACCCTCTTCTGAACTTTTGGTACAAATTCGTCAGAAAATCTATGATGAACCTGAACGTTTAGAAAAATTAATTTCGGATAAAAAATTCAAAGAAAATTTTGGTGAAATCCGTGGCGAAAAGAATAAACGCCTCAACAAACCTTTCTCGGAAATCATTGAAAAACAACCTTTGATTCTCCATAAATCTTTCTATTATTTCAAGGAATATGAACCCGAAATAGTTTTGGAAAAAGATTTGATCCAACAAATCATTAAAGATTATAAAATCATCCAACCTTTGAATCAATATTTTGAAGAAGCACTTCGGGAATAAATCACTATACTTCTATTTTTCAACTTCTATCATCCAGCCAAAAATCTTATCTTTGCATCCCAAAATGATTCAGAAAAATGTTCCAGAGTTTACAGGATAAATTAGACAAAGCATTACATACGCTCAAAGGTAAAGGGCAAATCACCGAAATCAACGTAGCAGAAACCATCAAAGAAGTGCGTCGCGCTTTGGTAGATGCCGACGTGAGTTACAAAGTAGCCAAAGATTTTACCGATCGAGTAAAAGAAAAATCCCTAGGTCAAAATGTAATTACCGCTTTGAATCCCAATCAATTGATGGTTAAAATCGTTCATGACGAGTTAGCGGAATTGATGGGTGGTGAAAGTGCTGAATTAAACATTTCCGATAATCCGACTATTATTCTGATTGCTGGTTTACAAGGTTCGGGTAAAACGACTTTTTCCGGAAAATTAGCCAATTTCTTGAAAACCAAAAAGGGTAAAAATCCTCTGTTGGTAGCGGGTGACGTTTATCGGCCTGCGGCAATTGAACAATTGAAAGTTCTGGGAGGACAAATCGGTGTTACGGTTTATGCCGAAGAAGAAAACAAAAATCCTGTTCAGATAGCCCAAAATGCTTTACAAAAAGCAAGAGAAGGAAGACACAATGTGATTATCATCGATACAGCCGGACGTCTGGCGATTGACGAGGCGATGATGAACGAAATCCGTCAAGTCCACCAAACCGTAAAACCTACCGAAACTTTATTCGTCGTAGACTCCATGACGGGTCAAGATGCTGTAAACACGGCAAAAGCATTTAATGATGTGTTGGATTACAACGGTGTGGTTCTTACTAAATTAGATGGTGATACGCGTGGTGGAGCTGCATTAACAATTCGTACCGTAGTTGATAAACCCATTAAATTTATCTCGACCGGAGAAAAAATGGAAGCCCTGGATATTTTCTATCCGGAACGTATGGCCGACCGTATCCTCGGAATGGGTGACGTAGTTTCCCTTGTTGAAAGAGCTCAGGAGCAATTTGACGAAGAAGAAGCGAAGCGTTTACAAAAGAAAATTGCAAAAAATGCTTTTGATTTTGATGATTTCTTGAAGCAAATCCAACAAATCAAACGCATGGGGAACATGAAAGATCTGATGGGGATGATTCCAGGTGCCGGAAAAGCCTTGAAAGATGTGGAAATTGATGACGATGCTTTCAAAGGTGTGGAAGCCATCATTCGTTCGATGACACCAAAAGAAAGAAAAAACCCGCCAATCATTGACGCCAGCCGTAAAAAGAGAATAGCCGCAGGTTCAGGGACTTCTGTTCAAGAAGTAAACCAATTGTTGAAGCAATTCTCCGAAATGGGAAAAATGATGAAGTTTATGCAATCGCCCGGTGGCCGACAAATGATGCAGGCGATGGGGAAAAATGCGCCTAAGACTTAGAATTATTAAATCCTAAGTAAATCAATCAAAATTCTGGTTCAGTTGTAATTTTAACTATAGATTATTTCTTTATCATTTTTCCTGAATAAATTGATTTTTCATTATTTAGGATGTTGTAAAAATATACCCCGGGTGCAAAATCTGAGAGATTTATAGATGTCTTTCTATTTTCAGCTTTTAACCCAAATTCTGAAATTTTCTTTCCTTCCAAATTGGTAATTAGGATTTTATAATCTTTTGAATCTGATCTCTCAATAAAAAGAATGTTCGTGAAAGGATTCGGATATATTTTAAATTCAGATTGATTATGTTCATTCAAAGTCATAGAACCGGTTCCTTCCGTCAAATTGTGCGTGTTATTAATATTTAATCCGGGAAAATTTTCAATTAAACCGGAAGGCCATCTAATCTGAACCTGTAAAATTTCGGCAGCATCTCCCAACCCAAAATGGGTAGTCAAACTGTTTTGGCTTGCGTATCCGGACGAAGCTTCTACTTTTCGTATCTGAGTAACTATGTTTCCGCTGATTACCGCTTTGACTTTAACCAAAGCCCCAATCGCCGAAGTATTGGAATTGGTTCCCGTACATTTGATTTTCATCCAGTTTTTTCCGCTTCCCGTATTTTTATAAACGGAGTTGGTCTGGCTTTCGTTTTCATTATTGGCAAGGATGATGTCGAGCCAGCCGTCGTTGTTGTAATCTCCAAACGCCAGTCCGTAGGTCCAGCCGAGATGTTGCGAAAGCGTGCTGGAATTGTCTTTGGAGAAATTTCCGTTTCCGTCATTGAGAAATACAGAATTGGTGAAATGGTTGTCGTTGTAGGAATTCCCGATTACCAAATCCAAATCACCGTCGTTGTCAATATCCCCGAAAACAGAACCGAAAGAGTTTATGGTTTCATCAGAAATTTCTGAATCGGTCATTTCCGTAAAATCACCGTTATTATTGATAAATAACTGATTAGGCTGTTCCCAGTTTGTTACGAGCAAGTCAAAATCCCCGTCGTTGTCCACATCTGCCCATGAACTTCCCATGGAATTCCGGATTTGAGAAACAATTACCAAATCAGTAACTTGAGTGAAATTATCAGATCCGTCATTTCTGTAGAGCGTATTGGTGTTATTTCCTTCATTGGTTACAAATAAATCCGCATCTCCATCATTGTCATAATCCACCCAATCCACCGAACGCGAAGGCTTTACTTCATTTGTAATTGTGAGATTTGTTCGTTCTAGAAAAGTCCCATTTCCTTGATTTTCAAAATATAAATTTCGCAAAGATTGAGCGCTGTTGGTAATATACAAATCCAAAAGCTGATCATTATTCGCATCAATCCAGGTTGCAGTTTCGGAATAAGTGAGGTTAGAGGCGACTTCTGGTTCAAATGTGAACGTTCCGTTTCCGTTGTTTCTGTAGAAATAATTTCTTTTCGGTTGGCCGCCCGCACCCCAGGTCACGACAAATCCGTCCAAATCACCGTCATTGTCAACGTCGGCAAAACTGGCTCCTACAGCGCGAATAGCGTGGAAAACAATATCATCGTCCGATACGGTTGTGAAAGTACCGTCACCATTATTGAGGTACAGCATATTTTGTTCACCGGTAGAAAGTCCGTTCGTAAAAAAAATATCGTCCCAGCCATCGTTATTTACATCGATGAAGTTGGCGCTTCTTGAGGAAGTCCAGGTGTCTGTAATATCCGGGAAGTCCATTTCTTCAAAGGATTGGGCAATAAGAAAATGGCTCAAAAGTAAAATCATAATACTTGTGGTAAATGTTTTCATATCCATGTTTTTTAAATATTTTTCGTAAAATTCCATAACATAGTCCGGCAAATGAGAATTTAGATATGAACCCTGATTTTTTTGATATGAAACCGGATTTTGGAGTGTATGAAACTTGAAAAACAGTTACATCCGGATTGAATTTCCTTCGGACATTTAAAATTTATTGGTTTCCTTTGTGTAAATTTTTACTGAATGAACCGCATTCAATGGGTTTTGATTTTGTGGGTAATCCTTGCGATTTCTACTTTTTTACAATTGTGGCTGGTGGAATATTTCGGCTATTATGATTATCAATTAATCGATTATTTAATCACGCCTTTGGCGAGTCTAATCACCGGGATTTTACTTTTCTTTTCGATGGTTTTGCCTATTTTCGATGCGACCCAAAAGCTTCCGGTCGTAAAAAAAATTATTTGCCTAAGCCTTGCGGGACTGGTTTACAGTTTTGCTTTTATTTTAGTTCTTCATCTTTTTCCGATTGTTTTTTACGAGAATCCTTCTCATTACGGTAAAAGTGTTTTTTCATTCATCGTGGCTGATTTTCATAATGTTCTGAAAAATTATCTATTCCAAATTGCGATTCTTTATGCCTATGAATACATTTATAAAGAAACCAAATTAATTACCGAGCAAAAAAACTTAGAAATTGAGCTGAATGAAACCCGGCTTCACATCCTAAAAAGCCAGTTACAGCCTCATTTTTTGTTTAATGCACTTAACAGCGTAGTGGCTGAAATTGACGAAAACAAACAAAACGCACAGAAAATGCTCATCAACCTGAGCGACATTTTGCGAACAACGCTCAACAGTAATTTTATGTCGGCTATTACTTGGGAAGAAGAGATTATCACTATTGAGAAATACCTTTCCATTGAAAAAGTCCGTTACGAAGAACAACTGGAATATGAAATTCTGATTTCACCCGAATCGGCCAAAATGAAGCTTCCCGCCTTGATTCTTCAGCCTTTGGTTGAAAACTCGATTAAACATGGTTACAAAGGCATTCAGTCTTACCTTAAAATCATTATTGAGGCAAATGCAAGTCAGAAATCCGTCATTGTAAAAAATAACGGAGCCAAATTAAACGGGAACATTACGTCCGGAATCGGACTGAATAATGTGAGAGAAAGAATGAAAATTTTTACAGGGAACGAAAATTCCTTCAAAATTTATCAGGATGGAGACTGGGTAATCAATAAAATATTATTGAAATGAACCTTTTAAAGACGGTAGCAGTTGAAGATGAAGCTCCTGCGCTGAAGCGTTTAGTCAGGATGGTTGAGGAAAATCCGAATCTCAATTTGGCAGGCACGGCAAGGACTTCCGCCAAGGCACGGGAAATTATAAAAGATTCAAATCCCGATTTGTTGTTGTTAGATATACAGCTGAAAGATGCTACTGCATTTGATTTACTTCAGGAAATCGAAAATCATTTTTCCGGAAAGATTATATTCATCACAGCTTATGACAGTTATGCAGTTAAAGCCTTCGAACTGGAAGCCATGGATTATTTATTAAAGCCTTATACGCAGGAAAGATTTAACAAAGCGATTGAACGTGTTATATCAAGGACTGATAATTTGATGGTTAAAAATATCATACAATTATTGAAAGAACAAATAGTCCATTCTCCTAAAACGCTTTCTATTCCGGAAGGAAATAAAAACCATTATATAGAAAAAGACAAACTTTTTTATCTCACGGCGGACGGATATTATACCCATTTCATACTCAAAGACGGTAAAAAATTAATCCGGATTTCCCTGAAAAAGCTCGAAGAATTTCTGCCTGATAATTTTGTAAGAATTAATAAATCTGCGATTATCAATAAAGATTTTATAATTGAATCCATTCACCATAAAGCCATTGCAAAAGTTATCATGGCAGATGAATATGAATTTTACGTATCGGAAAATTACCTAAAAAAATTCAATTCCTGATTCAGGAATTCAACTTTTGCCAAAGTATATCTTTTAATTCCGTCAAACCTTGTTGGGCAATGGAAGAAATATACAAATGCGGAATGTCTTTAGGTAAAAGCTGTGAAATTTCTGACTTCAATTCCTCATCGAGCATATCGCTTTTGGAAATCGCTAAAACACGTTCCTTATCCAATAATTCCGGGTTGTATTGACGCAATTCGTTCACGAGGATTTCATATTCTTTCAGATAATCCTGAGAATCGGCAGGAATCAGAAACAACAAAGTTGAATTTCTTTCGATATGTCGTAAAAACCGATGCCCTAAACCTTTCCCCTCAGCTGCTCCTTCGATGATTCCGGGAATATCTGCCATTACAAAAGACTGATGGTCTCTGTATGCTACAATCCCTAAATTCGGCGTAAGCGTGGTAAAAGCATAATCTCCAATTTTGGGTTTCGCTGCCGATAAGACCGATAGTAATGTGGATTTACCTGCATTTGGAAATCCGACCAACCCCACATCGGCCAAGATTTTTAATTCCAATTGAACAGGCATTTCTTCACCCGGCAAGCCGGGTTGGGCATACCGTGGCGTTTGGCGTGTAGCCGACCGGAAATGCCAGTTTCCAAGGCCGCCTTTTCCACCTTCAAGCAGAATAACTTCTTGTCCGTTTTCGGTGATTTCTCCCAAGAAATTTCCTTCTTCATCCTTGGCAATGGTTCCGATTGGGACATCGATGTAAACATCGTTTCCATCTGCGCCTGTCGAACGTGAAGAACCGCCGTTTTTCCCGTTTTCGGCTTTTAAATGACGGGTATAACGAAGCGGCAAAAGCGTCCACATATTGGAATTCCCTTTCAAGATGATGTGTCCGCCACGTCCACCGTCACCACCGTCGGGGCCTCCTTTTTCGATGAATTTTTCACGGTGTAAATGGGCTGAACCGGCTCCACCATGGCCGCTTTTGCAATGTATTTTGATGTAATCTACGAAGTTTGACAAGGAATTTTAATTTTTGCAAATATCCGAAGTTTATTTTGAATAGCGTTTATCCATAGTTCAAGTCTAATTCAAATGCTTTATTATAAAATGTCAGATATACAGAATCTTGTTATATTTTGAATTGCCTTCACCAACATTTAAAGTTCCTCCTTCAAAAACTTCCCCGTAATGCTTTTCGGGTTTTTTACGATTGCTTCCGGTGTGCCTTGGGCCACAATTTTTCCGCCTTTTTCTCCACCGTCAGGTCCAATATCAATGACATGGTCGGCGAGTTTGATCACATCCAGATTGTGCTCGATGATGATGACCGTATTGCCATGGTTTACTATTTGGTTGATGACATCCATCAAAACGCGAATGTCTTCGAAATGCAATCCTGTTGTGGGTTCGTCGAGGATGTAAATGGTTTTTCCGGTTTGTCTTTTGCTCAGTTCCGACGCGAGTTTTACACGCTGTGCTTCGCCGCCGGAAAGGGTTGTAGATTGTTGCCCCAAGGTGATGTAACCTAAGCCGACTTCTTGCAGGGTTTTCACACTTCGGAAAATCTTAGGAATGGGTTCAAAGAATTCAACGGCTTCATTTACCGTCATATCCAACACATCGGCGATTGATTTCCCTTTGTATCGGATTTCCAATGTTTCGCGGTTAAACCGTTTGCCGTTACAAGTTTCACAAGGAACGTACACATCGGGCAAGAAATTCATTTCGATGACTTTCAACCCGGCACCCTCGCAGGTTTCGCATCTTCCGCCTTTTACGTTGAATGAGAAACGCCCCGGTTTATAACCACGGATTTTGGCTTCCGGCAATTGGGTAAACAAATTCCGGATGTCCGAAAACAGATTGGTATAAGTTGCTGGATTTGAGCGAGGAGTGCGACCGATCGGTGATTGGTCAACCTCAATTACTTTGTCCAAATTTTCCAGTCCTTCGATTTTTTTATACGGCATGGGCTCTAATTCGGAGCGATAAAAATGTTTACTCAAAATCGGATACAAAGTCTCTGTAATCAGGGTTGATTTTCCGCTTCCGGAAACACCTGTGACCACCACCAGTTTTCCCAAAGGGATTTCCAGATTGACATTTTTGAGGTTATTTCCCGTGGCTCCGGTCAGTTTAATGGATTTTCCGTTTCCTTCTCGCCGTTTGTCCGGAATTTCAATTTTTAAATCGCCGTTGATGTAATCCGAAGTCAGTGTATGGGCTTTGGAAATATCTTTCGGTTCGCCCTGCCAAACGATTTTACCGCCTCTTCTTCCCGCTCTCGGCCCGATGTCAATGACATAATCCGATTCGAGAATCATGTCTTTGTCATGCTCCACTACCAAAACGGAATTCCCGATATCGCGCAGCTTTTTGAGTGAATCGATTAATTTGATGTTGTCCCGCTGGTGCAGCCCAATGGATGGTTCATCCAAGATATAAAGTACATTGACGAGCTGTGAACCGATTTGAGTTGCTAAACGGATTCGCTGTGCTTCACCACCCGAAAGTGATTTAGAAGGACGGTCTAAGGAAAGGTAATCCAACCCGACATCTAAAAGAAAATTCAACCTTGTGCTGATTTCTTTCAAGATTTCTTCCGCAATTTTTTTCTGTTTTCCCTCTAATTTTTTATCTAAAACATTGATCCAATTATGCAAAAACCTTAAGTCGAAATGAGCGACTTCCCCAATGTGTTTTTGATCGATTTTGAAATGAAGCGATTCCCGGTTGAGACGATGACCTTCACAATCGGTACATCTGACTTGTTTGGAAAATTTACGGGAAACCGAATGGGAAGAAGGATTCATTTTGTCGCTTAACAACTCTTCTAAATAAGGGATAATTCCTTCGAAATCAATTTTATATATTTTATTGACATCAGCGAATTTGAGTTGTACATCAACGGTTTCTTTCACTCCGTATAAAATATCATGAATCAGTTCCTTTTTCAGTTTTTTATATGGAGTATCCAGATTTTCATTGTGTTTGGCATAAATGGATTCAATTTGTTTTTTCAGTCTCACCATATTTTTCAATTCGACCAAAGGTGCAATCATCCCATTTTTAAAACTGCGGTTCGGATCGGGAAAAACTTTGTCCAAGCTGACTTCCTTCAATTCCCCCAAACCATTGCAAGTTGGACAGGCTCCCTTGGGCGAATTAAAAGAAAACGAATTAGGTTCGGGTGTAGGGTAGGAGATACCGCTTGTCGGGCACATCAAATTCCGGCTATAATAACGGGCTTCATTGGTTTCATAATCCAAAACCATCATTACATTTTCACCTTGCTGCATGGCAGTGTCGATGGAACTTTTCAAACGCTCATTGGATACGGAATCTTTAAGGTTCAATTTATCGATGAGCAATTCAATGTCATGGGTTTTGTACCGATCGAGTTTCATTCCGGGCATAATATCCAAAACTTCGCCGTTGACACGAACCTCCATGTAACCCCGTTTGGCAATTTGTGCGAAAAGCTCCCGGTAATGTCCTTTCCGTGAACGGACTAAAGGCGAAAGGATGGCTATTTTTTTACCTTGAAAATTCTCTTGGATTAAATCCTTAATTTGTTCGTCGGTATAACTTACCATTTCCTCACCCGTATTGTAAGAATAAGCGGTGGAAGCGCGGGCGTACAACAAACGTAAAAAGTCATAAACCTCTGTAATGGTGCCCACGGTAGAACGAGGACTTTTGGAAGTAGTTTTTTGTTCGATAGCGATGACGGGTGAAAGCCCCTCAATTTTATCGACATCGGGTCGTTCCATACCACCCAAAAACTGACGGGCATAGGCAGAAAAAGTTTCGATGTAGCGGCGTTGGCCTTCGGCATAAATCGTATCGAAAGCAAGTGAAGATTTGCCGCTTCCGCTAAGACCCGTTATAACCACGAGCTTTTCGCGCGGGATTTTCAGGTCTATGTCTTTGAGATTGTGTTCCCGGGCACCGTAAACTTCTATAAAATCGTTCATCATTTAAAAATCGCACAAAGTTACGGGAATTAGTGGCGAAAAAAAAGTGCTCTGTCATCGGAGCACTTTTTAAATTTCTGATTTATTTTTATTGAATGGGAATGTAAATCTTGGTGAGCAATTCATTCGTATCTTTTACGGCTTCTGAATCGTTGAGGTAGGTTTTCCAATGAGAATTGCCTAATTTGATTTTATTTTTTGTCGCATATTGCTTCATTTCTTCAATTTTTTGCGGAAGGGAATTATAGCTTCCCTTGTGGATAGAAACCAAGGTTTCACCGGCAGGAAGCGAGAACAACTGCATATCTTCTTCCGGTTTTATGCTTTCTGTGATAGGATAACCGCAATAGAATTTTGCTTTTTTGGAAGCGGTGTCGATGTATTCATAATAGGTGGTGGGTTTGCCCATATTCTGAGGAGGGATTTTAATATAATCTACCAGGAAACTGTATAACTTTCCGAAAGATTCTTCGGATGCGGTATTGATTTCTTCTTGGTCAAGTGAAGTTTCGTTGAGGATGGTTATCAATTTTCCGCCTTCAAACATTTCGGTCTGTATTTTTCCCGGCAACAGGGATTGGGCTTGTTCGGGCGTGAGTGCGGCAGATTTCAAGCGTTCATCCAAAAAGGTTAAACCCTCTTCTAATTTTTCTTTGAGTTTTTTGGAAGAATAATAGCTGTAATACCGCGAAAAATAGCCGATTTCTTCACTCTCCACATACCATTTTAGTTTGGTCTTTTCCGCGTTTAAGGGTGTGAATTCTACTTTCATTTGAGCGGTTTCCCCAATGTCCCAACCTTCTAACTCCATTTCCACGAATTGGTTTTGTTCCGTTTTTAAAATGAGAATTTCACCACTTTGGGAATTTCCGGCCTTTAGCCATTTGTATCCGGCTCCCTCGTCACGGTAGGGCGAAAAATAAGATTTTTCAACTGCAGAATCCCCATGGGTCCAAGGTTCCCATTCCGAAAATTCCTTCAGGTTATTAAATTCTTCATAAACAATCCCGACAGGATGTTTGAATTCGTGTTCGACTTCCGCACTGATTGTTTTGGGTAAGAACAAGGGTATAATCAATATGGCGATTACCAATATGATTAAGAATTGAGTAAATCTTTTCATGTGAGTAAAAATTAATTAAAATCAAATAGGAATTGAGTATCCAAATTGTTAAATCAGAGAGGGGAATAGCAAAGAAGAAGCCAAAAAATAAAAAGAGGGAAGTTTTTAACTACTTCCCTCTTTCTTTAATTCTTGAAGCAAACAATGTTTTGCTTCAAGACACCACTTCTAATAACTGATAATGTTTTTGAAAAATTTAAAATATTGCGGATTGTTGAATCCTTCGGTGATAATGTTCCACCGACCAAAGAGTAATTTTGCTTCATAGACAATAATTTTGAGTGCATATTAATTACAACGCTACACTAAAAATTATATTGCAAACTGTTAATAATTATTTTATTAAACCATTGTCAAAGAGAGATTTTTGTCTTCTATGACTTTTCTTAAATTAATCAGCGCATAACGCATCCGGCCCAGTGCCGTATTGATACTCACATCTGTTTCTTCTGCGATTTCCTTGAAACTTAAACCTTTGAATATTCGGAGTTTCAAAACTTCTTGTTGGTCATGTGGCAAGTATTCAATAATGAGCCTGAGTTCTTTGTCGATTTGGTCTTTGATAATCTTGGTTTCGGAACAGTCTTCCGGGTCCGCCAGAAAATCAAAAATGCTGAAGTCTTCATCCACGAAAGTTTCTCCAATGATGGGCATCCTTCTGCGAGAGCGGAAATAATCAATGCTTAAATTATGTGCAATCCGCATCACCCACGGCAAAAATTTCCCTTCTTCGTTGTACTTTCCTTCTTTTAATGTCAAAATTACTTTAACGAAGGTATCCTGAAAAATATCTTCAGCTATGTTCTTGTCTAAAACTTTGGAAAAAATAAAGCCGTAAACTTTATTCTTATGCCTATCAATTAATTCGGCCAATGCTGCTTCATCCCCCAGAATGTAGGCATCCACCAAGTGTGAATCATCAATGATTTCCATACTTTTCTACTTTGTCTTCAAATGTTAAATGTGTAGAAAGTATTCTATAGGCAATTGTTTTTTGGATTCTTAATTGGAACAAATATATAAATTATTCTTAAAAGGATGATTTTTTTCATAAAAAAAACCGCCGAAGTAATCAGCGGTTTTTCATAGAATTTATTTTTTATGATTTACAAGGAAGCAGAATGAACCAACAGATCGGTCAATTTATTGGAGTATCCGGTTTCATTATCATACCAAGAAACCAGTTTTACAAAAGTAGGCGAAAGCATGATTCCCGCATCTTTGTCAAAAATGGAAGTTCTTTTGTCGCCAATGAAATCTTGTGAAACCACCATATCTTCCGTATAACCTAAGATTCCTTTCAATTCTCCCTCGGAAGCGGATTTCATGGCGGCAGAAATCTCGTCGTATGTGGTTTCTTTTTCCAGTCGGACGGTTAAATCGACTACCGAAACATCGGCTGTCGGTACACGGAATGACATTCCGGTAAGTTTTCCATTCAAGGAAGGAATTACTTTTCCGACGGCTTTGGCAGCACCTGTTGAAGACGGAATGATGTTCAGCAAAGCGGAACGTCCTCCTCGCCAGTCTTTCATTGACGGGCCGTCAACGGTTCTTTGGGTTGCGGTGGTGGCATGAACTGTGGTCATTAATCCTTCCAATATCCCGAAATTATCGTGAACCACTTTTGCCAGAGGTGCCAAACAATTGGTGGTACAAGAGGCGTTTGAGAAAATCTGAACATCGTCTGTTAATTCTTTGTGGTTTACACCCATCACAAACATAGGGGTATCGTCTTTTGAAGGAGCTGAAAGGATTACTTTCTTGGCGCCTGCGTTGATGTGGGCTTGGGCAGTGTCTTTGGACAGGAATAAACCGGTAGATTCCACGATGTAGTCTGCGCCAATTTCATTCCATTTCAAATTATTAGGGTCTCTTTCAGAAGTAATCCGAATGGTTTTTCCATTCACGACCAAGTTATCGCCTTCTATTTTGATTTCGCCATCGAAACGTCCGTGAACAGAATCATATTTCATCATATAAGCCATGTATTCGGCATTGATAAGGTCATTGATTCCTACAATTTCAATGTTATCTCTTTCGAGCATCGCATTGAATACCAATCCGCCGATTCGGCCAAAACCGTTAATTCCTACTTTGATTGTTGACATTTTTTGTTTTTTTAGGTTATTAAATAGCTAAAATTTTAGCAAGTTTTATGAGTTCTTGATCAATTTCATTGTGTTTTTTGATTGCATCTTCGATGGGGGTGTAAACGACTTTGTTGGAACGTGATCCCGCCATTACATTCGTTTTTCCGTCCCGCAATCCTTCTACTGCCGCCAAACCGAGCCGACTTGCCAAGACCCTGTCCATGCAGCTTGGGTTTCCGCCTCTCTGGATGTGCCCCAAAACGGTTACGCGGACATCGTATTCGGGAAATTTCTTTTTGGTCGCTTTAGCCAAATCATAGACATTGCCCAGTTCTTCTCCTTCGGCCACTACGATGATACTCGAATTTTTTCCCGCTTGTTCAGACCTTTCCAAGGTTTCAAATAAGTCATCAAGGCGGTCAATTTCTTCCGGGATCAAAATATCCTGCGCGCCGGAAGCAATCCCACCGTTCAGCGCGATAAACCCTGCATCGCGGCCCATTACTTCCACAAAGAAAACACGACTGTGGGAAGTGGCGGAATCCCTAATCCGGTCGATGGCTTCCACAACGGTGTTTAAAGCGGTGTCGAATCCGATGGTATAATCGGTTCCGAAAATATCGTTGTCAATGGTTCCGGGAACTCCAATGAAAGGAACACCATGTTCTTTGTGAAAAACGGATGCACCTGCAAATGAACCGTCGCCGCCAATGACAATGAGGGCATCAAGCTGATTTTCTTTGAAAGTTTCAAAAGCTTTCTGTCTTCCTTCTTGGGTGCGGAATGCTTCAGAGCGCGCCGTTTTCAGGAAAGTTCCTCCTCGGTGAATAATGTGCCTGACTGAACGTGGTCCCAGTAAACTCAATTCATTGTTAATCAGTCCTTCGTAACCATTTTTGATGCCGAAGCATTTTATTTCGTAATAAGAACACGCCCTGACTACGGCTCGCACAGCGGCATTCATTCCGGGTGAATCCCCGCCGGAGGTTAGAACGCCTATATTTTGAATGTTGGGTTTCGCCACTGTCAGAAGCTGAAATTTGAAGTGCAAATATATGAAATCGCGTCCGTTAAATTAAATTTATTCGGACTAAAAATCATCTTTTCTCTCGTTCTTCAATGGGTTCCAGTCTTCCTGAACGGAAATCTTTTTGTAAAATGACTTCTATATAAAGGTCTTCTCTCGTTTTTTGAGGATTGAATTCGGTTTTCAAATCCAAATCGAAAGCACCACCCGCGGAATTCCAGAGGAAAGCATTCATTCCGCCACGCAAGTCTTTGATGATTTCAAAGGTGGTTTGATCGGTTTCCCGATGGATGAGTTTGATGAGGATTTGGCCTCTTGAGCGCGATAAATCTTTTAATTGGCTTTCGAACTGGTCTGCCAATATTTTTTGTCTTTGTTTGACGTATTTTCTTTTTTGACGATTATTTTTGAAATAGAATGTCGTGTCTTCAATAGCGTTGTATTCTTCTACCGCCACTTTTACATACGGCCAAACATCCCGGACTCTTTTGCGCAACCACAAATAGTATTTTTTTTCTAAATCTGTTTTCAAGTTGAGGTGGAACAATTCGGCATAGTTCAGTTCGATCGTATCAAACGCAGCCAAATCACTTTCTGAAATAGAGTCCATTTCAATCAAATCTTCCTGCAGGTTCTCGTTGGGTTCCGTTATTTGGGCAGATAAGTTGGAAAGGTAAAAGAAAAATAGGATTAATAACTTAAATTTCATAACACCCTTCCTTAGCAAAAATTGTTCCCAATTTTCCCCTAACCCGTTTTCACATTGCATAGGAAGACACAATTGCGTTGGAAAAGCCAATAATTGACATATTTCCATCCAAAAATTATGTAGGTTTGTTGAAATTTTGACCAATGGCAAAAAAAGAATTTTATACCCAAAAATCACTTCAATTTTTAGAGACCTATTTAAATACTTCTTCTCCAACCGGCTATGAAACAGCTGGCCAGTTGGTCTGGATTGATTATATAAAGCCTTTTGTCGATGAAATTAAATCAGACAATTACGGGACGGCTTACGGAATTCTGAATCCGAAAGCGAAATATAAGGTGGTCTTGGAAGCACATGCCGATGAGATTTCCTGGTACGTGAATTACATTTCCAAGGATGGGATGTTGTATGTTATACGGAATGGGGGTTCAGACGCGGTGATTGCGCCGTCAAAGCGGGTGCACATCCATACCAAAAAAGGAATTGTTCAAGGGTTGTTTGGCTGGCCGGCTATACACATCCGTGACCGGGAGAAGGATGAAGTTCCGAAAATCGAAACCATTTGGATTGATTGCGGAGCGAATTCAAAGGAAGAAGTAGAAGAGATGGGGATTCATGTAGGTTGCGTAGTGACTTATCCCGACGAATTTTCCGTTTTGAATGACCGATATTTTGTTTGTCGCGCATTGGATAACAGGGTAGGCGGTTTCATGGTGGCGGAAGTGGCCAGAATGATTCATGAAAATAAGGACAAAATGGATTTTGGGGTTTATTTCACCAATTCGGTTCAGGAAGAAGTTGGTTTACGCGGTGCGGAAATGATTACCAAAACCATCCGGCCTGATGTGGCCATCGTAACCGATGTGACCCACGATACCACGACGCCGAAAATCAGCCAAGTTAAAGAAGGGGAAATCAAATGTGGGAACGGGCCGGTAATCACTTATGCCCCGGCAGTTCAGAATAATTTGCGCGAATTGCTCATCGAAGCGGCGGAAGCTAAAAAGATTCCTTTTCAGCGGGCTGCCAGCAGTCGTGTGACCGGAACGGATACGGATGCTTTTGCTTACAGCAATGGAGGCGTACCTTCGGCTCTCATTTCTTTACCGTTGAAATATATGCATACAACCGTTGAAATGGTTCATAAAAACGATGTGGAAAATACCATTAAGTTGATGTATGAAAGTTTGAAGAAAATTAAAAACAACCAAAGCTTCAAGTATTTTTAAGATTTCTCGTACCGAATGACACCGAAAAATAAATCATTCGCTAAAATAGTATCGACGATGGGACATCCGCTGGTGACTGTCCCATTTGTCGTTATTTATATTTTATTTCAAACGCAACCGTTCAAAAATGCTTTGTTTATAGCCTCATTGGTCATAGGACTCATTCAAATCCCGGTTTTGATTCATTTATTTAAGAAATTAAAAATGAAAAAAATTGAGAGTTTTGATGTTTCCAACCGGCAAGAGAGAAAGAAATTTTATTTTTTTCTTTTTCCTTTGGTGGTTTTAGTGAGCTTGGTTTTATACCTTACCAAACAATCTGTGGAGTTGATTTACGGATTTTTATTTGCGACTATTTTATTGTTAATGATGCAGATAATGAATTATTTCATCAAAACTTCACTGCATGTTGCGGTCAATTTTTACTTAGGTTTTTTGCTGTTTGATTTGAATCCGATTTTAGGGATTTTCTGGTGGGCATTTACCGTTCTCATCGCCTGGTCGAGATTTGAATTAAACAAACATACAGCTGCTGAAATCTGTTACGGTTCATTGATTGGCAGTTCCTGCGGAATAGGTTTGCAGTTTTTTATTTGATACGGCTTATTCTTCCACCAAAACTTCATAAGCTCCGGCGTTTGGCGAACTAGGGTCGCGCTGATTTCCTAAAATATCATTTTCAATCCAATAATCCGATGAACCAATATCTTTAGCGGCAGATTCCACCTTGAGCCTTAAATCGTTCTTTCCGAACCCGGGATTTACGAATAAAGGGTCTCCTTCAGTAATGTTAGAAGGAAAAGTTAAATCTCCGAATTCATTTCTGATGAAATTATTTTGGAAATCATGGTTAAAAGGTACGCCTTCAATTTTGTCAAAATAAACGGCATTTTGCGAACGTCCGTAAAAAATGCTGTTATAGAAATTAGCCTGATTAAGTTCGGCTCCGTCATTGCTTAAAAACAAACTATAATTTGACCCGGTTCCCTGACCGATGTTGTGGTAATTCGCAAAAGTACAATGTCTGAAATCGTAAGTTCCACCTTCGAGTGCCAGAGAAGCTACATCACTGTTATTGATGACTAAATTGTATCCGGTAATGTTTGCATTTTTGGCATATAAACCGATGGATTCATTGTTTAGGATTTTGGTATTTGAAATTACCAGATTGGCTTGTTCTACTTCCAAGCCGATGTTTCCGCCTTTTATAATTGCGTATTTAATTTCTGAATTAGTGAAAGGTTTCAAATGAATTTTATTCCACATATTCGGCAAAGAATCAGAGCGTTCATCATGGCGATCACTCCTGAAACGCACTTCGTTTCCTATGCTCCCGTTGACATTTAAACTTCCGTTTACAGTCATTCCTGCACCATTATGAAAATATACTCTTGTTCCAGCATTGATAGTTAAATTGTTATTTACAACAGCATTTCCAAATATTACTCTGGAATATGAATTATCCCAGCTTGGATCGGTAATTAATACATCGGTTTGCCCTTGTCCGGGTATATAGAACTTCGCCCTTTCAATCCAAGATAAAAGTTTTACTTGTTGGGAATTGTTTGTGGTTTCAAAAACGATTTCGTCCTCGTACAAAGGATTTACGGGCGCTTCGCCTGCGGCGATTTCCACAAAAATGAAAATACTGTCTTTGGCTCTCACCGGAATATTTTCAAAATAATAACCGGGCATTCCGTCCACATTGAGTTTATAAAAAGAGTTTTCGCCTCTCGATAAATAGATTTTCGGTATTTCCACATCGTCGTTCTGGCGGTTGTGAACCGTGAGTTTATAAGTCTGGGAATTGGTGTGGTTGAAAACCGTGTCCAATGAAACGGTATCCGTTGAAAATCCCAATTCGTCCGAAGCAAGGTCGAAATCAAAGTCGTCACGACAGGAGCTGATTCCTATTATAATCAATAAAACCGATGTGGTTAAGAGGTTGCGGATTCTCATAAAATGAAATTAATGGAACAAAACTAATTAAATATGGACAATGTACAAAGTCTCAAACCCAAAGATTGGTTTTTATATCCGATTGGTATTTGAAGAAAATTTCCCGGTGAAAAGTTTTTTGTTTCTAAAAAATAATTATCTTTGCACACTCAAAAGTAAGATCAAATGAAAAAAGGTATTCACCCGGAAAATTATCGTTTAGTAGCCTTCAAAGACATGAGTAATGACGAGACTTTCATTACCCGTTCAGCTGCTGACACACGCGATACGATTGAAATCGACGGTGTAGAATATCCATTGGTAAAAATGGAGATTTCAAGCACCTCACACCCTTTCTATACTGGTAAAGTGAAATTGGTTGACACAGCCGGGCGTATCGACAAGTTCAAAAATAAGTACTCAAAATTTAAAAAATAAGATTTTGATTTGTTCATAATAAAAAAGTCCCGTTTGCGGGGCTTTTTTTATGTGTTTGATTTTCAGGATAATTTATTCCCCGGGAAAACGGCCATAGATGTTTTTATACAAATCACGGTAAATTTCCAGAATTACTTTTCTTTTCAGTTTCAAAGTCGGGGTGAGTTGGCCGCCGTCAATGGTCCATTCGTCGGGCGTCATTTCAAATTTTTTGATTTGTTCCCAATGGCCCAGTGTTTTGTTGTGCCGATCAATTTGTTTTTGCATCAGTCGCATGACATTTTCATCGCGGATGATATCCCTTTTGTTTTCCGGTAAATCGATTTTTTCATTTTCCGCCCAGGTTTTTATGTTTTCAAAGTTGGGTTGGATAATGGCTGCGGGCATTTTTTCGCCCTCGCCAATGACCATGATTTGTTCGATATACCAAGATTGTTTGAGGTCATTTTCAATCATTTGCGGTGCAATGTATTTGCCTCCCGAGGTTTTGAACATTTCTTTTTTCCGGTCGGTGATTTTTAAGTTTCCGTTGTGAATTTCTCCAATATCGCCCGTTTTGAAAAAGCCGTCTTCGGTCATTACTTCTCGGGTCAATTCCGGTTTGTTGTAGTAACCGATCATCACATTTGGGCCTTTGGCCAAAATCTCACCGTCTTCCGCCAATTTAATGGTTACGCCATCGATGGGTTTTCCGACCATCCCGATTCCAAAACCATCTTTATTCATCGAATTGACCGAAATCACCGGCGAAGTTTCCGTAAGGCCGTAACCTTCTAAAATCGGGATTCCCGCACCCCAGAACATTCGGTTTAATTTTGGTGAAAGTGCCGCACTTCCGGAAACCATACAAGTTAAATTCCCGCCAACACCTTCACGCCATTTTTTGAAAACGAGTGCATCGGCGATTTTATGTTGGATTTTCCAAAGCATTCCCGGATTGCCAAATGGTTCATAATCTTTCAATAAACCAAGTGCCCACATGAAAATTTTGGTTTTGACGCCGCCTGCCGAAGCTCCTTTGTCATATATTTTCGCATATACTTTCTCGACCAATCGTGGGACGACTGTCATTACATCCGGCTGGACTTCTTTCATGTTTTCTCCGATGGTTTCCATGCTTTCGGCATAATAAATTCCGATTCCGTTGTACATATACAAATAAATCAGCATCCGTTCAAAAATATGGCAAAGCGGCAGGAAACTGAGCGCCTTGGGCTGGTTCGAAGGGAATTTCGGTACGCGCGGATTGCTGCCCAAAACATTTGAAACAATATTTTTATGGCTGAGCATTACGCCTTTCGGGCTTCCGGTAGTGCCGGAAGTATAAATGATGGTTACCAAATCATCAGGTTTCACTTGTTGTTTAACCGCTTGGACTTCGTGTTGCGTTGAGGCATCCAAGCCCATATCCAAAATTTCCGTCCAATTGGGTGCACCATCCACTTCGTCAAAAGTATAAATGGAAACCAATGATGGTACTTGGCCTTTGATGGAGGCTATTTTTTGATAAAGATCCGCATCCGATACAAATGCAAGTTTTACCTGTGAATCATTGAAAATATATTTGAAATCATTGGGCGAAATGGTCGGATATACCGGGACGCTGATGCATCCGATTTGCTGCAAGCCAATGTCCAAAATGTTCCATTCCGTACGGTTTGTGGTCGAGGCTATGGCCACTTTGTCGCCATGTTGGATTCCTAATTTCAGGAAACCACGGCTCACCATATTGGCTTTATTGGCGAATTCTTCGGTAGAAATCTTCTGCCATTCGCCTTGTTTTTTCATCACGATGCTGTCTTCCCGGGGATGGTTTTTTAATTGGTATTTTAAAAAATCAAAAAGTCTGCTTATTTCCATAAAAAATATTATGCGACAAATTAGTAATATTTACCGAGAATTTCAATAATTATTTTGAAAGGCTATTCTTCGTCGTAAGATTCCATTTCACGGTCAAAAAACACAAAAGCTTGTTCCAATAAACCAGCTATTTCGGTTTCCAAGTCCACATCGGGTTCTTCTTCCAAAGCATCGTACCATTCGATTTCTTCTGTTTCCACATCCAAAAGGAAACGGGGAAAGTCCGTATGTAAAATGTAGATTTTATCGGGCGTTTCCGAATTGTCGGCGATTAAAAATTTAGGTGTTTCCATGGATTAATCTTTTGGTTTGTTTTATATAGCGTAAAATTAAGAATATTGCGGAAATGGTCAAACCAAATCCCAGCCCAATCCACATGCCGATAGCGCGCATTTCGAAGTAAATTGCAAGTAATATGCCCAATGGAAGTGCGATGACCCAATAAGAAATAAAAGTAATCAGCGATGGAATTTTCACATCTTGCATACCCCGTAATGCACCGAGGACGACCAATTGTACGCCATCCGACAATTGGAAAAATGCAGCGATAATCAATAACTGAGCCGCTAAGTTGATAACTTCTTGGTTGTTTAAATAGAAAGTAGGAAGCTCATAGCGGAATGCAATCATAAGAATTCCACAAATTAACATAAAAACGGTGACCATAAAGATGGCAGACCAACCCGCATCGCGCAGTGTCCGGTAATCCTTCAAACCTAATTGGTTCCCGACCCGGACAGTTGCTGCTACGCCCAACCCCATGCACATCATAAAAGTCGTGGATGCTAGGCTGATGGCAATTTGATGGGCGGCCAGATTGGTTTTTGCCAATTGCTGTTCGGCCAACTCTGCCGAAAAAGCATAACCGCAAACAAAAGCTGCCCCTGTAAAAGCACTGACTTCAAAGAAAGAAGTCAATGCGGTGGGAACGCCCATGCTGAGGATTTTCTTGAATATGTTTTTGTTGAATTTTTTAAATGTGACTTCTTTCAAATATGCTTTTGTCTTTTTAAATGAAAGCAACGCAATAACCAAAAAGACCAACATGGCAATTCGGGCACAAAAGGTTCCCCAACCGGCTCCTTCCACTTCCAGCCTCGGAAATCCCCAATATCCATAAATCCAACCGTAATTCAAAAGGATATTGACAATATTCCCGAAAAGGGTGGCCACCGTTACGGGAATGGTCAGTGATAATCCCTCTGAAAACTGCCTGAAAGATTGGAAAATCATAATGGGAATCATCGACCAAGCCATGATGGAAAGGAATGGAATCGCTTCCTCAATCACATCCGGCGGTTGGCCTAAATAATACAATATCGGTCTAATCGCTTCCAGAACAACCAATAATATAACCGCCAAAGCTACATTCAAAACCATTCCATGGGAGAATATACGTGCGACGCGCGGACGGTTGTTTTTAGCATCTGCGGCAGCAATCAACGGCGACATGGCAAAACTAAAACCAAAGGCTATGACCAAAGCGGTAATGAAAACCGCATTACCCAATGAGACTGCACCCAATGCAACTTTTCCTAAATTTTCGTCTTTGATGTAATCAAATTTTCCGCCCAAGCCGCCGACCATGAAATTATCAACCAAGTTGACCATAATCTGTCCGGCCTGCGTAACCATGACTGGAACGGCTAATTTCAGGTTTTTTTGCAGGTGTTCTTTGTAAGTCACGTGACCTTTATTGATTTTAGCGACAAAAAAAATCCTCCAAATACTTGAAGGATTTTATTTCAAGGATAAATGTTTCTTATTTTTTTGCAGTATTTGTATTGTCACCTACCACTCCTTTAATGCGGAATATTTTCCTGCCTTCGGTCACGGCGTTGGAGTTAATGGTAACGGTTTTGTTGAATGCGCCTGCTTTAGAAGTCGTGGTGTATTCAATGGTCATGCTTGCAGATTTTCCGGGAGCGATGGGTTCTTTCGGCCATTGCGGAACGGTACAGCCGCAAGAAGCTTTTGCCTCGGAAATGATCAAAGGTTTGTCCCCTGTGTTTTTCACTTGGATGGTTGCGATGGCTTTTCCACCTAACTTTACATTTCCTAAATCTACGGTAGATTCACTCAGTTCAATTTCTTGCGCTGATAAAAAGCCCAATCCTACAAAAGCAAATGCGCCTATAAAAAGTAATTTTTTCATTGAATTAATAATTTTAATTACACAAATTTAGAAATAAAATCTATATAAAGTAGATTCTAATCTTAAATTTGCATTCTGACAAGAAAAAAAAGTCCTCGTTAATGGAATTAGCTACAAAATACAACCCCCAAACTGTTGAAAACAAATGGTACGATTACTGGATGAAAAATGGATATTTCACATCTAAACCGGACCAGAGAGAACCCTATACCATTGTGATTCCCCCGCCGAACGTTACCGGTATGCTTCACATGGGGCACATGCTCAACAATACGATTCAGGATGTATTGATTCGCCGCGCGCGGATGAAAGGCTACAACGCTTGCTGGGTTCCGGGGACTGACCACGCGTCCATTGCGACTGAAGCCAAAGTAGTGGGTAAATTAAAAGAAGAAGGTTTCACAAAACTTCAAATCGGAAGGGAGAAATTTTTAGACCACGCCTGGGATTGGACGCATAAACATGGCGGCATTATATTGGAACAGTTAAAGACTTTGGGTTGTTCGTGTGACTGGTCACGAACCAAATTTACGATGGATGGGGATTTATCAGAATCCGTAACCAAAGTATTTGTTGATTTATACAACAAAGGAATGATTTACCGCGGTTACCGCATGGTTAACTGGGATCCGGAAGCCAAAACAAACATTTCCGATGAAGAAGTGATTTACAAAGAAAAACAAGGAAAATTATTTTTCTTAAAATATAAAATTGATCCTTCGACAAATTCAGGAAATGAAGAATATATCCTGGTTGCGACCACCCGTCCCGAAACGATTTTCGGCGACACGGCGGTGTGCATCAACCCCAACGATGAAAGGTATTCTTTTCTGAAAGGCAAAAGAGTCATCGTGCCGATTATCAACCGCTCAATTCCGGTCATTGAAGACGAATATGTGGACATCGAATTCGGAACAGGTTGCCTGAAGGTAACTCCTGCCCACGATTTAAATGATTATGAATTGGGTAAGAAGCACGATTTGCAAATCATTGATGCCATGAATGACGATGCGACTTTGAACCAAAATGCGTATCATTATGAAGGAATGGATCGGTTCAAAGCCCGGAAAGAAATCGAACTGGAGTTGGTGGAAAAAGGATTACTCGAAAAAGTAGAAAATTACACCAACAAAGTCGGGACTTCAGAAAGGACGGGTGCAGTTATCGAACCAAAACTTTCGGTTCAATGGTTCCTGAAAATGAAGGAGCTTTCACAACCTGCTTTGGACAATGTCTTGGACGACACCATTCAGTTTCATCCCCCAAAATTCAAAAATACCTATAAACACTGGATGGAAAATGTCCACGATTGGAATATTTCTCGCCAATTGTGGTGGGGCCATCAGATACCTGCTTATTATTATGGTGAAGGCCAAGCCGATTTTGTGGTGGCTTTGAACAAAAAGGAGGCGCTTGAAATTATTTATCGAGAAAGAAATTTGGTTTTGACCGAAGAAGATTTGCACCAAGATGAAGATGTGTTGGATACCTGGTTCTCTTCCTGGCTATGGCCTATTTCGGTTTTCGACGGAATCAACAATCCCGATAATGACGAAATCAATTATTATTATCCGACCCAAGATTTGGTCACCGGACCCGATATTATTTTTTTCTGGGTCGCGAGAATGATTATGGCCGGGTACGAATACCGTAATGAATTTCCGTTTAAAAATGTTTATTTCACCGGAATTGTGCGCGATAAACAGGGACGTAAAATGTCCAAGTCCTTAGGTAATTCACCGGATCCGATTGAGCTGATGAGCCAATATGGCGCAGATGGCGTCCGGGTGGGAATGCTGCTGACCGCGCCGGCCGGAAACGATTTGCCTTTCGACACCGATTTGTGTTTGCAAGGCCGGAATTTTGCCAATAAAATTTGGAATGCGTTCCGGTTGATTAAAGGTTGGGAAGTAGATGATTCGCTCCAAATGCCCGAAGCCGCTCAATTCGCGACCCAATGGTTCGACTCAAAGCTCAACGCTGCCTTAGAAGAAATTGAATCCAATTACGATAAATACCGGATTTCAGATGTGTTGATGGGTGTTTATAAACTGATTTGGGACGATTTCTGTTCTTGGTATTTGGAAGCGGTAAAGCCGGAATTCGGTCAGCCCATCGATGCGGAAACTTACCGACTGACGATTGAATATTTGGAAAAATGTTTGAAGATTTTGCATCCGTTTATGCCTTTTTTAACCGAGGAGATTTGGCAATTGCTCGAAGAACGCAACCCTGAAAACGCATTGATTGTGTCAAAATACCCCGAAGTGGAAATTTATTTAGGTGTAGTGCTGGATCAATTTGAATTTACTGCCCAAACGGTTTCGGGAATTCGCGCCATTCGCAATGAGAAAGGAATTTCGCCGAAAGAGAAATTGGAATTGTACGCCAACATTTCTTCCGAAAAGGAATTTCACAAAAGCATTGTTGAAAAATTAGGGAATGTTACACTCCATTTTTCGGATGATTTTACGGCCAAAGGTTTTGGGTTCAGGGTCGGGACTTTTGAATTTTTGATTCCCGTGAATGAAAGCATTGATATGGAAGCCGAACGGGAAAAGCTCGAAAAAGAAAAAGCATATTTACAAGGTTTTCTAAATTCAGTTCGAAAAAAATTGACCAATGAGAAATTTTTGTCCGGTGCTCCGAAACAAGTAGTTGATGCAGAGAAAAAGAAAGAGGCGGACGCATTGGAAAAAATTGCTCAGATTGACGAACAGTTGAAAGGATTCTGATAAAATTAAAGCATGCTTCCGGAAATTGAAAAACAAAATCTAATTCACGCTATTGAAGAAGCTTTTGGACTGGTTTTCTTGGAAAAAGATTCAACAAGCAATCTTTGTTATGCAGATAAGAATGAAGAATTGCGCGATGAGTTCAAAGGTTTTTTCAACCAAGAAGATTTAACGGCTTTTATCAATTCTTTTGGAGATGGGGAAATTCGATTGCCCGCAACTGAAACGGAATTTTGGCAGAAAGTCAAAGAAGGAAAAATCTAAAGTTCCAATAATTTGGCGTTGATCATTTCACTTAACTTTTTGGCTTTCTGAACGACCATCAAATGCGTCCCTCCGGGAATTCGTTCCACATCATGCAGTTTAGAAAAGGGAAAAACCAAATCCTTGTCCCCGTGGTAATGAACAAAATTTTTCATTTCCACTTGGTTTTGCCAGTTGACGATTTGATCGATAGACCATTTTAAATATTGCGGATCCCGGTATTCGAAGAATTCGTCGATATCGGGCATTTTGGCATCGTAAAGTTTACGGAAAAGGGTGTAAGACAAGCCTTTTTCCGAAGTTAAAAAGGAAGCCGGAACCAACCGATGTAAATAGGTTCGGGAAGAAATTTTCATGAAAGTTGGCATTTCACTTCGGTTTTTAACCGTCGAAATCAAAATGTTCATTTTTGGATTCAAAAACCGGTTCATTTCCTGAATGATGATTCCTCCAAAAGAGAGACCCATCAGGATAAATTCTTCATCCGGATTTATTTTCTCCGCCATTTTTTGGGCATAATGTTCAAGCGTTTCCCCTTTTTCAGGTTGAAGCCATGGAAGGAAAACTGTTTCAAAACCGGGATTGATTTGTAGGTATTTAAATGCATTCTGATTGGCACCCAATCCGCTGACTTGGTATATTTTCATGGATTTGATTTAGATTCCAAGTTTAAGTTCTCTCTTAAGCCCAAACCGGCACTTGAACAGATTTTCGGGATACGGCCACATTTCCGTTCGGATTCAGCATCAATAAATCAACGAATTCCGTTTGGTTGATTAAATCTTCATCAAAATCGGTTTCCACTTTGACATAATTCTCGGTAAATCCGGTTATTTTTCCGTTTTTGTTTTCCGATTCCCATAGCACTTTTTGAGTCGTTCCCAATTGAGATTGGTAAAATGACATTCGTTTTTTCTCGGAAAGAATCCGCAACATTTTATTGCGTTGTTTACGGATGTTATGCGGAACGATTCCTTCAAAACCAATCGCTTCGGTATCGTCGCGCTCGGAATAAGTGAAAACATGCAAATAGTTGATGGGTAATGAATTCAGGAATTCATAAGTTTCCAAAAACAATTCATCCGTTTCGCCGGGAAAACCAACGATGACATCCACACCGATGCAGGCATTCGGTAAAAATTCACGGACTTTATCAATTCGTTCCCGGTACAATTTTGTCAGATAACGCCGTTTCATTTTTTTGAGGATTTCATCGCTTCCCGATTGCAACGGAATATGAAAATGGGGAACAAAACGCTTTGATTTCGAAACAAATTCGATGGTTTCGTTTTTGAGTAAATTGGGCTCAATGGAAGAAATCCGGATTCTTTCGATATTTTCCACTTTATCCAATTCCTGAACCAATTCCAGAAAAGTGTGTTCGTGTTTTTTATTTCCAAATTCGCCTTTGCCGTAGTCGCCGATATTCACACCCGTTAAAACGATTTCTTTGATGCCCTTTGAAGCGATTTCCCGCGCATTGCTGAGGACGTTTTCAACCGTATCAGACCTCGAAATCCCGCGTGCCAGCGGAATGGTGCAATAGGTACATTTGTAATCACAACCGTCCTGTACTTTCAGGAAAGCGCGCGTCCGGTCGCCAATAGAGTAGGAGCCCACATAAAAATCGGCTTCTTCAATTTCGCAAGAATGTACGATGGCATTGCCTTGTTTATTCAAATCCTCAAGGTAATCGGCAATATTGAACTTTTCAGTCGCGCCCAAAACCAAATCTACGCCATGCATTGCAGCAATTTCTTCCGGTTTGAGTTGTGCATAACACCCTACAATGACCACAAATCCTTCGGGATTTGCTTTCAGGGCATTCTTCACAATCATCCGGCATTCCTTGTCCGCATTGGCAGTCACCGAACAAGTGTTGATGACATAAACATCCGCCGGTTGATTGAATTCCACACGGCGGTAACCCTTGTCCAAAAGGTTTCGGGCAATGGTAGAAGTTTCGGCGAAATTCAATTTGCATCCGAGTGTGTGAAAGGCAACTGTTTGATGGGCTGAAAACATTTTGCAAAAATAAGTATATTTTGCAGATGGAAAAGGATTTTAGTTTTTGTTGGTTCTCAATTCTTACCATAAATCAAGCATCAATTGGAAATGATTGGGTAAATTTGTAGAAACCATTAAAATTATACAATGAAAAATTATTTATTATCGGCATTCGTGCTCGTAATGGGCGTACTTTCTGCTCAAACACTTACCAACGACCCGGCGCATTCCAAACTGGGTTTTTCCGCCAACCACCTGACGATTTCCCAAGTAGAGGGGAACTTTAAGGATTTCAAGGTCACTTTGAATTTTACCAAAGAAGACTTATCGGACGCGAAATTTACGGTGACTGCCAAAATCGCCTCTATCGATACCGGTGTGGAAGCGCGTGACAACCACCTGAAATCAGCCGATTTCTTTGATGCCGAAAAATACCCGGAACTGAAGTTCGTTTCGACTTCTTTCAAGCAAACAATCGGGAGTGAATATGTTTTGGAAGGCGACCTGACGCTTCATGGTGTTACGAAAAAAGTCAAACTAAAAGCTTTTTACAATGGCAGCGTGGTGAATGGGATGTCGGGCGAAACGACCCATGGATTTACCATCAAAGGGAAAATCAATAAAAACGACTTCGGCGTGGGAACCGGTTTTCGCGAAGCGGTAGTTGGCAACCAGATTACCATTTTGTCAAATCTGGAATTTCCTGTGAAGAAGTAGATTTTTTCATAATTTATATTTAGTTCGAAGCCGGGTTTCTTGCCTGGCTTTTTTTTGTGAAATAAAATTCCATTCAGAATCTTTTAGAAATATTCCGGGTTCACCCAACCCTTTTCATTCTCATTGCATCACTCTTTATAGAAATCAAATTTTTATACTATGAAGAATTTACTTGCCATCGGAATCTTTGTGTTTATATCAGCCGGTCTTCCGGCCGGGGTGAACGAAAAGGAAAATTACCCACCAATCCATCAAACTGCTTCCGAAACCAAAATTCAGGTTGCCTTGTTGTTGGACACCTCAAGCAGTATGGACGGTTTGATAGACCAAGCCAAATCGCGTCTTTGGAACATCGTCAATACGTTGACCACGTTGCGTTACAACGGCATAAAGCCTGAAATAGAAATCAGTTTATACGAATACGGCAATGATGGACTTTCGGCTGAGAGCGGATTCATCAGACAAGTTACCCCACTGACTTCTGACCTGGATTTACTGTCCGAAAAGCTCTTTGCTTTAAGAACCAATGGCGGTTCTGAATATTGCGGACAGGTCATTCAAACCTCCGTTCAAGAACTCAATTGGGACAAGCATAAGAACAGCATGAAATTGGTTTACATCGCCGGAAACGAACCCTTTACCCAAGGTAAGGTGAATTACATCGAAGCCATTTCGGAAGCAGTTCAACAGGGAATCTACGTCAACACCATCCATTGCGGAGATGATTATTCCGGCCAGAGCGGTATGTGGAAAGACGGTGCGCTGAAAGGCAAAGGTGAGTATTTCTTCATCGACCACAACCAGAAAATCCGCTATATTCCAACGCCGTTTGATGAGTTGATTGACGATTGCAACACCCGCCTGAACGCAACTTATCTCTATTATGGTTACGAGGGCAGCAAAATGAAAGAACGCCAAGAAGAACAAGACATGGCGGCAGCCTCCATCAGCTATGAAAACAAAGCAAGCAGGGCAGAAGCCAAGGCGAATTCCAACTATTCCAACGCAAACTGGGACTTGGTCGACGCCATTAACCAAAAAGAAATCAAACTCTCGGAAGTGGATCTGGCCACCTTGCCGGAACAATACCGCAACCTAAGCCAACAGGAACTCCAAACTGAAATCGAAAGACTCAACCTGGAACGCCAGAACATTCAGAAAGAAATCATGGACTTGTCAATAGAAAGGGAAAAATTCATTCAGGCCGAACTGGTTCAGTCCGGCGAGGGCGAAACGGATTTAGGCAAAGCCATTACCGATGCCGTCCTGAAGTTTGCATTGGCCCAAGGCTACACCCAAAATTAGGTCCAAAAGATACCGGAAAATTCCACTTTTTTCTTTGAACCCCGTGTAGGCACCAGCTTGCCGGGGTTCTTTCTTTCATGCAAATGAAAATCCGGATCAGAGCTTCTTCAGTTCCAAAGTAACGGACTTTCCAAAGAAATGCCGGGCCAGTTTGGCGAAGTTTTCGGTGTAATCAGAAAGGTAGAAATGGTATTCCGGTTCGTGTGAATGCCCCATCAGTTGCCGCTTCTCCATTTCATGGATCAATTCATTCACTACAATCAATGCGGAATTCACCACCTTGACTTTTCCTTGAAATACAGCATGAATTTCTTTCTCAATCAATGGATAATGGGTACAACCCAAGATAATCGTATCGATTCCCTGCAGTTTTTTATGAGAAAGGTAAGATTCGATGGCGTGTTTCGACACGGGCGTATTGCGGAATCCCTCTTCTATAATGGGAACGAGCAAAGGCGTGGCCAATTCAGCTACCTCTATATGGCGGTTGTACTTGCGGATGGCCTTCTTATAAGCATGCGAATTCACCGTTGCTTTGGTGGCGATGACGCCGATTTTCTGATGCAACTCATAAGCCACCTTTTTGGCGACGGGCGAAATCACATCGATGACCAAAACACCGTCCGCAGCCACCTTGATGGCTTCAATGGAGTTCGCAGTAGCTGAATTACAAGCCACCACAATGGCCTTGCAATCTTCTTTGATGAGGAATTTAGTGATCTTAGTGGTAAACCGCGTGATGGCTTCCTTTGATTTGTCACCATAGGGAAGGTGCTTGGTGTCCCCGAAATAGAGGATGTTCTCATGCGGGAGCAACCGCTTGATTTCCTTGGCCACGGTCAGCCCACCCACACCCGAATCAAAAATCCCAATCGGCCTGTTGTCATTCATCTGACAAATGTATTTAATTAAACCGAATTAATTCCTTTCTGTTCATTGGCTTTCTTTTGGATGAACAAAAAGCTTCTTTTTGCTAAATAGCTGATTGATAAGTTCCCACCAACGGTGGGACGCCATCGGGAACCCCCGAAACCCTCCCACCAACTGTGGCACGCCGTCGGGGGTTCTGGATAGCTTCCCACAAATTGTGGCACCCCGTCGGGGGTTCCCGAAACCTTCCCACAAATTGTGGGATATTGAGGATGAGTGATTTATATTTTAAACAGGTTTGAGGCGATGCCGTCCGCCAGAAACTTTCCTTTCTCTGTTAATGTGACGGTGGTACCGTTTTGTTTGACCAATCCGTCCCTTAACAAAGGCAGGAGATCCCGGTTCAATTCTTCGTAGAACGAAGTCGGGAACTCTCTTTGGATGAGGTTCAAATCAATTCCGTAAATGGTTCTCAACCCAATCATGACCAATTCATTGAACCGATCATTTTCACTCAATGATTCAATGGTAAGGGGAATCGTATTTTCCTTTAAACTTTTAATGTAAACGGCATTGTTGGACACGTTCCAGCTTCGGTTTTTCCCGTCGAAGGAATGGGCGGAAGGGCCGATTCCCAAGTAGGTTTGCCCGTTCCAATAATTGGAATTGTGTTGGGAAAAGTAGCCTTCTTTGCCGAAATTGGAAATTTCATATTGAATGAAACCGTTTGTGGTTAAAGTTTGGCATAAGGTTCTGAACTGTCGTTCCTGTTTGTCCTCATCCGGTTTACTGATTAATTTGTGTTTGACTTGAAAGTCCAGAATCGTCTTGGGTTCGAGGGTCAAAGCGTAAGCAGAAATATGCGGTACGTCCAACGCCAAGGCGGTTTCCAGGTTCTTTTCCCACATGGCATCCGTTGTGGTTTGTCCGCCGTAAATCAGGTCGATGGTGATGTTGCTAAAGCCTTGTTCCTTTGCCCATCGAACTGAATTGATGGCTTCTTTTGCATTGTGGGCGCGGTTCATCAACCGAAGGTCTTCTTCAAAAAAGGATTGGACGCCGATGCTCAAACGGTTGATGGGAGTGGATTTGAATGCCGTCAATTTTTCAAATGAGAGGTCATCCGGATTGGCCTCCAGGGTGATTTCCGGTTGGTCGGCGACGGAATAATGCTTGTAAATCGTTTCGAAGAGGGCATTCAGTTCATCCAAATCCAACAGAGAGGGTGTACCCCCGCCCAGATAGATGGTCTGAAGGGTTTCCCGGGTATCCATTGCCCGCAATTTGATTTCATTCAAGAGGGCTTGAACCATCTGGTCTTTTAACTTTAAATCAGTCGAAAAATGAAAATTGCAATAACTGCATTTTTGCTTGCAAAAGGGGATGTGTAGATAGATTCCCGCCATTTGGCAAATGTACTCAGAATAGGCGGGATTCAAGAAAAAATCCTAAGTTTGTAACGATTCAATCAGAATTCCAACAAATACACCATATAAATTAGATTAAACAAATGAAAAAATTACTCTTTTTGCTTACCGGTATCTTCTTTCTGGTAGCACCATTGAACAAAGCAAAAGCGGATGAGGGCATGTGGTTCCTGATGTTTATCGGGAAAAACATAGAGGACATGCAAAAAATGGGCTTGAAGCTTACTGCTGAAGAAATTTACAGCATCAACAACAGCAGCCTGAAGGACGCCATCGTGCAGTTTGGTGGCGGGTGTACGGCGGAAATCATCTCTTCGACCGGTTTGGTATTAACCAACCACCATTGTGGCTACGGCCAGATTGCGGAATTGTCCACCCCGGAAAACGACCATTTGACCAATGGGTTCTGGGCCAAAAACCATTCGGAAGAATTGAAACCAAAGAACTTAAAAGTTCGCTTCTTTGTTAAGATGGATGATGTTTCCAAAAGGATTTTAAGCCAAGTAAATGACCGGATGACCGAGGATGAACGCATGGCGGCCATCAATAAAGAGATTGCCAAGATAGAACAGGAAAACAATGAGGACGGTAAATACATCGTCTCTGTCCGTTCGTTTTTTGAAGGGAATGAATACTACTATTTCGTTTACCAAGATTTCCAAGATGTGCGTTTGGTAGGTACACCGCCCGATATGATCGGCCGTTTCGGCGGAGATACCGACAACTGGGAATGGCCTCGTCACACCGGCGATTTCTCATTGTTCCGTGTTTATACAGACAAAAATGGGAATCCCGCTGAATATGCCAAGGACAACGTTCCCATGAAACCCAAACACCATTTGCCGGTGAGTTTAAAGGGTTACAAAGCCGGTGATTTCTCTATGATTCTGGGTTATCCGGGCAGAACCAACCGTTGGATGCCGGCCGGAGGCGTAGAGCAAAACATCAATTTCTCTTATCCTGCTTGGGTAGAAGGTTCAAAGGCGGGTATGGATGTCTTGAAAAAGTACATGGACAAAGACCAGAAAGTTCGTTTGGACTATGCTTCTAAATATGCCGGACTGGCCAATTACTGGAAAAACAGACAAGGGATGATCGATGCCCTTGGCCAACACCAAACCGTGAAGGCAAAAAGGAAAATTGAAAAGAAATTCAATAAATGGGCTTCAAAAACTCCGGAAAGGAAAGCCAAGTACGGCAATGTCATTCGGGACATCAATGCTTATTATGACCAGACCAATGAATCTTCGCGCCACAACAATTACCTGATGACCATGTTGCGTTCCAGCACTTTTGCCGGCTTGCCCTCAAATTTAGGCAGGACATTGGAACAATATGCCAATGAGAATGAAGCCAAAAGAGCCGAAATGCGTCCCGGGATTGAAGAGATGATCAACAATGTATTTGAAGGCGCAAACCTCCAATTGGAAGAAGAGGTTTTGACTGCTCAATTGAATTTGTATTACTCCAAAGCAACCAAAGGCGGACTGGCTCCTTATGCCAAGAAAATGGGTGAAAGTTCAAACGGCAACTTTAAAACCTATGTTCAAAATGCTTTCAAATCCAGTATTTTTACCGATAAAGACAAATTGATGGCTTACTTGGACAATCCGAATGCGACGGTGATTGCCAACGATGAATTGTACAAATTGTCATCCGATCTGATGACGCGTTACCGTGCTGAAACCCCCGAACAAAAGGCGTTGAAAGACAGTTACAGCCGTGCCTTCCGTTTGTTAGTGGAGGGGTTGAGGGAATCCGGGTTGAGCCCAATCGTCTATCCGGATGCCAACAGTACACTTCGTTTGACGTATGGAACCGTGCGCGATTTACCGCTTGGAAAAGGGAAAGTAAACGATGCCAAATACAATTATTATACTACGCTGAAAGGCACCATCGCCAAACACAAAGAAGGTGACCTTGAATTCGATAATCCACAGAAGTTAATCGATTTATACAACAAAAAGGATTACGGCCAATACGCCGATGAAAACGGTGAGTTGTGGGTAAACTTCCTGACTGACCATGATATTACCGGTGGTAATTCAGGTTCTCCTGTATTGAACGGAAGCGGTGAACTAATCGGTTTGGCATTCGACGGAAACATCGAAGCCATGGCCGGTGACGTGATCTTCGACCCGAAGTTACAAAGAACCATTTCGGTGGATGTTCGTTACATCTTATTCATCATTGATAAATTTGCAGGTGCCAAAAACATCATCGACGAATTGACGATTGTGAAATAATTCCTTTCAGGAAATGGCAAAATAAAATCCCGCTTCTTTCGAGGCGGGATTTTTATTTTCTGAATAAATCACTTAGAGGATGAATCAATATAAAAGAGGAATCAGATATTTCATAAACAAAATCATTGTTTTTAAAAATTGAATAATTTAAATCCAAAACAACTTTTAATGTGTCTGCTTTTGGTATTTCTAAATTATGTGAGCGATGCGTAAGTTTTTCTAATTGAGGAAATGATATTGAATCAACTTGGTTCTTTCCAAAATTCAAGATTCCGGTCGTAACGATTTCTTGATGATTTCCTTTGTTGTATAATTTAACTCTTAAGTTTGGTATGAGTTTATTTGATTTGTCAAGTAGCATAATTATTTGGTTATCTAAATTCTTGGTTATACTCATTTCAAAAGCTAAAAAGAAATTATAGCTATTCAATTCCACGGCCTGAAAAAATGTGCTGTCATTTCTTTCAATCAAATTTCCTAATTGAATTTTACGCGGTTGAAGACAATTGTTTTCAAATGCAAATGTCTTATCCTCATTGATGAAATAGGTTTCACAGGACTCGCGATCACTTATCATAATTGATTCTACAAATTCATAATTTGTCTCTTTGAATTTTTCCCTAAAAGTTTTTTCATTAAAATCAGAATTGCAGGAAAATAAAATAACAAAAAGCAGCACTAAAATATTTCGATAGAAAAAATTAATCCATTTCATTGTATCAATTTATGCTAAAAATAGATTAAATTTTAGAATTCCAACTACTCAAACGAAAATGTTAAGAGAGAGTGCTAAAGTAAATTATGAATTCTTTTACAAATAAAAAATCCCTCCTATAAGGTGGGATTTTTCTATTAATCTGTTCTTAATCTGTTAAAGCGTTCCCCGTTTTTCCTGTTCTCTTTCGATGGATTCAAACAAGGCTTTAAAGTTTCCGGCTCCAAATCCGCGTGCTCCCATTCGCTGAATTACTTCATAGAAAAGGGTAGGGCGGTCTTCTACCGGTTTGGTAAAGATTTGCAGCAAATAACCTTCTTCATCGGCATCGATCATAATCCCTAATTTCTGCAATTCATTGATGTCTTCTTTGAATTTATGCATATGCGCTTTCAGCCTGTCCGGAATGGCATCGTAATAAGCTTGTGGCGGAGTCGATAAAAATTCAACTCCTCTGGATTTCATTTCTGCAACCGTTTTGATAATATCATCTGTTGCCAACGCCAAATGCTGAACTCCGGGGCTTTCATAAAAATCCAAGTATTCCTCAATTTGCGAACGTTTCATCCCTTCGGCCGGTTCGTTGATTGGGAATTTGATCCTTCCGTTACCGTTGGCCATTACTTTTGACATCAAAGCTGAGTATTCAGTTGTAATCTGTTTGTCATCAAACGACAAGAAATTCACAAATCCCATGATGTCTTCGAACCATTTTACCCAAACGTTCATTTGGTTCCAACCTACGTTTCCAACCATGTGGTCGATGAATTTCAATCCAACCGGATTCGGGTTATATTCTGTTTCCCATTTCACATAACCGGGCATAAAAAGCCCGTGGTAATTCCTGCGCTCGGTAAACATAAAAACCGTTTCGCCATAACCGAAAATCCCGGCTTGAACGATTTCTCCATTTTCGTCCGAAGTCACTTTTGGCTCCATGAACGAATTCGCACCGCGTTTAGTGGTTTCTTCGTAGGCACTTCTCGCGTCGTCCACCCAAAGTGCGATGATTTTCACCCCGTCACCGTGTTTTTTTACATGCTCCCCGATAGGCGAATCAGAGTTCAATGCCGTTGTCAAAACCAAACGGATTTTATCCTGTTTCAAGACATAAGAAGCCCGGTCCCTCAATCCTGTTTCCAACCCGGCATAAGCCTCTGACTGAAATCCGAAAGCGGTTTTGTAATAATGCGCAGATTGTTTGGCATTCCCTACATAAAATTCCACATAATCGGTTCCCAAAAGAGGCAGAAAGTCCTGAGCTCCTTCAAATATTTTTTCTAAGCCGTATTCGACGCTTTTTAATTCTTCTGACATGATTGTATTTTTTATATAAATTGTGAATAAATATGATTTCTAATTGATTTAGGTAAGTTGGAAATCAATTAGACCACATCGCTCGTTGTAAAACAGAAAGCAAAACTCGATTGTACATATTATTCTTACAAAGTTAAACAAAAAAGCTCCGAGAAACAAATCTCAGAGCCCATGCCTTAATAAGACCAAAGAAAGTTTAGTCTACATCAACTCCCTGGCTGTTGTATTCTTTTTTTTTCCGTTCAAATTCTTTAATAGATGCATTGTATTCATCCCTTGAAATAACTTTTTTGACTTTCGGAAGTAGAGAATTGTCGTCCGTTATTTTTTCAATTTTCTTAGCATCAAAATGATATGAATTGATATAATACGCCATTCCCTGCTCAGAATTAACCTGAATATCTATTTTTAAAATCAAACCGGGTAAACCCCAATACAAATATGGGCCTTGTGAGTAGGGAATTTCAGGCGTGTACCAAACTGTCATTTCAGTATCTGGTTCAAGTCCTTTTGCTGTTGCTTTTTTTACTTTGTAGCCTAAGATTTCTTTTTCTTCACTATAATTTGTATTCCAGTCAAACTGAGGCAAAGAATCCTGAACCATGGTCTTTTTCTCGTTAGGGACAAGCGAAAACTTCTTTTCTAAATTTCGGTATAAAATCAATCCTGAGTTATTGTGAAAAGTAACTGTACTTCCATCGTCATCTTTACTAAGAGTTCCTAAAGGTGAATTGTCTAATTTGGCTTCTTTATTGTAAGCAGCTTCTTTATCATCACAAATCAGGGTATAATTATCTATTCTTGTAAGCACCTCTTTATTTTTAGCTACAACGTCTCTATCTGTAACATTTGAATTGTATTGTTCAAATTTATCATTATCAATTTGAAAATATTTAATGAATTCGACTCTATAAACGTCAGTATCTTGTGCAAACAAATTGATAAACAGAGCAAAAAACAGTATGTTGATTATTGTTCTCATAACTTGAATTAATAAGGTTATAAAAAACAACAAGGTATTTTTATGAAATTACCTTGTTGCTCTCTCTAAATTTAGAGACAAGCTAATGAATTAATCCTGTCCATAAAATCATTGTAAATTTTAGCATTTTGTTCTTCTGTAAAATTGAACTCATAAAACTCAATGTCCGTCAATTTAGCAATATATTCAGGACTCATTACTCCACAATCTTTTATCTCAGGTACAATTTCAGGAAATGAGATTTTACCAATCGGAGGAGGTCCCACAGGGACGCAACCACACTGACAAGCACCACCATATCCTTGGCAAACAGCCATTTTACCCGCACCACAACTTGCTGAGCACTTAGTGGGTGTTCCACAACTACAAGATGATTGACCAAAAACAAAAGCTCCAATCATCATAAAAAACGAAATTAAAACAAATTTTTTCATCTTTTAAAATTTATTTGTTGAACAATATTTTCTTACCATTATACGTATTTGTTGTCAAACTCATTTCAAAGAATTTCCTTATTGTAAATCAAAGTTTCGATAAGTGATAATTGAAAATAGCGTGTAATAGTATCACAAATTAAAAAAAAAAACAAAGAAATGATATTTATCACATTTGAAAATTTTCTGGAAATACTTGTTCGGGTTTTTTATTTGCAACATTTAAATGAAACCAAGACATGAGAAACCCATATCCGTAACAGAAAAATTGAACAAACGTCGTAACCAAACTCAATATTCCAACGTTTAAATTTCGGTATTTTATGGATGAAATAATAAAAAGAAGAATGAAATAAATAATGAGAGGAGAAATTAAAATTAAACCTAATAGAAACCCAAAATAATTGACCCAATACGCACCAACATTTGATGCGTATAATTTTATATCGATTACACCATAGACAAATAGGAATAAAGAAAACAGGAAATACAATAAAAATAAAGTAGGAAACCAAAATGTCAATTTCGTGTATTTCGGATGGCGTTGATTTAAAATAGGTCTTGCTACTCCAAACTGATGAACCTGCTTTGCAAATTTTTTTAGAGAAGTTCGGCGTTTGTGAAAAACTTTTGCGTCTGAAAACAATCGGGTTTCAAATCCTTTTTCCCACAAAGTCATGCTTAAATCCGGGTCTTCACCAATGCGTAAATTCCCGAATCCGCCTGTTTCTTCAAAAGCCGCTTTTGAAATTCCCATGTTGAAACTTCTCGGTTGAAATTTCCCGACGTGTTTCTTTCCTCCGCGAATTCCTCCGGTTGTCAAAAAAGAAGTCATTGAGAAAGAAATCGCTTTTTGCAGGTCTGAAAAACTCTCATCCGCCGCATCAGGGCCACCAAAAGCATCGACATAATTTTCCGTCAATTCTTTGCGAACCGTAGCGATGTAATTTTGGGGTGCAATCGTATCGGAATCCAGAAAGATAAAGTAATTGCCGGAAGCTCTCTCCATTCCGTAATTTCGGGATTTTCCCGGCCCGGAATTCTCTTTATAAAAATATTTCAGGTTTAAAAGCTTTTTATAATCCTGAATTAAATTTTCCAGTTTTTCAGGCGAACCGTCATCCACTACGACGACTTCGAAGTCAGAATCAGATTGCGAAGACAAACTTTGCAACAGTTCAGTCAGTTCATCAGGTCGCTGATAAACCGCTATGATGACAGATATGCTTAAATTTTCATTCAAATCTTAACAAAACTACAATTTCATTTAATCAATCCATAAAAAAACCTGTCAGGTTTCTGAAACCTGACAGGTTTGATGTTTAGATAGCCTTGTCAAGGTTCCAAACCTTGACAAGGCTTTTGGTTTATGATAAATTTTCAATAATCATCGCGGAAGCACCACCGCCTCCGTTACAGATTCCGGCTCCACCGTATTTTCCATTGTTTTGTTTTAAAACATTGATAAGCGTAACCAAAATCCTTGAACCTGAACTTCCCAGAGGATGTCCCAGAGAAACGGCACCTCCGTTTACGTTGATTTTGGCCGAATCCAATTCCAAGATTTTTGTATTGACAATCCCGACAACTGAAAAAGCTTCGTTGAATTCCCAGAAATCGATGTCGGATTTATCGAGGCCTGCTTTTCCTAAAGCCACCGGGACAGCCTTTGCAGGAGCGGTTGTGAACCATTCCGGCTCATGGGCAGCGTCACCGTAAGAAACGATTTTCGCCAATGGCTTGATTCCCAATTCGTCTGCTTTCTCTTTGGACATCAAAACCAGCGCAGAAGCTCCGTCATTCAAAGTAGAAGCATTTGCGGCAGTTACAGTGCCGTCTTTTTCAAAAGCGGGACGGAGTTCCGGGAATTTTGCAAAATTGGCTGATTTGTATTCTTCGTCTTCGTTCATTAAGATAGGGTCACCTTTGCGTTGCGGAATTTCTACCGGAACGATTTCGTCGGAAAATCTTCCTTCTTTCCATGCATTGGCAGAGCGGGTATAGGATTCAATCGCAAATGTGTCTTGTTCTTCTCTTGATATATTGTGTTTTACGGCCGTCGCGTCTGCTGAAAAACCCATTGTCTTTTTGTTGTAGGCATCCAGTAAGCCATCCTGAATAATTCCGTCCAGCATGGTAGAATTTCCGAATTTCGTTCCGGTTCGTCCGGCGATATTGTAAAAAGGAGTCTGTGACATATTTTCCATTCCCCCTGCCACTACAATATCGGCATCGCCACATTTGATTGCCTGTGCAGCGAACATTACCGCTTTCATCCCGGAAGCACAAACCTTGTTTACGGTCGTACAAGGAACGGTATTCGGAATTCCCGCGCCCAAAGCGGCTTGCCTTGCCGGAGCTTGTCCTTCACCGGCCTGGAGTACATTTCCCATAAACACTTCCTGAACCAAGGAAGGGTCGAGGTTGATTTTATCCAATGCGCCCTTGATGGCGGTTGAACCAAGTTTGACAGCAGGTATGGTGGACAATCCGCCCATAAACGAGCCCATCGGTGTCCTCACTGCAGAGACGATTACAACTTCTTTCATATTTTAAGTTTTTTATTCGTGAAAATTAAGTTTGCTAAATTACAAAATCTTTTCGGTTCTGCTTAAAACCATCGGCATTCGATTATTCAAACGTTATTTTAAAGTATGAATATAATCCCGCCCATCGCTACACTGGAATAATATCAACTTCCCCTTAAATAGAGGTTGAAATTTCAAACTTAGTTTGTGGCAAATCCGTAAAAAGATTTATATTTGCACCCTGAATGCGGAAAACGATTTTCTTTTCTTTTTGGAGAAATGGCAGAGTGGTCGATTGCGGCAGTCTTGAAAACTGTTGAGGGTAATACCTCCGGGGGTTCGAATCCCTCTTTCTCCGCTAAAAAAACCGATTGAGTAATCAATCGGTTTTTTATTTATCATAAAAATGATTTGCTATAACAATCATTATTAAGAATTAGGTAAAAAGGTTTAAATTCATTCTCAATTTTCTAATCAAGTTTAGGGAAAAGTGATTTTAAATCACGAACGGCCCAAAGCCGCGGCCATAAATTCTTCAAAAATAGCATTCCCTTTATCCCGGTTATACCAAGCTTGTAAATCCACATGGAATTCATCCACCGTATAAGTCTTTGGGTCTGCCTTGTGTTTTTTCAGCAATTCCATCCCGTGCAACGGTCTCGGCCCGAATCGGAACAATTCATGCCCTTCGCTGTCCACTCCGATTAATATCGGAATCGAACGTGCACCGTCAGTGAGGTAAGCATCTATCAGTTCCGGGTTTTCATCTCGCAAAACAACCCTTTCTTCCACACCCCGTTCCTCCATCATCACATGCACCACCGGCAAGACTTGGGCCGCGTCACCGCACCAACCTTCACTGATGATGAGCAATTTAAAATCATTACCAAGTGCTTTCAACCGTTCCTTTTGCGCATCCGAAAGCTGAAAATTGCGGTCAATCCGTTCCATTCTTTTCAGGTTCAGGGAATAATATTGCGCAAACCCTTGCTCGTCTCCCGACTTTTCCAAATCAAACAACTGGTCTTCTATTTTGCGTAAATAATCCGGGTAAGAATAACCCTTTTCCAAATATTTTTGAAGATTCATTATATAGAAGTTTTAAACTTGGTAAACCCATTTTAACCTCGGAGACTCCTGCGGAATAACAATTCGTTGTGCGATTCTATCCAGCCTGTCCGGCAAGCTCATAATGTAGTCCCGGGCTTTTTCTGCCTCTTGATTCAAATTGTTTACCTTATCGATTTCCCACATCCGAATCAATTTCCGGATGATGTCCACATAGTCCAAAGAAGTATAAACCCCGATTCTCTGGGCGGAATCCGAGAAAATTTCGAACGCCCTGCCCATGGGTTCACCCGATTCTCTCAGGAAGTGCGCCGGCATCACGATTTTTAGTTTCAACATATGTTGGAACGCCAGCATCATCTCACTCGGATCTACGTCAAAAATCCTTTTTACAAATTCCGCATATGCCAGGTGGTGACGCATCTCGTCGCCTGCGATGATTTTACACATCCGCGCCAGGTTTTTTACCCCATATTTTTTTGCGATTTCAGAAACCCGGTTGTGCGAAATATAAGTTGCCAATTCTTGAAAACTTGTATAGACAAAATTTTTGTAGGGGTCATGGCTCGTACCAATGTCAAATCCGTCCGCAATCAGGTATTGCGTAGAAATCTCGACTTCCCGCATATTGATTCTTCCGGACAAATAAAGGAACTTGTTCAATACATCGCCGTGGCGGTTTTCTTCCGCAGACCATGCCCGGAACCATTTAGACCAACCATTGCGGTTCTCATTGTCCACCCCGTCGATTTCCATAATCCAAGATTCGTAAGAGGGAAGTGCCTCTTCCGTAATGGTATCGCCAATCAGGGTTATCCAGAAATCATAAGGCAGTTCTTTGGAAAGCTCTCTCAATTCCGTGATTTGATCTAAAAATTTATCCGAATTGGATTCAGGCAAAAAATCCGTCGGCTGCCATATCTTTTCGGGGGAAATCAGAAACTTTTCGACATAATCTTCTACATCCTTGTCGATGAATTCCATGACTTCCAGTCGTACATTATAATTTTTGTTCATTGTTTTCCAGTGTTGATTGAATTACCTCCCTGATTTGCTCCATCAATTCTTCAAAACTATATTCATGCGGTGAGATGGGTTCATGTACTTGCAAAGAGAAGCTTGTGTTCAAAGATAAAGGAAAATAGCCGTTTTTTACAATTTTCCAAGAATTATTAATTGTAATGGGGACAATCAATGCGGTGGGCGCAAATTTGACCAACATCTTCAACCCGCTGTCTCGAAAAGGTTTTAATTTACCGTTCCGGCTTCGGGTTCCTTCGGGAAAAATCACTGCGGAATAATTGTTTTTTTCAATAAACTTCGACAATTTTTTGATTTCGGGTAGTGCTTGCCTCGGGTCTGAACGGTCAATCAACACCGAACCGCCTTTGCGTAAATTATAGGAAACACTCGGAATTCCTTTTCCCAATTCCTTTTTACTGATAAACTTCGGATTGAATTTACTCAAGTACCATTCAATCGGAGAGATATCAAAAATACTTTGATGGTTACTGACGAAAATCAACGGAATGCCTTCAGGTAGTTTTTCCTTTCCCTTGAACCGATGGGTAGTCCCTAAAATTTTGGTACAATAAATCAACAAAAGATTCATGGTTTTCACCGAATGGTGGTGCGTTTTGTATCCGCCCAAGTTATATGCCAACCATTGCCAGACGTGCATCACGGCCAAGGTCAAACCGAAAAAGAAATAATAAAAAAGCGAAAGCAGTATGGAAATCAGTTTCATGAATAATCAGACAAACTTTAATCAATTGTATTCTGAGATACGAAAATTTGGTTCTTCTACTTCAGAGTGAAGGACAAATTTATTTAAATTCGTTTTTTAAGCGTTCGATTTTTGCGGCCAATTCCGATTTCACCCTTTCATAATCTTGGATTTCATCCAGATTGGATTTAACCGAGAAATAAAACTTAATTTTAGGCTCCGTCCCCGAAGGCCGTGCAGCAATTTTACTGCCGTCCTGTGTGTAGAAAATCAAAACATTCGATTTTGGGATTTCGATCGGCGTTTCCACACCCGTTACCAAATCCTTGGAAATGGAACTTTGGTAATCATCCAAACGAACCACTTTAGACTGGTCAAACGATTCAGGCGGATTTTTCCGGAATGATGCCATCATTTCAGCGATTTCGGCCGCACCGTCTTTTCCGGCCCTTACCAATGAAACCAAATCTTCTTGGTAGCAAACGGTTTTTGTATAGATTTGAATCAATTCTTCAAAGAAACTGCTGTCGTTCGCTTTGGCAAAAGCAGCGATTTCACAAGCGAGCAGGGTAGAAGAAATAGAATCTTTGTCGCGCACAAAATCCCCAACCATAAAGCCAAAACTTTCTTCGCCGCCGCCGATGAACTTTTGTCGGCCTTCCGCCTTGCGAATCATATCGGCAATCCATTTGAATCCCGTCAAACCTACTTTGCATTCCAGATTGTAAAGTTTCGCCAAGTCCAAAAAGATATCGGATGTAACAATTGTGGAACCGATGAACTCGGTTCCTTCCAAGCCGTCCTCATCCCATTTATTCAACAAATAATGGGTCAAAACCGCATTGGTTTGATTGCCGTTTAATAAAACCATATTTCCATTGAAATCCCGAACCGCAATTCCCAGTCGATCCGCATCCGGATCTGTTCCAATGACGATATCGGCATTGACTTTTTCCGCCAATTCCAACGCCATTTTCAATGCTTCGGGCTCTTCGGGGTTCGGTGATTTGACCGTTGGGAAATCTCCGCTGGGCACCGCTTGTTCCTGCACGATGTGGACATTTGTAAATCCGGCGCGTTTCAGGGCTTCGGGCATAATGGCAATTGAAGTCCCATGGATGGAAGTGAAAACGATATTGAGTTCGTTTTTACCCACTTGGCTAAAACTTGCATTGTGAACGCAAGCGTCGATGAACGCTTCGTCGATTTCTTTTCCGATGACGTTCAGGAGCCTGTCGTTTCCGTTGAAAAAGATTTCGGAAGGTTTCACTTTGGTTACTTCTTCAATGATTTCTCTATCTTGTGGAGGGACAATTTGCCCGCCGTCGTTCCAATAAACTTTGTAACCGTTGTATTCGGGCGGATTATGGGAAGCTGTCAGAACAATTCCCGCGTCACATTTTAGATGGCGAACGGCAAAGGATAATTCCGGCGTCGGACGGAAACTCTCAAATAAGTGGACTTTGATGGCATTTCCGGTTAAAATATCGGCGACAATCCTTGCAAACAATTCGGAGTTATGCCGAACGTCATAAGCAATTGCGACTGATTTTTCCTTGTCCGGAAATTGTTTTTTCAAGTAGTTGGCCAAGCCTTGGGTTGCAGCACCTAGGGTATATTTGTTGATGCGGTTGGTTCCTACGCCCATGATGCCGCGCATGCCACCTGTACCGAACTCCAAATCGCGGTAAAATGCATCTTCCAACCCAGCCGGATTGGATTGGATCAATTGTTCCACTTCATTTCGGGTATCTTCATCATATTCATTTCCAAGCCATATTTTGGCTTTGTCCATTGGGCTAATCATATTTAGGTTTTAATTTTTGTTGATAAATGCTCTGTCTTTTTCGGTAGTATTCTTGTTGGGGTCGCCTTTGTAACTCACTTGGGCATTGTTTTGCGCTTCACCCGACAAATTCTTCATCGCATAAAGGGACATATTAGAATTATCTTCTGCCTTGAATTTAATATCAACTGTTTGTAAGTCAGCAAAATTCCCGTTGGCTTGGTCCGAAGAATCCACCTCCAAATTGATGGCGGTACCCGTTATCGTCAGATGAGCTTGATCGGAGAGTTCTATTTCAAAATCTTGGATATCGACATATGCTTGGTCTAAAAAGGATTGGTCTTTTGCTTCAATTTTAAAACGATCGGCCTTTAAGGTGCCTGAAATTTTCATCCGGGATTGCTTGTTCAATTCGATTTCATTCAAAGAAACCGGTGAATAGACAACTACATGGTACAAGTCAAATTGGTCAACTTTCGATTTTTCCTTGATTTTTAAATTGTTTCCGTTGACATTGATTTCCAAATTATCAATCAGGTTTTGATGGGATTCTACAACGACTTTCGGGTTATTGGAAGGAATGAGCGTGATGTCGCAATTGCAATTGGCTTCAATGGATTGATAATCCGTTAAAGGGAATTCCTTTTTGGAGGTAGCGGCTCCTTCTCCGTTTAAACCCATATTGCATGAAATAAATAAAATGGAAACAATGGGAATCAGAAGTAATTTTCTCATAAGTGTATTTTTTGATTCATATTGAGGGTTTCCTTTATTTCAAAATCGAATGACCTTCTTTTGGAGCGAACCAAAATTTCACCTAAGAAACCCGCCAAGAAAAGTTGGGTACCCAGCATCATAGCGGTCAAGGAGATATAGAAAAAAGGATTATCGGTAATCAGCCTTGCTTTTTGTTCAACGATATAAACTTTATACAATTTTTCCAAACCTAAATAAGTCGCCGCCAAAAAACCGATGATGAACATCAAAGTCCCGGCAGCACCAAAGAGGTGCATGGGTTTGTTTCCGAATTTGGAAATAAATGAAAGTGTGATTAAATCAAGGAATCCGTTCAGAAACCTTTTCGAGCCGAATTTCGATTTACCGTATTTTCGGGCTTGGTGTTTTACCTGCTTTTCGATGATATTGCCAAAACCTTTGTTTTTGGCCAAAACCGGGATGTAGCGGTGCATATCACCGTGCAGTTCCAATTCATGGGCGACTTCTTTTCGATAGGCTTTGAGTCCGCAGTTGAAGTCGTGGAGTTGCAATCCGGAAGTTTTCCTCGCAACGGAATTGAACAACTTCGAAGGTAAATTTTTCGATAACCGCGGATCTTGGCGGTTTTGTTTCCAACCGGAAACAACATCCGCTTTATTTTGTTTCAAAGCTTGGTAAAGTTCCGGTATTTCTTCCGGGAAATCCTGTAAATCCGCATCCATGGTAATGACTACATCGCCCTGGGTTTGTGGGAATGCAGCCATCAATGCTTGTGATTTGCCGTAATTTTTCCGAAAACGGATGGCCTTCACTTCCGGGTTCATTTCAGAAAGGTATTCAATCACTTTCCAAGAATCATCGGTGCTTCCGTCATCGACAAAAATCACTTCGAATTCAAATCCATGCAGGTTACATATATTTTTAATTCTTTGGAATAGTTCTTCCAAGGAATCCTGTTCATTTAATAATGGAATTACGATGGATAAGTGCATCAGATGTTTCTGTTTCTTAGAAATACGGCGAAGATAGTGGATATCAAAACGTAAAAAAAGAGGATGATCATAAATGCAATGGTAAAATTGCGGAATGTGAACAAATTATGGCTCATATCGGTCATTCCTTTGATGAATTCTTTGTTTGCTTCCATGAATTCCGGGTTGGGGTTTTGGACCATCAGGTCGTACCAACCTCTTTGTAAACTGTCTTCCGCCCAAGACCCTATTGTATTGAAAAAGATGAAAATAAATCCGAGACCCAATAATCCTCCAATGAACTGTGGGAAAAACGCATATTTGAATCCTTGCGAGAAACTCAGGGATTGTTTTTTTGCTTGGCTGTAGGCCGAATAAAATCCCACACCGGCAAATATTGGCGGCATTAAGAAACAGTTAATCAGCGAGGAATAATTGAAATAATCTGCTTCCGTCATCTGCCCGTTGGTAGAAAAAACAAAAAATAAAGTCAAAAATAAAGCGATTGTTGTAATAAATAACAAAATCCCCAATTGCAGTGTCAGACGGCTTAATTTCATAGGGCAAAGTTATGAACGAAAATGGTTCCAGAACCCCATTTATTTAAAAATCTACTATATTAGCGAAAAAAAACATGAAAGCATATATTATAACATTTTTATTAGTTGTTTCCGGGAATTTATTTTCACAAAGATTCTATTATAACAATTATTCTGAAATAGTGGAAGGAAAACAACTGGAAAGGATTGATGAACAGTATTTCGAAGGCAATTTTAGTAGTGCTTTGATAAGTAGCGATGAAACTGAAACCGTTTATAAATTGAGATACAATGCTTATTTTGATGAGATTGAATACGAGGATAATGGAAAACGTTATTATTTAGCAAAAACCATCGATGAGACAGTATATTTTCGGGAATTAAACAAAAAATATGTCTGTATGAATTATACTTACGACGGTGAAAACAAGACAGGTTTTTTGGTCGAAATATTTGTTGGAGATAAATATTCAGTTTATAAAAGAGAGAAAATTGAATATTTCATAGGACATAAAGCAGATGAAGTGAAAACAACAGGTTCTCAACAATATAAAAAATTAAAGGATGTTTATTTTATTGAAATGAACGAAAATTTGGTTCCGATTCCGAATTCCAAAAAGAAATTTTCGAGCATGTTCGGAGAAAAAGAATCTGAGGTTTTTGAATACTTGAAAGAAAATAAAATTTCATTAAATGATTTGATGGATTTGAGACAATTATTCCGTCATTTGAATGAAATGGAATAACTCACTTAGATTCAAAATCCAAGGAAAGTGAATTCACACAATAGCGCAAACCGGTTTCGGTAGGGCCGTCGTCAAATACATGCCCCAAATGGCTGCCACATTTGGCACAGAGGATTTCGGTACGCAACATCCCATGGGATTTATCTAATTTTTCAACGATTTTTCCTTTTTCTATTTCCCGGTCAAAACTGGGCCAACCGCAGTGAGCGTCAAACTTAGAATCAGAAGTAAACAAAGGTTCGTTGCAACCGCCGCATCGGTAAGTGCCTTCTTCAAAATGCATATTGAATTTCCCTGAAAAAGGCCGTTCGGTACCCGCTTCCCTCAAGACAGCATATTGTTCGGGTGTAAGTTCTTTTTTCCACTCTTCTGCCGATTTCATAATTTCAAATTGATTGTTTGCTGATTCCATTATTGTTGTTCTTGGGTTAACCGTATTCGGTGAACAAGCCATTAAAGCGATGAGAATAAAAAGACAGGTGAAATGATTCATAACTTGATTCACCCGCATATCCTCGCAAAGAATGTGCCGATAAGGTTAGAAATTTTGCAATTTCCGGTTATAAATTTTGATAGCTTCCGTAATCTGGTGTTCGTTCTGGAAAATAGCCTCTTTGCAATTTCCGATACTGTCCAAAAGGCTGAAAGAAATATTCTCCGTTAGATTTTTTTTGTCATGTTTCATCCAAACCAATAAATTTGGGATAATACTTTCATCTATCGGCGTTTTTCCGAAAATCCGCAAAAGATTTGTAAATATTTCATCCAATTCTTCTTTGGAAATCAACTCATTTTCAAAACTCAATATGCTCTCAACCAACATGCCGATAGCGATGGCTTCACCATGAAGCAGATGGTTTTCGGTTTTCATGAACTCACTTTCCACTGCGTGACCAATGGTGTGCCCAAAGTTTAAAATTTTACGCCGCCCATTTTCAAACGGGTCGTTTTCGACTATGTTTTTTTTGATGTTTATGGAATCCCTGATAAAAGGCTGAAGGTTGGAAGCGTCCGGATTTTCTATTTGAATCAAATGATTCCAATGGGTTTTATCCTGAATCAGACCGTGTTTCAACATTTCGGCAAGTCCTGAAATCAAATCCCTCTTAGGAAGGGTTTGAAGAAATTCGGGGTAAATGAAAGTCATTTGGGGTTCGGCAAAAGTACCGACTAAGTTTTTCACGCCATTCAGGTCAATGCCGGTTTTTCCGCCGATTGCTGCGTCCACCATAGCAAGTAAGCTGGTCGGTATATTGATAAAATCGATTTTACGTTTAAAGGTAGAAGCAATGAATCCGCCCATATCGGTGATGACACCTCCGCCGAGGTTGACCATCAATGAGTTGCGGTCAGCATCCAATTCGCTGAGGGTTTTCCAAATTTCAACAACGAGTTCGATTACTTTAGAATCTTCGCCCGGCGGAATTTCCATTACCTCCTGGTTCCACACAGTTTTCAATTCGCTCAAAACAATAGGAAAACACAAATCATGGGTATTGGAATCCGTGAAAAAGAAAATTTTAGAATAAGCCCTTTCTTCGAAAAAAGAATTCAATTGCGAAAACACCTCATCGAACACTACAATAGCTGGTTTCATAAAGCAAAATTAATTTTTCCTCTTATTTGTTTAGTTAAATATACGGCAGAAACCACCATATTAACATATTTTTTTACCTTTGTTAAAATTAGATGACTGATGAACATCATCCTTTTTGATGACGATGAGTGGCGCAATTTCCGTCCTTTAAGCCTTACAAAACCTTTTGCAGAACTCAGAATAGGTGTTTTGTCATTCCGTGAACGTTGGGAAAAAGTGATTTCAGGGAATTTCAGTTATTTAACAATTAACCATTTATCTGACAAGTATAAAATTAACATTTCAAATCAGAATTTATTCATCAATCCGGCTTACTTTCCCACTAAAAATTTAACGGAAACCATCAGAGAATTGAAAGAAGGAGAAAGTATTTGGATTGGGAACCGGATGATTGCGGGGAAATTGATGTATGAGGATTTTGAAGACAGAGAAAACAAGGAAGGTAGAACGCAGATTCAAGGAGAAACCATCCATCTCAACCGGTTGTGGGATTTGTTCACTTACAACGATTATGCAATCCGTTTTGATTTTGAATTATTGACCCAAGGGAGAAAATCCCAACCCATTTCGGCGACCAATGGGGTGAAGAATCCGGAAAATATATTTCTGGAAGAAGGTGCGACCGTAGAATTTGCTTTGCTCAACGCCAGTTCCGGGCCGGTATATATCGGCAAAAACGCTGAAATAATGGAAGGTTCGATGGTTCGGGGAAGTTTCGCCTTGGGAGAAAGTGCCAAACTGAATATGGGAGCGAAAATTTATCCCGGGACTTCCATTGGCCCCTATTGCAAAGCAGGAGGAGAACTTAATAATTCAATTTTAATGGGTTATTCCAACAAAGGACACGACGGCTTTTTGGGAAATTCTGTCATCGGCGAATGGTGTAACTTAGGAGCGGATACCAATACTTCCAATTTAAAAAATAATTATTCGGAAATCAGAGTATGGGATTACGAAACCCGGAATTACATCGACAGCGGTTTGCAATTTTGTGGGTTGGTAATGGGCGATTATTCGAAGTCGGCTATCAACACCCAATTCAACACGGGAACGGTTGTTGGTGTTTCAGCCAATGTTTTCGATGCGGGATTCCCGCCCAAATTCATCCCTTCCTTCAGTTGGGGA
>Ga0172382_10000660_pt1 | contig 64844 bp, 57 predicted proteins | sample Leawel138RmetaG_FD_122245 | JGI IMG/M metagenome (GOLD analysis project Ga0172382, IMG submission 122245) | Leachate microbial communities from a municipal landfill in Southern Ontario, Canada - Leachate well 138R metaG | ecosystem: Engineered > Solid waste > Landfill > Unclassified | place...
AGAAAAGTTCTCGTTGTCGACGATGAGGAAAATATCAGGCTCTTGTTCAAAGAAGAACTTGAGGAAGAGGGTTATGAGGTCGATACCGCATCCAACGGCCTCGAAGCCCTTGAGAAGGTCAAGACAGCTTCATTTGACGTCATTGTGCTTGATATAAAGATGCCGGTCATGGATGGTATTCAGGCGCTCAACGCTATAAAGAATATGAACAAGGACCAGCCGGTCATTCTTTGCTCCGCTTACGGGGAATTCAAGCAGGACCTGTCGAGCTGGGTTTCGGACGGCTATGTCGTCAAATCGGCCGACACCCGTGAGTTGAAAGAGACGATCAAGGAAATTCTGGGCCCGTGATATACCATAAATACCTTGCCATGAGGGTCGGTTATGGACTATGATTATGGCACCCCGGGGGTGTAGCTCAGCGGGAGAGCACCTCGTTCGCAACGAGGGGGCCACGGGTTCAATCCCCGTCACCTCCACCATTTTAAACATGTCATTTTTTCAGTCGATACGGATGTTCCGTGTGTGTCCTGAGCATAAATCTATCGTGTATCGTGCCGGATTTCCGGACCGCCCGCGAGGGCCTTTTAAACACGTGTCGGTAAAATGACCCTTTACAGAAAAATACTTCTCTTCTTTATCGGTCTCATAATCCTGCTTTCGATCGTCACGACGTATTCCGGGATACGTTCTATTGAACACATTGCAGTGAATGAACTCGATAAAGGGCTCAATTCAGATATTAACCTCTTTTCATTTGCCGTTGACCGGGAATTTTATCATGTAGAATCTCGCATGGCACTCTTTTCCATGCGAGACGTCTTGAGCACGGCCGTTGAACAAAGGGATACAAAAAAGATCAGGGAGCTGCTCGGAGAGCGCCTGCGGGCCGAGAACATCGACGTTATCCATGTCGCCGACGACAAAAACAGGCCCATCATTACGCTTACAAAGGATACCGCACGCGAAGGCATAGTACTGCCGGCCATGGACGCGCAGACCGTGTCCCGGGGATTCGCATCGGTTTCCTGCGGAGAGGAGCGCCTTGCCGCCATGTACGTTTCAATGCCTCTAAAGGCGCAAAAGGCGACACTGAGCGAGTTCTTTATCCTGGACAATAGCAATTCTCTCGTGAAGAATTTAAGCGATCTCCTTTCGCAAAAGCGCGAGGAGCCAGTCTACGTTTCCGTATTTAAAAACGATACGAGGGTGTTCAGCACTATTTTTGCCGTAACGGGCCAACAGACCCAGAAGCTGCCGGAGAAGATCACACAGGCGCTTTACCGGAAAAAAAAGAATTACATCGGAAAAACGCTCATCGGCAGATCACAGTACTATACTATATACAAACCTTCGCCCTATAATGCGGATAGATCTGACAAGTGGTCCTATGGGATCGCTGTCAGTGAGAATATATTCCTCCCTGTTAAAAAGAGATTGCTCTTTGTTTTCATTGCAATATCGATCCTGGCAACGTCCGCGGTAATTATTATCACCTTTCTGATCACGCGCGGCATACGGCCCTCCCTTGAAAGCATCCTCGATACCTGTTGGCGGATCGAGAGGGGCCAGACCGATTCCCGCGTTGATGAACAAAAGATAAGCATCCGCGAGTTCGGTCTTATTGCCTCATCTATCAATAAGATGTCGGCTGCCGTTTCGGAGCGGACCCAGACAATCAAGGACAATATCCGGAAAATCAGCGCCATCAATGCCGAGCTCGAAGATAAGACAGCGATGATACGTCTCGACCGGATGCGTTTTCTATCGATACTGGAAACGTTGAACGAGGGTGTCATCGCTATTGACAAGGAAGGCACCATTATTTACTGCAACCGGGCCGTGGCGACAATAATGGGCACCGACCCTGCCGGTGTCATGGGCAGTAACTATCATGAGGCATTTCCTTCTTTTCGGGTCTCCGGGAACGATCATGCGGCCGTTCATGAATTTGTCATTGGCAGGAAAGGGTCAGATGAAGCGGTGTATCTCAAGGTTTTTACGTCCCCATGGTCCCTGGAAAACGCTCCTCCGGGACACATACTTGTACTGCAGGATATATCGACGGAAAAGAAGATAGAAGAGTTCAAGGCCGATTTCGTATCCTCGGTAAACCATGACATCAAGTCGTTCCTCGTCCCTGTTTCGGGTTTCCTGAAGCGCATATTGCTTGGAAAATACGGCATTGTCGAAGGCGGGCTCAAGGAAAAATTGACAACCATAGATGAAAACGTAACCAAAATACAGCATCTCGTTGAAAACTACCTGAACGTTTCAAGAATCGAATCGGGCAGGATCGAATTTGCCATACGGCCCGTCGAGATAAACGAGATCATACGGGATACGGTCAGCATTTACCCCCGGGTAAAGTTTTCTGGGCAGGGCCATCTTCTGGCCCTTGCCGATAAAGATTACATCGAACGGGTGATCATAAATCTGGTCGCGAATGCCCTCAAATTTTCGCCCGATGATACAGAGGTCACAATAAATACAAAGGTGGAAGGCAGCATGGTCGTCGTATCCGTCGCCGACAGGGGCATTGGCATACCTCAAAAGGAAATTCCCCTCATATTCCAAAGGTATAATCGCGGGACCCTTGGAACAAAGAAGGAGGGGACGGGCCTTGGGCTGTTTATCGTGAAATCCGTTATCGAAAGTCATGGTGGTGCGCTATGGGTCGAAAGCACTCCCGGGAAAGGAAGCGTTTTTTCGTTCTCGCTGCCCCTTTTTCAGGGGGAGATATAAACAAAAATCAGGAGTTAAAAATTTGACATTTATTGACTTGTTACCTTATAATCACACGATGCGAAAGATAATATTAATATTACTCGTTTTGTTCCTGGCGTCCTGCAGTTATCTCCCTTTCGGCAAAAAGAAGGATGAAGACCCGTCGAAGACCACCAAAAAAACTGATTCCGCTGCTGCGAAAAGATCGGCCCGTGCCGATGCAGAGGAGGTAAAAGAACCTCAACTCGGGGATATAAAGGTTATTGACGGGATCGAGTATATCTACACCCGGAACCGTAAATACATGCTCACACCGTATGAGCCGCCCTATGTGTGGATCCGCAAGGACCAGTACTCCCCGGGTATCGGCGAGGCGCTGTCATTCAGTGTTGGCGGCAGCGGGCCGAGCAAGAAAGAGCGGGATGAACTGGAAAAAAGGATAGCAAAACTCGAAGAAGAGCTTAAAAAGAAAGGGATCCAGCCGGGTAACGTTTATCCGACCCAGATGGGATATATCCCGGTCGGCTTAGGGTACATGCCGGGATTGATATCATTTGAATACCCGTCCCCGAAAATGAAGCGGCGGATCGTTGTCCTTCCCGTGATAGACAATACGAACTATAAATCGGAAGGTCTGGGAGAGCTGGCCACAAAGCGTCTCATCTCCCGTCTTGAAAGTACCGGCACGGTCATATGTGTCGACCCGAACACATTAAATATCCGGGGTTCATATTTCGATATGGCCAACGCCAGGAAAATGAACAGCGACCTGGGCATACAGGCCATCCTCAAGACGACACTTTCCGACGTCTATATCAGCTCTTCGCGCATAGAAGGCAAGGATGAAAAGGAAACGTCCTTCGCAATGTCAAAGCTGGCCATAGATGTGTTCAATACAGAGACAGGCCAGACAATGAAGCAGCTTTCTGGCAGGAATCCGATATCCCTGTCACGCGAGAAAGGGGACTTGAGTTCGGAAAAAGCAAAGATCAAGGCGATCGATCTTGCCATCGAGATGATCGCCGAGGATGTTCTGAAGACGGTCCTTTCGGTAGATTGGCACTCCCGGATCGCTTCTGTTGAAGGCACGAAGGTCTATATCAATGCAGGAAGGCTCTCCGGTCTGGAAAAAGGAAAGATCCTCGAAGTGTATGCGCCGGGAGAAGAGGTTATCGATCCGAAGACGAAACAGCCGCTGGGGCGGAAAAAAGGAGCTTTCAAAGGCGAGCTCGAAGTGGTCGAACTGTTTGGTGTTGACGCAAGCTGGGCAAAAACCAATAAAGGCGGAAGCTTCGCGTCGACCGATCTGGTATATGTGAAATAACCGGATTATCGGTAAATAGGTTACAGGTTATAATGGGCCGCGATCTGCGGCTCTTTTCATTGGGGGAAATGCCTGTATTTATTTTACGAGGGGCAGGACCGACCTGAACTCGTCGGTACCACCCTGAACTAGGATCTCGTAAATAAACATCTCCGTCGAACTGATAACCGCCCCGGCATCGCGCATCCGGGCAAGAGAGACAGCTTTGTTGGCGGGGGACCGGGATGAGACCGCATCCGAAATAACGTGGACACGGCGATTGGCCAGGGCCGTTAACGCGGTCTGGGCAATACATATGTGGGACTCGGCCCCGGTAATGACGATCGTGTTCCTCCCCAGGCTGTTTATCTTTTCCGAGAATTGTGGGTTCATAAAGCAATTGAAATGAACTTTCTCTATCGCAGCGAAATTTCCCGCCGCCTCCCGCACCGCGGCAAGTGTCGGTCCCAGCTTTTGTTGCTCGGTAAATACCGCGGGTATGCCCGCTATGGCACAAAACTTCACCAGTCTCACCGTGTTCCGGATCACCTGTTCCCCGTCATCGACTGCCGGGACCAGCTTCTCTTGCACATCTATTGCGACCAGGACGCAATCCTCTCTTTTTACAAGGTGTTGAGCAGGGTTGATTTGTGGCATACGTTTTTCCTCCTCGCGTACTATGCACCGGATGTACGGCAGGAACTTTCCGTACGGGAATGAATTGCGTAACGTACCTACATTTATAGCGAATTATGTGCCGATATTACAACCAAAAATGATCCTTAACTGGCTGATTTTCGAGGACCTGGAGGAAATAAATTGAAAAGTGAGCCAGAACGACATATCATTCAGGCACAACACATGACCACTAACGAGAAAAAGGCAGCGAATATGATTATCCGTGATGAAAGACCCGGCGACATCGAAGAAATATCCTGGATCACCCGGACAGCATTTGAAGTCCACCCTTATGGCGTTCATACCGAGCAATACATCATACGAGAATTGAGAGATTCGAGGGTGCTCACAATTTCCTTGGTTGCCGAGATGGAAGGGAAAGTGGTGGGGCATATCACGTTCTCACCGGTCAGAATGGCGGACTGCAGTCCCGATTGGTACGGGGTTGGCCCCGTTTCCGTCTTGCCTCACCTGCAGAGGCGGGGAATCGGCACGGCATTGGTATACCGGGGGCTTGAATTGCCGTCTGCCAGAGGCGCGAACGGGTGTGTGCTGGTCGGCGATCCAGAATACTATACCCGATTCGGCTTTAAAAACATTCCGGGCCTCGTGCACTAAGGGGTCCCGGACCAGTTTGTTCTCGCCCTCACGCTCAAAGGGGCGTCGCCCATCGGCATCGTGACCTTTCATGAAGCTTTTCGTCTAAAAGGATAAGAAACTATCCACACCCGTTTGTGCCACCCGACATTAGCAAGCTAGAAGTTGGTTACCCAGCCTTTCGTGCTCCTCACCGCGTGTCGCACCTTTTTTTATGGCATCATATTTGCTATTCTATTTTGTCGTGATCACTATTGATTCGGAGAAGAATTCATTTACGCTTCAAACCCTAATGCGGTTTTTGTGCGGGGGATCGTTCCTGATAAGCCGCAACCTGATAATCGAGTGGGTGGGCTCCGTCAACCGGCGCTGGTCGGGGGGCAGGAATGCCGACGACCTCATGGGTAAGCATTGTTACTCGGCTATTATGAACAGGCGCAAACCCTGCGTAAATTGCCCGGTTTTACGATCATATGCGACCGGAAAACAGGAGCAGCTTGAGATCAGAGTGGGAAAAGACCAGTTCAATGTGGAGTACTATATGCTCACTGCTGCTCCTATTGGGGACCATAGCGGGCGTACACTGACCGGGGTTGTCGAGATCATACGAGACGTGACCGCTTTCCGCAGGGCCGAGGAAGATCTGCGACAGCTCGGTGAGTTCAATTATGAGATCGTCGAGAATGCCCCGGTGGCGATCTTTACCATTAACAAGAAGGGTGAATTTTCCAGTGTAAATCCGGCTCTGGCGACCCTGGCAGGATTTGATACGATAGCACAAGCAAAAGATAAACTGCTTGGATTCAACTGGATAAAAAACCCGTATACGAAAAAATGCGGCATGGCGCAGCACATCAAGGATGGATTGAAAGGCAAACCGTTCCAACTATGGGATTTCCCGTTTATTAATTATTGGGGGGTCCCGCAGCATATTTGTTTCAAGGGCGTGCCTATCAAGGACAAGTATGGCAAGATCGAGAGGCTCTTGTGCATCATCGAGGACACGACGGAACGTGTAAAAGCATACGGCGAGCTCATGCAGGAAGCGAAGATATCCATGATCGGGCGGCTGACAACGGGAATAGCGCATGAGCTCAACAACCCGCTTGCCACAATAACGGCCAATACGGAGCTTGTCCTCGATACCCTTGAGAATATGAAGCACTCGGAGATCACACAGCACGACCTCGATGAGTTCAAGGAGAGCCTCAGGGTAATAGAAGAGCAGGCGTTTCGCTGTACCAGGACGATAAAGACACTTCTCGATGTAACACGGAAAAAAGAGCTCGGGAAGACGAGCATCAATATAAATAAACTTCTCGATGAGATACTCGACCACATAAATTTCCGGAGGATTCCCGTTCGCTTTATCGAGGACGTGCCCGTACACCTGTCTGCCGTAAAAGGCGATTTCGATGCTATGTGGCAGGTATTCCTGAACATTATCGTGAACGCTGTGGACGCGGTCGAAGGGCTTGCAGATGCATCGATCTGGCTCAAGGCGCGCGAGCTTCCGGGCAATAAACTCGAGGTTTCGATCGAGGACAACGGGCCCGGGATCCCCGAGAATATGCGCAGCCTCATCTTCGAGCCGTTCTTTACGACCAAGGGCATAAAAAAGGGTACCGGTCTTGGGCTTACATTGTGTTATGATTTTTTACAGAGGATGGGGGGCAGCATAGAGGTCGAGCCCCGTTTTAACCGGGGGACGACGTTCAAGGTATCGTTGCCCCTGTATACAAGATAATATGCTTAAAGGAGGGATATTCTTGATCCGCGTGCTGATCGTTGACGACGAGGAACAGCTTGTTGAGGCGTTCAGGAAAAAGCTCTCGCGTGATGGCTTGTCGGTAAATGCGGCTTTTACCGCCCGGGAAGCACTCGCCCTGATGAAGAAGCACACCTTTGACGTCTGCGTGCTCGATATCAGGCTTCCCGATATGGATGGCGTGGAGCTTTTGAAAACCATAAAGAAGAATGAGCCCAATCTCGAGATCATAATGCTTACGGGCCACGCCTCCGTCGATACGGCCATCCAGTCGATGAAGCTTGGTGCCTACGATTATCTGAGCAAACCTTGTAAATTGACAGAACTCTCGAATGTTATCCAGAAAGCGTACGAGAAAAAATCCCTCAAAGAACGGAACATTGTCCTCGAAGAGCAGCTTCAGAGGGTGGAAAAGGCCCACGATCCCTTTATTGGGGCGAGCGAGCCGATGAACGAGATCAAGAGGCTCATACGCCTTGTTGCGCCGTCGGATGTGCCGGTCCTCGTATTGGGGGAGACAGGAACCGGCAAGGAACTCGTCGCCCGGGCGATCCACGCGTTGAGCCCGCGCTCGGTAAGCCAGTTCGTCGCCGTCAATTCGAGCGCGCTTCAGGAATCGCTTCTCGAAAGTGAACTTTTCGGTTATAAAAAAGGTGCATTTACGGGCGCGCAGTCCGACAAGATCGGCCTTCTCGAACTTGCGGACAAAGGGACCTTCTTCATCGATGAGATCGGCGAAATGGGGATGACAATCCAGGCCAAGTTCCTGCGGACGCTAGAGACGGGTATTTTTCGCCGTCTCGGTGATACCCGTGAATCAAAAGTTGACGTCAGATTTATATTCGCCACAAACAAATCGCTTGAAAATGAGGTAAAGGAAAAGAAATTTCGCAAGGACCTCTTTTTCCGTCTCAACACTTTTATCATAACCATGCCCCCCCTTCGTGAGCGAAAGAATGACATTCCACTGCTTACCGATTATTTTCTCGGCAAATTTGCGCGGGTCGGTGCCAGGAAGCTTTTATCCCGTGAGGCAATGGAGATATTAGGGGAATACCGTTGGCCCGGCAATGTGCGCGAACTGGCGAATGTCATCGAACGGGCGGTCCTCCTCAGCGCAGCCCGAGACACCATCCTGTCCGAAGACCTGCCGCAGAGCATGATGGAAGGGCGCCTGCTGGAACGGGATCTTGAGCCCAAAGATTTTTCGGAGGACGAACTGACCCTTCACCGGATAGAGCAGGAACATATCGAACGCGTCCTCAGCCTTGCCAAAGGCAACAAAAGCAAGGCTGCGAGAATGCTTGGCATCTCGAGGCGCACACTCTATCTCAAAACACAGGATAAATAAAGATCATTCCCTTTTCCCCGCCTCCCGCGATGTATTAATCTTTTATAATCTTTGCTTACCGAACAATAAACTGTTCTTTTTTTATACACCGATGTATTATTTATGCACACCTTATACTACAATCACCGGGAAGTATCTTGAATTGAAGGGTTTTGAGAGGCAAAAGCAAGGTGGCATCGAAATTGCTTTTTTGATTCCAATAAATCATATTCAAGGGGGTTGTTTATGAAAAGGTTTGTGGTCAGTGTGTTTTTGGTCTTTTTCCTCGCCGTAACTTTTTGCCTGGTATCGGTTTCAGCAAGCGCCCAGGTGAAACTTCGTTTCTCGACATTCTTCCCGGTCAGCCATCCTAATGCTCAGCTCACGGCCGAGTGGTGCAAGGAAGTCGAAAAAAGGACACAGGGCAAGGTGAAGGTCCAGCATTTCCCAGGTGCAACGTTGACCTCGCCCCAGCAGACATATGACAGCATACTCTCCGGCGTAGTCGATATCGGCAACTGTGTGCTTGGGTACACGATGGGCAAGTTCCCGCTATCCGAGATACTCGATTATCCCCTTGGATATCCGAGCGGGGTCGTGGCAACGAGGCTTGTCAACGAATTTTACAAACAGTTCAAGCCGAAGGAATTCGACGATGTCAAGGTGATGTTCTTCCATGCCCAGGGCCCGGGTATCCTCCATACAAGAAAGCCGGTAAAGACCCTGGAAGACCTTAAAGGGATGAAGATCCGGACGTTCGGTTCGAACGCGAAGATGATGTCAATGCTTGGCGGCTCGCCGGTGGCAATGCCGATGGGTGACGCATACGATGCACTGTCGAAGGGCGTGGCCGACGGCCTTTTGTGCGGTTATGAGGCCCTGAAGGGCTGGAAGCTGGGGGAGGTCATTAAATCCACGAGCGAGAACTACGGGACCGCCTATACCGCCACGTTTGTCATAGCGATGAACAAGGCTAAATGGAATGGCATCCCGCCAGACTCCCAGAAGATAATCGAACAGATCAACCAGGAATTTAGCGAAAAGCAGGGCAAGCTCTGGGACAAAATGGATCAGGATGGCAAAGAGTTCTCCATCAAGAGGGGAAACCAGGTGATCAAGCTCTCCGCGGAAGAGAATGCAAAATGGGTAGCGAAGATCGAGCCCCTGTTCAACGAATATGTCAAAAAGACGAAAGAGAAAAACCTCCCTGGAGACAAGGCATTGAAATTCACCCGGGACTATATCAAAAAGAATACGAAATAGCCCCCATATAATCTGCCGGGAATCCTTTAGCTTGGCTCCCCGGCAGCAGTTCCAAGAGGAGGAGGACAGCATGGTCGGGGCAATCAGGAAATTTTCAAGCTGGATGAACGGGCTGGCTGGCGTCGTACTTTTTCTCATGATGATGCTCACTGTGGTTGACGTGGCCCTCCGATTATTCTGGAAACCCATTACCGGGACATATGAACTTGTCGCGATGGCCGGGGCCGTTGTTATCGGGTTTGCCATCCCTCAAACGTCATGGGACAATGCCCATATATCTGTCGATTTTCTGCTTGAGAGACGCTCTCGGGCGATGAAGATCGCCTTCGGTTGCTTCACAAGGCTCATGGGGATAACATTATTTGTTTTACTGGGCTGGTATCTTCTCATGAAAGCAAACCATCTTTTCAGAAGCGGGGACGTATCCCTCACGCTGCAGATTCCCTATTATCCAGTAGCCTATGGGTTGGCATTCTGTGCGTTTATCCAGGCACTAGTGCTCTTTCTTCATATGGCTTTGTTATTCAAGGATGGTGAAAATAATGGATGAGATAACGATTGGAATCATAGCGGTTGTTATTCTTCTGGGACTGTTTCTAACCGGGCTCGAGCTTGCCTTTGCCATGGCCCTTATCGGCGTTGCTGGATACGCGTATGTAGTCGGTCCGCAGCAGGCCCTCGCCATGCTCGCGAACGATTTTTACGATTCACTGGAGTCATATGGCCTCACGGTCGTCCCGCTCTTTGTCCTCATGGGGCAGATAGCATTCAATGCTGGTATTGCGAAGCGGCTCTACGACAGCGCACACAAGTTTCTGGGCCATATCCCGGGTGGGCTTGCGATGGCGACTGTTGCAGGGGCCACCGTATTCAAGGCGATAAGCGGATCGATTGTTGCGACGAGCGCGACATTTGCAAGTGTTGCCGTGCCCGAGATGGAAAGGTACAATTACAGCAAGAAACTGTCGACGGGTATCGTGGCCACGGTGGGTACACTGGGAGTTCTTATCCCGCCGAGTGTTACTCTTATACTTCTCGGGCTCATCACACAGCAGTCGATCGGGAAGCTGTTCATGGCAGGGATCATCCCGGGCCTCATGATCTCCTTCTTCTTTGGCCTCGTTATCTTCGGCTGGGCACGGATCAATCCGGCGATAGGGCCAAAAAGCGAAAAGTATGCCTGGCCCGCGCGCGTGAAGACGCTTCCCGACGTCATGTGGCCGATACTGATATTCTTTGTCATCATCGGCGGGTTGATGAACGGGTTCTTTACGCCCACCGAGGCAGGCTCAATTGGCACTTTTGCCGTGTTCGTGCTTTGTATAGTAAAAGGCGATATTAAATTTCACGGTATACGCCAGTCTATCAAGGAGGCGCTGAGGACCTCCTGCATGGTTCTTGTTATCGTCGCTGCTTCGACGGTCCTTGGCCACTTCATTGCCGTGACAAACATACCCAACGCCGTAGCGGAGTGGGTCGTGACCTTACCGCTTCACCGTCACATAATAATGAGCCTGATCTTCATCATTTATCTTATCGGAGGATCGTTCATCGACGACCTTGCCTTCATGATCATGGCGACCCCGATATTTTACCCAGCAATAGTCAACATGAACTATGACCCGATCTGGGCATGCATCATGATATCGTTGACGGTCTGCGTGGGTTCCGTCATCCCTCCGGTCGCAATGTGCGTGTTCGTGGTAAAGAACATCACGAAGGTCCCTATGAACATTATCTACCAAGGCGTTTATCCTTTTCTCATTTCTCTTATCCTGTGCGTCGTCCTTCTTTTCATCTTCCCCCAGCTGACGCTGTATTTGCCGGGGGTATTCATGAAATGAAAAAAGACCGTAAGGAGTAAAGACAAGGACCGTCGGCTTGCCATCTTTCGGTTTAGAAATGAGAAATCGGTGATTGATATCCAACTTTTTCAACACCTAACGACCTACGCCTTACGGTTTTTTATCAGGGAGGAACTTTTAAAATGAGACGAAATAATGATTTTCAGACGGTAAGGACCCTCATTGACCGTAATGCGGCGCTCTATCCGAAAAAGATGGCGATCAAGGAATTTGAGACTGGCAGGAGCTGTACGTTTGCGGAACTCAAGGAAAGGGCATTGAAGATCGGAAGTGCGCTCTTTGCACTTGGCGCCAAAAAGGGCGACAGGGTGGGCATCATGAGCCAGAACAGTTTTGAGTATATGGAATTGACACTGGCCGTGGGCGCTGCAGGCTTCATATTCGTGCCTGTCAATTTCCGGCTGGCAGGCCGGGAGATGGCTGGCGTCCTTTCCGACGCTGAACCGTGTGTTCTTTTCGTGGACAAGCAGTACGTCGCTACTGCCCAGGGGATCCGGGACGCGATCCCGTCAGTCCGGGAATGGGTTTATATCGGACCGAGGTCGGTGATGCCGGACGGCTGGCATGACTACGAAGAGCTCATCGGGAATTCATCGCAAGATGGATGGAAGGAGCCGGTATTTGAGGACGACCTGGCACAGCTTATGTATACGAGCGGAACGACCGGTGCGCCGAAGGGGGTTATGCAGACGCACCTGAACGTGTACCATTGCGGACGCACGTGTGCTTTCAATAACCGTGTCGAGACGGACGACATCGGATTCACCATTTGTCCGATGTATCACGTCACATCCTCGACATCCTTTTTCGGTCCGTTTTACCGCGGTGCCTCGAGTGTGCTTTTCCAGAAGTTCGACGCCGAAAACCTATTCAAAGCGGCTCATGAGGACAAGATCGTCGCCGGTATGCTTGCGACCCCGATGGTGCGCATGCTCCTCGAAGTCTGGCCATCCGTCAAAGATCGATATGATGTGTCGAGCATCAACAAGCTCTGGTTCGCGGGGGCAGGGATCATTCCGTCCGTATATAAACAGTTTATCGATACCTTCGGCTGCATCCTCGGCGAGCATCACGGGACCACGGAGACAACCGGCGTGACCGCCAACCTCTCCGCCGCGGATATCGCACGGGAGCTTGCCGATGACAACCTGAGAATACTCGAATCGTGCGGCAGGGACGCGAATGACTGCGAGGTGCGAATCGTCGACGACAACGACAACCCTGTAACGCCTCCGGGAGAAGGCGAGATGAAGGTGCGGGGCCTCGGTACCTCTGCCGGATACTGGCGCAAGGAGGAACAGACTAAACAGACCTTCAGGAACGGCTGGTTCTACACGGAAGACATATGCCATATCGATGAAAAAGGGTATATCTATATCATAGACCGCAAAAAGGACATGATCATTACCGGCGGGGAAAACGTGTATCCGGCCGAGATAGAGAAAGTCGTCAATGAGCACCCGGCTGTTCGCGAATCATCGGTGATCGGCGTTGCGCATCCGGTTTGGGGAGAGGCCATAGCCGTGGTAGTTGTTCTTAATGATGGGGCCGAACTGGACAGCGCAGGGCTGATCCAGTACTGCAAGGGCAAGATAGCGGGGTATAAGGTACCGAAGATCGTTCACTTTATCTCTGAAATGCCCCGCAATCCGGTAGGCAAGATATCAAAACCGGAATTACGCAAACAATTCGGGTCCGCATAAGCGAAAGACAGTGCCATTCGGCGTAGTGTGCGGAGGATAGTGCATGGAATTGACAACGGAACAGAAGGATATCGTAAAGGCCGCCCGTGAATTTGCGGAGAAAGAGTTCAGGGACAGAGCGAAGGAATTCGACGAGAAGGAAGAGTTCGATCTTTCAATCGTAAAAAGGGCAGCGGAGAATGGCTTCATCGGCGTATTCATCAAGGAGGAATACGGCGGAGCGGGCCTCGGATTCCTCGAGCACTCCCTCATAACCGAAGAAACCTGGCGCGTTGACCCCGGCTGCGGCCAGAATATCTGTTCCGCTGGTTTTGGCGCCGAGATGATACAGACGTTCGGCACCGAAGAGCAGAAGCGGACGTATCTGCCGAAGATCACGTCCGGCGAGGTGATCATGGGGACGGCCATTACCGAACCTGACGCAGGAAGCGACGTGACTCTTGTGAAAACCCGCGCCGAGAAGAGAGGCGATCGCTATGTGATCAACGGTTCCAAAATGTTCATCACCAATGGCTGCAACGCGAAGTACCTCCTCGTTTACGCCGTAACGAACCTAGATGTCAAGGACGTCCATAAAAGATGCAGCGTCATTCTCCTCGACACGTCTACACCCGGGTTCACGGCAACCAAGATACACGGCAAAATGGGCATCAGGGCATCGAATACGGCAGAGATCAGCTTCAACAATGTCGAAGTCCCCATCGAAAACCTTATTGGGAAGGAAGGCCGTGGTTTCTACCAACTCATGGAATTTTTTAACATGACGCGCAACCACGTAGCGGCGCAGGGCGTAGGTGTTGCCCAAGGCGCCCTCGAGATGGCCATATCCCACGTGAAGAAAAGGAAGGCGTTTGGCGGGACCCTCTCAAAGCTCCAGGGCGTCCAGTTCAAGATAGCCGAGATGGCAACACGCGTCGAGGCTGCCCGGAGTCTTTACTGGAGGGCAGCATACCTCCTCGATAACGGAAAGCCGGATCCTGCCCTTGTTTCGATGGCAAAATGGTTTTCCGGCGAAACGGCCGTATATGTTGTAAACGAAGCCCTCCAGCTCCATGGCGGTTATGGGTACATCGTTGAATACGATATCCAGAGATTTTACCGCGATGCGAAGATCGTCGAGATCTATGAGGGATCGAAAGAGGTTGAAAAGGCCGTCATTGCAAGCGAACTCCTGAAAAGAGTATTCTAATTCGGGATGTCATAACGCTCTCTTTAAAGAGTTTGACCTCGTACCGGTATCCCTAGGCAACATTGTTTCCTGAGGATACATATCACGCGGGTTCCCGTAAATTTTGCTGAAAACCAGCAAAACAGGCATACGGCAATTAATTGTAACCAGAGCCATATGTCATTTCGGATTGTTTCCAATGGATACACGAAAAGTTCATCCTCTGTGTGAATCTATATAAATTTCTGAAATCATTAACTTAACCTTCATGGCATCGAAATTGCCTCTATTTTGGAGTAATTCATAGCAAGGAGGGCAATTATGGGCGGAGAAAGAAGGTTTTCAACTATACGGACCCTGGTCGACAGAAATGCCATGCTGTATCCTGACAGGGTAGCCATGAAGGAGGTGGAGGGACACTGTGTATATACATACAAAAACCTGAAGGAACGGGTCAATCGCATGGGCAATGCCCTGTACGCCCTCGGTGCGCGTAAGGGTGACAGGGTGGCGATCCTGAGCCAGAACAGTTTTGAATACATAGAATCAGCCTTAAGTGTCCCAAATGCAGGACTTATCTACGTCGTCTGCAATTTCAGGTTGGCGCCGCCCGAGATCGCCGCGGTGCTTTCGGATGCCGAACCTTCGATCCTGATCGTCCAGGAACAGTTCGCAGAGATCGCAAGAGGGATCCTGTCCAGCATCCCTTCGGTACAGAAAATAATCTATTTCGGCTCCTCCGATAAAAGACCGGAAGGATGGTTCGATTACGAAGAGCTTATCGAGCATTCTTCGCCGGCTGAAGTGGCGGTCGATGTTTTCGAAGACGATATTGCAATGCTCATGTATACGAGCGGCACCACGGGTCTTCCCAAGGGTGTCATGCAGACCCATGGCAATTTTTACCATGCGGGCCGGGTATGTTCAAAGAACAATGACCTCACCATGGATGACCGTGTCTTTATCGTCTGCCCGATGTATCATATCACCGCGCATTATACCTTCTTTGGAAGCATATACACGGCATGCCCGGCTTATATCTTTTCACGCTGGGATATCGATCTGTTCCTCGAAATGTCAGAAAAGGAAAAACTTACGGCGGGCATGTTCGCAACCCCGATGGTTATGATGGTGCTGGATTCACCCAATATCGACAAATACGATGTGTCGAGCTGGAGGACCCTGTGGTTCGCCGGTGCGGGCATTATCCCGGTCGTCTACAAAAAGTTTATCGATAAATTCGGGAATATCCTCGGCGAGCATCACGGAACGACGGAATCGACCGGTGTCACGACAAACCTCTCTGTCCGCGACATCGGGGAAGCACTTGAAAGAGGGGATACAAAGATCCTCGAATCATGCGGCCGGGCAAGCTACGACATGGAGGTCCTGATCGTCGATGACACGGGCAGGCCCGTCGGCCCCGGAGGCATCGGAGAGATGATCGTACGCGGGCCCGGAATGTCGCTTGGCTACTGGCGCAAGAAAGAGGCGACGGAAAAGGCCTTCAAGGGCGAATGGTTCCATACGGAAGACGTGTGTTCGATCGACGAGAATGGTTGTATACGGGTCATCGATCGCCTGAAGGACATGATCATAACAGGCGGCGAGAACGTTTACCCGGCCGAGGTCGAAAAGGTCCTGCACACGCATGACTTTGTCAAGGAATCCTGCGTCATCGGCGTGCCGCACCCGACATGGGGCGAGGCCGTTGCGGCCATAGTCGTCCTCAATAACGGGGCCGAGATCGAACCGGCCGATATCACGAAATATTGCAAGGGAAAAATCGCGGGATATAAAGTGCCCAAGGTGGTCCATTTCGTGCCCGAATTACCGAGGAACGCGGCGGGCAAGATCTTAAAGCGGGAATTACGCGAACAGTACGCGTCAATGTCCATGTAGACCAATGGCCGGGCCTTGAGGCGGGCCCGGCCATACCAAATCCAAAGGGGGTTGATTATGAGGGAAATAACGAGTCACAGGCCGGGAAAGATATTGATCGGCATACTGGCGATAAGCGCCTTGTGCTACGTCTTTATCCTCCCTTTGATCCTGCAGGGCAGGGAAGTACTAATTTTCGGCTGGATGCCGTTGGCGGTCTTCTTCTGGAATATCCAGACGCTCCTCTGGGCTGTTGTATTCTGGGTCTATACGAGCAAACACTGGCCGTACCGGTGAGAAAAGTTCCGCGGCAATGCAATAAAAAAGGGAGGATCGCATGATCTGGTTAGTACTTATACTGGGGTTTTTGCTGGTGCTTATAAGCGCCTATGGATACAAGCTGTCGAACAAGACGGCGGCAGATTATCTCCTGGCCGGGCGTAAGATAGGCACCTTTGTAATGTTTTTCTATGTCTATTTCGCTATATCCAGCGCCTGGACGTTCTACGGTTTTCCAGGGACCATTTATAATACGGGGCCCGGGTTCATGTTATTTTTTACCTTCGTGTCGTTCGCATTTCTGTATGTTTTCCTAGGCCCGAAGCTCTGGGCAGGCGGAAGAAAATACGGCTACTATCACCCCTTCAATACCTTGGCGAGCGTTACCAGTCGACAGGCCTACGGATCCTTCTTGGCCTGTCGCTCGTCCTCTTCCTTTTCCCCTACCTGGGACTCCAGGCGGTCGGGATCGGAGCCGGCATGAAAGCCGCAGCGGGCCTGCCATTCTGGTTCGGCGCGCTCTACATGTGCGTGATCATGATATTTATCTGCCTTCTCGGCGGGACTCGTGCGGTTGCATGGCTTAACGTTTTGCTGGGGCTTATCTTCACTATTACATTTTTCGGCTTCCTCTTCTGGATAATGTTCAAGACGGGGAATACGAGCTTCTCAGAAATGGCGGCGCGCGTTCAAAGCTCCCGGCCGGGTTTCCTGAGCGTACCTGGATCTGTCAACGCCTGGACGCCCGCCAATCTTGTCGGACTTGCCATGGCGGGCATGACCGTGCTGGCATGGCCTCACGTCGTCATAGGGACTATGCAGGCGAAAAGCCTCGTGGTTGTGCGTAAGACTATTATATATATGCTCCTTTTCTCCGTTGTCTTCTGCAATATTGCGGCGATCTGGGGTTACCTCATCGCCCCCATCCTGGTGCCGGGCCTTAAAGGAAAGGCGGCGGACGCCATCGTGCAGATAGCTATAACGACGTATCTGCCGACATGGGCATCCGGAGTGACATTGCTCGCAGTTCTCGCGGCAGCGATCTCGACCGTTGCGACCCAGCTCATGGTCGCCGGGATCTTCGTTTCGCGGGATATAATATTTGCCGCATCGCCCAATGTAAGTGATAAGAAATTAATACTCTGGTCGAGGATCGGCATGATCATAGCGGCCATGGGAAGTTTTGCCCTTGCCATGGCGAGGCCGGCCGAACTGGGGCTTTTGCTTTCGAATGTCGCATCTCCCGGGTTCGCACTGTGGCTTCCCCCACTCATCGGCGGTATAATGTGGAAGCGCGGGACAAAGCATGGGGCTATCTGGGGACTGCTGATAAGCGTATTATGGCTTATTATCGGGTCATTTTTCTATAAACCGCTCTTGCTGGGTATGCACCCGATTGTTGTACCCCTTGTTGTCGATGCAGTGCTCTACGTCGGAATCAGCCTCCTGACCTCACCTGCAACGAAGGAAGTCCAGCACAAATTTTTCGATGAGCTCGAGGACTTCCTGCTGGAACATACCGCAAGAGAAAGAGTTGAGGCAAGAGTCGAGGTGCGTGAGCCGGCGCCAAGCCCGGCACCCTCGACAATGCGATAGTATGGTGACAAGCGACGGGCCCTTTCTACCCCCTGAACCTTTGCCTTTCTGAAAGGGCCCGTGCACTGTGTCGGAGATAAAATAAACGAAGGAGATAGCAAATGGAACTTACCTTGGAACAAAAGGATATTAAGCAGGCCGCTCGTGAATTCGCCGAAGGGGAATTCAAGGAAAGGGCGAAGGAATTCGACGAAAAAGAAGAATTCGACCTTTCGATATGGAAGAAGGCGTGCGAAAACGGGTTCGTCGGCACTTTTATCAAGGAAGAATGCGGCGGGCATGGCCTCGGCTTCCTTGACCATTCTCTGATTGCCGAAGAATTCTGGCGCGTTGACCCGGGCTGCGGCCAGGCCGTCCTTTCAACGACCTTCGGTTCCGAGATGATCCAGGCCTTCGGCTCCGAGGAACTGAAGAAGAAATATCTGCCCCCGCTTGTCGCCGGGGAGGCGATCATGGGTTTCGGCATTACCGAGCCTGATGCGGGCAGTGATGCTGCCGGCATAAAGACGAAGGCCGAGCGAAAGAACGGGAAGTGGGTCATAAACGGATCAAAAATGTTCATCACCAATGGCTGCCTTGCAGACCACCTTCTCGTGCTCTGTGTGACGGACCCGGAAAACCCGAGTATCCACAAGAGGCACAGCGCGATACTCGTCGATACGAAACAGCCGGGATTCCAGGCGACCAAGATCCACGGAAAGATGGGCATACGGGCCTCCAATACGGCGGAGATCAGCCTGATCGACGTGGAGGCGCCCATTGAGAACCTGGTCGGAAAACCGGGGAGGGGCTTTTACCAGCTGATGGATTTCTTCAATAAAACGAGAAACCATGTCGCGGCGCAGGGCGTCGGTGTTGCGCAGGGGGCGCTCGAACTCGCCATAGCGTATGTGAAGAAACGGAAAGCCTTTGGCGGAACATTGTCCCGCCTGCAGGGCATCCAGTTCGTGATAGCGGAAATGGCGACGCGGATCGAAGCGGCGCGCGGCCTCTACTGGCGCGCGGCATATACGGTCGACAAAGGTTCGCCGGACTCCGCCCTTATCTCGATGGCGAAATGGAACGCGGGTGACACCGCGGTCGAGGTGGTCAACAAGGCCCTTCAGCTCCACGGGGGCTACGGGTACATCGCCGAATACGACATCCAGCGCTTTTACAGGGACGCCAAGATAGTCGAGATATACGAGGGATCGAAAGAGGTCGAAAAGGCGATAATCGGCTCCGAACTTCTGAAACGCGCCTAGGCAGGCCAGGCCCTCACATCCCGGATACCTGGCCGATTGTACATAATCCTCATCCCTGTCCCGGACCTCACATCCGGGACAGGGAACCTTGATGAAAAGTAAAAAGTGATCCCTACCGGTCTTTCTTGATCCTGCTGTAGAGCTTTTTTCTGCTTATCCCCAGGAGACGGGCAGCCTCGGATTTATTTCCGCCGACCGAGGCGAGCACGCTGCGGATGTGCTCGTCTTCCATGCTCGACAGGCTCGTTGCGCCCGCAGATTGAACCGGATTGACAGGGACGGTCTCAGGCCGGACGTCCTTGAATAGGCTGTCGAGAAAATCCTCCGAGACTATCTCCGTGCGTTTTCCGCTGATCAGCACCGAGCGTTCGATGATATTCACGAGCTCACGGACATTTCCCGGCCAGTCATACGACATGAAGGTCTCAAAGGCTCTGCGCGAGAGACGCTTTTTTACTCCTCCGCTGAATTTTCCGAGAAAATAATCGGCAAGGAGCGGTATGTCCTCTTTTTTGTCACGCAGTGGCGGCATCGTTATAACAAACGTATTTATCCTGAAGAACAGGTCGTTCCTGAATTTTTTCTCTCCTATTTCTTCCTTGAGGTCCTTATTTGTCGCAAATATAAAACGGACGTCCACCTTTGTCTCTTTCGTGTCGCCGAGCTTCATGAATGTCCCGGTTTCGAGGACCCGCAGGAGCTTCGCCTGTATCGTGAGCCCCATGTCGCCTATCTCATCGACGAACAGCGTGCCATTGTTGGCTATGTCGAGAAGACCGAGCTTGTCCGACTGAGCGCCGGTAAAGGCCCCTTTCTTGTACCCGAAAAGCTCGCTCTCGAAGATGGCCTCCTGCAATGCACTCGAGTTAACCGCAACAAAGGGGTTTGCGGCGCGGGGGCTCTGATCGTGTATGGCCCGAGCGGCAACTTCTTTTCCTGTTCCGGTCTCGCCCTGTATAAGGACCGGCGTATTTGAGGGTGCAACGATCGAAATCAGCTCCTTCACTTTTTTCATTGCCTTGCTTTCGCCGATGAAATTATCGTGGACGGCCACCCTCATAAGATGTTCTTTCAAGACGAGATTGCTGTCTGCAAGCGATTTTTTCTCGAACGCCTTCGTTATAATTGCGGCCAGTTCCGATATCTTGCAGGGTTTTGTCAGGTAATCATACGCCCCGAGTTTCATTGAACGGATAGCCGTGTCGACCGACGCGAAGCCGGTAAGCATGATCACCTCGAGCCCCGGCTCTGTCTGCTTGATCTTGAGGAGAAGGTTCACGCCATCCATGTCGGGCAGCCTTATGTCCACCACCGCTACATCGAAGACCTCTTTCTTGAGAAGTGTCAGGGCCTCGCCAGCGCTGAATGCCCCCGACACTTTCATTCCCTCCTTCGTGAGCTGCATGATAAATGCCTCGACAAGCTTCGATTCGTCATCGACTATCAATACCTTGATCATGTTCATCCCCCGGTACCGCTTACCGGCAGGGTGACAGTGAACGTGGTGCCGCTTCCCGGTTCGCTCGTTACATTAATAGTCCCGTTCATGCCCCTGATAAATTCAAACGACAGGAACAGCCCCAGCCCGATCCCTTTCTCGGTCTCCTTCGTCGTAAAAAAAGGCTCGAATATCTTTTCGAGAATAGTGTGGGGTATTCCCGTGCCATTGTCGCTTACCTCTATATTCAACATGCCTTTATCGAAATAGGTGCGGACCCAGATGGTCGCATCCATTCTTCCTTCAACGGCATCCATTGCATTATGTATAAGGTTCACCAGCACCTGGCGCAGGGCGCTTAAGTCTGCCCGGGCAGATGGGAGCGAGGGAAGCAGTTCACTCTCGACCACTATTCCCCGTGCGTCGAAATTGATCGAACCCACGATGACCTCGATGAGGTTGTTTGCATCGACATCGACGATCTCGAGACCGTCTTTACGAGACAGGCTCAAAAGGTCGTTTATGACGTTCTTGCATCGGAATGCCTGCTGCTGTATGATGTCAAGGCAGTACGAGAGCTGACCGGCATCAAGGGGAGCGTCGCTGTTCTGCCTGTATGATTCGATCATACCGGCCGCTATTTCCGTGAACGCAACGAGTGTGGCGAGAGGGTTGTTGAGCTCATGGGCTGCACCCGCGGCAAGCCGTCCAATGGCGGATATCTTTGTATCCTGCATGAGCTTTGCGCGTGTCTTCACCCGGTCCGTGGTCTCTTCGATAATGCACAGAAGCCCGCTTATGTCACCGGAATGGCCCCGCAGGGGCACACCCTTGAAATCCATGTATATGCTGCGGTCCCCCCTGTACGTTATAAAAGGGAAATCCCAGAGTTGAAACGGCTTGCCTTTCAATCCCTTTTTGATGTATTTCGCGAGGCCTGATTTTATCGTGTGAGAATTGGTGAGCCAGTTGAAGCCGAGCAGCTTCTCGGCCGCCCGGTCCCCGAGGCCGGAAAGGCGCGCCAGCGCCGGGTTTACGCTTGTGAACCGGCCCTTTCTATCAAGGGTGAAGATAGCAATGGGAGCATTCTCGATTATGGCCTGGTTGAACTCGTTGAGGCTCCTCAACCTGTCGGCCGCTTTCTTCTGCTCCGTTATGTCCTGTATCGTCCCCTCGTAATACTTGGTCGAGCCGTCCTGGTTGCGGACCGCGCGGGCGTTCATGACAACCCAGAGTATGTCGAGGTTCTTTTTATAGAGCTGGCATTCAAAGCTCCTGGCAATGCCTTCACGCTCTATGGTATCGATGAAGATCTGGCGATGGTCAGGATTGACGTAATGCTGGCTCTTGAGGTCAGAGACAGATTTGATGTACTCCTCCGGGGAGCTGTAGCCGAGCATCGTAGCCAGCGCCGGGTTTGAGGCGATTATCTTCCCATCCACGGTCGTCTGAAAGATGCCCTCGATAGCATTCTCGAAAATACCCCGGTAGAGCTGCTCGGCCTGCTTGATCATGAGGTCGGACTGTTTTTTCTTGGTTATGTCAAGAAGCGTTCCTATGACGGCCGACCTGCCGTTATACGTGGTTGCATACCCGTAGGCCTCTATGTCAACGATACCACCGTCCTTCTTGATGCCCCTGAATTCGTAATGAATGGACGGGAGCTTGCCGGTTATCCTGCGGTTAATGTTCCTATCGACGATGGGCCAGTCTTCTGGATGGACTAGGTGCTCAGGGCCCATCCTGTCAACGATCTCATCGACAGGGTACCCGAATATCCTACCCATCCTTTCATTTGTGTACCGGAAGAGTTTGTCCTGGATCAGGTAGATACCGACAAGTGATTTTTCGGCGAGGTCTCTGAACAATTGCTCGTTTTCATAGCCTTTAACGGTTTTCGGCTTAAGGCTTGCTCGTTTCGGTGACATCACACAATAGTATACCATATCGTATCAAAAGGATACACTTGTCACCAAAATAGACATATAAAAAGTGATGATAATTTCGGGGTGGCCATGGTAACATATCATAATGATTTTGGTATTCATCGGAACACCTCTTTGGTATCCTTATTGCATTTCACATTGAAACTATGAATCCAGCAAAAGATCGCAAAAGAAGCGGGGGTCGGAAATATGCCTGAACAGACTGCAACGCGGGTTTTGACGTGTATCCAGTGCGGCAAATGTACAGGAGGATGCCCCGAATCCGGGAAAACACCCTTCAATGTCAGGATGCTCATGAGAAAAACCCAGTTCAAATCGAATATTGAAGAGTCACTCCCCTGGTACTGTACATCGTGTGGAGCATGTACGATCAGGTGTCCGAGGGATGTAAAGCCATCCGAGGTAGTTATAGAACTCAGGTCTAAACTAGTCGAGGACGGCGAAATACCGGTCACGATACAGAAAGCGCTCGAAAACACGTTCGTTCAGAAGAACCCGTGGGGCCGCTCGCGCAACAAGCGCGCTGACTGGCTTCGGAAGCTCGATTTCGAGGTCCCCCATGTGTCCGAGACAGAAAGCAAACGGCTCCTTTTCGTCTGCTGCATCCAGGCGTACGATCCCCGGTGCATGGTGATACCGGTCAATGTGGCGCGCCTTCTCAAAACAGGCGGGATCGAGTTCGGCGTGCTTGGAGAGGAGGAGGCCTGCTGCGGCAACGAGATACGCAGGATCGGTGAATCCGGGCTTTTTGAGGAGCTCCAGGAGGAAAATCTTGGGACATTCACCGAATACGGAGTTCAGGAGATCATTGCGTTATCCCCCCACTGCATGAACGCTCTGAAGAAAGAATACGGCGATACTGGCATAGAGGTCGTCCATTACACCGAGGTACTCGCGAAGATGGTGGAAGGCGGCGCGCTGAAATTCCCCGGGTCGTTCGAGAAGAAGGTCGTTTACCATGACCCGTGTTTTCTCGGCAAGCAGAGCGGTATCTTCGATGAACCCCGGTCGATTCTGAAGGCCGTACCCGGCCTCGAGCTTCTTGAATTTTCGCGTGCGCGTGAGACGTCACTGTGCTGTGAAGGCGGGGGCGGCAGGATGTTCTTCGAGGTCGAGAGCGTCTATCAGCGCAACGCCGAGGTCCGCGTGATCGATGCCGGGAAGCGGGGGGCACAGGTAATAGCCGCCGCGTGTCCCTTCTGTGTCATGACGCTCGAGGACCCGGCGACCGAGAAAGGATTAATTGTAAAGGAGCTGTCAGAAATTTTGATGGAGGTCATATAATGAATATCCTTGTGTTTACGAAAAGGGTTGCTGCAACCCAGGAAGAGGAGCTGAGGATCCGCGACGAGGGTGCCTCTGTCGATCTCTCCAAGGTGCCGTTCAAGATCAACGACTGGGATAATTATTCGATCGAAGAGGCCGTGAGGATCGTCGAAAAGACAGGCGGAACGGTGACCGCGATATCCATCGGCGACGCCGAATCGGATGAGGTCTTAAGAAGGGCCATCGCGATGGGTGCGAAGGATGGCTTTCTTGTGAATTCCGAGAGCGTCTTTCACGACCCCGGGGTGCGCAGCCGCCTCATCCAGAATTTTATCCAGAAGGAGAACATACCATTCGACGTCATCTTCACCGGTGTCCAGTCGGAGGATGACCAATTCGGCTGCGTCGGCGGGATCCTGGGAGCTGTCCTCGGGCTGCCGTATTCCTCGATGGTGATCGGGATAGACGCAGTCGAGAAGGACCACATGATCATCCGGAGGGAACTCGAAGGCGGACTGCAGGAGAGGATAAAGATTACGGTCCCGTGCGTGCTGTCGATACAGAGCGGTATCAACGAGCCGCGGTATGTCTCGATCATGGGCATCCGCAAGGCGAGCAAGGTCGAAAGAAAGGTTTTCAAGGCCGCGGATTACGCGGCTGAAGCAGGACCTGGGATCGAGGTCGTGCAGTGGGCGTACCCGGAGAAGAAAGGCGTCGCGACGATGCTTACCGGCGAACTCGATGTCGTATGCGGCCAGCTTCTCGGTATACTCAAGGAGAAGGGGGTGTTCCAATGAGTTACGCATTGATAATAGCAGAGGTGCGACGCGGCGTGTTCGAGGAGAGGAACCTCGATTCGGCGGGCATTGCGGCCCTTCTCGGAAAAGAAGCGGTCATGCTGCTCCCTGACGGGGCGTACCAGACCGGGAACATCGCAGATACGATAGTGAAGGTTAAGGTCGGTGAAGAGGTGTTCCTGAACCCCCTTAACCTGAAAAACATACTGGAGAAGGTTTTTACGGCCCGCGGCAACCCGGATGTAATCATATTCACCCATTCCTCGTTCGGCATGGAGTCCGCCGCGTACACGGCGGGCGCCTTCGGGTTCCCGGTCGTCACGGATGTCAGCGGATATGACAAGGAAAGAGGCGTTTTTTTGAAAAGCTATTACTCCGACAAGATCTTCGGCGAGTTCAAGGCGAACGGCGGGCCTGTCGTCTTGAGCGTGCGGAGCGGGAGCTTCAAGGAATTTGCCGCGGAAAAGACAGCGACCAGAGTCGAGGAAATAGAGGGTGTTGCCCCTGTAGAGGGCCGGACCTTCGTTGAATACGTCGAGGAAGAGAAAGCGGACGTCGACATCACGAAGGCGGATTTCCTTCTCTCTGTCGGCAGGGGCATCGGGAACAAGGATGAGATACCGGCATACGAAGACCTCGCCGGCAAGCTCAAGGCCGTGCTGTCCGGGTCGCGCCCGGTCATTGACAAGATGTGGCTTCCGAAGCCGCGGCAGGTCGGAACGTCGGGAAAGACCGTCAAGCCCAAGGTGTACCTCGCCATGGGTATATCCGGTGCATTCCAGCATATCGCCGGAATGAAGGATTCCGAATGCATCATTGCGGTCAACAAGGACACGGAGGCCCCGATCTTCCAGTACGCGCATTTCGGGATCGTGGCCGACATTCACAAGGTTCGTGACAAACTGAAAGAGATCATGGGTTGATGGACAACAGCGGCAAAAATGTTCTGGTAGTGGGCGGAGGGATCGGCGGGATTACCGCCGCCCTCGAGCTCGCATCGTGCGGCATCAACGTGTCGATGGTCGAGTCGGGCCCGTCGATCGGGGGAAGGATGATCCAGCTCGACAAGACGTTCCCGACGCTCGACTGCTCGACGTGCACCCTTTCGCCGAAAATGGTCGAGGTCTCCCTAAATCACAACATCGACCTCATGAGCGTGTCGCAGATCACGCACATGGCGCGGAAAGGGCCGGGGTTCCTGGTCGGGATAAAGAAAAACCCGCGTTACGTCGACCCAAAGAAGTGCACGGCATGCGGGACGTGTTCCGAGGCCTGTGTCATGAAAGACAGGATACCTCACGAGTTCAATATGATGCTCGGGAAGCGGGCAGCGATATACATGCCCTTTCCCCAGGCCATACCCCAGAAATATCTCGTTGACCCCGAGCGGTGCCTGTTCGTGTCTCGCGGGAAATGCAAAAAGGCCTGCATGGACGCGTGCGAAACGGGTGCTATCGATTTCGAGGATAAAGGCGAAGAACTGGAGGCGTACTTCGACAGCATCGTCCTCGCCCCGGGCTTCGATGTCTATGACCCGACGGAGAAACAGGAACTGGGCTACGGGACGCTCCCCGGGGTCGTGACGGGCCTCGAATTCGAAAGGATCTGCTCGGTGACGGGGCCGACCGGTGGCGACATACTGCTAAACGGGAAAGAGCCGAAACGCTTTTACTTTATCCAGTGCGTCGGCTCGCGGGACCGTCAGAGCGGCGCGCGTTATTGCTCCAGGGTTTGCTGCATGTACACCGCGAAGCACGCCTCGATCGTAAAGGACCGGGTAAAGGACGCCGAGGTCTATGTCTCGTACATCGATGTCAGGGCGTACGGCAAGGGGTACGACGAGTTCTACAAGACAACGCAGGAGAACGGGGCCCTGTACATCCGGGGCATCCCCGGAGAGGTCGTAGAAGGCGACGGGTGCCTCGTCGTACGGGTTGAAGACATGCTGACGGGCGAGATGCGGGAGATCGAGACGGACATGGTCGTCCTTGCGACGGGGGTGCGGCCCCGCAAGGCAACCGCGGAACTGTGCGACGTCCTTTCCATCGAGTGCGATGACTACGGGTTTATCAAGGTTGATGCCGTAGCCCCGTCACAAACGAACGTTGATGGCATCTTCGTATGCGGCATGGGGTCGGGCCCGAAGGACGTTCCCGATACCGTGGCCTCGGGAGGTGAAGCTGCATCGCGGTGTATGGAATATATTGTGAAGGGAACCGGTTCATGAAGACAGGGATATTTATCTGCCATTGCGGGCATAATATCAAGCACACGGTGGACGTTGCAGGTTTGAGTGAATATTTCAGGAAGTACCCTCAGGTCACCGTTTCCGAGGACTATCCGTTCCTGTGCTCGGAGCCCGGGCAGAACATGATCACGGACAGCATCGAGAAACACGGACTCGACCGGGTCATTGTCGCGTCGTGCGCCCCGTCCCTGCACGGCGAGCTCTTCAAGGACCTCCTGAGAAAGAAGGACGTGAACCCGTTCCTTCTGCGCCGCGTGAGCATCCGGGAACACTGCAGCTGGGTTGGTGACGACATGGAAGAGAACACCGAGAAGGCGAAACGCCTCATCCTGTCGGGCCTGTACGGAGCGGCCCACTTCATCCCCCTCGAAGAGAAACAGGTAGACGTGAACAAGTCGGCCCTCGTTCTCGGCGGTGGGGTCTCGGGCTTGAGCGCCGCGCTTTTTCTCTCTAAGATGGACATGCAGGTCTATCTTGTCGAGGAGACGCCTGAGCTCGGCGGCCGCGTCCGGGAGCTGAAAAGCGTCTGGCCGTCGCGTAAGAACGGGGCCGATATAATCGCCGAAATGGAGAATGAGCTTAAGGCTCGGGATAATGTCGCCATATTCACCTCGTCGAAGCTCACGAATTTCGAAGGTTTTTTCGGGAATTACCAGGCAACCATAGACACCCCGAACGGCGAGAAGAAGGTCATGGCTGGAGGGGTGGTCGTCGCCATCGGTTTTACACCGTTCGATCCCGACATAAAGCCGGAGCTCGGCTATGGCAGGGACCCGCGCATCGTAACGACCCTCGACCTCGAACGGATGGCTGACGCCTTGAAGCTCCCCGATAAGCCGAGGGTTGCGGTCCTGCATTGCATCGGGTCCCGGGATGAGCAGATCGGCAGGCCTTACTGCTCGCGCATATGCTGTATCAATGCTCTCCGGGCGGCGGAAGGGATAAAGGAGAGATATCCGGATTCGTACGTGGAGTCCTTTTACATGGACATGCGCGCCCACCCGCGCGGGGGCGAGGAATTCTTTGAGGACACGCAGGAAAAAGGCGTTCTCTTCACGCGTGCGAATATCGCGGAGATCATCCCCGAACCCGAGGGAGTCGTACTTCACGGTGAGGATACGCTCCTCGACGAGGTATTCGAACGTGGATTCGACCTTGTTGTCCTGTCGATCGGGATGTCCTCCCCGGCCACGTCGAGGGACATCGCAAGCCTTCTCAAGATCTCTCTCGACAAGGACAAGTTCTTCCTCGAGGCCCACATCAAACTGCGTCCTTTCGATACAGCCGTGAAAGGCATATTCATAGCGGGCTCCTGTTCGGGGCCGAAGGATGTCGAGGAATCGATAAGCCACGGAAGGGCATCCGCCCTGAAACTATACGGCTTCCTCAACCTGGGATACGCCTTCGTCGACCCGTTCATCTCGATCGTCGACCCGAAGCGGTGCAGCGGCTGCAGGATGTGCGAGCAGGCGTGCGTGGCGAAGGCAATAAAGTTCGATGAAGATAAACATGTCGTGCACGTCGAAGAGGCGGCGTGCATGGGCTGCGGGTTGTGCAACGCGACGTGCCCGTCGTCCGCGATCAGTCTGAAAGGCTACGTGGACACGATAATCGGTGACGAGATAAGCGCGCTCCTGGAGGCAATGTGAATAAACCGGCAGAGGTATTGTGATGGAACAGAAGATCGAAAAGAACCCCGAGATCGTCGGTTTCGCCTGTTCGTTCTGCACGTTCAAGGCGTCCGAGATGGCGGGAAGCCTGAGGATGAAATATCCCGAGGGGGTGAAGCTCATCCAGGTCCCTTGTTCGAGCAGAGTCGACCCGGCCTTCGTCATCAAGGCGATATTCGAAGGGGCTGACGGTGTTTTCGTTGCGGGATGCCATCCCGGCGACTGCCATTTCATCAAGGGGAACTATTTCACCCGCAGAAAGATAGCGGCACTGAAAGAGGAACTCGAGGCGTTCGGCATGAAGGACAAACTCCGCCTCTTCTGGGTAAGCGCGGCCGAGGCGCGGCGCTTCGTAGAGAAGGTCACGGAAATGTACAACGACATAAAGGAAAAGAAAAATGGTCGGTAAGAAGATCACGAACGGTCAGATCGAAGGAGCCCTCAACAAGCTCTTGAGCGGCGGAGACTGCCTCGTCATGGGTTTCGAGAAGGACAGCGCAGGGATCCGGCACCGGGTTTTCAAGGATAGCCTTGGGAACATGTCGATTACGAACCATATCTTTGCCCTGAACGGCGGGCTTTACCTAAGGAGACTCTTTTCGAAGGGGGCCAGGATAGCCCTCGTGCTCCGGCCATGCGAGATACGGTCGTATGTCGAATTGGTCAAGCTCTCCCAGGTCGAGCCGGAGAATATCATCGCGGTGTCCGTTGACTGTTTCGGGACGATATCATCCAAAGTGGATGGCGTGCCGGTCGACCCGGATGCCGATGTCCTCGGAAAGGAGCCCGACAGGGCGCGCTTTGCATGCGCGAATTGCCGCGAGCGAAGAGGCGTCGTCGGCGACGCGGGCGTCCGGCTGGACGTGAGCGGGCAGTACTGGGTGTTGCCGTACACCGAGAAGGGCGGGAAATTCCTGTCGCTCATCGAGGGACCAGAGGAGGATGTCACGGTAAAAATGGCGATCCCCCCGTCAAAAAGCGCCGCCGCCTTTCAGACCGATATGGCCGAGTTCGCGAAAGATTTTTCCAACTGCATCATGTGCATGAACTGCCGTGACATGTGCCCGGTCTGTTATTGCGTCGACTGTGTCTTTAACGGCGACGAATACCTGCCCAAAGGCGACGCGCTCTTCAACAAGATCTTCCGTTCCGGCTCGACGGATATGCCGAGCGGCAAGGAGCTGTTCCATCTCATACGGATGTACCATGTATCGCAGACATGTGTCGGGTGCGGCGCCTGTGAAGAGGCCTGCCCGCAGGGAATACCCCTAACGAAGTATTTCAAGGGCATATCGGAGAGGCTTCAGGGGATCTTTTCATACATGTCGGGGCGCGACCCGAACGAACAGATACCAATGGTTACATTTCTCGAGGATGAGCTGAAAAATGCCGAAGACTGATAACGCCATAGAGTTGACCGGTTACTTGAGGCAGGATTTTTCCGTGTGCCTCGGATGCAAGATCTGTGCGTCCGTGTGCTCGGTCAATGATATCTCGGGCAATGCAAACCCCCAGGACATGCTCCAGAGGATATTCCTCGGCAGGGAGATATCGGCAGGCGAGCCGCTTGTCAGGTCTTGCACGGGGTGTTACCGGTGTACGGGTGCCTGTCCGTGGGAGATACGGATTCCGGATGTCGTGCGGGCGCTGCGCCACGAACTCAAGATCGAATCGCCGTTTGAAAAGGCATTCAAGGGATCGGTTGCGCTCTTTGGGCGGGTCTATGAACCGTACGTCCTGATGAAAGCGGTGCCGTTCCTTTTGAAAGGCGGATACATACAGCACATGGGGCGATGGATGGAATACATGGGGTTTCACCTGCCGCACAAGGTAAAAAGGACCTGAAGATGGAATACGGTTATTATCCCGGCTGCTCGCTGACAGGATCGGCACATAAACTCGATAAGGGCATTAAACAGATATTTGCCAGGGCGGGACATAGCGTGAAAGAGATTCCGGATTGGAACTGCTGCGGCGCATTCGAGTACGGCGACCGAAATGAACTGCTAAACTTCTCGAAGAAGAACCTCGAAAAGGCACGGGGACATTTTCACGAAATCGTTGCGCCGTGTCCGGCGTGCTACAAGAACCTCAAGGAAGCCGACGAGGCATACGAGTTCGGCGTTATTCACCCTCTCGATATCTTTGACGAATCGTTTTTCGCATGGATGAAACAGGGCAGGGACCTGAAAGGTCAGGTGTTTACCCCGTACTACGGGTGTATCCTCCTGCGACCGAGAGAGACTGCGCTACGCAACAAGAACATCATGGAGGATACGATTGCCCGGTTCGGCGGGGAGGTCGCGGGCGAAGCAGCGAAAGACCGCTGCTGCGGAGGCAACCAGATATTTATCGACAAATCCGTTACCGAGAAGTTGTCCGGCATTATCCTCGAAAAGTCAAGGGGCACGCTCGTCGTGTTCTGCCCTCTGTGTCACATGGCGCTGAAAACCTTTTCGGGGGAACGGAAGGTCATATACTTTACGGACCTCCTCCTTCACATCATGGGAGATAAGAGCGTATTATGAATGTTTTGATCATAGGCGGGGGCATAAGCGGGGTATCGGCGGCCAAGGTCGTTCTCAAGGAATGCCACAATGCGGTCATACTCGAGAACACGCCCGAGCTTGGCGGGACCATGGCGCATATCGCCAATTGCCGCATCGGGTTCAAGACTTTTTATGACGAGATAAAGGACGATCCCCGTCTCCGCGTCATCAGGGACGCCTCTGTAGAAGACGTCAAAAAGACACATAGCGTATTTTCGGTGGCGCTCACGAATGGTGAGGCCCTCAATGTTGACAGGGTCATCGTGGCCGCCGGCCTTTCACCCTACGACCCGGTGGAATATAAGGGAAAACGGGTCCTGACGAGCCTCGAGTATGATGCCAGGATCGATCAGCGCAACGGTGAATTGCCTGAAGATTTTGATAAAATAGGGTTTTTCTTGTGCGTCGGGTCACGGTCCAAGGAGTATCCGCTGTGTTCATCCGTATGCTGCTCATACACGATACGCGAGGTCAAGTGGACACTTCAGCGCGCGAAACCGGAGATCAGCGTCTTTTATAATGACCTGAGACTGTTCGGCCAGGAATTCTACCTCGAGAAGATCTACCGCGATGCAGGCGTCCGTTTTGTCCGGGCCAATTCCCGCTACTTCGAAGAAGACGAGACCGGGGTCACGGTCCGGTACTTCGTCGATGGGGAACTGAAGGAAGAGCGGTTCAACTATGTCGTCCTCGCCATCGGCCTTCGCCCCAATCCGGACATGAAGCACCTTGGCGCACTGTTCGGTTTCTCGGTTAACGAGTACGGTTTTGCCGCGGAAAAGACCCCTCTTGCGACCGATGCGGAGGGTGTGTTCGCATGTGGCGGGGCGCTCGAGCCCATGAACATCAAGGATTCGATCCTGACAGGTTTCGGTGCCGGTGTGCTTGCGGTCAGGGACGCGGGCCCGCTTATTGCACAGAGCCGTGATAAAGGGCTCCTGTGGGATGAAGAGCCGCCGGAGATAAAAATGCCGGATGGCAATCTTGCATCCTGTGCCTTCTATCTCGGCACGGACGACCCGGGCGATGCCATGTTCTATGAATACATGTCGGCACGTTTCGTCGAGGCGGCCCGAACATTGAAGCAGGCGGGAAAGACCGTGTATATCGTAACGAAAAACATCGTTATGCCATCGTACGATGAGTTGACCTTTGAAAAGGCCCGGCGCGAGGGGGTCATCGTCATCAACCTCGAGGAGGGCCAGTCCTTCGCTGTCGCAAACGGCAGTTTTGCGGTTAAGGGCGGCGAAAAGGATCTTTCTTTCGACGTGGACCATATTATCTATTTCAATGATTATACCGGGAATTTCGAAGGGCGTGAATTCCTTTCCGTGTACCGTTCCGAGCCACAGCTGCGCTGGAACCCCACACGCTGGAGCCGCAAAAAATATCATGTCGGGTTTCTGCGCCATCCGCGTGATAAACGCTGGAAGCCCCGCGAGGTCCTGGGCGCCATAGGCGAGATCATTCTCGACAGGGAAGAGGAGCGCCTCTATCCGACCATGGAAGAAGAGCGCTGCAGCGGGTGCGGTTCCTGCAAGGATGCCTGTCCCCAGAAGGCCATAGATATGACGATCACCGACACGCAGGTCTCCATCTTTGGCCCTATAGTGAGCACCGGCGTCCCGAAAGCGCACATAAACGAGGATGCGTGCGTTGCATGTGGCCTGTGTGCATCGACATGTCCGTCCGACGTGATAAAGCTCCCGGAACAGGAGCAGAAGATACAATACTGTACCGCACCCATCCCGCGATAAACCGCTCCTTGTTATTCCAGCGAAGAGAGCGGTTTCCCGCATCGTCATTCCAGCGAATGCCAGGATTCACTACCCACGTCACTCCGGCCGGGCGCCCTCCGGGTGCGCGGAATCCAGCATCTTTGTTGTTGATTTTATCAATAATCTTAATAATATGTATGCGTTGATCACGTCCGCCCCTGCATAGGCATGATGGTGCTTCTCATCAGCTTCGCGATCCCCGCGGCCACCGGGGTCCATTTCCCTGCACCGGGACCGGGGAGGATTTTTTGCATGCAATAGGTTATACTTTCGCAGGAGGTACATTATGACGCCCGCTGAACGCAAACAGGCGATACGTGATATTTTTGAGGCCGGGATCCGTGCGGCCGAACCCGGTGGGTCGGTGCGCGAGTTTATGCCGGAGGTCCTCAATACGTATCGCGAGAAGAATTTAAAAGAGATCGTTCTCATCAGTTTCGGGAAGGCGGCCGTCCCGATGGCAAAGGCGGCGATAGAGGGCCTGCCTGGCGAAATACCCTTAAAGGGGATTGTCCTTGCGAAATACGGGCATGTGAAGGATGCGGCGTTCCCGGCGTCCGTGCAGGTATTGGAAGCGGGCCACCCCATTCCGGACGAGGCGGGCGAAAGGGCCGCGCAGGAGATCTTGGGGCTTGTCGCAGGGGCGGATGAAGGGTCGCTCGTACTGACCTTGATATCGGGCGGCGGGTCTGCGCTTTTCGCGGTGCCCGCGGATGGTGTATCGCTTGCGGACAAACAGGACGTAACGAGCCTTCTTCTCAAGTCCGGCGCGACGATAGATGAGCTGAACGTGGTCCGCAAGCATATTTCCCGTGTGAAAGGCGGGCAACTCGCGAAGGCGGCGTACCCGGCGTGCGGGATATCTCTTGTCCTCTCCGACGTCGTCGGGGACCACCTTGATGTGATAGCGTCCGGGCCGACCGCACCCGACCGGACTACGTACGATGACGCCCTCGGTGTCCTGAAAAAGTATGATCTCACGGGCAGGGTCCCGGCAGGCGTATTGGCGCGTTTACAGGCGGGATCGTCAGGTTTGATGCCTGATACACCAAAAAAGGATGACCCAGTTTTTGGTAATTTCCGGAATATTGTTGTAGCCAACAACCAGAAGGCGGCCGCCGCCGCACAACAAAGGGCATTTGAACACGGTTTCGTCGCCGTCGCCCCGGCAAACAATGTCCAGGGCGAGGCCCGGGTAATAGCCGGGCGTTTTGCTTCGGCCGTCATCTCCACACTGAAGCGGTTCAAGGTCCCTGGCAGACAGGGCATGTGTTTCATTTACGGGGGGGAAACGACGGTCACCGTTAAAGGCGAAGGGACCGGAGGCAGAAATACCGAGTTGGCCCTCGCGTTTGCGCTCAAGGTTTCGGGGATTGACGGGATAACATTTCTGTCTGGGGGCACGGACGGAACAGACGGCCCGACCGATGCCGCGGGCGCGATCGTCGATGGGAACACCATACCAGATGCCCGGGCGAAAGGCATCGATCCGGAAGAATACCTTGGCCGGAACGATTCGTACAGTTTTTTCAAAGAAGCCGACGGACTTGTCATCACGGGGCCGACGGGGACGAATGTGATGGATCTCTACATCGCCCTCATCGAGGCTTCATGATCGTCACGCGGGGCGCTGTGTCCGCATTGAGGTCCTCCAAAACCGCTGCCTTTGTTTTCCGGCGTTGTCATACCTCCTGAGAACCATCGTAATATGATGTTTAGCGTTCGGATGGTATACTGTAGTACGAGTACAAAAAAATAAGGAGATGGGACATGTCGCTTTTTCAGGTATGCGGATGAGTTACTTGAGTGGATCCGAACGCGCCGACAGTTAGCCGGCGTACACTCAGGTTTGTTGACGGAACCCAGGTTGCGGTGAGCAACCTCCATGAAATAATGGCGGAACTATATTCGGTCGGCAAAAAACCAAACAGGGAAACGGTGGAGGAAATCATTGCCGGATTGGAGGCTATGGGAAATTACATCTCCACATCCGAAGTGGTCCGGCGGGAATATCGGAGCGTCCTCATGAAAGAGTATGAAGAATTCATCGAGGCCCATAAGGATGATGCGCCTCACGGAACGTGCAAAGATGACCCGCCGGGGGAGGAATGACCTTCGGCCGACAGGATAATTATTTACGGTACGAATACCTGGCCTTAAGCTGTAAGGATTGACGGTTACCCTTTACGATTTGAGCGGGACCTGCTATGACATCACAACTGAATTGGGAAGACATTATTCTCGGGTTTAAACGCACCACCCGGGACTTCCTGGAAACGGTCGTCGAAAACCTCAGCGAATCATTCATTGTAACGGACCTCGAGGGCCGGATTGGAAGCTATAACAAAGGTTCTGAAGCGCTTTTTCAGTATACGCCACGCGAAATACTGGGGAAAAGCATCCTGTCGCTCGGCGTAAAAAAGCCGAACGTCCTTGCACGAATACGACGCGGGGAGACGTTCCGCGGAGAGGTCGTATGCTGCCGTAAATCGGGAGAATCATTTCCCGCTTATGTCGTGTGTATTCCGCTGCGTGACCAAAATGGGCGTCCCATGGCAATGGTCGGGTCTGCACGGGACCTGACCGCAGAGAAAGAGATCGAAAGGCTCAAGCAATTTAACGAGAGCATAGTCACATCATTGAATGACGGCATCCAGATCGTTGACAGGGATGGGTATATTACCTTTACAAACAAGCGCTTTGAAGAGCTCACCGGTCATGGCCGGGGCGAGATCATCGGGAGGCATTACCAGTCATTCGTGGCCCGGGATGCCCTGGAAAAGTTTCGCGAAGAGATAAAAACAGAAGACCAGAACCACGGAAGAAAAGTTTTCGAGACGATGTTTATTACGAAGGATAACAAAAAGATCCCCGTCATGATCAGCGCATCCCGGCTCTACCGGAACGGGGCTTACGACGGCATGATAAATGCGTTTATCGATGTTACCGAGGTTAAGATTCTTAAAGAAGAACTTTTTCAATCGGAAAAGTTGACGCTTCTCGGAAAACTGGCCGGCGAGATCGCTCACGAGATCAATAACCCCTTGAGCGGCCTCATAATGGCGACGCAGATGCTCATGGAAGATGTCGAAGCAGGGCAGGTCGACCCCGCTGACATCCTGAATGAACTAAAGGGTATCGAAAATGATGCGCGCCGGTGCAGGAATTTTATCGAAAAAGTGCTGGGCTTCTCGCGAATGCTTCCGGAAAAGAGAGACGTTTTTAATGTAAACGATACGATCGAAGACTCGCTCATACTCGTAGCGCGCCAGGCTGAACTGGACAATATACGGATCGAGAAAGATTTTTGGCGGTCGGACCTCCTTATCTTTGGAAGTTCGAATAATCTCCAGCAGGTGATTATCAACGCCGTCAACAATGCGCGTGATGCGATGGCCCCCTTGGGAGGCATTATCACGATAAAGACATATCCGTCGGTAAAGAACCGCAAGAAACTTGCAATTATTGAGATCAACGATACCGGCAGGGGCATTCCCCGGGATGTTATCGGCAGGATCTTTGATTCGTTCTTCACCACCAAGGAAAAAGGCACGGGACTCGGTCTCTCGGTGAGCAAGCGTATCGTCGAGGAGCACGGCGGTACCCTGTTTGTCGGGAACAGGGAATCAGGCGGTGCATCGCTTGTTATTACGCTGCCCCGCAAATGATCTTCCAATAAGGATAAAGTACGTATGATTGAAGGTTTCGAAGTTCTAATTGTCGATGATGACGCGAGCATACGGAAAAGATGTGTCCAGTTGCTTAATAAAAAAGGATATGACGTAGAAGGTGTGAGCAGCGGGAACGCGGCCCTGCCTATCGTCAAAAACAGGCAGACCCCCCTTGTCATAACCGACATCCGCATGGCAGGGATCAACGGTATCGAGCTTTTGGAAAAAATAAGGTCCGAAAGCCCCGAGACCGAAGTGGTTATGATAACCGGTTATGGCACCGTGGAAAGCGCCGTTAAGGCGATCAAGCTTGGAGCCTATGATTATCTCACAAAGCCCTTCGATATGGACAAACTTCTCAAGGTTGTCGAGAACGTAGCGACCAAATTTTCGTTGCGTGAAGAAAACAGGCAGCTCAGGAAAAAACTCGATGATTATGCCGAGATCGGCGATATCGTGAGCGCGAGCAGTGCAATGCATGACCTGTTCAAACTCATCGACAAGGTAGCACCGATAGACTGCAATGTTCTTGTAGAGGGAGAAAGCGGCACCGGCAAGAACCTGATTGCGAAACAGATACACAAAAAAAGCCCGCGGGCCGGAAAGAGTTTCATCATCGTCGATTGTGCGTCACTGAGCGAGACGCTCCTCGAGAGCGAATTGTTCGGCTACGTAAAAGGCGCTTTCACCGGTGCATATACCGATAAGGACGGGTACTTCAAGGTCGCTCACAGGGGAACGATATTGCTCGACGAGATTGGAGAGCTGTCCCCGGCCCTTCAGGGAAAGCTGCTGCGCATTGCGCAAGACCATGAGATCATACCTGTCGGAAGCACACGGCCCATACCCATCGATGCCAGGATCCTGGCCGCTACGAACAAGGACCTGGAGGCCCTGGTACGGGAGGGAAAATTCAGGGAAGATCTTTATTTTCGCCTGAACGTCGTCAAGATCAGTGTACCACCGCTTCGCAACAGGCGCGAAGACATTCCGCTTCTTACACATTACTTTCTCGATAAGTTCAAGAAAAAATACCAAAAAGACAAGCTGGTTCTCAACGCGAGGATCATCGCCTCCCTGAACGCCTACGATTGGCCGGGGAATGTGCGCGAGCTGGAGAACCTGGTCCAGCAACTGGTGATAGTGGCCGATAATGGCATCATCGATCCGGAAGCGATCCCAGCAGTACTGAAGAATGTCATGGCGGGCAATACCGCGGATGGTCCTGGCAAAGATGACGGTATTCTTTACGACATGAACTTTCAAGATGCCCGCAAAATATGCCTCGATAATTTCAGCCGCAACTACTGTATCCGGTCCCTCCGAACAAACAGGGGAAATGTCTCCGCTACTGCACGGGATATGAACATCCGCCGATCTTCGCTGCAAAGGCTGATGAAGCGCCTCGGTATCAGGGGATCTGACATTATATCGGATGAATAACGCACTGACCTGGAGAGTGCTTCGACAAAGAAGCATGCTTTTATACGTCGGGGTCGTACGCTTCAAAGGCACGTTCATATACCTGACGCCCTTAATATTAATGGGGAAATTCTTAAAGCGGATCGTACAACAGGAACAAACGCGCCCCGGAGCGGCTGCTTCTTAGAGGAGGCATGCGAGGAATTGGGCAAAATGTCGGGGATCCGCAATGAGAAACATTCTACACCGAGACTTTTGTTTTGGCATATTTTCTGCTAGTTAGACAAGCAACGAAACGAGGAGGCCTTGATATGAGATTACCTGAATTTAGTTTTCACGAACCCCTCACACTCGACCAGGCTTTTGCGACGATTAAGAAGAACAATGGGAACGCCCGGTTTCTTGCCGGGGGAACAGACCTTGTCCCGCTCATGAAGTTCGGGCTCGAAACCCCTTCAATGATAGTGAGCCTCAAGAAGATCGAGGGGTTGAAGGGAATTGCCGAGGATAACGGCTATGCAATGATCGGCGCACTGACGACACTAAGGGAAATAATTTCTTCCACCGTCATCTCCGGAAAATTGCCGGCCCTCAGCGAGGCCGCGATGGCGGTAGCGGCTCCTCCCGTATGGAACGTCGCGACACTGGGGGGCAACATTCGCCAGCAAACACGCTGCGTTTATTATAATCAGTCCCGGGCATGGCGCCTCGAAAAAGAACCCTGCTTTAAAGCGGGCGGCAATGTGTGTCATGCCGTTCCCAGGGGAAAGAAATGTTTCAGTGTTTACTGTGGGGATATCGCACCAGCACTTATTGCACTCGATGCCGCCGCTACGATCAGTGGTATGGCGGGTCCGGCAGAGGTCCGCTTGATCGACCTCTTTTCCAACGATGGCCTTTCGCCGTTCACGCTCGAAAAGAATACGATCATTACGGGCATAAAGATCCCTGTCCCCGGGGCCGCCTCCCGTTCAGGTTACGCAAAATTACGCGTGAGGTCCGCGATCGACTATCCTCTTGTCTCGGCGGCGGCCTCGGTGGCCCTCGACAAGGACTCGATCATCACGGGTGTGAAACTGGCGCTGTCAGCTGTCGGGCCCGCCCCCGTTGCCATCGATCTCAATGGCGTTTTGGTGGGCGTAAGGATAGATACCGCAGACTTTACCGCCTTGAAAGATGTCCTGCCGAAAAAGACGCAGATCGCGGACAACCTGGCCTTGCCCGGTTCGTACAGACGAAAAATGTTATCCGTTATCGCGAAAAAAGCCATTATGAAGGCCGCTGAGCGGGCGGCGGAAAAGGAGACAATATGACGAGGCCATCAAAGCAGATTATTTCCCTCAATGTCAATGGAGACGATTATGAACTCGCGGTTCGTCCCAACAGGACCCTTCTCGAGGTGCTCAGAGAAGACCTGATGCTGACGGGGACCAAAGAGGGCTGTGAAGACGGGTCGTGCGGAACATGCACCGTCCTTTTGGACGGGGCGCCTGTACGGTCCTGCATGCTCCTCGCCGTGGATGTCGCGGGAAGGCACGTCGTAACGATCGAAGGATTGGCCTCTGATAACGAGCTTCATCCGGTCCAGAAGGCGTTCGTGGAATACGGGGCTATCCAGTGCGGTTATTGCTCCCCTGGAATGATCCTGACCGCAAAAGCCCTTCTCGATACGAACCCGAACCCAACAGAAGAGGAGATCAAGCTCGCCATTTCGGGCAACCTTTGCAGGTGCACCGGGTACAACAAGATAGTGTCGGCTATAAAGATAGCCGGCGAAAACATTGCGGGGGTGTCCAGCCATGAATAATAACGATCTTAAGTATGTAGGGAAACCGGTTCCAAGGAAAGACGGCCCGCTGAAGGCCACGGGAGGGGCACAATATACCGTCGATATATCACTTCCGGGCATGCTTGTCGGGAAAGTGCTGCGAAGTCCCTATCCCCACGCACGGATCCTCAATATAGATACGAGCCAGGCGAAAAAATTACCTGGCGTAAAGGCTGTGGTAACATCGGCTGATTCTCTCAAGGTAAAACACGGCTTTATCGATACACCCCGCTACCCGGCGGACCAATACCCCATCGCTGTTGACATGGTGCGTCATGCCGGGGAAGAGATTGCCGGTGTTGCGGCCATAGATGAGGATACCGCGAACGAAGCGCTGTCCCTTATCCACGTGGAATACGAACGGCTTCCAGCCGTTTTCGATCCCGAGGAGGCCATGAAGCTCGATGCTCCCGAGATCCACCCCAATCATCCCAAGGTCAGTGACCCGTACAAAAATATCGGCGGGAAGATCGAGACCGCGTTCGGGGATATCGAAAAGGCGTTCACAGGCTCCTATCTTATCCGCGAAGACAAGTTTTATTGCCAGATACGTACCCACGGGTACATGGAACCCCAGGCTACGGTTGCCTCCTGGGACCATTCGAGTAAGCTCAATGTATGGACCTCAAGCATGGGAGTTTTCCTCAAGCGTGCGAGATTGGCGCGTACACTCGGACTGCCCTTTGGGAGTGTGCGGATCCTCAAGACATATGTCGGCGGGGCGTTTGGGGGCAAGATCGACCTTTACGGCCATGAATACATTGCGTCACTTCTCTCCATGAAATGCCGACTGCCCGTGAAGATAGTCTACACGCGCGAAGAGGTTTTCAAGGCAGCCCGTCACGGTCAGCCGCTTATCGTTGAGATAAAGACGGGCGTCAAGCGGGACGGGACGATCCTGGGACAACAGATACGAACGATAAATGACAGCGGCGCCTATCGCGGCAGCGGCGTGGTCGCGATCTTCCTTGCATGGGGATTCGCGATGGCACCCTACAGGATACCGAGCATGCAGTATGAAGGTTATTCGGTATACACGAACAATCTCGTCCGGGCACCCCAAAGAGGCCACGGTGCACCGAAGATGAGGTTCGCCGCGGAATCCCAATTTGACGTGATCGCCGAAGAGCTGGGCATGGACCCCATCGACTTTCGCCTGAAAAATGCACGGAACCCGGGGGATATGCTGCCGAATGGAGATTCGGTCAAGAATTTCGGGCTCAAGGAATGCATCGCAAAGGTCGCTGAAAAGACGGACTTCAAGGCCAAATACGAAGCAGCCTTGAAAGAGCGTCATAGCGGGTCCACGATAAAGCGCGGTATCGGGATCGGGACAACCGCCTATTTCAGCGGGTCCCTGGTATATCCCAACAGTTCGACGGTTATCGTCAGGTTCAACGATGATGCCAGCGTTTCGGTCATGACCGGGGCCCTTGACATCGGGCAGGGATGCGAAACGGTCATCTCCCAGATCGTTGCAGAGGAACTTGGCGTTCCTCTCAATGAAATACATGTGCATGCGGCGGATACCGAGACAACCCCTGTCGATATCGGGTCATGGATAAGCGGGCTCACGTACGTTACCGGAAACGCCGCAAAAAAAGCGGCCTCACATGCTATGAAAAAACTTCTCAACGTTGCGGCACAGGAACTGGGTTCGGAAGTGCAGGAGCTTATCGCACTGGACAAGACGATATTTGTCGGTCATTCTCCGGACAGGAAAATATCATATGGCCAGGCAATTGCAGCGAGTATCGCGAAGAATAAAGGTGATTGCATCATAGGCGAGGGGCATTTCCGGACAATGAAAGACGAGGTGTCCCCTCCGAGCCTGTCAACGGCCAAGGGCCGGTGGACGGAGAACTATTCGAACTATGCACAGGTAGCCGAGGTTGAGGTCGATACGGAAACCGGCATGGTAAGGATCCTCAAAGCCACGACCGCCCATGACTGCGGGTTTCCGGTGAATCCGGTTCTCGTCGAAGGCCAGATAGACGGGCAGGTTTCCATGGGCCAGGGGCACATACTTTCAGAGGAACTCCGTGTGGAGGATGGGTGCGTGATCAACCCGTCTTTTCTCGAATACAAGATGCCGTGCGCTCTCGACATGGTAGAGACGGATTATATCGATGTGATCACTGAGACGTACGATAAAGAGCATCATTACAATACGAAGGAAGTGGGCGAGGGTTATGTATCGGGGACGGTCGCTTCGGTTGCAAACGCAATATATAACGCGATCGGCATCCGTGTCAAAAAAACGCCCGTTCACCCCCAGGACATCATCGATGCCCTGGAGAAACATGAGCACGGCGGCAAGGGCGATCTTACGCGCTGACAGGCCGGAACTTCGGGAGGGTTACCTCCGGGGTGACGTCGTCGAAGGTGACCTCTACCGGCAGACCGATCTTTATGTCCTCGTTCGGGCAATCAACGATGTTGCTCATCATCCGGGGGCCTTCTTCCAGTTCGACGAGGACTAGGTTGTAAGGGACAAGATCTTTGAAACCCGCTGCTGGGAGATGGCAGATGGTGACTGAATAGACGGTGCCCCGGCCGCTCGCGTTGACCCATTCCACATCGAAGGAGAAACATGCAGGGCAGAAATCACGGGGATAAAAGTGGTATTGCCCACATGCCCGACACCTGCGCAGGAGGAGTTCGTGCGACCTCGCGCCATCCCAGTAGGTTTTTGTCTCGTTGTTTATGTACGGCAATGGTTTTTTATATTCTGTTGTCATGGTCTATTCCACCCCCAGGATAACGGTCCCGCTCGATGCGAGGTTTCCGCCTACACCGTTGCACAGCACCAGTTTTGTATTGGCAACCTGCCGGTTCCCGCACTCGCCCCAAAGCTGGGACGCCCCTTCTATGAGAAGGAAGATACCGAACATTCCCGTGTGAAGACATGACAGGCCGCCTCCGCCCGTATTAGCCGGTGTCGCCCCTCCCGGCGCCAGCCGCCCTGACTCGACGAACGGGCCTCCTTCACCCTTTGCGCAGAACCCGAGGTCTTCGAGTTGCAGAAGGACCGTGATTGTGAATGAATCGTATAACTGCAGCACGTCTATGTCCGACGGAGAGACACCCGCCATGGAGAAAGCCCTGGCGCCCGAGATCTTTGCCGGCGATACCGTAAGGTCAGGCATCCCGCTGATACTTCGATGCGTATGTGCCTCCCCGGTTCCCAAGACCCAGACGGGCCTCTTGCGGAGGTTCTTCGCGCGCTCTGCCGACGTTATTATAACAGCCCCGCCTCCATCGCTGACGAGGCAGCAATCAAGGAGACGCAAGGGTGTGCTCAGCATGGGGGACCTCAGCACATCCTTCACGGTGAGCGGGTCGCGCATCGATGCAAGATGGTTGAGACTCGCCCATTTGCGGGCAGCAACGGCAATCTCAGCGAGTTGTTCGCTCGTCGTGCCATACTGGTACATGTGCCGCTGTGCAGCAAGGGCGTAGGTGGGGATAGGCACCCACTGGCCGTACGGGATCTCAAACTGTTCCTCCGTTTCGTGGGGGTTGCCGGTTGTGAAGCTCCTAGTTATGCGCCTTTTACGGTCTGAGAGCGGTGTTTCTGCATAACATATCAAGGCAGTCTCGCATAACCCCGCTGAAATTGCAGCCACGGCATGCTCGACATGGAACTCGAACGCCGAGCCGCCGGGCAGGGTATTGTCCGAATAGGTTGGCTGAATGCCGAGATACTCGGCAACCATGATCGACTCCATCGTGATCCATCCCGCCGAGAACAGGCCGTCGATATCGCTTTTTTTCAAACCAGCGTCATCGAGCGCCCGTTGTGTCGCTTGTGCTATAAGTTGGAGAAATGTCTTATCCGGGGTATGCCCGAGGTCGGAGAGTCCCACCCCGACAATAGCCGCTTTCCGTGTCAATGAGCCCATAACTGTCAAAACCTCCGGAATTTTCTGGTCCCGGGGATCCCGGAACGTGAAGTCTGAGATTATATTAAACCAACGGTCAGGTCGAAATCCAGAGCGAACTGGGTTTTTGGAAAATGATTCGAAAGACGGTAAGGAGTAAGGAGTTAGAAACAAAAAAACACATTACGACTTACGATCTACAAAAAAGGCCCTGAAGGACAGGGCCTTTTTTGCGGTATCGTTATTTATGACCGAGGCGGAAGGAGCGATGCGAAAGCGGAGAGTTCCCGGGACATTCTCTTGAGAGAATCGGTCATATCGATGTAAAGATACGATGCTTGGGGCACGCATACGCCAGCAATAAGCCGGTTCTGATGTACGGTCTCGAATTCGTTGATCAGGTTTGTGACCTTATCCAGGTTGATCTCTATCTGTTTTTTAAGAACGGGGTTCTGGGTCGCGCAATAATCCTTCACATCGATGAATTCGGCGGCAACAACGATCATGAGCTGCTTGATCTCGTCCAAGGCCTTGTCGGTGAAAAGGACGTTGCCTTCTACCTTGGTCTCCATCCTGTCGATAAGGTTGTTGAGCGCAAGAGCGATACGCTGAAGATGCGGAAGGGCGGCCAGAAAAAGCTGTTCGGCCTCGTCTTTATCTTTATCTTCGATAACTTTCTCGAAGTTCGGACGTACCGCTATGAGCAATTGCCTGAATTGTGCCCTGCTATCCTTGAGCAGGTTTAACTTTTGGCCCATAAATCCTTTGTATATATTATGCAGTATAGGTACCGTATCTTCGAAAAGCTTACAAATCCGTTCGGTTAATTCGTCCATGAGCCGTCTCTCCCCTCTTGATTTTATTTAATGCATAGCTTTTTTATATCACACGAACGGCCGGTCTTCAATAATTGCCAGCATTTTATCGTCATCTTTTCGGATCGTCCTGTAAAACAACCTGTCCCTTCATGCTTTGAAAGCGCTGGAATTCTTCATGTTTCATGTGCAGGTATTCCTGGCGGTTCATTTCGTGAAGCTGCCGTGCGTATTTTTCGGTGGCATCGAACCACCGGGCAAGCCTTCGATTGAGCTGTTTATCGGGAGGGACATATGTTGAGTTCAAAAATGCCTCTATCGCGAGGTAATAACGCATCGTGTTGCGTTCCACGACGCCCCTTAGCCCCCGTATGTAACACGGCTCGGCGCCCGGCGGATTATCGAGGCGGGTAAAACCCACCTTGTCCCTGCCGATCGTTGCCAGGTATACCTTCATTGCCGTTCGTGCGACGAAGCCATAACCGAGGGAATATGAAAGGTGCATAAAGCTGCGGTTGCCGTCAAGGCCCACCACCCTGAGCATGATGAGGTAGTCTTTCGTACTGAAAGGCCCTGCATCGGATTTGAGCTCCATGCGCAGATACCCGGTACCGGGAATGCTGTCGTTGCGATAATTGAAATCCATATCATATGCTTCGTCCAGCGGCTGTTCGTACTTATTCCCGATCTTGACGCTCAGTACTTTCCCATTTTTGCCATTCACGACGCGGCAGTACTTGGTGTTAGGATGAAGCATCATTATATGGCAAAGGTTGGCGGGCCCTTTCTCGGTGTCGTTGAGCAACCTGCTGATATCTGCATAGGGGTAATCGATTACCGCATATATGTCTCCCCGTATCGAGTAATCCAACTCTACCGAATTGAGATGCAGGGGGCGTTGAAATTGATTGTTTTCTATATACGGCTTAAGCACCGCAAATTTTAAACGAAGGTTTTCGATTTCGTCGGTCGCACGGCCCGCCGCGCCATGAAGAAGGCTGAAAAGCATGAATAATACGATCGATAGAGCGCGCATCCGTCGAACCGGGCGGCCATTCGCGGTGTGGCTTTCATGTTTGCGCAGTGCGCATATATGCATACAAGCGCCCCTTTGCATTTTTGTTGGCATGTCGTTCCGGAAAAACGGGCTGGCCGCGTTATAGCCGGACAGGGTATCTTAGCATAATCTGGTCAGGTTTAGACACTATGTTCTGCGTGTTGCGCTCAAGACTGTGACAATGTTCTTGCGTTCCTGTGCTATAAACAGGCATTTCCTTGACGGATGCCGGTTTCCGATATAGGCTTGGAATAATGGAGCTTGCAAGTCTTCTCAAGACGCATCGCGACGAGATAATAAAAGAATGGATGGCAAAGATCCCTACGCTGAGCGAAAGGTATTCCCGCCTTCCTACCGAAGAGATTCGACGCACTGTAACACTGGCGACCGACGCAAATTTTGCCTTTCTCATAGAAAATGACCGGTCCAAGATGGACATCTTTATTGAAATGCTCACCGCAATGCGCCTTGCGATCGGTTTTGCCTTGGCCGAGGTGCAGTCCGCGTTCGAACTTTACAGGACCGTCACCGTACCCATATTTCTGAAAGAACTCGATCCTCCCGTGGTTCTCCCGGTGATCGAAAAACTGAACAGTTGTATGTCATACACGATCCACAGGTTCAGCGAGCATTTTGAATCGGTTCATCAAAAAATGATCAGGGACCATGCACTGGAACTTGAAGTAACGGTCGAGAAAAGGACATGCGAATTGGCCGAATCCGAAGCCAAATACCGTATGCTGATCGAGGACATTAACGACGGATACTTCGTGAGCCGGAACGGAAGAGTGATCTTTGCGAATAAGGCTTTCTGCGACATGCACGGCTATACCCTCGAAGAGGTCATCAGTCGTCGTTACATGGATTTCGTTGCCCCGGAATCAAGAGGTGATCTGGCGAAAATCTATGAGGAGCGTATTACCACCGGGCACGCTCCCGAACAGTATATTTATATGGGGCTTCGCAAGGACGGCGGGAAGTTTTACACGGAAAACAAAGTCAAGTCTGTAGCGTACGAAGGCAAGGAGGCAGTAGCCGGGATCTGCAGGGATGTCACGGAAAGGGTGGAATTGGAAAAACACCGGCTCAAGCTCGTAGAACTCGAAAATGAAAGAAAGACTATTGCGCTGACGACACTGCGCCAGTTAATGGTAACCCTGTCCCATTATCTCCTGAATGCCAACACGGTCATTGGAGGCATGGCGCGGCGCAGCATGCGGGCGTCGTCCGAGACGGCGAGAAGCGCCGCTCTCGACACGATCAGAAAGCAGGCAGCGAAAACCGAAAACATCATCTCGGCCCTCAAGAGGGTGAGCGAGATCCGGACTACCGAATACACGAAGGAAAGCCAGATCCTTATGATGGACCTGACAAAGGAGATCGAAGAGGCCCTCGCCGCTCCGGAAAAGAAAGAAGCGCTGTAACGAAAGCACCGTGATCCATTCGAGATCGCCTGCGAGGGCCCGGGAAAGATATGGGAAGAGAAGTAAAGAGGATAGTCCTTGCAGCCGCACTGCTTATTATTGTCCTGTTTGTTGTCTTTGTCATAAACCAGACCATCATGGTCGTGACGTTTGCCGACCACATACACCCAGTGTTCGGCAGCGTGGTCCTTGGCTTTCTCGCCGTGATCTATGGTCTTTGCATCATAATTCCCGTCTATCTCTTGGTATCGATGGGGCCACCTCTCATACCTCCCGGGAGTGAAGAGGGGCCCGAGTTTACCCGGTATCTCAACGAAATGGCCCGGAGATTGAGCAGAAACCGCATCGTGGGAAGGCAGGTCGTGCCGTCACGGGATGATATCGAGTCCGCATTCCAGGTTCTGGATGCGGCTGCGAACGACACCATAAAGGCATCAGCAGGCCGCATCTTTATCGCCACCGCCATTTCCCAGAACGGCAAGCTCGACGGGATCATCGTCCTGGCGGCGCAATCAAAGCTTGTTTTTGACATCGCGCGCATTTACTACCAGAGGCCGTCCATCCGGAACCTGCTCCATTTGTATACAAACGTGGCCGTCATGGTGTTCTTTGCGGTCGAGATGGAAGATATCGACCTGTCAGAGATCGTCCAGCCGGTACTGACAGGCATACTCGGATCAGCCGCGGGCGCGATCCCGGGATTCCAGGTGGCGAGCATGATCCTTGTCAGCTCTGTCCTGTCGGGCTCATCGAATGCCTTTTTGACCCTTCGGGTCGGTGCTATTGCGAAACAGTACTGCCTGTCATTGACGGAACCCTCAAGACGGGCCGTACGGCGCAGTGCCACCATCGAGGCGACGAAGATGCTGGGCTCGATCGTCGCTGACGGAAGCAGAAAGGTTTATGGGGCCCTGTGGTCATCTTCGCAGAGCACGATGGAGAACATTTTCACGGATATTTCGGCCCGCATCAAGAATGTCTGCGCGGATATCGTAAACAGGTTCAAGACGAGGCCTCAGGACCGGGAGCCTTAAGAAGGCTCGAGTGCGTCAGTCGTGCGGGGCATCGTTTGTACCCGGTATCCAGACATCCCCGTCTTGCCGCACCGGTATCGCAGCGGCTTCACGCCTTGAAAATGAACGGCTACTGACCTATATATCTTTTAGACAGAGAATCGCTTGCCTGGGGCTTGCAGGAGTTTTTAGAGGAACCCGAATTCCAAGGAGGGGTTTATGGATATTTTGAGAAAGGCAATTTTTCTGGGACTGGGGGCCATAACGATAACCCGGGAAAAGGCGGAGGCGATGGTTGATGAGCTTATAAAGAAGGGCGAGGTTGCCAGCGCGGAACGATACACCACAATAGACAAATTATTGAAGGAGGCCGACGCTCAGCAGCGGCAGTTTCAGGACAAGATAAACCAGAGTGTGCAGAAGACCGTAGCGGAGATGGGCCTGCCGACCAGGAAAGACTGGGATGAGGTGAAGGAAGCGCTGAAGAGGATCGAGATGAGATTGACGGAACGGAAAGAGTAGGCGGCTAGCCAGGTGCCCTTCAGAAAACAGGATTTCAGGCGATTCAGTTATATAGCTTCTGTCCTTGCCCGCCATGGATTCAATGAATTTCTCGACAGATTGAAGGCGCGCTACCACGGCCTGCCCCGCAGGAGATTTATCAGGGAAAGTTCGGAGCGGAGGGCTCTTTCCGCCCCAGAGCGGCTACGCCTTGCATTTGAGGAACTAGGAGCGACATTCATTAAATTGGGCCAGGTCCTGAGCAGCCGCCCCGATATCATACCACCTGAATATATCCAGGAATTATCTAAACTACAGGATGATGTTCCCGAATTCCCCTTCGATGACGCCAGGAAATTGATCGAGTCACAGCTTAAACGTCCGGTGACGGACATTTTCCTGCACCTTGATGAAAAACCGCGTGCAGCAGCCTCTCTTGCCCAGGTGCATCGGGCGAAGCTCTTATCGGGGGATGACGTGGCCGTCAAGGTCCAGCGCATAGGTGTCGATAAGATCATTGAAAATGACATCCGGATACTTCGTGAATTTGCCAGTCTTGTTGAGCGACGCATCCCGGAGAGCAGGCGTTACGAGCCTCGTGGGCTCGTAGACGATTTTGCCCGCAGCATCCGGCATGAACTCGATTTCGTAAGGGAAGGACGGAATATTGACCGGTTCCGGAAGTATTTTTCCGATACCCCTATCATATACATCCCGAAAGTGTATTGGGACCTGACAACGCCAAAGGTCTTGACGATCGAATACATCGACGGCATCAAAATATCGGATGTCGACCGTCTCGACGCGGCGGGCCTCGATAGAAAAACCATTGCAGAAAATGGTGCCAATATTACGCTGAAAGAGGTCTTCGAGTTGCGTTTCTTTCATGCGGACCCCCATCCCGGCAACCTCTTCGTCTGCGAGAACAATGTAATAGCCCCGGTCGATTTCGGGATGACCGGAACGATTGAGGAAGATGTCGCTGACCATATGAGCGGCATATTCCTTGCCGTTCTGCAGAAGGATGTCGACAGCCTTGTAAAGAACCTGCGCGTGCTTGGCGTCGCGGAAGATGTTGAAGATGTCCGGAATTTCAAGATAGATGTGCGTGATCTTGTTGAGCGGTACTACGGGGTGCCGCTCAACAAGATCGAGATCGGGGGCGTAATCAGGGAACTTATGGGCATCGTGCGAAGATACAGACTTCGCCTTCCCCGCAATTTCGCCATGATAGGCAAGGCCCTGATGATGACCGAAGGCGTTGGCAGGGTGCTTTATCCCGATTTTAACATACTGGAGATCGCAAAGCCGTATACCAGGCGCCTGCTCTGGAAGCGGTACGATCCCCGGCGCCAATTGAACGAAATGAGGAAAACAGGAGTCGAGGCCCTGGATTTTCTCAAGGCCCTTCCGACTGACCTCAAAGAGATCTTCGCCATAATCCGCAAGGGAAAGTTTGCGATGCTCTTCGAGCACAGGGGACTCGAACTTCTCGTCGACGAACTCGATCGGTCAAGCAACCGCATCAGTTTTGCCGTGGTCATTGCGGCGCTTATCGTCGGTTCTTCCCTGATCTTTCAGACCCGGGTCGGGCCAACCTTTTTTGATTACCCGATCATTGGCCTCGCCGGTTTCCTTCTTGCGAGCATACTGGGCATATGGTTGCTCATAGGGATAATGCGGTCGAAGCGGCTATAAAGGTACGTCGGGCGTGCGTGTAAGGCGTAAAAGCCCATTCTGCTCTCGTATGATCTTGCACACCCTTGTCCCGGCCCGTGTCCGGTATTAAGGTTATTTCAACTGTTCAAGTCATGGCATGCTCAAGGTAAAGGCCGGTCAGGCAGGACAAAAAAGGATCGAAGCAGGTGAAGTAGAATAGATGCCGTTAGAGTATATAATTATGCCTCTCGCTACCATGGGGGCCTCTGTTCTCGCATTCCTCTCAGGGTTTGGCCTTGGTACGCTCCTTATGCCGGTCTTCGCGCTCTTTTTCCCTGTACACGTTGCCATTGCCCTCACCGCCATCGTTCATTTCTTTAATAATTGTTTTGAAATGGCCTTCCTTTTCAGGCACGTGGACGTGAGAGTTATGCTCGCTTTCGGGATCCCTGCCGCTGCCGGGGCCTACACAGGGGCGAAGCTTCTCGGTCTCATGTGCGGGATGCGCCCTGTCGAAGCGTATAGTCTCGCAGGTCTTCATGCAGAGATAACCGCCGTGAAGCTGACGATAGCCATCCTCATTCTGCTCTTCGCGGCCTTCGAGGCCATGCCGCGTTTGAAGGACGTCTCCTTCGGCAAGCGGTATGTCCCGCTTGGCGGGGCCGTAAGCGGGTTCTTTGGCGGATTGTCGGGTCACCAGGGCGCGCCAAGAGCAGCCTTTCTTATAACAACGGGCCTTTCAAAAGAGTCGTATATTGCTACAGGTGTAGCGGCGGCGCTCATTATCGATCTGTCCCGCCTGTCGGTCTACATACATGACCTGGCACAGGGGGGTCCCGGTAGCCATTTCCTGCTGCTGGCGGCTGCATGTGGTGGAGCCCTTGGGGGTACCGTGATCGGCAATCACATTATTGGCAAGGTTACTTTCGGGATCGTGCGCGTATTGGTATCGGTGCTCCTTGTGATCGTAGCACTGGGTCTTGGTACCGGTCTTCTATAAAAGTTTTGGTTGTCACGTAAGGCAAGGAGGTGAAAGGTATGGAATTGATGATAGGAAGGCGGCAACTGGTAAAGGCCTCGGCCCTTCTTCTGGCCTCGTTGGCTGCCGGGCGCACCGCCTTTTCTGCAGAGGCCAGGATGAAAGAAGAGGTGGAAGTGGTCAGTCCGGGCGAAGACCTGATGCGGGAGCATGGAATACTCAGGAGGGTCCTTCTCATCTACCGGAATTTTCTCGGAAAGCTGGATGGCGAGGCAGAGGTCCCATGGGGGAAGGTTGCGGATGCGGCAGGCATAGTCCGCTCCTTTATCGAGGATTATCACGAAAAGCTCGAAGAGCGGTACGTGTTCCCCGCAATGCGCAAGGCAGATAAACTGACCGATCTCGTCGGGGTGCTCATCGAGCAGCATCAGGCTGGCCGGAGACTTACCGACATGGTCACGAAGATCGCGAAAAGACAGGGAAGGCAGCAGGAGGACCGCAAGCGTACCTCGACAGCCTTGGATCAGTTCATAAAAATGTACGAGCCCCACGCAGCCAGGGAGGACACGGTCCTTTTTCCCCAGTTGCACGTCGTGTGGGGGAGCAAAGAATTCGAGAAAATGGGAGATGTGTTCGAGAGGGAGGAAGATCGCCTTTTCGGTGATGACGGGTTCGAGAAGATGGTCGGCCGGGTCGCAGTTATCGAGAAAGAACTGGGTATCTATGACCTGAACAAGGTCACGCCCGGACGCTGATGATCCCGGGACCATGGCAGAATGCAGAACTCCTGTCGGCCCGGCAGTTTGCAATTCCGGCCAGGATGTATACAATTATTTTATACGTTGAGGGGGAGCGAAGGAGGTCATCAATGCCTGCAGCATATACAGCGATAATGATGGAATCAGGGGAAGTTCAATGGCGTTCTAAAACCAATGAGGGCGTCTCTGACCCAGGTCCCGATGACCGCAGACTGATCATCGAGTTCGAAGGTGACCTTGGATTGATGCCGTGGATAACGGACCTGCCATGTGGAAATCCTACGATAGACCTCGATATGCTTGCGGCCGAAGTGCCCCACCTGTTCGACAGGGCGTGGCTTCGAGGGCGGGGCCCTCAAAAGGCCGACATTGCCGTAATGGGACACCACTACATGATCGATATCCAACTGTAAACCTGAACCGGGCTCGATGCCCGTAAGTTTGCACGTGCCTGTCGCTTAGTAGGGTGTATGGCCCACAATATTGCCGGCAGGATCGTAGTTGCAGACCACGATCATGTTGCCGCCATTCTCCGCCCGTGCGCAGCCGAGGCTCTTGGTGTTTTTCCAGATGAGCTGTGTGTAGTGGCCAAAGGCATAGAAATTAGACATATCGATCGCTTGACCATGATAGGCATACTTTTCATTCTCCCACGCGGCCACGGCATCGGCTACCCCGTAATATCCGGCTGTCCCCATGAAGAGGTTCTCGCCATGCTTTTGTTTCCACCTGCCTGAATGTGGACGATGCTCGAGCCGGATGGTGGTGGATGCAAGATGATCAGCCCATTCCTGGGCATACAGGGCAAGACTGTCCGACCAGACGAGCGGGGAAGCGCCGACCTCAGCTCGTGCTGCATTGTGTGTCGAGAGCAAATGCCGGACCTCCTGTGCCGTCAACCGGGAACCCGCGCGTGGGCCTTTCATCCTTTGCGCCCGGGAATTATCCGGCCGGGTATCCCGGACTGCAGCGGTCCAGTCGGTATCGGCCAGGGACTGTGTTAGCCGCAAAATGGTGTCATCCCGGCCCCGGTCAATCAAGACGAAGCCGATGACCAGCGTGACGAGAGCTATGGTAAATGCGATCCTGTTTCCCTTCATGTCCTGTCCACCCTCCTTTTCTCTTTCGCCCGGTCTTTATCCCGTTTTCTTATATGTCACTTAAAGCAGTGGAGTCAAGTTATATGAAGATACCGTGCCGGGCGCCGATATTTCGAAGCCGGGAGCCCTCGCAAAGGAGTCGAAGAAGGGAAGTTAAGATCAGCATGCCATAACTCCCGTGGATGCGGAATAACTCTCTTTAAAAAGTGCTATAGTTTAGTAGGGGGTGTTGTGAAAATAACAGAAGGCGAGCTGAAAGATATTCTGGCCAGGCATGAGCAGTGGCTCAATGGTGACGCTAACGGCATACGTGCGGACCTCCACGGCGCCAGCCTCCGCGGGGCTGAACTGTCCGGTGCCAATCTTGCCAGCGCCAACCTCTCCGGCGCCGGCCTTTCCCGTGCCAACCTAATCGACGCCGAACTCACCGGCGCCGAACTCTCTGGCGCCGGCCTCATCGGCGCCAATCTCACAGATGCCAATCTCCACGGTGCCAACCTCACCCGTGCCCACCTCATCAATGCCGAACTCACCGATGCCGAACTCGAAGGCGCGGATCTCACCCGTGCCAACCTCACCCGTGCCAACCTCACCCGTGCATGTCTCCACGGCGCCAATCTCAGTCGTGCCAACCTCATCAATGCCAACCTCACCCGTGCCGAACTCACCGGCGCCGGCCTTATCCGTGCCAGTCTGCAGAATGCCAACCTCTCCGGCGCCTGCCTTGCCAGCGCCAATCTCATAGGGGCCAACCTCACAAATGCCGGCTTTACAGACGCCAACCTAACCCGTGCAGACCTCGCCCGTGCCAACCTCATCAATGCCAACCTCACCGGCACCAACCTCATTGGCGCCAACCTCACCCGTGCCAATCTCCTCGAAGCCAACCTCAGTTGTGCCAACCTCACCCGTGCCAATCTCACGGGCACCAACCTAGCCGGGGCCAACCTCACCGGGGCCAACCTCACCGGGGCCAACCTCACCCGTGCAGACCTCACAGGCACCAACCTCGCCGATGCCAAACGCTGACCTTTGCGATGGGTCCTTCCCGAGAATTCGCCAATTGGCGAAATTCCGGAAAGTCACCTTCGTCCCCTTCAATCTCTTTCCCTATCGGTTTTATCCTTTATTGCATTGTAGAGCCGCTCGGATGTGACCGGTAATTCATTTATCCTGACGCCCGTCGCATCATGGATCGCGTTGAGAATGGCTGGTATGGTGGGCATGATCGCACCTTCACCAACCTCCTTGGCCCCGAAGGGGCCGTTCGGTTCGTCGCTTTCGATTATGATGGTCTTAACATTGGGTATATCGAGCATCGTAGGGATACGGTACTCTCCCAGGGTTGGATTGGCCACCCGGCCCATCTTGTCGAACCTGACCTCTTCGAAAAGGGCCTCTCCAAGGCCCATGGAGAGCGACCCCTGCATTTGCCCCTCGACGTTTGTTCTGTTGATCGCAAAGCCGCAGTCATGGGCGTCCGTCATTGAGTCAACCGTAAGCTTACCGGTCTCCATATCGACCGAGACCTCGACGATCTGGGCGGAACAGCCGTATGCCGGGGAGGTGCCTACCGCAGCCCCTTTGTACTTCCCGCCCAGTTCACCCGGCTTGTATGCGCCGTTGCCGATTATGACACCGCGAAGGAGAAAGGCGGCACGCGCAGCTTCCCGGAATGAAAGTTCCCCCTCGGGCAGTTTGAGGTCGAAGCCCCTGTGTTCCTTGATGTAACCGGCACGCAGGGTCGAAAAATCGGGCGTTTCACCGGCAAAGACGATCAGGCCGTCCCGAATATCCATGTCCGCAGCAAATACCCGAAGTCTTTCCGAAAGTGCGCCGAGGACTTGCCTTTTTACGTCCTCGGCCGCGGCCTTCACGGCGTGGCCCGACATAAGCGTCTGGCGCGACGAATACGCGCCGAGATCGACACCGAAATCGGTATCGCCTGAATGGACAACGACATCTTCGAATCTGACACCGAGCGCCTCGGCGGCTATCTGGGACAGGATCGTGTCCGAACCTTGGCCGATCTCGGCCGCCGCGGTGTAAAGGTTTACCGTCCCCCCGTCCTCGGAAAGCCGTATCGTCGCCGTTGAATGAAATGTCTCCGAGCGATAGATCGGGTACCCGGCGCCGGACACGAAGAAACCGCAGGCTACCCCGATTCCTTTGCCCCTGGGAAGTTTCCCTTTCTTTTCTGCCCAGCCTGAGCCGTCGCGCACCGCTTCTAAGCATTCCTTCATGCCGAGACTAGACATGTTGAAGTCGTTGCACGTGACGTCACCCGTTTTCATGATGTTCTTGAGCCGGAATTCAACGGGGTCCATGTTGAGCTCTTCCGCTATGATGTCAAGCTGCTGCTCCCAGGCGGCCCGGGCGGCGACGCCCCCATGTCCCCTCTGGGCGCCGCAGGCGGGCTTGTTCGTATAGATGCGATACCCGTCATATTGCATATGGGCGATCTTGTATGGTGCCCCGAGAAGCGAGCCTGCATAATATATCGTTGCGATGCCGAAGCTCGAGTAGGCTCCCCCGTCCAGGTAGCAGGTGTTCTTCAGGGCAACGATCGTCCCGTCTTTCTTCACCCCCGTCGTCAATTCATGGAAAAACTGGTGACGCGCCCGGGAATGTAGGAACACCTGCTCCCGGGAGAAGACCATTTTTACCGGCCTGCCGGTACGCATGGACATAAGCGACGACGCGAGTTCAATGCTGTTCACTGCCGCCTTGGGACCGAAACCGCCGCCAACGTACGGTTTTATGACCCGTACCTTTCCGATGGGAATTCCGAGCACCATGGAAAGACTGCGCTGAACATAGTGGACTGACTGGGTCGACGTGCGCAGTGTGAGGTTCCCGTTGAGGTCGAAGTGTGCAATGCACGCCTGGGGCTCGAGAAACCCGCCGTCCTGTCTCTTGTTGACAAACCTGTCAGTCCGCACAATATCACATTCCCTGATGGCCTCGTCGAAATTGCCGAACACCTGGTGGACTTCGGCGCTGATATTGCCCGGATAATCCCCGTGTATGGCAATTGCCCCGTCGCGCATCGCCGACTCGATGTCGAGGTACGCGGGAAGAGGCTCGTACTCGACCTCGATGAGCGACAACGCCTCCATGGCCGTCTCGAGGTCCTCTGCGGCAACCGCCGCTATCTCGTCCCCGACATACCGGGCCCTGCCGATGCAGAAGATCGTCTCATCATAACGCGCGGGGCTCACCCCGTATTTGACCGGGGGTGCCTCTTTTGCCGTCACTACATCCCTGACCCCGGGGAGCCTCAGTGCCCTGGTGGTGTCTATATTGAGGATCTTTGCGTGTGCCAGGGGGCTTTGGAGGATCGCCCCGTAGAGCATGTTCGGCAAGGAAAGGTCTGCCGTGTAACGGGCCTCCCCCGTCGCCTTGGCCGTGGCATCGACTCTGGGGATCCGTGTGTTGATCACGTTATACGCCTTCATGGTAGTCTCTCCTTTGTTCCTTCTTCATGGTCTTCGCGGCCTCCTGAACGGCCTCGACGATCTTTTGGTAGCCCGTGCACCGGCAGAGATTACCAGACAGTGCCTCTCTTATCTCGCGCTCTGTCGGCTCCGGTTTGCTATCGAGAAGGCCCTTTGCGGAAAGGATCATGCCCGGGGTGCAAAAACCGCACTGGATAGCCCCGAGGTCGACGAAGGCCTTCTGAATAGGATGCAACCCACCCGTACCGGCGATTCCTTCGATGGTCGTGATCTCGCTGCCGACGGCCTGCACGGCCAATATCAGGCAGGAATTGACAGGTTTGCCGTCCATAATAACCGTGCACGCGCCGCAATCGCCCACGCCACAACCCTCTTTTGTACCGAGGAGGCCAAGGTCGTCACGCAATGCCTGTGTCAGCGTCTTGTTAGACGCCGCGGCTAGTTCGTATTCTTTTCCGTTCACACTCAGGCTTATCAGTTTTTTCATCGGGCACCCCTTGTTTCCCGTCCGCGCACCTCGTCAAGCGCTTTGCTGAGCGCCCTCTTTGTCAATATTCCCACCATTTCTCTGCGGTATGCGGCCCCGCCGCGTATGTCATCTATGGGAGATGCGTCATCCATGGCCCGCCTTGCCGCCTCGGTGAAGAGCTCCTCCGACGGGCGCTCACCCAGGAGGAACCTCTCTGCGGAAACCGCGTGGACAGCCTTCGGCGCAACGGCATTGAGCACGATACGGGCATCCTTTATCGGCCCGGCGGGCCCGTCAAGTGTGATACGAGAAGCGACCGCCACGATGGCTATCTCGAGGGTTGCCCTGTGCATGAGCTTGACGTAATCGGTCCCGGTGAAGGGGGGTATCCCGGGGGTGACGATCTTTGTCAGGACCTCGTCGTCGTCCATTACGGTACTGCCGGGCCCTGTAAAAAACCCGTCGAGGGGCACCGTCCTTTTTTTCCCTTTGCTCTTGAGTTCAACCTTTGCTCCGAGGACCATGAGTGCCGGCGGCAGGTCAGCGGCAGGCCGGGCGGTAACGATATTACCCCCTATGGTCGCGCGGTTCCTTATGAGCGGCGAACCGAGCGTTGCCGCCGCCTTGGCAAGGACGGGCAAGGCTGCGGCAAGGAAGCCGGAAGAAGCCAACTCCGACACGGTCACATGGGAGCCGATCTCGATCACGGTCTTCTTCGTGTCCACCACGCTGAGCGGGCCTATCCGCCGAAGGCTTACAACACATGCGGGAGCGACAATGCCTTTTTTCATGTTCACGATGAGATCGGTGCCTCCGGCGATGACTTTCGCTTTCCCTTTAAGTTCCGAAAATATCCGGAGGGCCTCTTGCAGGCTCTTTGGTTCCTCGTAATCGAATTTCGGTAGCAACAGCATTAAAACCTCCTTGTGACCTTTAAAGACAAGTGCTTTCCGGTAACCGGGCCATGTAAGCGGGCGTCACCGTTATTCGGGAACTCCTTCTTTCGTATTTAGTTTTATCACATGGGCCCCATTTTCATCCAGAAAAGTAACATGCCCCGGAAACAGACCGAAGATCCAGTGTATGAAAGCTTGCATTCATTTCCTTGAGCATCTCCATTGCCTCTGGTAGGCTCCGGATTATAATCCTGGGTTCCACCCGGGATGCCTCCTCATTGTCAGATGCCGAACCGTGCCGGGTTCCCGGCCATAATGGTGTCCCATTTTTGTGTACAAGCTTTCCACTGTTTGAGTTTTGCGCGTGAAGGCTCTTGAAACAGCAGCATCCACCCTGACGTCGTGCATTATGCCTGCGTACAACCGAAGGAAATTTGTCCCCCGTGCGTTGGAATATTTCCTTCGTCAAAACTATGAACCCGGGGAACTGATCATTATCGACGACGGCATCGTTTCAATTTGATCTGATCGCTTTCCTTGAATTGTTGTGAGCCCATCTTCTTATTCCGATCCGTTTGACTTTTGATATTATTGTCCTGGCGGCCTCTATGGGTAATATACACGGGTTGTTCAAAGTCTCGATATTTGGTTTGTAAGGTTCTTTTTCATCTTTCGCCGGTCACGGTGTTTGAATAGGGTGAGTAAGTGCCGCCCGCCATGGCCCTGAGTTTATAGTAATAGATGATTTCCGAGGACACGGTGGTGTCAATATATTGAGATATCCCCTTGCCTACCGCATCAACCCTGGTGAATGGCCCCGTGGCCAGATCCGAGCGTACGATCTCATATCCTGTGACTATTCCCGGATCTTCGGGAGATAAGTTCCAGCTTAACTTGAACCCGTTCGGCACGATCACAAGTTTAACCGTGGTCGGAGCACCCGGGACAATATTCGTTTCTCCTGCTTTGGCAGGCTTCCCGCCCATGCCTCCGCACCCGCAAAAACATACGAAGACAACAATGATCGCAATACTCATAATCTTTTTCATGTTTCGATCTCCTTGGACAAAGCCCTGCCCCCCTTTTTTCTTGGAAGGGGGTAGAAGGTGGGTGTCGGCCTAGTAGTCTGTCGGCTGATTGTAGATCCTTCCTGTCACACCGGCAGAGTTAACCTGATAGGGCCGCATCATCTCGTTGTCCTCATGGTCCACGATGTGGCAGTGCCAGACAAAGTCATAGTTGCTGTAAGTCCCGGCCGACACACCGGGGTTGGGCGGGTTCGGGACAAACGGGTAGTGAGCCACTGTGCCGGGCGCAGTATCAGTGGGGGAGAAGCGCACCGCGATGCGGGTCACCTGACCGGGGTACATGACGGCCGTGTCCTTCCAGCCCGCCTCATTGGCATCCGGTGGCACTGCCTTGCCTTGCAGGTAAGGCTTCACATCCGGGTTGCCGCCCACGATGGGCGCTTGCGTAATAGGAGAAGTCGTACCCGGTGAAGTATAAGTCATTGGCGGCCCATATGCGGGAAGTAAGACGCCACCGAGGGTCGTTATCCCGGTGGTAAAATCGTATCCTGCCGGGAAGACCATGGCGTAGGCCTTGTTGTAGTTGCTGACGTTGAAGTTTTGCCGGTTGAGGATCTGGAACTGTATAAGGTGCAGGTGGATCGGGTGGGCGTCCGCGGTGAGGTTGATGATCTCCCAGGCCTCAGTAGTCCCTTCGGCGGGAAGCTCGCTCAGGTAATTCCCAATGCCGTCAGAAGAAAAGCCCGAAATCGGTTCGAACGATGGCATTGTCGCAGGCGGAACCGGGGCAATTGGCCGCTTCCCGTTCCATTTGGTGTTGTTCACGAGGATCTCCAGAGGCCCGCCCATTCCAATCACCTCATTTAAGGTGAGTTGCCGGTTCTTGGCCACCGTCACATTCGCATTCAGGGTGCCGGAGGCAGGATTGACCAGACGCTGGATCACTTGGGTGCCGCTGCGGATGGCACCGCCGATGGCTGGATTGTAACTATTGTCAACGAAATTTGCGATTTTCGGGTTTACACGAAACTGGATGATCCTGCCAAGGGTGGCACCGTTCGGCGGGGAACCCTTGGGAAACGGGGTGCGGCCGGTGTTGGTCATGAGCAAGGTCTTGTTTGCATAGGTACCAAAATCGATGATGAACTGGTAGCGTTCCCCGGGGCCGATCACGAGACTGGTGACCCGAACCGGATTGTCCAAAAAGCCGCCGTCAGTACCAATGACATACATAGGCACATTCTTGTCGAGACTCAGCTGGTAGAAACGGGCATTGGAGCCGTTGATCATCAGGAAACGATAGCGCCTGGGATCGACCTGGAGGTATGGCCAGGACCTGCCGTTCACCACAATGGTGTCCCCAACGAACTCGGGGATCCACAAGGGATGCTCTGTAGGGTTTAGGCCGAGGTCGGGAAAGTAGAGCTGCCCGGCATTATCGAACATGCGGTCTTGGAGCACCAGGGGGATGGTGAGTGATGTATTGGTGCCAGGACTGTTAACCGGATCGTAATCCAGCCCCGTCGCGGTCATGCCCTGGGGAAGGTTCAAGCTCGGGTCGGTGAGCAGGTAGGCCCCTGCCAGGCCGGCATAAACGTTGATACGGGTGCCGCCCAGAAGGTGATCGGGAACCATAACGGCCCCGCTTCCTGTGAATTGGGATACCGGTAGATACTGAAGTTGTTCTGGGCATCGGCCTCGGGATCGTAATTGTACGTGTAGTATCCTTTTCCGTGCGTACTGTAGCCGGTCTTCTGGTTTAAAAACCAGGCGTCAGGGCCACCGTCGATAGCCGCCGGCACCTCGCCACCGTGCAGGTGGGGCACCACGGGAATTGGCCCTGCGTACTTAAAGCACTGGGGAGGATCGCCAGCTACCGGAGGAACGCTGCACATGCCCATCATCATGCCCAGGTTCGCGGGGTCCGCCCAGTGGAGCGTCTGATCCGCGGAATACTTCCACACACCCACCTTGGTGGCTGTCGTGTCGGGCAAATTATTAACATACTGAACGGCAGTAGGGGTACCCCGCGCGGCCACAAAGACCGGCCCGATATAGGTGTCCGCAGTATTGTTAGTCGGCAGCACGTTGACCAGAAACTCCTTCATATAAAGAGAGCCGGTGCTGCCGGGTCAGAGCTTGGACCCAACACGGACTCCATTACGTCCCCCCCGACCGTGCTGCCCGTCAGGGTCGGCAATGGGTCAACAAACTGCGGTATGGAACTGCCGGGAAGCTGTACCTGCGTTGTTTGCGCGAAAATGCCCGGCGCGCTCATAAAGAAGAGAAAAACAGTCAACAACAACGTGCCTTGAATCTTCTTCGTCCTGTTCATTGTCTTACCTCCATACATTTGATACAAATGATACAAAAGTACCTTGGCCGCGTTTTTCCAAAAACCAAATCCATGCCATGAAATTCTCGTAGAGTTGGCGAACCTTCCACACAAAAAACAATATAGTGACGCACAAGCTACCGTGTCTGTAGCGGAAATCGATCAATATAGCGTCATCTTTTTTAGTTACATGGATGATCCGAATATTTTACGTGCCTGCAACCCTTTGTTAGAAAATTTGTTTGGGTTTTCGTCCCAGATCAATTACGGGACGAGTGGGAAATACCGACTGAAATTTGGCCAATTCTAGTCTCAGCGCATAGAGAATTGGCAAGACTCGATGGAATCGGTAGACATAACTTATACGCTACCACGGAGCAGATATTGTTCTTCGAGATCGATCCCAAGATTGTCTGATCTCAGGATGATCGGAGCACTTGAGATTACGTGTTTTGTTCCGAGACTTCGCCCGGATGAACCAGATGCGCCTGAAACGAGGGACTGTCTGCTTGAACATGAAGATGGGAGAGGACCATCCCTGAAAAGGTGGCCAGTAAAATGCGAGAGAGGGGACTTGAACCCCTATGGTGTGACCCGCTGGATCCTAAGTGCGATATTTGAAAAAACATAAGTTCTTGATATCGGGTCTGATTTCCCGCAAGTAACTGATATTAGTAGAATATTTAATGTTTATGTTGTCCAGTCTATTCTATCTATTCCAATCTGTTTCATTCGTTTCTATCACAATTTTATCACAATGACTCATTCGCAGGACTTTAGCCTAGCCGATCGTTTTTTGTATTTCACATATGAATCTTCGACCTTATTTCTGGCTCACAGCGTTTCGATAAGAAGCAAAAAAACTGTTCCAGGCAAGATAATCCCCGCTGCATATCGGCCCACGAACGCGGTTTCGGCACTTATAATTCCTTTTATTTATTGCAATCGTGTATCAATAAAACGAAAATTAAAAGAGAGGTAATTTTTAGTGGCAGACATATACGATATATCTCACCCGTCGGTCATAAGCGAAATCAACAATAATTTTCCATTACTCAAACAAGAAGATTTTCCGAAAAGTTATGATCTAACCTATTGTGGTTACAAGACAAAAGAGATTGAAACGTATAGCGCCATATTCTGGCATCGCTTGATGAAAAAAATCTACGGGGAACCATCTGAAACCGACTTTAGAGTGTTTGTCAAAAAAAAGGATGGTACGATCACGATTCTACAGCACCAAAGAAGCGAAGAAGATAATTTGCTTTGCATCGACGATAATGTATCAAAATTCAAAAGGATCGATCTCATTTGCTGGAGATATTTCATCGGACTTCCCTCGGGCGGCTTCATTATAGCGGGAACTAATAAAAGTCTTGAGTTTTATATAGGCTATGGTCATTCTCAAGGCAAAAGTTTAACATTCGAGGAAAACAAGGAAGGCAAATTTTTTATAGATTGTCTTTTAAAAGAGGCTAAAAGAGTAAGCAGCCAAATCTTTAATCCAAATAAAGAATTTCTAGAAATGAAGGGGAGAAAAGCTTATATCCTTACAAATCTGTATTTGGTTAATTATAGAAGAGCGCTTGCTATTCAGATATTGGGAGAATCCTGGGAAAACCTTTTTCTGAATGCGATAGATGGTTTACCTGATGATATTTTAAATTTTACAGCAACTGCCGTTAACCAATATGACAAAATTACGGCAATGAAGGGTATGTCTTATGTGTCTTCGATAATTTATTTTTTTACGGCGCTAGAAGGTTTTATTAACATCATTTTCCATGCTTTTTTAAAAAAAGAATTTCGAAGCAGAGAATTAAATTTAGAACAGAGATTAGATCTCGAACAGAAATTATTATTTATGCCCTTACTATGTGATCACTTTAGAAAATTAGATACTGGAATTATTGACCATATATTGCTGGAGCAATTTAGAAAGCTAAAAAAATATAGGAATATACTTGTGCATGCAAAAATCGAAGATGCATTTAAAATGTATTTCTTTGAAGAAGACGGGTTCCCTTATCCATACAAGGTAACTGAGCGCGATGCATTTATCCCATGCGATACATTGAAGCTGTGTATTGATGATGTCTCTGTGGCAAAAGAGGTCGTAGATAATATTATAAGGGTGGTATTAGCTGCCATGGACGATAAAACAAAAGTATTTATCGAGGAGCTTCAGGAAGTTAGTTCGATATTCTTTAGTATTTCTGATGATGGAAGCATTATTTTGCCTGAAAAGAAACGGGATTGGTCATTCTTAGATTTAATGAGGAATTCCTAAATGATAATGCAATGCAGATAATGTTGTTAGATCAACCTCTTCTGTCGGAAGCAATGAGAGGTTTTAGTTTTTCTTCCATATAATATTCCAACCCTAGCAACCAGTGAATGTCTTCTCTTGATCTCACATTAAAAAGAAAGATTTTTGCACCCGTTTCGTTATTCAATTGCGCCATTCCATATTTTTTGTCCCTAGTTTTCGTATTATCGTGAAGATGATCTATTGATCTCGTTCGAGAATTATTTTGCGACTTGCCCACCTTAACGAAACCAAGGCTTGGTGAGTAATGAACATACACACCGGGTAAATTTGCATCGGGTGTAGAGATATTTCTGATTTCGCTTACAAGGAGCTCAACAATAACGAGCTTGTCAAATAGAAAACCATAGTCTGTTCCGATAGCACCCTTCATATAGTCTAAATCTATAGTCATTGTAATGTAGCTCTCTGACAAGGTGAAAATTATTTTTTGGCAATCATACTTTTGATAAATCCTTCCAGTATGTGGATGCTGCTACAATTCGTCTTGCTATAACAAATCCTTCGTTGATAGCTGTTAATTTTCTATAAAAATTGCCTGACCTATCCTCTATCAAATCGTAACGTTCTCGGAAATTCGCTTCAAGTATCTTCGTTGCAGCATCCCGACTCGATAGCCAGTTTACGTTTCCGGTGACATCATTAATAACGCAGATCCGAGAAAATAATTTCTGAAATCCATCTGAATATTGCTCATATAAATCAGTCGCATTGACATAATCCCAAAGCATATTACGCATTATTAGAGCGCAATGAAAGAATACCCATTCAATAGAATAAAGAAAGTTGCCGTCAGGAAAAGAGCTGATTTTCTCAATGAGTCCCACAAGCTTATCGAACACAACCTTTTCTTCTTGAAAAAAAAAGTTCAAATATTCCGCGTGTTCTTCTCCGAATAAACGATTTAAATGATCCAATAACAAGTTAAGACCTTCAGTATTTTTACCGTAGCCTTCTGAATATTCTAGTATATCCCGGTTTGACAAGATACTATTATGTCGTGAGATATAATCAAATCTTGGTGACGGACATAATAAAGGCGTATCCTATTGAGAGCCATTAAATCTCAATATATCCCCTGTTAGAAGCAGGGAAGGAAGGATACGCCCATGAAGAATGATGAA